>Ga0187885_10001835_pt1 | contig 22265 bp, 16 predicted proteins | sample June2016WEW_20_1_3_FD_132970 | JGI IMG/M metagenome (GOLD analysis project Ga0187885, IMG submission 132970) | Peatland microbial communities from SPRUCE experiment site at the Marcell Experimental Forest, Minnesota, USA - June2016WEW_20_100 | ecosystem: Environmental > Terrestrial > Soil >... | reverse complement strand
GAGTTTTTATCCTGACCATCAGATCACAATGGGCGAGGGTGGGTGCGTGTTGACCAACACGCCGCTGCTAGAAACGCTCGTGGAATCGTTCCGTGACTGGGGACGCGATTGCTGGTGCGAGCCGGGCAAGGAAAACACCTGTGGCAAACGGTTCGACTGGCAGTTGGGCGAACTGCCACGCGGCTACGATCACAAGTACATCTATTCGCACATCGGCTACAATTTGAAGCTGTCGGACATGCAGGCGGCCGTCGGCGTGGCCCAATTGAAGAAGCTGTCAAGGTTCATCGAGAAACGGCGTCGCAACTTCCAGTTGCTTGACGAGGGTATGAAGGATATGGAAGAGTTTTTCATCTTGCCCGAAGCGACCCCGGGCAGCGACCCGAGTTGGTTCGGTTTTCCCATGGCCGTGCGCTCCGAAGCGCCGTTCACGCGCGACCAACTGATTCGCCACCTGCATCAGCACAAGATCAGCACTCGGCTTCTGTTCGGTGGCAACTTGGTGCGGCAGCCCGCCTACCGCGACATTGTATGCCGTAAGGTAGGCGATTTGAAGAATGCGGATTTTGTGATGGACCGAGTATTCTGGATTGGCGTCTATCCAGGGCTCACTGCCGAGCACATTCAGTTCATGGTCGAGACGCTGCACAAGCTCCCCGGTTCATAACTACTTGGGCCGCACCTGCATCGAAGTGAAACGGCGACCGTTGTATGTCGTGCAGGAAGCAGTGAACCTCAACTTGGAGAGCTACAGCACGCGACCGCAAGTCAGGGAAGGATGGGCCGGCCCTCGATAACGTCAATGTGACGTTGAAGGATCGGTCGGCGGCTGTGCGTTAATGGCGGAGCGGGGCCAATCAACGACGCTGATAGGGCGTTGGACGACGTCCTTGTAGGTTCGGGCGAGGTAGATGCAGGCGATGCTCAGGAAAAAGGCCAGGTAGAGGAAATTGAGCGCCACCAGCGCGTGAAACTGGTCGGCAACCAGCAGGCCCACGTTGCCCAACGCCAGCACGGGGAAAAGGTAGATCGACAAGCGCAGCGGGAAGGTGGACGAACTGAGGATGGCGGCCACGGCGAAGCGAGCGATCCGGCCGAGGTTGAAGTTGCTTCGGCCGGCGACTCGTTGCTGGCGTTCGTAGGGGATGCCTTTGCGGCCAAAACCGACGTAGGCAACTTCACTGCGAACAAACGGCAGCGAGGAGTAGTTTGATAGCGCCGCGTCCCGTACGGCGGACGTGATCAGGTAAAACTCGCCCATATCCACGAGGCTCTCGCTGTCAGCCAAAAGACGGTTGACGCGGTAGAAGGCCTTGCGAGCCAAGTGCAGCAAGACGAATTCCTTCCGTCGGTGGCGCTCCCCGTAGACTACATCGCAGCCATCTTCCCAATGGTGGATGAACTGGGTGATCATCTCTGGCGGGTCTTCGCAGTCGGGATCGATCAGGACGATGGCGTGGCCGTGGGCATATCGTAGTCCGGTTGCGATGTTGGCTTCGTATCCGAAGTTCCGGGCGAGGCTCAATAGTTGAACCGTCGAATCCTGCTCGCGCAGTTTGAGGACTTGCTGCGCCGTTGAATCGGTTGAACAGTTGTTGGAGAAGATGACCTCAAAATCGTACCGGCTACGCAAAGGGCCAAGCACTGTCTGCAAGCGCTGGTAGAAGATCGGAATAGTCAATTCTTCATTGTAGACAGGGCTGACGATGGAAATGAGTTTGCGGCCGCTGGGTTGCGTCACTGGTGATTCCTCCACCACTGGATTGTGTTGGTCAGTCCCGCGTCGAGGCTGAATTTAGGCCGCCAGTCTGTGCTGGTCTCTAGCCGCGAGTTGTCAGCGACCAGATGCATGGGCCAGTCCGGCACATAGGGCAGGGCATTCAAGCCAATGAGGTGCGGTCTTCCCATGATTCGGCCAATACTCAGCGCAATGTCCCGTACCGTGTGCGGTTCTCCGGAGCCGACATTGACGACTCCAGAGATCTCACTTTGCGCAATGGCCCACAAGGCCTCTGCGGTGTCCGCGACGTGCAGATAATCGCACACCTGTTCGCCAGGCGTGAGCTTGGCGATTTCGCCGCGCAGCAGCGAGTTGATGATTACGGGCACCAACCGCTGGGGGTGCTCATAAGGCCCGTATTGGTAGAACAGCCGGGTCCAGGCGAACTGAATCTTTGCCAACCGGCAAAACTGAGTCAGCGCCTCGCACAAGGCAAGTTTGCTGGCTGCGTATAGGTGTCGCGGACCAGTCAGGCTGGATTCCAAGGCGGCGGCAGTCAAGTCGGGATTATACTCGAACATGGTGCCGGCGGCGATGAGTCGGTGACAGCCAGCGGTGGACAGTGTCTCTGCCAATCGCAGGCTGGCGCGCAGCAAGTCCATGTTTTCCAAGGCGGAGGGATACTTCCCCGGTTGAACGTACCATGCGAGATGGATGCATGCGTCTGGCCGTATGCGCAGCACCTCCCGGTCGACCGCATCGTCAAGTAGGTCGCCGATCACCAACTTGAGTTCCGGTAGAATCTCACGAATCCGATAACGGTTGCTCGTCTGGCGCACTAGGGCATGCACCTCGCAGCCGTGTTGTAGAAGCACACGGGCCAGGTGGGATCCGATGAAGCCGGTTGTGCCAGTAAGGAATACTTTCACGCGTTGAGCAATCTGTTTAACATATCTAGGCGGACAGGGTCAATGTTCCCGGCAGACAGTCAGGGGAACTGGTAGACAAACAGCGTGTAGCCGACGCAGTCGACAGGCTGCTTCTGTTCGCGCAGCCAACTCCACTCGGGCCGCATCAGTTGTGAGGCCGAGACCACCAATGTGCCGCGCGTGATCTGGCGTGCCTGCTCGGCGTTGACGCGCGTGTTGGGGATTTTCAGGTACTCGATGGAGAACTGCGTGCCGAAGTAATCGAGATAAATGTGTTTGATGCCGAGCTCGTCGAGGAATTCCTTCAACCGTTTGGCATCTTGTCCCCAGTCATAGTTGGAATCGAGCAAGTACTTGTAGCCGTTCCGGGCGCCCCCGACGGCTTCTGACATGAACTGAAGGTACAGAGGGTAGGCGCAAATCGCCGCCACCGCCTGCCACGCGGCAAGCCCGAGCAGCGCGCGTTTGGCCCATGTCTTATCGAGCTTGGCATAGACGCAGCCGACCCCAACGCATACCAATGAAAACACCGTCAGAAGATGGCGCACGCCGATATTGACGTTACTGGTGATTGCCAGCCCAAAGTACACCGCAGCAGCGATCCACGGTGCCGTTGCCAGCGATGGCAGCGATTTCCACCGTGCCACTGCCAGGGTGGCGCCGGCGATCGTCACCAGAAAAAATGCCAGGGGCGACTTCAGGAAGAAGGCAATCGGAAAATATGTCCGCCAGCCCGAGTGCGACCATTGGCCCATCAGGTAGGCTTCGTGGCCAATTCTGGAATGGCTGATGGCAAGGGCAATCCCTTTGAAGAAGTCACAGGGAATCAGCACCGGCCGCAACGCCTGAAACCACCCCGGCACGCCCAGTAAACCAGCCTGCTGACTGGAGATCGGAGGCGCTGGCGCCCACGCAAAAGCATACGCCAACAGGATCACCAGCCATGCGGCACCGGCCAGAACCAAGCCTTGCTTCCAGAGTTTTGCGCCTGCAATCTTCAGCGTTCGCCACGAAACCAAGGCCATCACGACAAACATCGGACCGAGCGCCAGCGCGTTGAATTTCATGGTCAGCGCCATCCCCAAAGCTGCGCCGCACAGCGCGGCCTGGCCGAGGCCGGGCCGTTCCAAGTACATCGCAAACAACAGGATGGCCGCGGTTGTGCCGAGCGCGCCGTCAATGTCGGTGGTGATCAAATGCCCATACGCCAGTGCGTTGGGATTGAACACCCACAGCGCCACCGCCAGCAACGCGGCCAGATAGTTGGCCACCGCGCGCCGCACCCAGAAAAAGATCAGCACTCCGATCCCGAGCGTTACCAGCACTTGCAGGCAACGCCCCCACCACATCATCGCATCGCCGTCGTTGCCTCCTCCATAAACCAACATCTGCCCGAAGATTTGCGCTTCGGGCTTTGGCCAGAAATACCAACTGTCTCTGCCTTGCGGGAACAGCGTTTGTACCGGTTGCGGCTCGCCAAACCAAGGCACCGTCCAGGAATAACCCGCGCGGCGGTCGAGCAACGCCTTGGCCTGCTCCGAGAGAGTCACGTTCATGAACGACGACGGAATTGCCACCAACAGTTGCGACAAGGGCGGGTTCTCAGGATCAAAGTAAAACTTATATCCTTGCATGTAACTGTAGCCTGCGCTGAGAAAAGAGGTTTCATCCACCGTCGCGCTGTCGTCGCGCATCGGACCGAGCATCAGCGCCGCCATGATCCCGAGGAGTAATACCACCGCGATAACCGGTACCAACGCCCTTTTCATAGCGGCGATTCTTAGAGAAATCAATGACACCGGTCGAGCCTAATCTGCCCTCGAAAACCGATACACAAACAGTGTATAGGCGACGCGAGCAGTGGGCACGCATTCCCGGAGCCAGGCGTATTCGGGACGCATCAGGCGGGTGGCGGAGACGACCAGCCATCCATCCCCGAGAGTGCGGGCTTGGTCTGGCGTAACGCGGGTGTTCGGTATCTTGTGGTACTCAATCGCCACCAGCCTTTGTCCGGCCACTGGCCCAGCAGATACCCGTTGTGGCCACTGCGGACATGCAGGAACATGATGGTCATTCCCTTGAGGTAATCGCGCGGAATCAGCAACGGGTCATGGCGTCTTGGTGGGCGACGCGCGGCGGCGAGTCGAGATTTTTCGTGATTTTTTGCCGCAACGGTCGTAGAAAGCTCGCCTATGAAAATTGTCGTGGCTTACTCGGGCGGATTGGATACGTCGGTGATTCTACACTGGCTGAAGGAAACGTATCGGTGCGAGGTGATCGCCTTTTGCGCGGACATCGGTCAGGAGGAGGAACTCAAGGGCCTCGACAAAAAGGCCAAGGCCACAGGCGCGTCGAAGTTTTATGCGCTCGATCTCGTTGAGGAATTCGCCCGCGAATTTATCTTCCCGATGATTCAGGCGGGGGCGATTTATGAGAACCAGTATTACCTCGGCACGAGCATTGCCCGACCGCTCATCGCCAAAGCGCAGATTGAGGTGGCGCGCAAGGAGAACGCCGACACCGTGGCGCACGGCGCGACGGGCAAGGGCAACGACCAGTGCCGTTTCGAGTTGACCTATGCCGCGCTCGCACCCGACCTCAAGATCATTGCGCCGTGGCGGTTGCCCGAGTACCACAACCGGTTCAAGGGCCGCGCCGAGATGCTGGCGTATTGCCAGGAGAAAGGAATCAAAGTCGAGGCCAGCGCGAAGAAGTCGTACTCGATGGATCGTAATCTCCTGCACATCAGCTTCGAGAGCGGCATCCTCGAAGACCCGTGGGCCGAGCCGCCGAAGGATATGTTCAAGCTCACCGTCACGCCCGAAGATGCGCCTGACAAGCCAGAGTACGTCACCCTTGATTTCGACAAAGGCATCTGCGTCGCCGTCAACGGCAAACGTCTCTCGCCCGGCAACGTCATCCGCACGCTCAACAAGCTCGGTGGCAAACACGGCATCGGTCGAGTCGACCTCGTTGAGAACCGCTTCGTCGGGATGAAGTCGCGTGGCGTGTACGAGACGCCGGGCGGCACGATCCTGCATTGCGCGCATCGCCAGATGGAAACATTGACAATGGACCGCGAGGTCATGCACCTGCGCGACTCGTTGATTCCGAAGTACAGCGAACTGGTCTATTACGGCTTCTGGTTCAGCCCCGAACGCGAAGCGTTGCAGGCGTTCGTCACCGAATCGCAGAAGAACGTCACCGGCACGGTGCGCCTCAAACTCTATAAGGGCAACGTCATTACCGCCGGCCGCAAGAGCTTCGTGTCGCTCTACAATCCGTACGTTGCGACGATGGAAGCCGACAAAGGTGCCTACGATCAGACCGACGCCACCGGTTTCATCCACCTCAACGCCCTCCGTCTCCGCACCCGCGCCAGCGTGCTCGCGAAGGCAAAGCGAAGTAAGAAGACCTGACTTGCTGGCAGTCGCCCTCGGCGGCACAGAGGGGTATTCCCCACATTGGCCGAAGATCGGGCAAAGGATTTGTCGTGCCGCGTTGTCGAATTGGGTAGAATCACGGGCCTATGGAGGAGCGCGATGAAGAACTTGGCTGGATCCGCAGGAGCCGGTCGGGCGACACTGAGGCGTTCGAGGAACTTGTCCGACGCTACCAACGCATGATTCATGCGCTAACGTTTCGCATGACCGGATCCTCAGCCGATGCCGATGACCTCGCCCAGGAAATCTTCATCCAAGCGTTTCGTCGGCTCGGCAGCTTTCGTGGCGACGCCAAGTTCTCGTCGTGGCTCTATCGCATCGGGGTGAACACCTGTCTGAATTGGAGAAAGAGCGCTCAGCGCCGAGAGAAGCTGCAACAAGATTGGGCCGATGGCGACCACATCACCTCTGGCAGAACAGACGAATTGACAGTCCGCGTTCAGGAAGCGCTGATGCAATTGCCGGCGAAACAGCGCGCGGCGGTTGTGTTGACAGTGTACGACGGGCTGAACCACGCGGAAGCTGCGCGTGTGTTGGGTTGCTCTGAAACAACCGTTTCGTGGCGGGTATTTACCGCACGAAGGAAATTGAAACAATGGCTGCAGGTGAACGAGTGATCGAGCGAAGGTCGACTCAAAGTGTTGTGGGAGCGGCGTCCCCGCCGCGATGCCGTGGCCGTAAGGTTCTGCCGTTCGCGGCAGGGGCGCCGCTCCTGCTGGCTCTGCTGTTCTCATTCACCGCGCCGTTGTACGCCGAGACCCGCGTGGCTTTGGTGAGCACTTGCGGTGGCGAAGCGGGACAGAATGTGTTGGCGCTGGCGGAGGCGAAGTTGAGCATGGGGAAGGATGTAGCGTTGGTGGAGCGGGCGCTGGTCGAACGGGTGTTGGACGAGCAGAAGCTGACCCGTTGCGGCCTCAGTGATTCGGCGCAGGCGCTTGCCGTCGGCAAGTTGCTCGGCGTGCAGGTGTTCGCGGCAGTGGAAACGTTTCCCGGCAGCCAAGAGGCGCTCGGCTTGGTGGCGTTCGACGCAATGAGTGGCGTGAGACTCTGGGATGCCACGCTGCCGGCTGGCGGTCCGGAGAAAACAGCCGACGGCATTGTTGCAGCCGTGCGCGAAGCATGCGAGAAGCGTCTGCGGCCAACCACCGTCCTCCGCACCGTGTGCTTACTCTCCGCCCGCAACGCGGATCTGCCCCGCGACCTGGATAGTTTTTGTGAAGCGGTTGGGCAGATTCTACAGCGACGCCTGCTTGGTTCAGCAAGCTTGAGTGTGCTGGAGCGCGAACGACTCCAACAGATCAATCGTGAGCGTGCGTTGCCCACAGCCACGTCGTCCGACGACCTGTGGGCCTCCTTGACGTTGATGGATCTCGAACTTGCTCGAGCCGGCACAGTAGGCCAAACGAAAGCAACGATCGTTCTGTCCGATACCGCAGGCAAGCAGTTTGACAAGTTGAGCATAACAGCCAATAAGCAAGACGCCGCCAGCATCGCAGAGAGTTTGGCTGAGGCGGTCACCAAAGCTCTCCAAGGTGCCCCCGTCGTTGCCATCGTGGATCGGGTAAGCGAAGCGAACCGTTTCTGCGAAGAGTCGGACTTCCTGTTTGCTTACGACCGAGAACGGGCCACACAGGCGGCAGAAGCGGCTAATGCCTTGGATCCGGAACACGTGGTTTGCATCGGGAAATTGGCACACTGTATTAGTCTCCGAGCCTTCGACGTACTCAGGGCCTGTCATACTAATGATCAAAAGGTAAAGCAGGAGAATTTGAACCGCGCGCTTGATCTGGCCTCGCGGGCAATGGAATTGGACATGGGAATTTACCGCCGCGATTTGAAGAACAAGGGTCCAGGTGGGGTTTACCTATACCTTTTCAATATGTTTCTGGACTACTTCCTTGCAGGATTGCCGAACCTTGACGGCTGCGATTCGGGAACCCGGGCACGATTGGAGTTATTTCGCAAACAATGTCGCCACGCGGAGATGGATCTGATTGACCGCACCGCTTGGTCTTCCGCTTCGGATCGGGCGCATTACGGACCTTATGTAATACACTTACGCTCCTTTTTGGGGAGCGTGCAATACCTTTCTTCCGATTCCGGAACATGGACCACGGACACGATTGACTTGTTGACTCGCTTCTTGGAGTTGATGGAGAAGCGGGGCTTGTGCTCTGTGATCGATCAGGAAGTGAGCGGCATGCTATTGCAGACGATTCAACGGGCCACGAATCGGAACTTGGACAGACATGATTTGGATAGATTCAAGGTCATGTTTGCATCTTGGGAACACCACACGAATGAATTCATTCAGATTTACGGGATTGCGGGACAACTAGCGATCGACGCGCGCGTTGGGGGCTGGGGAAGTCTAGACGTCCAGAACCGCTACGAAGCCATCAAAGGGCTGACGCGAAGAGCGCTCGCCACGTCGCCTTGTGCTCGTGCTGACGACTTTCAAGTCTCTGTTTACCAAGCAGCACTTGATGCCATTGGATTATTGCCGGATGCCGCTATGAAGGGGCGCGAGTATCAGGAACTCTTCGACTTGATGATCGGACGGCGTGAGTTTGCCTACCGGCTGGCAATCGTAGCAAGTGCTCCCGGGCAATCACCGGAGGCAAGGCTCAAAAACGTTGAAGCGGTACTTTCTTTGCTGGGTTCGCCCGACTGTCGTTACTTGGGTGGACGTGACCCGTACTGGGCCATGCCTCAGCCTGATCGAGGTACGATCCAGAACCAATTTGCCATACTTCAGCGCCAACTGCGCCCCCCGACAGAAATGACAGTTCCCTGGCGTGCGGCGCACGTTCTGTTTCGGGCCAACGAAAACGGTTTCTCGCATATCCTCCGTCCGCAAATTCAAGGTGATTCGGTGTATGTCGTTGGGCTAGGTGCAGAGCAAGGCAAGGGCAAGGTTGCCCAGCTTTTGAGAATCCCAATGAACGGAGGTCCTGTTGAGCGACTAGGTAAGGTCAACTGCGAGTGGACTCCGAGGGACTTTGATCGAGGAACGTCGCTTGCAGACAGCAGATTCTGTTGGGCTACTTCGAACACGGGAATCTTTGTCTTTCCTGTGGATGGCGGTCAGCCTGTGCATCTTGGGAAAGCCGAAGGATTACCCTCAGAAGAGATTCATTCGCTCGCCTGTATGGAAGGCAGGCTTTACGCGGGTTGCGGGGAAGGGATTCTGTTGTCCTACGACTGGCAAACGCGCGAGTGGACGACAATAGCATCCAAGCGACGTAAAGAGAGCCAGAGCCCCTTGGATAATTATTCTTGGCCGTACAGGATTCGCCAGATGGTATCGGACCCACCACGTCACCGGGTGCTGTTTACGGTCGACTTCGGTCTGGGCGGTTGCTGTGGACCACTGTCCGGAATGTGGGCTCTGGATGTAAGAAGCGGGAAGCTCACCAGAGTGTTGGACCTGTCTTACAGTTGCCCATGGATAAGCCCGGTTCGGAATGGCAAGCTACTGATCGAGACTCGGATAGACCCCGGAGGTGCGAGTGGGATCGTCCAGTTTGATTTGGCAAGCAACCGTTCCCAACTGCTGTATGTCTGCCGTCCTTCAGCGCAGTTCGGCGCGCACCTACAGGTGGATGAAGGCGTCGGCCGCATCTCCTTCAACAGATACGCCCCCCACCTGTTGGTGAATGGTTGGCTGTGGTCGGACGACCCGTTCGGTCGCATTTCGGCGGATGGCAAATCAGTGGAGTTCTTCGACGCTGTTCCTCGTCCTCCTCATGCACCCGACACGGACAATCTCACCGGTTACCTCGAGCTGATAGAGAACGGAACCAAAGTGCTTCACCTCTCCGACAATAATTCACTGGTGATACTGGACTTGGCAACCAATTCTCTGCCTAATGAAGCGGCTGCGGCCGGAATAAAAACAAAGCCAAGCAAATGAGCAAAGGCACTTCGTTCAAACGGATAGTCTGGCTGTCGCTGGCAGCTTGGTTGTGTCTCGCCGTGACTCCGACATTCGCCCAGACCCGCGTGGCTTTGGTGAGCACATGCGGTGGCGAGGCGGGACAGAATGTGTTGGCGCTGGCGGAGGCGAAGTTGAGCACGGAGAAGGATATCGCCTTGGTGGAACGGACGCTGGTCGAACGGGTCTTGGACGAGCAGAAGCTGACCCGTTGCGGCCTGAGCGATTCGGCGCAGGCCCTTGCCGTCGGCAAACTCCTCGGCGTGCAAGTGTTCGCCACCTTGGAAACGTTTCCCGGCAGTCAAGAGGCGCTCGGATTGGTAGCGTTCGACGCCCGGAGCGGCGCGAAGCTGTGGGACGCCACGCTGCCCGAAGGCGGTGTGGACAAGAGAGCCGAGGGCATCGTGACAGCGGTGCATGACGCCTGCAGGAAGCGCCTGCAACCAGCCGCCGGTATTCGCACCGTGTGCTTACTCTCTGTCCGCAACGCCGAATTACCGCACGCGATGGACAGCATTTGTGAATCTGTGGGAGCAATGTTGGAACGACGGCTGGTTGGTTCCGCAAGCCTCACCGTGTTGGAACGCGAGCGTCTCGAACAGATCAACCGCGAACGGGCGTTGCCGACGAACGACTTCGCAAATGATTTGTTGGCGTCGCTGACGGTTCTGGAACTTGAGTTCTCCCGGGGCAGCGAGAGCAATGGAGTGAAAGTCGCGGTGTTTCTCACAGACGCTTCCGGCGCGAGCTTGGGCAAAGTCCAAGCCGTCGGAGACACTGAAGGGGTAACCGACCTCGTCGAGTTACTATTCCAGAAATTGATTCGATCTTTGAATGCAGCACCCGCTCTGGCAACCGTGGATCGCCCGCGCGAGGCGCAACGGTTTCGCCAGGAGGCAACGTTCTTCATCGAGCACATGCAATTTGCCAAAGGTCTTCAAGCCGCCGAAGCGGCTTATGCATTGAATCCCGCCGACAAGGAGTTGCGCGCGTTGCTCACCGATGCGCTCTTGAAGGTCGCCAACGACCTTCTCGCTCCGGGCCAGCCGGAGTTGCACTCCTGGGCATCCAAGACCTTGCCTGACAATTTGAAACGCGCGCTAGGTCTGGCACACCGCGGGGCCAACCTATGCCTGGAAATCCGCGCCGGGATGCCCTCTGTCAACATACCTCGCGTCGGCTCGTCAAAGGAGGAACAGGCCTTCGAGTATTTTCTCAAGCGAGTGCGCAATATCAAAGAAGGCTACGATGACGAATCACGACGCCAGTTTGCTGAGTTGCAGGCCAAGTATCGGCGAATCTTGGTCGAGTTCTGGGAGCGCCCAGCCTTTGCTGGGAACACAGAGGGAGCAAACGCGTATTTCATCTGCTGTCCTCCTGATGACTTCTACTGGTTCATAAATTGGTTCGAGTATGGCTCGGCGACGTCGGCAGGATGGACTGCCGATGCCGTGGAGATACTGGATCACTGGCTGGCCTTGCTGGACAAGCATGGATTGTGCAATGTCCAGACCGAAACCGTGAATTGGATGCTGTCGCCGATTGTGTACCGCATTCGGGAACCAAGCAAGATGTATGGGGGTTGTCATGGCCAGTGCTGGAGCCTTACCGAAGCCGATCTGGCGCAATTACAGGTTTTTTTTGATTCGCTCAGACATCGTCAAGAACCGTTATTTCAGCTTTACGCGATGGTGAGTGAATTTGCAGCAGTTGTACGAAAGGAACAAGGGCAAGGCGAGGCGGTCAACAGCCAGTTGGCGCAAATCAAGAACCTGGGCAAGCGGATAATCTCGAATCCGCCGTGCGAGAAGTCGGACGGTTATCGTGTCGCTGTTTACCAGGCCTTGCTGGACACGATTGATCTGCTGCCGGATCCCGCTATGCGCCGCGGCGAATACCAGGAGTTGTTCGACTTTATGGTGGAGCGCCGCGAATACGTCCACTGGGTAGCGATGGCAGCAGTCGATCCACAATCGGAGATTTACGCTGCCTATCAGTACATGGAATCGGTTTTCTCCTATATTGCAGGTGAAGTACTATCCAAAGGCGATCCAAAGGTATGCGCACGGAATTTGGAGCGTCTCCTCGCCATGCTGGACTCGCCTGACTGCCGAAGACTTTCCGAACCGCCGCCTTCTTGGCGTGGACAACTCGATCAGCAGTTGGCACAGCTTCGGGAGTCACTCGCGATCCAGGAACCGGGCCTGAAATTGCAGACTTTAACACCGTGGAGCGCAGCGCGGCTCTTGTATGATGGACCGAGCGCACTGTTGCAGCCGCGCGTGGTCGGCAATGCAGTATGGGGGTTGGAGTTCCCTCCAGGCAAAACCTCAGCCTCGAAGTTACGACTCGTGCGCGTTCCACTAGATGGCAGTCCCGCACAGCGCTACGATAAGGTTCCGCTCGACGGCCCTCCAGACGGGTTCTACGCCACGACGGTCAATGACGGGATTGTGATATTCCCAGCAGACTCAGCCCCTGTGAACCATTTTACGGAAACCAACGGATTACCATCGAGTCACGTCTCGGTCGTGGCGTGCTGCGACGGCAAACTCTACGCAGGCATCGGCGAAAACACCGGCTATCAGGGTACGGCGGGCTATCTCATCGTATGCGAGTTGGCAACCGGCCGTGTCACAGTACTTGCCTCATCCATGCGTAAGGAAAAATTGAGCGCGCTGGATAACGTTTCGCCGCCGTTTTTCGTCCGGCAGATGATTGCTGACCCGGCGCGCCACCGAGTGCTGTTCAGCGTCGATATCGGCGAGTATAAGGGCGGTACACCGTACTCAGGTCTTTGGTCAGTGGGTACGAAGGACGACAAGCTGACATATCTGCTGCCGCTGGCCGGCTTCTGCGAGTGGATGAGTCAAATACGCAACGAAGAAGTCCTGTTGGCACGTCGGCTACGACTAACCTCAGGAGTTGCGTACGAGGTACTCTCGTTCAATCTCGAAACGAACAAAACCAAGATCTGGGCCACCCCTTGGCCCGAGGGGGACCAAGCTTTCGTCCGCGGCGACCACGTGTACAAGACTTCGTGGGAAAGCTATTCGCCGCACCTCATTTTGGACGGCTGGCTTTGGGTGGCATGGCCCTTTCAGCGCATCCCGGCCGACGGCGGGCCGCGCGAGTTTCTTCCGTCATTTGCAGAAGGCGGCCCGTTCGGTTACGGCCAGTTGAACTATCTCGAACCGCTCGAAAACGGCAGACGAATTCTGGCGGGTGTGGGCAATCAACTCTGGCTTTTGGACCTCAAACCCACCACCCCAGCGGTAGCAGACGATGCATCAAAGGTTTCTCCGTAAGCAATTGTCATACAGGATAGAAAGATGAATGACGCAAACAAGAGATTGGATGAACTGCTGAAGAGCGCGCGGGTACCCGAACACTCGGAGGGCTACTGGGAAGCATTCCCAAAGCGCGTCATCGCGCAACTTACAGGTAGGGACAGGCCGCTGGGCTGTCCGACTTGGGCTGCGACATGGCTCGCCCGGCGGTCGAGCCCTACCGTCCGTTGGTGTGTTGGCCTCGCCACAGCGTGTCTCATGCTTGCTCTCTGCGTTGGCCTGTGGCTGAAACCGCGCCGTCCCGCTGGGCCGAACTACGCGAAGCTTTATCGCGAGGTTGAAGCGATGTTTCCGAATCAGGTGCGCGCCATCGCCGTGGACCAACAGGGTGTGCGATTGGATTTGGCGGATAAACCGAACGTGCCGGCGTCAGCACCGTTGCTCGTCAACGTGTGCCGGGAACAGCAATGCCGGGCGTTCATCACGTTCAGTGGCCAGCAGATTCGCGTCAACGGCGAAAGCTGGGATGTATTGGCCAACGGCGAAGGAGGCGTGTTCGTCGTGGGCAAACGCTCCGTCTGGAGCAGCGAGGAACCAACGCAACGTGCCGGCGTCTATCGAATCGACGCGCAACCATTGAGGTTTACGTCGTGAAACTCGGTGCGTGTGTGGAAGATCACGTGGAACAGGCTTCCAGCCTGTTCGCCCGTAGAATGGGCATCTTGCCCGTTCATCATTTACTGCAAAACGGGCTGGAAGCCCGTTCTACTGGACAGGCGAGACGCCTGTCCCACGCAGCTCGGACCGCCCTTTCTACACTTTTCAAACGTACTATCATTGCTGCACTCGCGCTGTTGTGTCCGGCGGCAGCGTCCGCGCAAATCGCGGTCGTGCCTGATGAGCAGCCGCCTGCAGTATTTGCAGGGCGGGAGCAAACGATTCGCGTGATGTTCCGCAACTCGAGCAATGAAGCCGCAGAAGCCAATGTGCAAACGCGATTGCGCCAGCTCAGCTTCGGCTCCGCCATGCCCGTCGGCGACGCGCAACCGTGGAAGCGGCTGCGCCTGTTGCCGCAGCAAACCGTGGTGGAAGCCTACGCGGCCAAATTCCCGACGGTACGGGCGGCGACGCGGTTCCAGATCGAATGGATCGGCATCGGACGCACGGAGGTCTCAGTTTACCCCGATGATCTGCTCAAGAAGTTGGGCACACTGGCGGGCGAGAAACCGCTTGGGTTGTTCGACCCGGACAGTCAAGTCCGGCCGCTGTTGAAGCAAGCCGGCGTCGAATTCACCGATCTGGAAACGGAGCCTTCGGACGCGCGGCTGACCGTCGTGTGGTCCGACGCGAGGGAGTTACCCGAGTCCGTCATCAAACGTGTGAAAGACGGCATGGCTGTAGTCTGGATCCGCAAATCCGCCCTAGTTGCCGCGTATGCCGTACGACTCGGCATGGGAGCCGTCGTCATTGCGTCAACCAGCAGTGTCTCGCCGTTGGCCGATTCGCCAATGGCGCAACTAAACCTGATCCGCTTCGCCGAGTTGGCTCTTGAGCCGGAGGCGTTGCGGTTACCCGAAGACCGAAAGGAGACCGAATGAAAATGAAGCAAAATCTGTTTGTGGCGGTGCTGCTTGCGATCGCGACGATCGCGCGCGCCGATGTGCTGACCGTGGCCGTGTTCGACTTCGAATCGAAGGACGAAGCGGTGAAGGATCTTGGCCCGAAAGTGGCCAGCATGATCAACGCCCAGCTTTCCGCCGACCCCAACCTGATCACCGTCGAGCGCGCCGAGTTGGAGAAGGCGCTCGGTGAACAGGAACTGGGGCTGTCCGGCACAATCGATCCCGAGACGGCCGCGAAGATCGGTCATCTCATCGGCGCGAAAGTGCTCGTGACCGGCCGCGTATTCAACGTCAACAGGGAAACCATGATCGTTGCCAAGGTGATTGGCACGGAAACCAGCCGCGTCTACGGCGAGGTAGTGCGCGGCCCGGCGGAGCGCAGTTCCATTGCCGACATGTCGGCCGAAATGGCGGGCCGGCTCAGCAAGATCATCCAGGCCCGGAGCGACACGCTGGTGGCGAAGGTTGAAAAGCAGGACGATATGGTGGCCCGACTGCAAAAGCAGTACGAAGGAAAGAAGTTCCCGCCGGTCAGCATCTCGATCCCTGAGCGCCACATCGGCTCGCCGACGATCGATCCCGCCGCGCAGACCGAGGTCAGCTTTATCCTCCAGAAACTGGGGGCGGTCGTGGCCGATGAGAAGGATTCGTCCGTCAAACCCGACATCGAGATTGTGGGCGAAGCATTCAGCGAATTCGGGATGCGCAAGGGCAACCTCGTGAGCTGCAAAGCGCGCGTGGAACTCAAAGCCATCGACAAGACCAGCGGCCGCGTCATCTTCATCGACCGCCAGACGGCTGTGGCCGTTGACCTGAGCGAACATCTCGCCGGCAAAACCGCCATCCAGGAAGCCGCCGCCAAACTGACCGAACGTTTGCTCCCGAAGCTGGTCAAGTAGTGGCTGAATGCGTTATGGGTCCGTTTCTGGCGGATGCGGGTCGGTCGACGGATAGGAGGTCGATCGCTGTGGCGTGCCTCGCTGTAGCGACAGGGGTGCTCATCCTCGCTTTCGCATCGTCATCCCAAGGCGCTAATTTAAATGCAAGTTCGGACAAGGTGGCGGTATTGGATTTTATACACGAGAAAGCGCCAGAAGGTGGCGATCGGGATTGGATCGTTGGTCTGGCGGATACTTTTGAATTGGCTCTCCAAGAAGAAAACGTCGCCACCTTGGAGCGGCGACAGATTCGCCTTCTATTGGGAGAACGGGAATTACTCGGCCAGGGAGTGATTTCGGCGGATACCCTGCGTGCGGCTCGGCTTCCTTCCGCGACTTGGTTCGTCGGCGGACAAGTGCAGCGAGGCGCCTCGAACGAATTCGTGATAACCGTCTCGCTCGTCCACCCGGGATCTGCGACGGTCGAGACGTCGTTCACCAGACGCGGATCGTACCCCGTTGAATGGTCTAGCACCATCTTTGCCATAGCGCATGATGTTGCTTCCTATCTGCGATCCGTAACAGTACCCGCTCCGCGTCACGCCGGAGAATCCATGACCTGGCTCCCGGAGGCCACTCTGCCATTCTTCAAGGGACTGGAATGCTACGCCAGAGGCGATTACGCGGGAGCAATCGTTCAGTTTAACAAGGCGCGTACCGAAATCCAGCCATTTGACCTAGCGCGGCTTTGGGAGGCGCGCGCTTACCAGCATGCGGGTTTCCCGGAACTGGCCGAGTTTGCCATTCGCCCCTTAAAGATCAGGCAGCCGGCCGTCATCAACCCACCCGCCAAGCCTGTTGTAGTAGTCTTGGGCGGACGCGGAATCACCTCTACCGGGCGTGCAGCATTCATCCGGGAATTAGCGCGGAGTGGACGATTTACCGTGTTCGAACCGACATGGATCGGGGCCACGTTGCGGGAAGTAGATTTGCAGCTCACCGGACAAATGGCAGCGCCGCTTAACGAGAACAGCGGCTGGCTGGTTATAGACGACGTGGTTTTCCTAGACTCGATATCCGTCGAAGGCAATTCGTCGGCCTGTTTGCGGGCTCGGGAGTTGAGATTGCTTTCGGCGGGATTGGTCCGCCAAGCGATGCTCCAAGGACTGGAGAAAAACAAGGATGTGCAGTACGTCCGGCTTGCGCAGCAATTCATCCGTGCTAGGTCCAAAAAAAACAGCGAATCTGTGATCGAAAACAACTCTACAATTGATTCGTCGGCGATGCCCAGTCCATCCGACCCATTCGAGATTTCCTTCGCCAAAGCATTGCGCTTGGTACAGCAACATCCGACCAATCCGCGATATTTGATTGGCCTGTCCGACTATTACAGCACCGAATGGCTGCCGAAGGCTTGGCTGTTGGATCGTGCCATCGAACAGATCGGACACGACCGAACGCAGCCGGACGCTGCCTTCCTGCTGACCTCAGCACTGTGGCGGAAACGAAATGCGTCTCGCCGTCCTTGGTGGACGCCCGACGCCCCTTTGAAGGAGGATTTCGCGCTGCTCAACAAGTGGTTCCCGAACAGCCCTGAAATCATGACACTGGCTGAAGTCACAGAAAAGGCGGGGTCTTATTACACGCACAGCGCGCCCCAAGATGCACGTTATCTCGGCAACCTGTATTGGACCGGCAATCCCCAATCGCCACTCGGCTCGTGTCTTGCGTCGCACCAAACGTCTGCTGCGCTTTTGTCTGATAAGGAGAAGCTGGAACGTTTGCGTCTGCACCGAAAGTCCGGTGCCAACGCCAAGGCTTGGCCGCTTGCGGTATCGTTGCGCCTTAGCAAGGATCCTGCCATCGGCGCTGAGGCTCAGCAGATTTACATGGATCTACTAGGTGTGCTCATCCAAGAGTACAGGCAATACAGATCGTTTACGATGGCCAGTCAACAAGACGCAGCACAGGCTGTATGGACACGTGGGCAACTGCTTCTGAACTGCATCGACCGATATCAGCGTGGTTCAGTTATTAAGCTATGCAGCCGGCTGGCAAGGGAAACTAGAGGAGCCGAAGCACAATTTCGGTTCGTCTGGGAGCAGGTCGAACGGTACAAAGATGATTTTGATATAGATCCAGCTCTTGGGATAACCAAGACTGAGCTTTTGAACGGGGACGGGGGGCAAGGCCAGGCAACAATTTCTTGGTCCATCGGTTCTCCAATCATCGATTACTGCGTTCTGATGGGCGAACTGGCCGAAGAGATGCAGCAGCAACTGCGGCCCGATCTCGCGGGCAAAGTTTTTGATCGGCTTTACCACGAGGAAGACATTCCCGTGGCCAACCGTTTGACTGCGGCCTACGATCTGGCCGAGGTGTGTTATGAGACCGGGCGCTATTTCGAGGCGCTCGACCTTTTGGAGAAGGTGATCACGGATACACAGGGCACGACCACGCCCAAGGCGCGAAAGAACGGCGTCTCAGGAACCCTTGAAGAAGCCGCCTTCACATTGCTGAAGAAGGTCCGCTTGTACGCTGATTCGCAAATGGATTTCTGTCACTGTTGCGGCAAGCCATCCGACGATCCTCCGATGAAGCCGGCCAATTTTGAGAGCGTTGAGAAGCTGTTTGGCGAGTTGCAGGGCAGATACCAACTCCGTCAGGGGGCCGATAACAGTTCCGTTCAGAATGCCCTTCTGGAAAAAAAGGACGAAGTGCTGCCCTTCATACTCTATCAACTCCGACGTGGCGAAATGATGAATGGGTACACCCTCATTTTTTGCGGTCTCCTCGGTACGAATGCTGCACCGGCGGTTCCGTACCTTGTGCCATGGGTCTGTCACACAAGCTTCGAAAGTATCAACGCCGCTTCCGCACTTTCCCAGATCGGCAAATCGTCCGGCTGCTCGGTCCCGGCCCTGATTGTGGCAGCGGAAGAGTTTAGAGCGGACAGACCCACATTTGCCAAGAACGCGTCGTTCGCCCTGAAACAAGTCAGCCCAGCACCCCGTGAATCCGTTCCCTATCTGGCTCGGTTGCTTTATCATGCGAATCCGGCAGTTGCCGGTCGAGCGGCAAGGGCAATCGCAGAAAGCGCTCCCTTGGGCGGCCACGAATGGGAAGGCAAGCCACAACCGGAACTTGTGTCTCTGGTGAAGCGATGGTGGGAACAACAAGGTGCGAAGCAGAACTGGAACGCGACTGCCCGTTCGCAATAATTCGCGTTCCATCAAGTCGCTGGTACACCGATGGTCTGTACAAAGCTGCCATTCAGGAAGCCGCGGCTAGGCTGACCGAGGGTATGTTGCCCAAGCTGGCAAAGCAAAGGTGGCGGAGTAGCGGACATTGTTCGCTGGCGGCGTCGTCCTCTGCAACGCCGTTGGAGCGGCGTATGTTGCGGCAGTGCAGGACGTTGAGTGGCATCCGATCAGGCGGACGGACGGCGGCAAACAGGCAGGAAAATAATTGTTGCGCTTCTGGCTGTTTTGCATACACTAATTTCCGCTAGTCGATAGAAGAGTGAGTGAGTTGGTAGATTGTCAGGCGACCATGTTAGCTCGGTGACAGTCCGAAACCCGATGAGCGGGAACAGTCACGGAAACCTCCTACCGCAGCAGAAGGAAACATAAAACATAATGGCTACCAAGCTATTCGTAGGCAATCTGTCGTTCAATACCACCGAAGGCGATATCCTCGACCTGTTCAAGCAGGCGGGCAACGTCGTCAAATGCGAACTTATCGTGGACAAGTTTACCAACAAGTCCCGCGGGTTCGCATTCGTTGAAATGGGCTCGCAGGAAGAGGCCACCAAGGCCATCGCCGATTTTAACGGCAAGGAACTCGACGGTCGCGCCCTGACGGTCAATGAAGCCCGTCCTCGTGAGGAGCGTCCTCGCGGCGATTTCGGCGGCGGACGCGGCGGTGGCGGCGGCAAACGTGAATTCCGTGGCGGTCGTCGCTAGTTCAGGAAGACGATAACGACGTGTGGGGGCGCACGACCGTGCGCCTCTACACAACCAAGTGCAGTGCCTCGGCGGGCGTTGCGACCAACGCTTCTGCTCCGCTCTCGAGCAGTTCTTTTCGGTCGCGAAACCCCCAGAGCACCCCCACGGCATACATTCCCGCGGCACGAGCCGTGCGCATGTCCGTGTTGGTGTCACCCATGTAAAGCCACTGTCGGGATGGGATCCCAAGTTCTTCCGCGATTTGCAGCGCAGCGGTCGGGTCGGGTTTCAGCGGGACGTTGGGCAACTGACCACGCACAATGTGGAAAGGCCCGATTGCAGCCCCGAAGGAGCCTGTAAGCCGCGAATGCGATTCGCGGCTGCAATTTGGGTCGAAGTAGTGTGCGATCATGCGCTTGGTGAAATCGTCGGGTTTGTTGCTCAACACGGCCAGCTTGCAGCCGCGCGCGCTGAGCGTGTCGACAAGTTCGGGAATCCCCGCATAGAGCTTCGTCAGATCGAAGCAGTGCGCGTCGTAACGCTGGCGCATCAACTGCAGCGCCTCCTCGGCCAGCGGTTGCTTGTCAGCAGGCAGCGCCCGCGCGCAAAGCTGGCGTGCGCCGTCGCCGACCATGAAACGGTAGGCATCCACCGGGTGCGTTGGGCAACCCAGTTGCGCTAACGCCCAATTGGTCGCGTTGGCCAGATCCGCCAGCGTATTTGCCAACGTGCCGTCCAAGTCGAAGAGCACTGATCGAGATTCTCGTGTCATCGAAAACACTCTATCACATTCGTCTAGACGGTCGCGGGGTTTCAGGGTAGTATCACGGAAATCATCAGGAGGAAAGAATGAAGACAATTCGGATCGCTTCACTTGTGACGTTGGCGCTTTACGGGCTGGGTGCCGCCGGCTTCGCCCAGGGAATGATGGGCGGACCGAGGCGCGATCCCGGCGCTGGTCTGGCCGGGATCTTTGGCAAGGACAAATCCTTCTCGGCTGTCGCTCACACAACCATCAAAGACTCAAGCGGCAACGAGATGCAGATGGAGATCAGCTACGCGGTTTTGGAAGGGAAAATACGCACGGAAACGGACATGGCAAAAATGCAGGGAGGCCGCATCCCTCCTCAAGCCCTCGCGCAGATGCAGGCGATGGGAATGGATAAAACCGTCACCATTCTGCTGCCGGAAAAGCACACGGGCTACGTGGTTTATCCGGGGTTGAAGGCTTATTGCGAATTGCCGACGCCAACAGGCTCGTCGGCCACTGAAACCAACAAGCCGCCGAAAGTGGAGCGGACCGAACTTGGCAAGGAGACCCTCGATGGCCATCCGTGTGTGAAATACAAAGTCGTCGTGACTCCAGAGGGCGGGCCGGCGATCAATACGCTGGTATGGCAGGCCACCGATCTCAACAGTTACCCGATTCAAACCCAGACCGATGCCGGAGGCTCGACCATCACCACGCGCTTCCAGAACATCGACCAAACCAAGCCTGCTGCGTCGCTGTTTGGGCCGCCGTCTGACTACAAGCGCTACGGCAGCATGCAGGAATTGATGATGAGCGCGATGGGCGGAATGCCCGGCGGCATGCCGCGCGGACGTTCTTCCATGCCGCCGATGCCTCCGGGCGAAAAGGAGTAGCGGAGTAACGGGTTGACGGAGTGTTGGGCGGATGCTCTCTGTCGCCGCGAGACTCCAACACTCCACGCTCCAGCGCTCCGTGCCATTCCTGGCTTGATTCCAGCGCGCGATTGACGACAATCACGCCGGCATGAAAAAAGCGCCACAACGGATCTGGGGTGGACGATTTTCCGTCGCGCCCGCCAAAGAAGTCCAGGCTTTCACCGAGAGCATCAGCTTCGACTGGATGCTGTCGCGTCACGACATCGCCGGTTCCATCGCGCACGCGAAGGGCCTCGCGAAGGTCGGTGTCATCACCAAGTCTGAAGCCGCGAAGATCGAGCGCGGCCTGCGTGCCATCGAGCGCGAGATGGCATTGGGCAAATTCAAATGGGATCCAGCCTGCGAAGACGTGCACATGAACATCGAGGCGGTGCTCGTCCGCAAGATCGGTGCCGTCGGCAAGAAACTTCACACCGCCCGCAGCCGCAACGACCAGGTCGCCACCGACATGCGCCTCTGGCTGCGCGACGCCGTCCAACAGACACAACTGAGCATCGTCGAACTGCAACGCGCGCTGGTGTCGCTCGCCGAACGCAACGCGGACGTCGTCGTGCCCGGCTACACGCACCTGCAACGGGCCCAGCCCGTTCTGTTCGCGCATCACCTGCTCGCCTACGTCGAGATGCTTGAGCGAGACGCGCATCGCTTCGACGACTGCGCCCGTCGCGCCAACCTCTGCCCGCTTGGCTCGGGCGCGATCGCGGGCAGCACGATCAGGCTCGACCGCGCTTACGTCGCCAAACTGCTCGGGTTCGACGGCGTGACGCAGAATTCGATGGACGCCGTCAGCGACCGCGATTTCGTGGTGGAATT
>Ga0187885_10001824_pt1 | contig 22399 bp, 17 predicted proteins | sample June2016WEW_20_1_3_FD_132970 | JGI IMG/M metagenome (GOLD analysis project Ga0187885, IMG submission 132970) | Peatland microbial communities from SPRUCE experiment site at the Marcell Experimental Forest, Minnesota, USA - June2016WEW_20_100 | ecosystem: Environmental > Terrestrial > Soil >... | reverse complement strand
GATGACGGACGCGCGATTATGGTCACGCGTCATCACTTCATGGAGTTGGTTCTCGGCATTGCGCAAGGTTTCGGGATTCTCCCATTGAATCGTCCAGTAAACCGGCACCTCCTCCCACACCAGAACGCCCATTTGATCGGCCATGCGCACCATCGCTTCACTGTGAGGGTAGTGCGCCAGCCGCACGAAGTTGCAGCCTAGTTCCCTAGCCAAGCTCAAAAGAGTGCGCGCGTCTTCTTCGCTCCAAGCCCGCCCGGGATGCGTCAGAGCCTCTTCATGAAGGCTGACTCCGCGCAGGAAAACCGGCTTTCCGTTGAGTAAGATTTCCGTGCCACGGGCCTCAATGGAGCGGAAGCCGATGTGGTCTGCGATTTGGTCAGTTTCGCTGGCAATCTGAACCTCGTAGAGTTTGGGATTCTCGGGAGACCACAGGGTCAGATTGGCAGCAAAAGAAAACTCCGCGCGGCCCTTGGAATCGGTCCGAACGGTTTGATCGATTCCCGCCTCTGGAATCCGGATGGACACTTTCTGCTGAAGAAGAGGGCCGTTCAGTTGCAGCCAGCCTTTGATTTGCCGGGTCGATCCTTTCTCGAGCTGAAGGACATAGTCTTGGATGAAGGTCTCGGGCAGGTCGACGAGAGTTACAGGACGCGTAATCCCTCCGTAGTTCCACCAATCGGTATTGACGGTGGGGACCTCGTCTTTCCCACGCGTGTTATTGACCCGCAGAATCAGGAAATTGTCACGCGGCTGCACGCGCTCCGTGATTTCGAAATCGAAAGGCGTGAAGCCTCCCTCGTGCCGGCCAAGCTCGCGGCCGTTCAAATAGACGGCAGCCGAGTAATTGACCGCGCCAAAATGGAGAAAGATTCTTCTCTTGGCTCGAATGGGGTGATCGAAGGATCGCTTGTACCAAACACTGCCTTCATAAAACAGCAGCGATTCACGCTGCGTATTCCAATCTCCGGGGACGTTGAGCTGCCCAGAGGTGTCGAAGTCGTATTCAACGAGCTCCGAGCCGGACTGAGGTTTATAGTTTTTCCAAAACGCATTGTTGTTGCTTAGAGGCTGAGCGCGATAGTCCAGAGCCCCGACATCGTAGGGATCCACGATCGCCTGCCAGGAGCCATTCAGGCTGGTACTCTGGCGCCCGTCAATGTTGGTGATGAGCGGTGCAACCTGCGTCGCGCCAGGACTCGCGAGCAAGAGAGCCAAGATCGGAAACGCTAACAGTCGGAGAGGAATGTGCGTCATGGGCGGTCCAATGAGAGTTTAACTCCAGACCCAGCGCCAGAGGATTCGCAAACGCGGCACGCCGAATTCTGCCGAGCGGCGTGCCGCGCCATGCGTGGTTCAGGACCGCAAAGTACCGATCCAACCGCGATGCCTTGCTGCAGATCGAGAACGCCGATCCTGACCCCCGGGGGTGCCCAACTGGGATCGCTAAAAGTTGAACTTCGCGCCGAACTGAAGATTGCGCGGAGGATTCGTCGCACCAATCTGGCCGAAACCGCCGCTGGTAACCGACGTCCCGGGATTCTGCCAGTTTGTCCGGTTGAAGACGTTGAACGCAGATGCTTCGAACATCAGGCTCATGCCTTCTCTGGGCAGAGCAAAAGTCTTACGGAGCGACAGATCCCACGCGTAATAGCCTGGGCCAATAACGTTTCCCACAGGGGCATTGCCTGCGCCGTTGTTCGGCTCGACGGCAAAGGCTGCGGGATTGAACCAGCACATCTTGCCCGCGGGGCAGGTGAAACCCGAATAGAGCGGCACGCCTGCAACGAGATTTGCGCGCCGAGTGAAAGACGTGACGCCGGAGCCCGAGGGCCCAATTGTCTGTGAGCCTGAGACTGTGAGCGGTCCGCCCGACTGCACCCGGGTTATGCCGCTCACCTCCCAGCCATTCAGAATACTGCCGCCAACGCCCTTGTATTTGCGAAACCAAGGAACGTCATAGGTGTACGTCGCAATGAAGGACTGGCGCCGATCGAAGCCCAATGGGCCGTAATAGTATTGCCCCCAGGTCACGATTTGGCCGCTGGGAAGCTGACACGTGAACGGGCATTCCGGCTCCGGATTGTCGTTGATGCCGGACGTCTGGCCGAGCGCCTTTGCATACGTGTAGTTGAATGTGGCCATGAAGGCACCCCTGCGCTTCGTCGCGGAAACCTGCAGAGCATTGTAATTGGCGTTGCTGTCGCTGCGAAACTGCGTGATATCCTGGTAGCCGAGGAAAGGGCGCATCTGGTTCGTTGTTTTCCCCACGTTGGCGGCGGCAATCGCAAACGTCGGCACGTTGATATTGGGCTGGCGCACGAGGTGCCGCTGCTGGCTTCCCACGTATGAGATTTCACCCAGGAAGCCCCAAGGCAACTCGCGCTGCACACCCAGGCTATACTGCATGGAGCGCGCGACTACGAAGTCCGGCTGGACGGCGCTAAGCGCAAAGATGGTTGGAGTGGCTCCCGTGCCTCCAGTAGGATTCGCGAGATTGCCGTTTTGTAACGTCGCTGCTTGCAGAAATGGCACAATGCCAGGTTGACCGAAGATGATATTGCCCTCGGGCTTGTCGTAGAAAATGCCGAAGCCGCCTCGAACGACAGTCTTGTCGTTGTTAAAGGGTGACCATGCAAAACCGAAGCGAGGCGCGAGGAGATTTTCGGGATTGAAGAAGCCGCGGGGCGCCGTCGCTGGCACGGCGGTTACGAAAGCGCTGTTCCCGCTGGGCACTCGGCCTATTTGGCCGGCAGGGACCGCACCCGGGCGCACCAATCCATCGATCACAAATCCCTGGTCGAGCACGCCGCCAACCGGGACATTGTTGGTGCCGACGGATGTGGGCGCCGTGCTTGCACTGTACAAGCTGGGGTCGAAGTTCACCATATTGTTTGCCTGGGTGTAGGTGGGGCCGGTGTGTTCGAAGCGAAGGCCGAATTCCACACTGAAGCGGCGACTGACCTTCCACGCATCGTCAAAGTAACCTTCTATGTCGTTGAAACGGAAATGGCCCACAGGGTCGGCAGATTGCTGGGTGAGCGTCTGAAAGTTACCCATCAGCGCGTCGGCGAAGGGATCGCCGGTTGTGTTCGGGTTTCCGCTGGTGCTGAAATTTATTGCGCCGTTGTAAGAATTGGGACGTGAGTTCTGATCCTTGCGGTTGCGTGCGTACATGATGCCGAATTTCAATGCGTGATGTCCTTTTACCCAGGTGAGGTTGTCCGAAGGCGAGATATCGGTGATGGGCGCGAGCAATGAGAAGTAAGGCCCTGAGAATTGCGCGGGCGCCGCGGTCGGGAAACCGCTCCCGATCCCGGTGAACGTCACGTGAGGAATCCCGTCAGGAAATCTTCCGGCATTGGGAAATGGCAGGGGAAACTGGAAGCCATACGTAGACCGTTCCCAAGTGTTGCCGCTTGGGGGAATGCGCTGCTTGTTCCAGGAGGCGTTGATCTTCGCCTCGTTGATCAAGTGGGAAGATATCATCCAGGTGTACCCAACTTGATAGCCGTACCCTGGACGAATTCGGTTCGTGGGCGTCGTCGGCAGACTGCCCGAGTTGTTAAAGGTTCCAAACGCGTCGATGAGATTCAGGTTGTCATGTAGATAGCGAAAGTAAATGCTGTGCTTGTCGGTCGCGTGATAATCGATGCGAATGATGTCTTCGCGCCAGTTCTGCGGGTCGTAGGGCTGAAACGTCGTGTTGTTGGCTGTGGCCGTGTTGCTGAACACGGCGGCCTGTTTCTCCATTAGCGCGTATACGTTGGCGATGGCTTTACCATCCGCCGTGAGGCACTGAGGCGTCATCACGTTATTTGTGATCGTGCAGCCCGCGGGAGCGTTCGCCGGCGTCTTGAGGACAAGACCAGTCATGTCACTAAAGTTGCCAGTCAGTTCGGCTGATGTGGGAAGGGTCATATTTTGCGGGCTCTGGGAAATGCGGATCACTTTCCATTCCTCACCCGCGAAGAAAAACAGTTTGCCACGTAGGATCGGCCCCCCAAAATCCCATCCGAAATCGTTGTATCGAAGGGACGGCTTCATCGAGCTAACCGGCGTGCCGGGAGCCGCGTTCAATTTGGAAGCCGCGTTTATGGCGTCGAAAATGTCATTCCGACCATACTCAAAGGCGCCCCCATGGAAGCTGTTCCCGCCGCTGCGCGTCACCACGTTGACCGATGCGCCGTTGTTGCGGCCATACTCCGCCGAAAAATTAGAAGACTCGACGGTGACCTCACGAATGAAATCAATCCCGACGTTATCGAGTTGAGTCGCATTGGAGCCGGAGTCCAGGTTGTACCCGCCGTCGACGGTAAAGAGGTTTCCGTCAGCCCGCAAGCCATTGACGCTCGATCCCGTGGTCGACATGCCGGTCGTCAGCGCGGTCTGATCAAACGTGGTGAGGACGGCGCCAGGAATGAGAGAAATCAATTGGGCGTAGTTCCGTTCGTTCAGAGCCATGTGCTGCACTTGCGCCAAATCGATGGTTCGCGCGATTTCGCCGGACGTTGTATTCACGGTTTCGGCTGTCGCAGTCACTTCCACCTTCTCCGAGATTCCTCCCACCTCCAGCCGCAAGTCGACCGTCAGGCGAGCCCCCGCTCGCAAATCGTTTGAGGCCTTTGTCACAGTCTTGAAGCCGGTTGTTTCAGCGGTGACGCTGTACAGGCCCGCGGGCAGATCAGGAGCCACATAAAAACCTTTATCATCGGTCGAAAGGGGACGCGCCAGCTTTGTCTCCTGGTTGATGATGGTGATCTTCACATCGGCAACGACTCCTCCTTGCGCGTCGGTCACCGTGCCGGAAATGCGTCCGAAAATGTCCTGCGCGCGTACCTCTTCCAGAACGGCGGTCAACAAAAAGACTGCAAGAACTGCTGTCAGCGTATTGATTGAAAATAAGCGGACTCGCATGTTTGCCTCCCCACCATGCATATGGCCTCCGGAGAATGATTTCCATACAAGGCGCCACCATGACGCCCTGAACCCCCGGGGTAGGTTGTTCGCAATCAAGCCTCTTTTTGCTATCAGTCAAGGCGTGGTCGATTACTCAAATGGAGAAATCCCTCGACCCTTCCAGTCTGCTGAAATTACGGCAGTGTAATCTTTACCGAGGGAAAACTATCCGAACTCCCGATGCCTGTATACTATCGAAAGATAGTATGTGATTATTTTCGCATTCCCGCACACATCGCGTAACGCGGACAGCTCAGCGGCCGATCCATCCGAGAGCCTCGCGAGCGCCGCGCAGAGTCAACTCGATCGGGACTGGGATGCGAAGGATTTCAGGCAGGCCGAAGCCGTATTTGAAGAGCGGATCGTAGCGGGCGTCCCCGACATTGATTGGGATCTGTGAGATCGAACGCGGCCAGGAATGGGATAGCTTTCCTGTGGGGATGTAATCGCCGAAAAGAACATCCGCCACCCCCTGGCCCTCCGTTCCCGGCAACCACGCTGCGATCATCGCAGCGCACTTGCCAAGTATCTGGTCGATGATCAGCGGCCTGCCGGACAGCAAAACCACAACAACCGGGATGCCCTGTTGTTTCATATTGCCGATCGCCGCAACATCTTCGGGTGCCATGGTCAGGTCGCTCCTGTCGCCGAACATTTCGGCGTAAGGGGTCTCGCCTACCACCACGACCCCAATGTCGGCTCCTGCAGCCCCGCTGCCATCCTTTGCGTACGTTACCTGCGTGCTCTTTGAGGCCGTGTTTTTGATTGCCTGCAGAATGGTAGTCCCGCCGGGGGTGACGTTGCCGCTCTGGCCCTGCCATGTGATGGTCCAGCCTCCGCACTGGTTGCCGATATCGTCGGCACTTTTGCCTCCGACATGAATGCGCTTGATCTGCTTTGACATCGGCAACGTCTTGTTTTCATTCTTGAGGAGAACAACCGACTGGCGCACACACTCTCGGGCAACCTGGCGATGTTCCGCGGAGCCGAAGTTTTTCCAGAGACTTCTGTCGGCGAGCACCGATCTGGATTTATCCATCAGTCCCATGGCGAATTTGACGCGCAGGATGCGTTTTGCCGCGTCATTAATGCGAGCCAGGGGAACTTTCCCCTCGTTAACCAGAGTTTTTAAAGTTTCGAAAAACTCGCCATAGCGATCCGGAACCATCACCATATCCATGCCGGCATTGATCGATTGTTCTATCTGGCTTTTGTAATCCCCCGGCAACTCGTTCAGCGCGGCATAATCCGAAATCAGGAAGCCTTCAAATCCCATTTCTTCTTTTAGTATCCTGGTCATCAACTCCCGGCTGCCGGAACATTTCACTCCATTCCAGCTGTTGAAGGAAGGCATGATCGATCCCACGCCGGCCTTGACGGTCGAGACATAACCCTGCATATGAATTTCCCGGAGGGATTTCTCATCCAGGCGCGTGTCCCCGCGGTCGAGGGGAAAACGTTCATCCGAACCTTTCTGTTTGGGCGCACCCGTTCCCCATGTCGTGCCGCCGTCCCCGACGAAATGCTTCGCACATGCAAGCACTGCCAGCGGATTGCTGAGATCATCGCCCTGGAATCCCCGCACGGCAGCTTCTCCCAGCATTGTCGCCAGTTCCGGTGTTTCCCCATACCCCTCGTAAGTTCGGCCCCATCTTTCGTCGCGCGGAACAGTCACGCAGGGAGCGAAGGTCCAATTGATCCCTGTTGCCCGAACTTCCTCAGCCGTGATTCGGGCTGCTCTCTCTATCAGGGCGGGGTTTCGGGTACAGCCCAGGCCGATATTGTGCGGGAAAATCACCGCTCCAAGGACGTTGTTGTGCCCATGGACCGCGTCCACACCATAGAGAAGCGGTATCGCGAGCCTGGTCCTCAAAGCCTCGGACTGGTAGCGGTCGTACATGTCCGTCCAGGCTTGCAGGCTGTTGCCTTCCTTGGGATCCGAATCGCCGCCGCTGAGGAGAGAACCCAGGAAATATTTCCGGATATCCCCTATGTCTTTGAGTTTATCCTGCTCGACCTGTGTCATTTGCCCGAGCTTCTCCTCGAGTGTCATCTTCGAAAGCAAAGCCTGGATGCTTGAGTCATAGGAAGAGAGCGGCTTCCGCGCGGGTTGTTCCGCCGCTTTCGCGCCGAGGTGCAGCCCCATACACAAAGCAAGCACAGCAATCAAATATCCTGATGCTTTTTCAGCTCTCATTTCCTTATGCCTCTTCATAATGGGGCAGACACAGCGGATTTAGAGGTGGATGATGCCGCGTTTGATTGCCGTGGTTACGGCCTCAGTTCGGTCGCCTACTTCCAGCTTGTCCAGAATATGAATGACATACGATTTAACAGTCCCCTCCGTGGTTTTGAGGGAAGCTGCAATTTCCTTGTTGCTCCCGCCGGCTGCCAGCAGCTTCAAAACATCCAACTCCCGCTTGGTCAGATCAGACCGGACTCGACTGGTGATCGACTTTGCTACGACAGAGGGAATGTACCGCAAGCCGGAGTGAACTGCCCGGATCGCAGCGAAGAGATCGCTGCGCGCCATACCCTTGAGCAGGTACGCCTGCGCACCGGCCTTCAATGCGCGGTAAATATCCTCATCCCCGTCATAAGTCGTAAGCACGATGAAGCGGCTGTTATGAAACTCCTTGCGGATCGACTCAATAGCCTCCACGCCATCCATGAGTGGCATGCGGAGATCCATTAGGGTGATATCCGGCTTATGCCGATGGAATCCTTCAACAGCCTGAATTCCATTACCTGCCTCGGCAACCACCGTCATTCCGGGCTCCCTATCGATCATGGAAACCAGGCCGGCCCGCATGATGGCATGATCATCCACAACCATGACGCGGATCAGGTTGGATGGGCTCAAGCTTCACCCCCTGTTTTACGAAATTCGGTGACAGTCACCGAATTTCTCAGGCGCGCAAAGGTACTCTTGCCTCGATTTCCGTGCCATGCCCCGGGCTGCTTTTTATCGAAAGACTGCCGCCCAGCTGATTTGCTCTTTCACGCATCCCCAGCATGCCGAATCGGCCATTGTCTTCGGCCTTTTCTTCTTCGGGATCGATCCCACAGCCGTCGTCCTGAACGCGCAGCCTGACATGCCTGGAATCAAAGAGAATCTCAGCCTCTATCCTGCCCGCATGGGCGTGCTTGACGGCATTGACAATGGCTTCCTGTCCGATCCGGAGAAGAATGCTTTCTGTCGGTTCCGACAGCTGCCGCGGCGCGCCGGAAATCTTAACCTGAAATGGTACTCCGACGGCAATCGCCTTGGCCAGCTCAGAAAGCCTGACAGCGAGATCCCCTTTGCCCTGGTCGCGATGGCGCAGATTCCACACATACCGGCGAACTTCCTCGAGGCAGCCGCGAGCCAGATTGTTAGCTTGATCCAGATGCTCTTCGGCAAGCTGAGGCGAATCGAAGAGCGTCTGCTTGCCGGCCTCCAATTGCACCGAAATTCCGGCGAATCCCTGAGCCATGGTGTCGTGTATCTCCCGCGCGATCCGATTACGTTCTGCCGTCACGGTCGCAAACTCGGCCTTTATCCGGTTTATGCGCGTGCGGTAAAAACGGTGGGCGGCACATAGCGCCAATGCGGCACACAAGGCATAAAACCAGTAGGTTTGGTAGAAATGAGGCTTGAGGTAAAACGCGAAAGCATCGCCGCTCTCGTTCCAGACCCCGTCGTTGTTGCATGCGATTACCCGGAATTGGTATCGGCCCGGCGAAAGGCCGCCATAAAGAACAAACCGCCTTGTGCCAGCGTCAACCCATGCCTTGTCGAATCCTTCCAGCCGATACTTGAACTGCATCTTTTCGGGGGCCAAATAACTCAGGGCCGAATAGTGAATTTCAACCTCTCCTTCGCCGGGCGGAATCTCCGCATGATTACCTGCGTCCACCGCTTTCTTGTTGATGAGCACTTTCTCAATATGAACCGGCGGAACGAGCGCATTTGAAAGGAGCAGTCCGGGATTAAATACAGTCAGACCTTTCAGGGAAGTGAACAGCAGCTGCCCATCCTTGGTCTTACAGGCATTGGGCTGAAATCCCGCCGCGAAAGCCGAACTCCGCAGCCCATCTCCTACCCCGTAGCTGATGCAGTTAAGCCGCGCGATTTTCCCCTCGGCAAGACCGCTGAAGTCGTCTTTTCGAACCCTGAAGATGCCCTGCGAGCAACTAAACCAGAAGTTTCCTTTTTCATCCTCTAGAATGCCGCTGATTTGATTGACAGGCAGTCCCTCTTGGATCGTATAGGTGAAAAAGCGACCATCTTGGTATCGGCTCAGACCGCCGCGAGTGGCAAACCAGAGCGAGCCATCATCGGCTTCGTGGACAGCCACAACGCGATCGCTTCCGAGCCCATCTCTTGTAGTGTAGTTGGTGAATTTGCCATCTGCAAACCGGCTTACCCCTCCTCCGAAAGTAGTCACCCAGAGGGTTCCCTGACGATCGTACAAAATGCCGCGGACCTGATTGCTTGGCAGCCCATCCTGAATCCGGTACACGATTACGCGTCCGTTCTCAAATCGGAACAAGCCGTCTCCGTCCGTGCCGACCCACATCCGGTTCAGCGGATCACGATAAATCGTTTTAATCTCAAAGACTTTTTTCCAGCTCCGGTCTTTGACAAGCCTGCCGTCTTTCAAGACCTTGAAAAGCTGTCCGCCGGCTCCAAGCCAGAGATTTCCTTCCATATCCTCGGCGATCGAGGAGACGTGGCGTATGGGTGAGCCGTTCAAGTCGGTTCGACTTGATATCTTGCCTCCGCTCCATTTTGAAAATCCGATGGCCGTGCCAATCCATATATCGCCCTTGGAGTCCTGAAAGACCGAGAGAACGCTGTTGTGGGGCAGCCCGTCTTCGTCTGTGAGAGTCGCGAACTGGGCTTTTCTGAGGCGCGCCAGACCATTGGTTTCCAGCCCGATCCATAGGCTCCCTTCCCGGTCCAGGCATAAGCTCTGCACGGCACCGAGTCCGGTTTTTGACCTTCCACGGAAAAAGTCCTCGAACTTCCCATTTCTCAGTATGCGCAGACCGTCACCCGAGCCCATCCACACCGTTCCCTGCCGGTCCTCGTAGACTTTGCTATCCCCGGTGCTGAAGGCTTTTTCCACGGCACAATCGACAACCACGCCATCCTTCAGCCTTTTGACCGTACCGCCTTCCGATGCAATCCAGATTGATCCGTCGCTGCCGCTGGAGAGGTTTGAGATCCTGCCATCCTTTTCTTCAATGATTCCCGATTCCACGACGAATCGTCCGCCGACCAGACGATGCAGCTTGTTGCCTGCGGCGGCAAAAATCCCCTGGCGCGAAGCTGCGCAAATTGCAGTGACAAAATCATTGGACAAACCGTCTTTTGTGGTAAACGAAGTAAACGAGCCGTGTGAATAACGGCAGGCGCCTCGTAAGGTGCCCACCCAAACATTCCCATCGGGATCCACATCGATCGACCTGATTGCATCATCCGGAAGTCCATCGACGGTGGTGAAGGTGGTAAACCGCCCATCCTTCAGACGGGTCAACCCTCCGCCATATGTTCCGATCCAAAGCCCTCCTTCCTTGTCCTCCTTAAGAGCCCATACTTCGTCATATTTGAGGCTGCCGGTCTTAAGGTTGAAAAGAGCGAAGCTAACTCCGTCGAACCTGACCAACCCACTATAGGTTGCCATCCAAAGATAGCCATCTCGCGCCTGGACAATCTCTCTGATTCGGGTGGAGGGAAATCCTTGCGCTTCCTGCCAGAAGTCGATTCCATATTGCGATAACTCCCGGTCGCCATTGTTCCATGAGGCGGCCGGTATCGGATGACAGAAAAAGACCAGGTGCACCATCACTGCCAGTGTGGTAATCGAGACAATCGGAGCCCTTTTATTCACCGTGCACATCCTGGCCGTTTGCGTTAATCGGGCAGCGTCGTATCATGAATTGTACCGCGCTCCGACACGCTTCTGCTGATGCCGCAAAGGGAGCAAGAGACCAAAGCGTTGGAACGCGGCACTACGCCCCTGCCGCAGGGAATGAATGATAGTGATTCGCTTTTTCCAGGAGGAGGATAGCAGCACTTGGGGTGGAAATCACCCGGTATTAACGCTCTTACAAACCCGTCCGGCGTGACCGGAGTAACAATTCTGGATTGACTCTCTTTCCGCCCCTCTGGGGCTCCGCCAACCGATCTCGCTGCCGAGCCTCGCGACGAAAACTCGCCGAGGCTTTTCAAGGCATGCACTCGTCGACGCCGATGCATGCATTTGCACATGCGAGGGCGTGGATTGCAGAAGCCGTCGTCTAAATGCGAGGGCTCTTACCTTCTCGGCCCTCACCTCTCCGGAATCACCCCCAGGAACTTTTTCAGGAATGTGTCCATGCGCCCGAAGGCGTAGAGCCAGCGCTTGTGGAGCAACGTTTCATGGGTGTCGTCGGGAAAAACAATGAGCTCGAAATACACGTCGCGCTGGCGCAACAGCTGAACCAGTCCGGTCGTCTGCTGGAACGCGACGTTTCGGTCATCATCGCCGTGGATCAGAAGCACCGGCGATTTCCATTTGTCGATCGCCGAAATGGCAGACGACTTATAAGACACATCTTCCGGATCCAGCGAGCTGCCATAAAGATGCACGCCGGCAAGGTCCACGCCCGCGGCAAAGATATCGGAGTTCCTCGAGAGCGCCTGCGCGGTGAGCAAGCCTCCGTAAGACAGGCCCCAGATGCCGACGCGCTTCGGATCGACGTCTGCGCGCGACTGCAGATACTTGCCGGCAGTCTCCACATCCTGATACTCCGAATTCCCTCGCTGGCCGGTGTTCGGTGCGTTGCGGAATGACCTGCCATAGCCGATTCCGCTGCGATAATTCACCGACAGCACGACATAGCCCTGGCTGGCAAGCCATTGATTGACCGCGTAGGCGATGTGGTAGAAGTGCATGTAGTGATAGCCGAGCAGCATCTGCCGCACCGGCCCGCCGTGCACGAAAATCATCGCCGGCCGCTTCTCGCCCGGCTGGATGTCTTTGGGCAGAAACAGCTGATCGTGAATCTCGAGACCGTCCGGCGACTTCAGCAGAATGAGCGCCGGCACGACTTCGGCATCAATAGGAAATTCTCTTGGCAACGTCGGGAAAACGATCTTCTGCTTGGCGCTGCCTCCGGATGGAAAAACGCCGACCGACTGCGGACGTTTCGCATCGGCGGTGAGCGCGGCCAGTTGCTTGCCTGAGGCAAGCGGCGTGGGTGACGTTTCGATGCCTTCGCCGATCGTTACCTGCTTCGGCGTGCCGCCCTCTGTGCGCACCGTCCAGATGTGCCTGCGCTCGATGTCCTTGGCGTTCGTGCAGTAGTAAAACGTCTTGCCATCCTTGGAGAGTGCAACACTGGTTGCGTCTTCGATCAGCCCGTCGGTGGTCGTGAGCATCACCGGTTTTGCGGTGGGATCCCCGGAGAGGCTGATGGAGAAGTAGCGTTCGTACTCGTCGCCCTGCAGGTTGTTCATCGGAAAGATGACGCTGCCTGCGGCCCATTGAATGCTATTGATGTTGGTGAACACTCTTTCATCCGGCGTTGTACGCCAGACTTCCCTGGCATCGCCGGTGGCCGGATCGGCGACCCAGATCGACATGGTGTAGCCGCCTTTGAAGGTCGAACGCGTGAGGCCGGGCACTTGCGCCGCCGCCGCGTTTGCAGCCGGCTGACCGGCGCCACCCTGGGCGCCACGGCCTCCCTGCCCGGGCTGACCCCGCTGTGCGCCGGGTTGGTTTTGAGGCGCGATCTGCAACTGTGCCGGAGGCTCGACGCCGCGGCCACCTCGACCGGCCCCGCCACGGCCCTGAGCGGCAGCGTCAGGCACAAATGCAGGACCGTTGGGCAATCCTATGCCGCCGCTCCCTTGCTGCGCCTGCTGCCCGAAGGGCAATCCCGGGCGCCTGATGAATGCGATCTTCTTTCCATCCTCAGACCATGTCGGACTCGTCTCGCGATCCACGCTCGGCGAGATGAAGTTTACGGTGCGCGTGCGCACGTCGTAGATGCCGATCAGGCTGTGATCGGTGCGGTTGCTGACGAATGCAATTCTGGCGCCATCCGGCGACCAGCGCGGATCGTTGTTTGTGCCCCACGCCTTGATGAACGGCTGCTCTCCCTTGTCCATCTTTGTCGCGGCCGGCTCCTGTGTCACGCGCGCGCGAAAAATCTGGCCGTCCTTCACGTACAAGACGGATCGACCGTCGGGGGAGGGCACCGGACTCGCGCCTTCCGCCAGGCGCCAGGAAACTCCGGGAGCGACGGTGCGCGCCGCCCAGATGGCGCGCTCGGAGCCATTCGGGTCACTGGTGGGATTGGCAATCCAGCCTTCGCGATTCGGCGCGGTTCCGCGCACGAACACCACCACTGAGCCATCGTCTGAAATTCTGAGGTCTGAGATGTCGGTGCCGTCATCCTTGAGGAAAGAGGTCACGCGGACCGGCCGGAACAGGGGCGCCGCCGCGGTGTATACGTTGCGTTTACCCTGGTCGTAGGCCAACCAGGCCAACCGGTCGACTTTCCTGGCGGACACGAGATCAAACGGGTATGCCGCGCTCAGGAACTGGTCAATCGTGGGTTTTTTCTGAGCAGCCGCGGGTTCCATGCTGACGAGCACCAGCGCTGCCGCCGCTCCCAAAATGAGCGTCCAACGCGATAGGCGAATCATAAGAGATCTCCGGATTGGTTGTTCCTAGTTAGTTTCTGTCGCAAAACTCTATGATTGTCCGTCCTGGACCTGGACCTAAACCTGGATCTCGACGTGGACATGGTTGCCCCAAAAACGCATTGGACTCCTCCGAATGTCACACTTGTAAGAGCTTACATCGAATAGGCCTGTCCAAGTCCAGGCTGTGAAACCAGGATTTCGACTTAAACAACGCGTTTCGAGACAGAAACCAGTTAGCCGTTTTTGAGCAGGAGAATATCATCGGCGCGAACGTAATGCATCCGCGATCATCGGTCGATTCGTCGAGCCGACGGCGCTTGGGATCGCCGCGCCCCAGCGCGGCGGAGCGTCAAGCGATCCAGGTGCGCCGCAAAACGCTGCTCAGAACAATCGCGCCCGTTCGAGCGCCAGCAGCTTTTCCTTGATCGGCAATCCACCGCCGAAGCCGGTCAGCGTACCGTTGCTGCCGATTACGCGATGGCACGGAACTACAATGGGGATTGGATTCGCTCCATTCGCCGCACCGACCGCGCGCGACGCCTTCGGCTTGCCGATGCGGCGCGCCAGCTCTCCGTAGGAAATCACCTCGCCGTACGGAATTCGCTCCAGTTCGCGCCAGACTGTCAGCTGGAACGGCGTGCCGTCCGGTGAAAGCGGCAGATTAAACCGGGTCAGTTTTCTGGAAAAGTACGCCTTCAATTGACGGACGGTCTCGCGCACGACGCCGCGATTTGATTCCTGCCAGTCCGGCTGCGGACGTGACGCAGGTTTGTCTGCGTGGAACAGAATAAAACGCAGGCCGGCATCGTCGCCGGCGATGGCCAGCGGCCCGACAGGGCTTTCCATAATCTTGTAGATCATGCGGTCTTCCTCCTTGCCTCACTCTTGCTGTTTTCCGGAATGCCGTCATCTGACGACGCCATCCAAAGGTGCATCGCGGCATAGGCTCGCCACGGCCGCCAGGCGTCTGCCCGTTCCTCCAGCACTTTCGCCGTGATGGATCCTCCGCTGCCGGCGATGGCGCGCCTCAGGCCCAGGTCGCTCGCTGGAAACGCATCCGGCTCGCCCAGGGCGCGCATGGCGACATACTGCGCCGTCCATGCGCCGATGCCGGGAATGGCCATGAACTCCTCGACGAACGAATCGAGGCTGCGAGCGCCTTCAAACGAGATAGCGCCTCGACACACTGCCCGCGCCAGCTCACGCAAAGTTTGCGTCCGCGCCCGGGTCAAGCCGATGCGCCTGGTATCGGCATCCGCCAAGACTTCCGCGGTCGGAAAGAGGAGGCCGTGCTCAGAGCGCTCGCCGAACATCGCCGCCAACCTTCCGGCCAGCGTGGTAGCGCCTTTCACGGTTACCTGCTGGCCGAGTATGGTGCGCACTGCAAGCTCGAAGCCATCCCAGGCGCCCGGCACGCGCAGGCCGGGCCTTCGCGCCACTGCACGCGCGAGTTTCCGGTCCCGGCGCAGATGCCTCGAGATTTCGTCCGGATCCGCACCCAGATCGAACATCCGGCGCGTCCGCTCTAAAATGTGGAGAAGAGAGCGCGGGTCGGGGAATTGGACACGCAATTCCAGACACGGGATTCCCCTGACAGGGCGCGCTTCCAGAAAACCGGTGTTTCCATCCAGCGAAATCGTGCGCCGATAGTAATCGGGGGTTACGTCTTCCACACCCGGAGTCGCTCTTGGTATCAGAAATGAGGTCAGCGTCTCCCAATCGTACGGTGGCCGGAACGCCAGGCGGAAACAGTACTCGTTTGCCGTGGTCAGGTCTTTCGCCCTGGGTCCGACGCGCCTCAGCTCTCTTGGAGAACGGCCCCAGAGCGTTTGAAACGTCGCGTTAAACCGGCGAATGCTGTTGAAGCCCGAGGCGAAAGCAACCTGTGTCATCGGCAGCGCCGTCTCGTCGATCAGTTTTTTGGCGAAGTGCAGCCGCCGCGTCTGCGCGACCGCCACCGGCGTCGCCCCCAAGTGCTTCAGAAACAGGCGCCGCAGCTGCCGGTCGCCGATCCCGAGCCGCCCGGCAAGTTCGTCCACACCACAGGAATCCAAGGCGCCTCCGGCGATCATTTTCAGCGCACGGGATACCGTCGCAGAACTGCCCAGCCACGCCGGCGTGCCCGGCGAGGCTTCCGGCCGGCAGCGTAGGCAGGGTCGGTATCCGTGTTCCGCGGCGGCGGCTGCGGATGGAAAATAGCGCACGTTTACTGGCTTCGGCGAGGCGACCGGACAAACCGGGCGGCAGTAAATCCCGGTCGTGACGACTCCGATGAAGAAGCGCCCGTCGAAACGCGCGTCGCGCGCCCGCCGCGCCCGCTCGCAAGTGTTCACATCCATTTCCATGCCCTTGACTATAACCAAACCCGGCCTGCAGGACTAGCCGTTTTCGGACCTGGTCATGGAGTCTTGATGGCAGTTTGCCTCCGTGCCCCTTCTGTCATGGCTCATGGTCGCGAGCGTGATCGTAGTCATGATCGGTTTTTTTTGATATCCATACACTGCCGATCACGACCACGATTACGACCACGACGTTTGTGGAAACAGCTGTTTTCGGAACAGACACTCTCGCCGGGTGCAATTCTCGCCCTTATCGTGGTACAACCCTGCATATGATCGAATCGGGACAAGCCTTGCCTCAGGCGCAGACCCTGCGGCGCGCGCTGGGCCGCTGGGATCTGACCGCCGTAGGTGTGAACCAGGTAATCGGCAGCGCCATATTCCTCATGCCCTCGCAGGTCGCGGCGCTGATCGGCGCCTGGAGCATTCCGGCGTTCGTCTTCGCCGGCGTGGCCTCCTTGCTGGTAGCGCTCTGTTTCGCCGAGGTCGGCAGCCGGTTTGAAGGCACCGGCGGTGCTTACCTTTACACACGGGCCGCTTTCGGCCGTTTTGCCGGGTTTGAAGTCGGCTTCATGCAGTGGTTCGGGCGCGTGTCCAGCCATGCATCGGTGGTGAACGGTCTTACCATGGCTCTCGCTTTTTACTGGTCAGCGGCTGGTACCGGTCCTGGCCGCAACGCGGTCATCATCGGTTTGACTCTCATTCTGACCGTGATCAATTTTGTGGGCGTCCGTCAAAGCGCTTGGGTGGTGAACCTGCTCACCGTGGCGAAGCTGGTGCCGCTGGCGATCTTCATCATCGTGGGGGCATTGCATTTCAACGGCAAACTTGTCGGCTCGTTTGGCCCGATCACGTGGCAGCAGGGAACTACCGCCGCCCTGCTGATGATCTTTGTGTTCGGCGGCTATGATGTCGTCCCTGTGCCCGCTGGCGAGGCGAGTAACCCGCGCAGACAAGTGCCCTTTGCGCTCATCATGACGGTCATTACGGTGACGCTTGTCATGACGTTGACTCAGTGGGTCGCGACCGGCACGCTTCCAAACCTGGGCGCATCTAAGACGCCTTTGGCGGATGCCGCCTTCCTATTCATGGGAAGCGCGGGAGCATTGCTGATCGGCTTGGGATCGTTGGTCGCCATGACCGGGAACAACGCGGGCCAGATCCTTACCGGATCAAGGATGCTTTTTGCGCTCGCCGAAAACGGGCAGCTGCCACCATGGTTTGGCCGCATCCACGCAAGATATCGAACCCCTTCCAACGCAATCGTCTTTTCCGCGAGTGTCGCTCTAATACTTGCCTTGTCGGGTTCGTTCACCCAGCTCGCGGTAGTCAGTGCCGTCGCACGCCTGGTCACATATACCAGCGCAAGCGCGTCGACGCTGGTTTTGCGCGGGAAACGCTATGAAGGCTTGGTAAGCAAGGCCACCTTCGTTGTTTCTTTGGGGCCGCTGATTCCGCTGCTTTCGATACTGGTGTCCGCGACGATTCTGGCCGGGGCCACGTGGGAACAGATCCTGGGCGGCAGTCTTGTTCTCGCGGCCGGCGCCGTTCTCTTCGCGCTCAACCGCCGGATGCGGAAATGAGAGTCACAAGAGCAAAAAGCGCTAAATTAGAAAATTCGGGGGATTGAATGGCCTGTCCCACAAATTGATGAAGGTATTATTGCGGCTTGGCTGTGGGTTTCCAAATGGCGCCCATGTCATCGCCTATTGGCTCAACTTCACCGCTTAGATACGTTGTTCCGACCCATGCACAAACGACGCCATCAAGCGCATCTTCGTATGATTTCAGATGATTGGGCACTTTGGCGCCGCTCAACGGCACCAAGGGTGACACCGGTTGCTGGATGACCCTTCCTAAGGCCATCCATGCCGACTCGATCTTTTGGAGGAGCTTATCGTAACGGGCCTCAACCGGATCGTTTGGCCACTATTTGCTTGCCTTCAAAACCTTATATTCCAATCTCTTTGATAAGCCCATGAGATTTAATAGCGCGACATGCGGATAGACTTCAATGAGTGCCGGTGTCTTGAGGCCACCTTTTGCGGAGACCACCAACGGAATACCTGCTTTTTCAAAACCATTTGTAAGCTCGTCGCTGATAGAGCCGGGTCTGTTGGGCGTGGGGCTATGGACAGCGCAACCGTATGCACCAAATCTCTTACTCACTTCATTATCGGCGACCCGCCTTGCCGTGATCTTTTCATTGCTGAGTGGCATATGGACCGCGACAACATCTACTTTGCCACCTCCAGCAAGTTCGCTACATTTGCTGAAAAGTGCGATGGGGTCCGGCCTTTCTCCTGGTTGTCGGGTAAAATCGGGTTGGCAGGGCCCGGGCGCTTTTAGTCACAAGAAGGATCCATAACTGGAGCAAAGCGCCAAGCAACGCCAATGTTTCCCGCTGCCTTTGATCAAGGCTATCCCGCTTGGGTTCTGTTCGCTCCATGCTGCGTCGATGCCCAGAACCAGATAGTCATTGCTTTTTGGGTTGATCATCATTACATGACCTCTGGGCTTGCCAAGTTGTCGTGAAAACTTCCCCGCAGTTAGTGACGAGTCAACCATTCCACGGATATGAGACCGTCTTTTGCTACAGAATGAAGCTCCGGATCGCCCGTGAGGAGCACGCAATGCTGATCCTGGGCAGTTACTACTGCGAAGGCGTCGGCGTAAGATATTGGGTAACGAGCCTTTATGTGCGCTGCTGCAAGCACCGTGATGCGCGAGACCGGCACAATTTGCAGGGGCAATTGATCAATTGCAGCAAGAGCTCGCTGCGCCAGGATAAGCCCGCTTTCGCGCTCGGTAATGTATAGAACCTCCCCCAGATTGATAAGCGAGAGATACAGGGAACATTTCCCCGAATCCGCGCGACCCAGCAGTTCTTTCACGCGCAGCCTCCCCGTCTCGCCCTCCAGGTAGGCAAGCAAGGCAAAACTATCCAGCGCGTATGCAGATGGTTCAGTGGCCACGGGCTTTTTCCCTCCGCTTCTCAGCCCTGCGCTCGGAAAGCAAGGCGCGGCGGAGTGATTTGGGACCCTTGAGTATTCCAGCGGCCTGATGGACAGGATCGTTTAGCTTCGGCACGAGGGCCAGCACACCGCCATAATCCACGACCTGTACTTCCGTGCCGGGGTGAAGATTGTGTTTCCTGCGCAATTCGGCGGGGATCACTACCCAGCCCTTTTCGGATACGGTTACGGTCATTTTTCGACTCCTTGTGCGTTATACAAATGGAGCACAAAGTATAACACCACGCAGGGATGTCGAAAAGCCCGGTAGAAACGGCACCGAATCGACTGGGCCGATATCGCCCTGTTGTGTGGCTCCAGTTCCAGCCTCAATTCAGCCACGAGTTCCAGTAGTTCAGCCGACTGACAGATCCCAAGTACCAGAGCTAGTGGAGGGAGCAAGCGCCTCACGTAGGGGCTCGCTTGAAGGTCAATTTTTTGCAAAACGCCATGCGCGCGTTATCCTACTCTTGTGGCGAGATCACAATTCAAAAGGAGTTCTTTATGGCAGCAAAAGCAAAGCCCAGCGTGAAGAGAAAATCCACGGTCTCCCAGCCGGCTCAAGGCATCACACCGTATTTGTACTACACGGATGTGGATGCTGCTCTGGATTGGCTTTCGAAGACGTTCCGCTTCAAGCCGATGATGAAGTTCGCCGGCCCCGACGGCAAGACCAACCATTCGTCGATGAAACTGGCCAATGGCGAGGTCTTCATGCTGGGATGCCCGGGGCCGAAATACAAGAATCCGAAACAGCTCGGCAATGTGACCCAGGGCCTCTACATCATGGTGGAGAATGTGGACAAGCACTATCTTCGCGCCAAGAAGGCAGGAGCGAAGATCATCGATGAACCCGCGAACCAGTTCTATGGCGATCGCCGCTACTCCGCCGCCGATCCGGAAGGCCATCACTGGTATTTCGCGCAGCATCTACGTGATGTTTCCGTTAAAGAGATGAAACGCGAAATGAACAAATGAAGCCTGTGGTATGTTTGGAATCGTGGAAGATCAAGGAATAACCAATGTAATCGGGGCTTCGCTGGCAGAGATCGAGGCACTTGCGGCGGAACTCGGCGAGCCCGGATTCCGCGCGCGGCAGATCTACTCCGGCCTGTATGCGCGCCGCCGGCAGGCCTGGGATGCCTTCACCGAGCTTACCAAGCCGTTGCGCGAAAAATTGAGCGCCCGTTTCCTGATCGCATATCCGCATACCATCGAGGTGTTTCAGTCCTCCGATGGCACGCGGCGGTACCTGTTTGAAGTCGCCGGCGGACATCGAATCGAATCCGTCTTCATCCCCGAAGAAAAACGTGACACGCTTTGCATCTCCACGCAGGTCGGCTGCGCCGTGGAATGCCTCTTCTGCGTGACCGGGAAACTGCCGATGCGCCGCAACCTCACGGCAGGCGAGATTGTCGGCCAGATTCTGGCACTTCAGTCCGATCGAGGAACCGACGCCAAGCGGCTGAACATCGTCATCATGGGGATGGGAGAGCCGCTGCTCAACTATGACAATGTCATGAAAGCGCTGCGGCTGATGGCGGATCCGCTCGGCATGTCGATCTCCAAGCGGCGCATCACGCTTTCTACCTCCGGCGTCGTGCCAGGCCTGGAGCGGCTGGCACAGGAGGATCTAGTCCCTAACCTGGCCATCTCGCTAAACGCCACCTCAGACGAAGTGCGCGACCGCCTCATCCCGATTAACAGGAAATGGAACATCGCCACGCTTCTCGACGCCTGCCGGCTCTTTCCGTTGGAACCGCGCCGCCGCATCACATTCGAGTATGTGCTGATGGAAGGCGTCAACGACACACAGGAAGACGCGCTAAGGCTGGTGGGCTTGCTGAAGGGATTGAAGAAGAAGGTGAATCTGATCCCGCTGAACGCGGATCCGTGGGTGCCGCTGAAGCCTCCCAGCGAGGAACGCGTGCTGGCGTTCCAGAGAATCCTGATTGAGCATCACCTTACTGCATACATCCGCCGTCCAAGAGGAAACGATGTCTCGGCGGCGTGCGGCATGCTCGCCGGAAGGGATTATCGGCAGGAAGACGGCGCGCATCTTCCCTCCAAACCGGCAAGCCCCTCAGCATTCGTTCAACCTGAATAATCGTTCACTCGGAACCTCTACCCTTCGAGGATGACAATGGCTATGGCAGCAGTTTCGGAATGAGAGAGGCTCAAGTGGACAGCATGGGTTCCTAATGCTTTGCTGATTTCTTCCGCCCGCCCACTGAGCACCAACCGGGGTGCGCCGCTTTCCTGTCTGCGCACTTCGGCGTCGAGCCAGGTTACGCCATGCGCCCACCCGGTTCCCACAGCTTTGAAGAGCGCCTCTTTGGCGGCGAAACGAGCAGCAAAATAAGGGACGGAATCGCGGTGCGCACGACAATACTCCTGCTCCCCCGAAGTGAAGACCCGCCGGACAAAACGCTCCGCCTGGCGCTCGAGCACCAGGCGAATGCGACCGATATCCACAATGTCCACGCCAATGCCGACAATCACGATTCGCTCCCGATCTGAATTGACAGAAGACCGATCCTCATTCCACTATTCCCGGCATGCGAGGCAACGGATTTGCGCTTCATAAGGTCGAAGGCGTGCAGTATTTCAGCTGCGCCGCTCTCGAAAACATACCCAACGTTCGTCATGGTTTTTCGACACGCCGCGGCGGTGTCAGCCTCCCTCCCGAAGGGGCGCTGAATCTCGGTTTTGTCCCCTGGGATGAACACACTCACGTTGATGAAAACCGCCGCCGCTTTCTGACTGTTCTGGGCCTCTGCCGCGAGCGCCTGATTATCGTTGCGCAAAAACACTCCGCCGACTTTCATATCATAAAAGGCGCGCTCGACCAATGGGATCCGCACACCCCCGGAGACGCGATGGCTACGATTGAGTCGGGCGCCGCGCTCGCGGTCGGGGTGGCGGATTGCTTTCCCGTGCTGATTGCGGAGCCGCGGTCGGGGGCGATCGCCGCCGTGCATGCAGGCTGGCGTGGCACGCTGGGGCGAATTCTGCGCCGGACACTTGAAGGAATGAAACGTGATCTTAATGCCGACCTCTCTTGCGCGATTGTAGCCGTCGGCCCCGGAATTCGACGCTGCTGCCTTGAGGTCGGACCGGAGGTGGCGACCGCGTTTGCAGCCGAGTTTCCCGGAGCGCCCCTCTGCGCGTCTCATCCCGAACATGCCGGAAAGTTCCTGCTTGACCTGCCGCAGGCTCTCAACATCCAGCTGACGGAAACCGGAGTCACGCCGGCCAACGTATTCGATTGCGCACAGTGCACACGGTGTCATCCGGAGGAGTTCTTTTCATACCGCGCGGAAGGGGCTCGCACCGGCCGCATGATGGGAATCATCTGCAAAATCGAATAGGCGTGAAGCTATTGCTGCTTTGGCCGCGAAGGGGTC
>Ga0187885_10001822_pt1 | contig 22405 bp, 16 predicted proteins | sample June2016WEW_20_1_3_FD_132970 | JGI IMG/M metagenome (GOLD analysis project Ga0187885, IMG submission 132970) | Peatland microbial communities from SPRUCE experiment site at the Marcell Experimental Forest, Minnesota, USA - June2016WEW_20_100 | ecosystem: Environmental > Terrestrial > Soil >... | reverse complement strand
TGCGTTGAATTGCGACAAAACGCACATCAGTTATCTCATGGCTGGTTTGTCCATCGGCATCGGCGTGGGCAGCGTCGCGGCGGGTTATCTGTCCGGAGGCAAAATCGAATACGGCCTCGTGCCGCTGGGATTGGTCGGGATGACGACATTTTCCGCCCTGCTCGCCCGGCCTGAACTCGGTTTCACGGGCGTGCTCTGGCACATGGCGGCGCTGGGATTTTTCGCCGGATTTTTTGCGGTGCCCGTCAACGCCATCATGCAGCACCGGCCCCGCAGGGAGGACAAGGCGGGCATTCTCGCCGCCGCCAACCTGATTTCCAGCGCCGGCAGTTTCCTGGCGGCCGGTGTTTATTACCTGCTCCGGCAGTGGCCGCATGACACGCGGATGATTTTCCTCGTCGGCGCGGTGATGACACTGGCCGCGCTGGTGTATTCAGTGATGCTGCTGCCGGACGCGCTGCTGCGGTTTTTACTGTGGGCACTGACGCACTCGTTTTACCGGATTCGCATTGATGGGCGTGACAACATTCCCGAGAAAGGCGGCGCACTGTTTGTCTGCAACCACGTTTCATTCGTGGACGGGCCGTTGTTGATGGCTTCGACGGATCGTTCAATTCGTTTCCTCATGGAAAAAAGTTATTATGAACTGCGCTGGCTGAATCCATTCGCGCGTGCCCTTGGCCTTATCCCGGTTTCATCCATGCAAAGTCCCCGTGAATTGATCGGGTCGCTGCGGATGGCCGGCGACGCGATTCGCGCCGGTCACGTCGTTTGTATTTTTGCCGAAGGCGGCATCACGCGCACGGGCGAACTGCTCGAATTTCGGCATGGCTTCGAGCATATCATGAGAAACGTTGATGGGACGGGCAACTTGCCCCCCATTGTGCCGATTGCCCTCGTGGGTGTCTGGGGCAGTATTTTCAGCTTTGAAAGCGGAAGATTTTTTTGGAAATGGCCGCGAAAATTTCCCTATCCGGTGACCGTCAGGTTTGGAAAACCTCTGCCGCCAAATGCGACAGCCGACGAAACGCGCGCGGCAGTGGATGAATTGATCAGCCGCCGTTGAATTTTCCGCCTGCTTCGCCCAGTTCGGGTATCAAATCTTCCACGACCCAGTTTGTCCGCGCAGCTTGCAATGCGTCCGCCGCAGCACCATGTGCCCAGACGGCATAGCTGGTTGTTTTGCCAACATCAGGTTGCAATGCCGGTTGCGCGAGCAGTCCACCGATAAAACCCGCCAGCACATCGCCGCTGCCGCCTTGAGCGAGATGCGGATTGCCGGACGAATTCACAAAAATTTCTCCGGCACTCCGGCCAATGAGCGTTTGATTTCCTTTCAGCACCACCCAACAGTTGCCAAAGCATTTCGAGATTTCCCGCAATGCCTGCGGACGGTTTGCCTGCACCTCTTTCACCGTCGTGTTTAACAGTCGCGCCGCCTCGCCGGGATGTGGTGTGATGACACGAATTGAATCGCGTGGTATGGCGCCCGGCTTAAGCCAGTCCAGCGCGCTTGCATCCACAATCACCGGCAATTTCAAATCGCGCCACAGTTGTCGCGTAAAAATTTTCATTTCTTCGGCAATTTCCGGTGCGGCCAATCCGGGGCCAATCAAGATTGCACTCGCCGATTTCGGCAATTTCAGTTCCGGCTTCCAAATGTTGACCATCACGGCTTGCAACTGCTCTGCAACGGGGCGATAAACGGCTTCCTGTGTGAACAGGGTGATAAGTCCCGGTTGAGCGCGTTGAGCGGCGCGCGCAGCCAAAACCGCCGCGCCGTGATAACCCAAACTTCCCGCGATAATCACCAGATGCCCGAACGAACCTTTATGGCCGCTCACAGCGCGCTGGGGTGGAAAATCGGCAAAATCGTCCGGCAACGTCCAATTCAATTCAGTGGTGTGGGGACAGGGAACCAGCCCAACATCGTCCGCGACTTCAAGCCGCCCGACGAACGGCCAGGCACTTTGCCGGAGCAATCCGATTTTCGGCGCGCCGATGGTCAAAGTGATTGCGGCTTCAATCGCCGCGCCTTGCGGCAAACCGCTGTCCGCATTCAAACCGGACGGCACATCCACGGCGAGAATCGGAATTTTCGATTCGTTGACCGCCGTGATGAATTTTATCCAGCCGTCGTCGAGCAGCCGATCAAGTCCGATGCCGAACAAGCCGTCAATGATTAGAGTAGGACGGGCTTCCAGCCTGTCTCCATCTGAAGAAGAAGAGTTAGAGACAGCCCCGAAAGCTTTCGGGGCTGTCCTACACTGAAATTCCGCCAATGCCGCTTCCGGCTTGGTCACATCGAGAATTGCCACGCGACGGTCGGTCAAATGTTCGCGCGCGGCGCGGGCGTCGTTGCCATTGTTTCCCTTTCCGGCAAGAATCAAAATGGCGTCGCCGGCGCGCGTGAGTTTGCGCGCGCACCCGGCAATCTTTTCGCCGACGCGGCGGATGACTTCAGCTTCGGTCTGGCCAGTGGCCCAAGTGGCGCGTTCCCATTCGCGCATTTGGGCAATGTTAACAACGGGAACCGGCATGGCGGCAAGGGTAAGCAATTCCTGCAAAAGGGCAAAAGCAGAATCATTGTCACCAGATCGTCACACTGTTGTCACGGATTTGAAATTGTGTGACGATTTCGCGCGTGGTATGCCATTGAGCGTGAAGCCGAGGATTCTGGTCGTGGACGACGAACCGGAGGCGGTTGAGCTTGTGGAGTTCAACCTCAAGCAGGCCGGTTATACGGTGACGACGGCGGTGGATGGCGCGGAGGCGTTGAAGAAAGTGCGCGCGCAACCGCCGGACTTGATCGTGCTCGACGTGATGTTGCCGGAAATGGACGGCTTCGAAATTTGCAAAACGCTGCGGCTCGAACCGGCCACGGCGCGCGTGCCCGTCATCATGCTCACGGCGAAGGCGGCGGAAATTGATCGTGTGCTCGGCCTTGAACTCGGTGCGGACGATTACCTGACCAAGCCGTTCAGCCCGCGCGAATTGCTCCTGCGCATCAAAAAAATTCTCGCCCGCGGCCAGACCGGGGAGAAGCCACGCGACCAGATGCGCTTTGGCGATTTGCTCATTGACGTGCCGCGGCATCTGGCGAGTTGGAAGGACAAGCCGATTGAGTTAACCGCGACCGAGTTCAAATTTCTCACCCTGCTCGCCCAGCGCGCCGGACGCGTGCAGTCCCGGGACGCTTTGCTTCGGGATGTGTGGGAATACGACAGCCTCATTGACACGCGCACGGTGGATACGCATATGCGCCGGCTGCGTGAAAAGCTCGGCCCGGCGTCGAAGCATCTGGACACCGTCCGCGGCGTCGGCTACCGATTTGTCGAATGAATGCAGAAGGCGGAAGGCAGAATAAGGAAACGATTTTGCCGAACTTCATTCGCTCGCAATTTGTTTCTGCATTCTGCATTCTTCCTTCCGCCTTTTGAGCATGTGGCCGTTCCTGACCATCGTCGCCGTTGCCGCAGCCGTCGGAATTCATTTCTGGTGGCGACGGAAGTTTGCGCGCGCCGAACAACAGTCGCGCGCCGAACGCGAAAGCTTTCAGCAACTTTCCCGCGCCGCAATTGAGCGTGCGCTCGCCGAGCAGGAAACGCTTTTCGACAGCATGATCGAAGGTGTTTTGCTGCTCGATGAACAAGGCCGCATTCGCATCGCCAACCGCGCCTTCCACCGGCTTTTTGGGACGAACGCCGGTTTGCGCGGCAAAACGCCGCTCGAAGCGCTGCGCCGGCACGAGGTTTCGGATTTGCTCGAACGGCTCGGCGGCGAAAGCAGCGTGCTCGATTATGAAATGAAATTGCCCGGCCTCGAGGAGCACTGGCTGCAAATCAACGCTGCCGTCATCCATGGCGGCGACGGACGGCGTCTCGGCGCGATTCTGGTTTTTCACGACCTGACGCGGCTCAAGCAGCTCGAACGCACGCGCGAGGAATTTGTCGCCAATGTCAGCCACGAACTCCGCACGCCGCTCTCGCTCATCAAAGGCTACGCCGAAACGCTGCTCGACAGCGCGCGCAATGATCCTGCTCTCACCGAACGTTTTCTGAAAATCATCGAACGGAACACGCACCGGCTGGATTTGCTCATCCAGGATTTGCTCACCATCTCCGCGCTTGAATCCGGCCGGATCAAATTGAACTTGCAACCGGTGAACGTGCGTCAGCTTGCGGAAAAAGTTTTGGGAGATTTGAAGACACGCGCCGGCGCGAAGAGCGTGAAACTCGTCAATGATGTGCCCGATTTGACCGCAACCGCTGATGAAAATCGGCTGGAACAGGTTCTCGCCAATCTTGTGGACAACGCCATCAAATACGGCCGCGCGGATGGCACGGTCACGATCGGCGGACACAAGGCTGACGAGGACAAGATTGAGATTTTTGTGCAGGACGATGGACCCGGCATTCCGCCCGAAGCGCTCGACCGCGTGTTCGAGCGGTTTTATCGCGTGGACAAGGCGCGCTCGCGCGAGCAGGGCGGCACCGGCCTGGGTTTGTCCATTGTCAAACACATCGTGCAAAACCATGGCGGCAAAGTCTGGGTGAAAAGCGAACCCGGCAAGGGCGCCATATTCTTCTTCACACTGCCGTCAGCCGGCCCGTAGGCAAACCGTCCCGCCGGGTGGTCAAGTGGAGGCAAAAAGTTTTGACATTGCCATGACTCCCCGGGCGTTATAAAATTTTACTGCGCATTGCGCATTACCATGAACTTCTTCCCGGGCTGGTTGAAAGCGGTCCTGGCGGTGGTTGTGCTGGCACTGCTGACGGGAGATTTTTCATTCCATCGCATCCAAGAACGGCGCGTGCGCCGGGATGTTGCGTCCAACCCCCAATCCATCGCAAAATTCAATGCGAATCAATCTCCCTGCAAAGGTGTGGAGCACGAACTGTCTGAGAAGGGAACGTAAACGTGAAAAAGCCAAACCAGAGCATCCAGCCGAAGGATCAATATGCCGTTGCCACCCCGGGGCAGCCGGCGTCTTCGCAGGCGCAAGCAGAGCTGCGGGAGTCGCAGGCGCTTTATCATTCCTTTGTTGACCAACTGCCCGCCGCGGCCTTCCGCAAGGATAGAGAAGGCCGTTATGTCATGGTCAATCCCCGTTTTTGCCGGCTCAAAGGGGTGAAAGCCGAGGAATTTCTGGGCCGGACGGCCATGGAAGTTGCCGCCCTGCAAACCGCAAAGCAGGAAAGGGAAGGTCAGGCAATCAAGTATGCCGCCCTGGGCGACGACGTCCACAAACAGATCATACAAACCGGAAAACCGATTGAGACCGAGGAGGAATACATCGATGCGGATGGTGGAAAACATTTCTTCCATGTTGTGCGAATGCCCGTCTTTGGCCTGGATCAAACCGTCATCGGCTCGCAGGGGATTTTGTTCGATGTCACAGCGCGCAAACGTGCGGAAGCGGCGATGATGGAGTCCAGAAATTTCCTGGACAAAATCATCAATTCCGTTGCCGACCCGGTGCTCGTCAAGGACCAGCAACACCGCTGGGTACTACTCAACGACGCCTACTGCAATTTCATGGGACACCAGCGCAATGAACTTCTCGGAAAATCCGATTACGACTTCTTCCCCAAGAGTGAGGCGGACGTATTCCGGGCAAAAGACGAGGTTGTCTTCAGCACGGGAACCGAAAACATCAGCGAAGAGAAGTTTACCGATGCCAAAGGAATGGTTCACACCATCGTTACCAAGAAAACTCTCTACGCCGATGATAAAGGCGCAAAATTCATTGTCGGCGTCATTAGAGACATCACCGAACGCGAGCTGGCGGAAACCGAGTTGCACCTGATTCAAACCGGATTGAACCAAGTGGGGTTCACTATTTTCAGGTCGTTGCCGGACGCAAGAATCATCAGCGTCAATGACGCGGCCTGCCGCAACTTGGGTTACACGCGTGAAGAACTCTGCCGAATGACAATTCTGGACATTGATCTAACGTTCGACCAGAAACAGTGGGAGACGCACCGGCAGGAGTTGAAAATCCGCGGAACCAGGACGTTTGAGGGAACTCATCGGCGCAAGGATGGCACCACCTTCCCAGTTGAAGTGACAGTTTACTATCTGGAAAAGGAAGGCGAAGAGCACTCCATTTCCTTTGCGCGAGACATCACCGAACGCAAGCAGGCGGAGGCGGCGCTGGGCGAATCCCAGGCGCTCTATACCTCGCTGGTGGAGCAGATGCCCGCCGGCGTTTTCCGCAAGGACCGGGAGGGCCGTTACGTTTTGGTCAACTCATGGTTTTGCCATCTCCGAGAGTTGAAGGCGGAGGAAATTCTGGGCAAGACGCCTGAGGAACTCATTGCCGTGGAATTGGAGAAGTATGGCGACACCCGCCCTGAAATCACCCAGTTGCTGACCCAAGGGACAAAGCACCACGAACGAATCATGCGCACCGGCGAGCAGATTGAGGTGGAGGAAGAGTATCCCGCTGTGGGCGGTAGGAAGCGCTATTTGCGTGTGGTCAAATCGCCCGTCTTCAGTCCGGACGGGCAGATTGTGGGCACACAGGGGATCCTGTTCGACATCACCGAGCGCAAGCAGGCGGAGTCGGCGCTGCAGGAGTCGCAGGCGCTCTATCATTCACTCGTCGAGCAAATGCCCGCCGGCGTTTTCCGCAAGGACCGGGAGGGCTGTTACGTTTTTGTCAACTCCTGGTTTTGCCGGCTGTGGAACACGAAGGCCGAGGAAGTCCTGGGCAAAACGTCCGAAGAACGCCTTTCCATGGAAATGGCGCGGCATGGCGACATCCCCCCCGAAAGCATTTCCGCGCTGGAGGCGGGGACAAAGCACCACGAACAAATCATGCGCACCGGCGAGCCGATTGTCGTGGAGGAAGAGTATCCGGTCGACGGCGGCGGGAAGCGGCATGTGCACGTGGTAAAATCTCCGGTATTTGCCCCGGACGGAAGGATTATCGGCACTCAAGGCATCCAGTTTGATGTCACGGAACTCAAGCGGGCGGAGGAGGCGCTGGAGCGGCTGGCAGCCATCGTTAACTCATCGGATGACGCCATCATCAGCAAGACGCTGGACGGAATCATCACCAGTTGGAATCCAGGTGCGGAAAAACTATTTGGTTATTCTGCTGCCGAAGCCATAGGCCAGCCAATGTTGATGCTTTTTGCACCGGACCGCGTCAATGAAGAGGAAGAGCTTCTGGCGCGGATCGGGCGCGGTGAGAGCGTGGAACATTTTGAAACCGTGCGTATTCGGAAGGACGGAAAGCGTATCGATGTTTCCGCAACCCTTTCTCCAATCACCGACAATGACGGTAAAGTCATCGGTGCATCGAAAATCGCCCGGGACATCACGGAGCGCAAACGGGCCGAGCAGCAACTCAAGGACGCCTTTGATTTCAACCAGACCATGCTCCATGCCTCACCCGTGGGTATTGTTGTTTACAAGGATTCCGGCCAGTGTATTTCCGCCAACGAAGCCCTAGCCAAACTTATTGGCGGCACAGTTGAGAAAATCCTGAAGCAAAACTTTCGCGAGCTTGAACCGTGGAAACACTCAGGTCTTTTTGCGGCGGCCGAAGCCGCGCTGGCCACGCAATCAGAACGCGAACTCGAACCCCAGTTAGTCACCACCTTCGGCAAGAAGGTTTGTCTTTCTTACCGTCTGGTGCCGTTCCATTACGCAGGCGAAGTGCATTTACTGGTGCTGGTGACCGACATCAGCGAGCGCAGGCTGGCGGAGGAACGCATCCGCGAGCAGGCGGCCCTGCTGGACGCCGCGACCGATGCCATTTACGTGTGCAACTTGGACAATACAGTGACTTATTGGAACGACGGCGCCGAGTACCTCTACGGCTGGAAACGTTCTGAAGTACTGGGCCGTAAAGTTTATGAGTTGGTCTCGTACAATCCAGACGAGTTCAACAACGCGCAGAAAGAGTTGCTCGCCAAAGGTTTTTTGTCCGGCGAATTGAAAGTTGCCGGCAAGGCGGACAAAGAGCTTACGACTTTTTGCCGTTGGACAATGCTGCGGGACGAAGCGGGTCGGCCCAAGGAAATCCTGGCCATCAATACGGACATCACTGAAAAGAAGCAACTTGAGGCGAATTTCCTTCGCGCCCAACGTATGGAAGGCATCGGCGCGCTGGCTGGCGGCATCGCCCACGACTTGAACAACATTCTCCAGCCAATCCTGATAGCTGTACCGTTCCTGCGCGAAACGATTGGCGACCCGGAAAACCGTTCACTGCTGGACACGGTGGAAAACAGCGCCCAGCGCGGGGCGGACATCATCAAGCAATTGCTTACCTTTGCCCGCGGTACTCCCGGCGTGCGTGTCCCGCTGCCGGTGCGTCACCTGATGAACGACATAGACAAAATTATCCGCGAAACCTTCCCGCGGAATATAAAAGTGAATGTTGACGCGCCGAAAGACCTCTGGCCGGTCCTTGGCGACGCCACCCAAATCCACCAGGCGCTCATGAACCTATGTGTCAATGCCCGCGACGCCATGCCGAGTGGCGGTGAGCTTGCCCTGGCGGCAAAAAATCTGACACTCGACGAAACGTTTACCTCCATGATACATGATGCCAAGCCCGGCACCTATGTTTGTGTGAGCGTGATCGACACGGGCACGGGCATCCCGCCCGAACTTCTTGATCACATCTTCGAACCGTTTTTCACCACCAAAGAAGTCGGCAAAGGCACAGGTCTCGGACTGGCGACAGTGTTGGGCATCGTGCGCGGCCACGGCGGTTTCATCCGTGTGGACAGCCGCTTGGGCCACGGTACAACCTTCGAACTTTATCTCCCTGCATCGCCCCAGGCAAAGGCTGATGAAAAATCCGCCTGCGAAACCCTGCCGCCTGAGATGCATGGCGAACTGGTCTTGGTCGTGGATGACGAAGCCCACGTACGCGAAGTGATTCAGCAATTGCTGGAAAAACATGGTTACCGCGTTGCGACCGCTGCCGAAGGCAGCGAAGCCATGAAGTTCTTTACCCAACACCGCGCTGAAATCAAGGCGGTCGTCACCGACTTGATGATGCCGGGGATGGACGGAGCGGCGCTGATTCGGGCGCTGCGGCATTTGGACCCGCGCTTGCCCATCCTAATCATGACCGGCATGGGCGAACAGACGGACATCAAAGGTATTCAAAGCCTCGGCCTGCCTGTACTGCTGAAACCCTTCGTCCGGGGAGAATTGCTCACCGCTCTGTACCAGGCAATCACCGCCGCCGAACCGCGCTGACCGGCAAAATTAACCGCGGCCCTGTGCCGTCCGCCTTAGCACTGCAATTCCAAAATCCGCAACGCCTCCTGGCCGCAACCGACCACAATGCCACTTTTGTACGCCGAAATAATCTTGGTCGCCGGGCACGTGAGTTTTATAGTTCGGGCATGGTTCACGTTGGCATTGGTTACGACGTTCACGCGCTGGTCGCGGGACGCAAACTCATCCTCGGCGGCGTCGAGGTTCCGCACGCGAAAGGCTTGGACGGCCATTCGGACGCGGACGCGCTCATGCACGCGATTTGCGATGCGCTCCTCGGCGCGCTCGGCGAACCGGACATCGGCCACTTTTTCCCAAACACCGACCCGCGCTGGAAAAATGCGCCCAGCAAAATGTTTCTGGAGGAAGCGGCGAAGCAAGTCGCCAAACGCAAAGGCAAAATCGTGAATGTGGACGCGACCATCATCGCCCAGGCGCCAAAGCTTTATTCGCACATCGCCGAAATGAAGAAGCGCATCGCCGCCGCGCTCGGCGTTTCCGAAAAACAAATCGGCATCAAGGCGACAACGAACGAAAAAATGGGGTTCATCGGACGCGAGGAAGGCATCGCGGCGATGGCCGTGGCGGGCGTGGATCTTCCAGAATGAGTGTCATGTGTCGGGTGCCAAGTGTCATGTGCTTCGAAACTTGAAACATGACACTTGACACTTGACACTTTGAGACATGCCCAAGGCTGAAATCAGTTGGAAACGGGTGACCGACGACGGCATAAAGCTGCAGGTCTATGTCCGGCGCGTGGGGCGCGAGTGGATTTTTTTTCAGCGCGAAAAGCGTTTTGATCAATGGCAGTCCATTGCAGAGCCGCCGTTGGAGGATTGGCTGGAATTGCTGGACGCGGTGCAACGGCTCATCACACGCCGCCGTTATCAGCCGGACGATGAGGAACATCTCCGCCGCCGGATTCGCGAACGTTTTCCCGAAGTAGAAGTTTGATTGACGAGGCGATGGAATTAAAATCAAATACGCCGTGCCCAATGCCGTTTTTGTTGAATGTGCAATTTCAACACGGATGGCTGACGGATTGTTACGCTGAACATCGGATATGCGCGCAAAAGTTCAAAACATGAAACTGAAACCGAAGATTTTGGTGGTGGATGACGAGCAAATTTTTCGGGAACTGCTCGTTGAGCTTCTGCAAAGCGATTACGAAGTCGCCGAAGCTGACAGTGGCGCGGCATTGAACAAATCTTTTTCCGGCCCGCAGCCGGACCTTGTTCTTCTGGATGTGAAACTGGGTAAAGTCAACGGTCGGGAGGTCAACGGTCTGGATTTGTTGCCGGAAATCAAAAAACACTGGCCTGAAACCGAAGTCATCGTGCTCACCGGCCATGGAACCATCAGCATGGCCGTCGAATCCGGCCGCCGCGGCGCGTATAACTTTTTATCGAAGCCCTTCGAGAACGAAAAACTGCTCGCCGATGTGAAGTGCGCCGTCGAGCGCAAACAACAGAACGAGGAAACCAGCGCCCTCCGCCAAGCGCTCGAAACCATGAGCGGCGTGGCCTCGCCGATTTTTCGCAGCGCGGTCATGCGCGAAGTCGTGCGCACCGTCGAGCGCATCGCACCGAGCGACGTTTCAATTTTGATTACCGGCGAAAGCGGCACCGGCAAGGAAGTCATCTCCGACCTCATTCATACGTTGAGTCCGCGCAGTAAAAACAAAATCATCAAAATCAATTGCGCCGCGCTTCCCCGCGAGTTGATCGAAAGCGAATTATTCGGCTCGGTGAAAGGCGCCTATACCGGCGCGCACATGGACCGCGAAGGCCTTTTCCGCCAGGCCGAGGGTGGCACGCTGCTCCTCGATGAAATTTCCGAAATGGCCGTGGACACGCAGAGTAAATTGCTCCGCGTGTTGGAGAATCAGGAAGTCCGGCCTGTTGGCGGCAAGACAGGTTACAAGATCAACAGTCGCGTGATCGCCTCCACCAACCGCAAACCGGAAGAAGCCATCAAGGCCGGCAAATTGCGCGAAGACCTTTATTATCGCATCAGCGCCATTTCCGTTCATTTGCCGCCGTTGCGCGAACGGCGCGAGGACATCATGCCACTGGCCAACGCGTTTTTGAAGCGCTTTGCCGCGCAAGCCAACCGCGTCATTCGCGGCTTCAGCCCCGAAGCCATTGAACGGCTCACGGCGTTCGACTGGCCGGGCAATGTCCGCCAGTTGCAAAACGAAGTCCAACGGGCCGTGCTTCTGATTGAAGGCAATGAAGTGAATGCCGCCGACCTTTCCATTGCCAGTGACAAGATCGATCTCGCCGGAGGAACTGACTCGGATTTCACGCTGCTCGAGGCTGGCGAACGCAACACCATCGTCCAAATGCTCAAGGAAACCGATGGCAACAAACTTGAAACTGCCCGACGCCTCGGCATCGGCCGCCAAACGCTCTACAACAAAATCAAGGCCTACGGAATTGAAGTCTGAAAGGCCTCACGCAAAGGCGCGAAGACCGCAAAGCTATTTTAAAGAAATTTCTCGTCTTTGTGTCCTTGGCGGTTTTGCGTGAAAATCAATTGAGCTTTTCCAGTTCTTCCTGCAACAATTTCGTCAACGGCTGAATTGTCTTCGCGCTGAATTCAAACCGGCATCCGGTGGCGGAAAACAATTCCGGCAGCGAATGCGAGCCGCCGAGCGCGAGCGCTTTTTTGTAGTCATTCAACGCCTTTGCCTTGTTGCGTTTTGAATTCGCCCAGACTTGCAACGCGCCGAGTTGCGCGATGCCATATTCGATGTAGTAAAATGGGTGAATGAAAATGTGCAGTTGCCGGTGCCACAAATTGGCCCGTGCGGCTTCGCACCCCGACCAATCCACGTCACCGCCAAAACGATCCATCAATTCCAGCCACGCCACTCTCCGCTCGTCGCGCGTGTGGTTCGGATGCGTGTAAATCCAATGCTGGAATGCGTCCACCGTTGCAACCCACGGGAAAATGCCGATGATGCCTTCCAAATGAACCCGCCGTGCGCGGTCCGCGTCGTCGTCGGAATAAAATTCCCCGATGAATTCGTTGCCGAGCAGTTCCATGCTCATCGAGGCGACTTCGCAAAATTCAATCGGCGCGCTGCGATACGCGTAAAAGTCTTCATCACGCGTGGCCAGCGCATGAAACGCATGGCCGGCCTCGTGCAAAATCGTTTCCACGTCGCGCTGCAAACCGATGGCGTTCATGAAAATGAACGGCAGGCGCGACTCGGCGAGCGTGGATTGATAACCGCCCGGCGCCTTGCCCTTGCGGTTGTCGAGGTCGAGCAACCGCAAATCCTGCATTCTCTGAAAACCACTGGCGAGTTCGCCATCCAGTTGATTGAAAATTTTCTGCGTGCGCGAAACCATCTGCCCGACCTCGGTAAACGGCTTCAACGGCGGACGATTCAGCGGATCAACGGCCAAATCCCACGGACGCAGTTTTTCGAGTTTCAGTTGCCTTCGCCGTTCACCCTGCAATTCGCGTTCGATGGGCATGACGTGTTTTTCCACTGCGTCGTGAAATTGTGTGCAATCCTCCGATGTGTAATCGAACCGGCCCAGCCGGCGGAATGCGTAATCGCGATAATTTTCAAACCCGGCGTTCTCCGCGATTTGCGCGCGGAGCTTCAGCATTTGGTCGAAAATGTCATCGAACTTTTCCGCTTCCTGCAAACGGCGTTTGGCCACAAGTTCCCATGCCTCCTGCCGCAGCGCGCGGTCGGGTTCTTCGAGATGGCGACCCATTTGCACGAGCGTCTTTTCCTCGCCGCGAAAATTCACGGTGAGCGAGCCGCTTAATTTTTGGTATTGCTGGCAGAGCCTGGCCTCCCCGGTCTCCAACGGAACGTTTTCGGGACGGAACAGTTCAACGTGGTTTTTCACATCGCGGTCAAAAACCGCATACCTCGCTTCGGAGGGACGAGCTATGCGAGTCCCATTATTTTTGGGAGATAAAGTTTGGGGCTCGTGTAACTCGCCCCTCCGGCGGATGTAAATTTTTTCAAGCGCGAACTGGCGCGGTTTGAGTTGCGGCTCGACGTTTTCGACGAAGTGCAGATACGCCTTTTCCGCGTCCGGATTGTCCGTGTGGCACGTCATCGCGATGTAGCGGCGGGATGATTCCTCGTCGAGCGCGGCAGAAAGTTCGCTCCAATCGAGCAGCCAGCGTTCAAGTTCGGCAGGCGTTTTGCAACTGGCCGCGCGCGCTTCCAGTTGATCGAACAGCGGCGCGATTTGCGGCCAGTCGCCCAAATCAACGGTTGGCGGAACGAATTTTCGCGGCTTGTGTGCGGGCAATTCCCCAAACGGCAACAAATTCATGCGCACAGGATAAGGAAAGCCAGTGCAAGAGAAATGAATTTCACGAATCAGAGCTTGGTTCTGATGCCGCAGGCTCGGGCTATGCACCAACCACGCGCAGCTTCAAAAATAGCGAACAATCCCGCCGCCACAAAAATCAGCCCCCACAATGAATAGTCTCCGGCAATGACAATCCCGGCAACAAGACACAGCGTGCCGATGACGCCGCGCGCCATGCGGCCGCGGAAATTAAGGTTGGGCTTAAAGAACCGGCTCACAAGGAAAAGCTAGCACATCGCGTGCCCAAAACAACAGTTTCATGGCTTGAAACGCTGGCATAACGCCTGAAGCTGCGGCATAGTGCAACACTGTGGACTTGCTCAACGAACATTATCTATGGGCGTCAGTCATTTGGGGTGCGATAGCCTCTGGTTATCTGGTCTATGGCTGGCGACAAAAGGCGATGGGACCATTGATCGGCGGTCTTGCGATGGCTGCGGTATCATTTTTCATTGGCAGCGCGTTGTTGATGTCGCTGGCCTGCATTGCGCTGATGGTGATTGTTTATTGGCTGGCAAGACAGGGTTATTAAAAATCGGAGGGTCGAGCTCCGCGAGACCCCAACCATTTTGTGTTCAGGGCGTCACAGCGCTCCGCCCTCCGAAACCGAAAAAAACCGGAAGCCGGTTTCCCGACTTCCGGTTTTGAATTTGCTGGTAAGGATCCTTCGCCCGTGTCCGTCAGAACGACCAGTTGATAATGGGGAATCCGGTGGCCAGTTTGTCCGGGAATCCGGTGAACCACGGATTGTCTTTGATTATGTTTATCACGCCGATCTGCAAGCCATTGAGACTTTCAGTGTAGTTCACAACACCCAACTGGAAACCATGGGCTTCCTGCGAAATGTTCACCAGCCCGGACTGAAAGCCCTTGAAGTATCCTTGGGAATAATTGACCCAACCGTCCTCCCACCCGATAAAGCTTTTGTAGCTGATGTTGACGAGTCCCCATTGAACGCCGGTGTAGGAGTCATCATAATTGAAAATGAGTGCCCAACTGAAACCGGAGCTTTTCCCCGTACTGCCGTTGACAAAACCAAAGTTAAAACTGTGCTGCGGGTTTTCACCCCAGATGTCCAAGGACACACCACGAATGGTCGTTGTCTTGGGATGGATGGCTATGTCCGGGGTCAGTGAGAGCTGAAACCCGGCTTCTTGGGCGCTGACGCCTGCCACGCCGATGACGAGTGCTGCAATAGTTAGTAATTTTTTCATAGTTTGCCTTTCAATTTGATGTCCTGATTAGCCCAATGTATTTCAAAAGGCAAGTATTATCTTTCGGGATGGTCGGAAATGACTGGGAGAAAATCCGGGAATGGACGCGATGCAGTAGCTGCAAACAGAAGCCGCCGGAAGCCGGTTTTACGACTTCCGGTTTTGGAATTTGTTGGTAGGGACGCCTCGCCAAGCCGGCCCTGCCTTCAATTGTTACCGCCCCTTCGGCAGCGCGCTGGTACCGGCGTAAACCGCGTTTTTACCGAGCAATTGTGCGATACGCAGGAGTTGATTGTATTTCGCCAGACGATCCGAGCGGCTCAACGAACCGGTCTTGATCTGGCCGCAATTGGTCGCCACGGCAACGTCGGCGATGGTCGCGTCCTCGGTCTCGCCGGAGCGATGCGAAATGACGGCGGTGTAAGCGTGAGTTTTGGCCAGTTCGATGCAGTCGAGCGTCTCGGTGAGCGAGCCGATCTGGTTCAATTTGATGAGAATCGAATTGGCCACGCCCATGTCAATTCCCTTCCGCAGGAACTTCATGTTTGTGACAAAATTGTCGTCGCCGACGAGCTGGATTTTGTCGCCGATCTTGTCGGTGAGTTTTTTCCACGTCACCCAATCATTTTCCGCGCAGCCGTCTTCGAGACTTACGATGGGATATTTCGCAACCAATTTGGCGTAAAAATCAACGAGTTCGTCGCCGCTGACGGTTTTACCGGTGCTTTTCTTGAAGGTATATTTGGCGTTGCCGCTGTAAAACTCGGACGCTGCCGGGTCAAGCGCGAGCCAGATGTCTTTGCCCGGTTTGTAACCTGCATCCTTGATGGCTTGAATGATGGTTTCCAAGGCTTCTTCCACACTGCCGAGTTTGGGCGCGAAACCGCCTTCGTCGCCAACCGCCGTCGAAAATCCTTTTTTCTTCAACACGGATTTCAACGCATGAAATGTTTCCACGTTGGCGCGCAAGGCTTCGCCGAAGCTGGAAAAGCCCAGCGGCATGATCATGAATTCCTGGAAATCAATCGGGGCATCCGAATGCGCGCCGCCATTGATGACGTTGGACATCGGCGCGGGCAACACTTTGGCATCCGGCCCGCCGAGATATTTGAACAATGGCAGGTTCAACGAGGCGGCAGCGGCTTTCGCGGTTGCCAGCGACACGGCAAGAATCGCATTCGCGCCGAGTTTGGATTTCGTTTCCGTGCCATCGAGCTTGAGCATTGTGCTGTCAACCGTCAGTTGATCGAATGGGTCGAGGCCGATGAGTTTGGGCGCAATGACGTCGGTGACATTTTTGACGGCCTTCTGCACGCCCTTGCCGAGATAACGTTTCTTATCGCCATCACGGAGTTCGACAGCTTCATTTTCGCCGGTGCTGGCGCCGCTGGGCACGGCTGCGCGCCCGAACGCGCCGCAGCACAATGTCACATCCACTTCCACCGTTGGGTTACCGCGCGAATCGAGGATTTCGCGCGCCAGTATGTTTTGAATTTTTGGCATAAAATTGAACGGGCATGATAAAAGTGGAACGCGGCGAGTCAAGGAAGCATTGCCAGCTCCACTTTACATTTTCTCCGCCAACGTATCCGAGTTCAATCAAACCATGCGAGTCTCGCCTTATTGGTATAATAAAGAAGTCCCAACAGGCGCATCTCAACGGTGATCCCGTAGAGGCTGATGAAAGTGCTGATGACGGTTGGCAAGATGGGGATACCAGTTAATTCAAGCAACATCTGGCTGCCGTGCATCAAGGCAATGATCACGAGGAATATCCCACAAATAGTCAGATAGGGCAGCAGAACCTTTCCGATGCTGGAAAAAATAACGATTGGATTCAAGCCGGCAATGCTGTCGGCGAGGCACACGGTCAAAATGGCCATGGGCAGGCAGAACAGTCCCAGCAACAACAGCGGCACGCCCGCCGTCGGGGATGCCAGCAACATGACCACGATGCCGGGGCCAAGGCAGAGGACCCAGATAAAACCAAACCGGAAAAAGGGAATCACCAGATCGTCCCAAAAACCCGATATCTCCGGCCAATCGGGCATTTTCTCCTCGCCGTGGGAAGAGGACTGGACAATGTTCTGCATGAACGCAAACAGATAACCGACACTCATGATGACGCAGAGGGAGAAGCCGAGCCAGAAAGAGATTCCTAGAACCCCAAAATACTTGACGACCGTAGATAAAACCCCGAGCGCGCCATTTAGAAAGGCAAAGACCACCGTGCCGCAAACCAGCAGGATCACCCCATCCTTTTTGACCGGATAGGAAAATGCCTCCCGCCAAAGGGCAAAGAAATTGGTGGGGGCCGGGGTCATAAGGTGGGTGTATTCGGCAACGCTCACACAACTACCGCCGCATTTGGGGCAATTTTGGAAAAACTTCATGCCGCTGCGAGTTGTCTTGACGCAAGCCGCACAGAGCATTGTTCCACAACGGATACAAGTCCATTTGGCTGTAGCTTCAGGATGTTGGACACAGACCGCGGCATTGTTTGCGGCAGGAGTTTCGACTGGATCGGCCGTCTTGGAACCTTCACGCGCGGCTGGCGGCGTTTCCACGGAAATCCGCACCGGCTGCCTGATGGGGTCACTCTGACAAACCATCTTGACAGTCCCCAGACAAAGCACCTGCCCGGGATGAAGCGTCGCCTGTTGAATGGGCTGTCCGTCGAGAAAGGTTCCGTTGGTGGAGTTCAGATCCCACACGGTGATGACACCGTCCTTCAGTTCAATCTGGCAATGATGGCTGGAAACGGAATCGTCGCTGATTTGAAAATCGTTGTCCGCGATCCGTCCCAGCCGGTTCAATCCCGGTTTGAGCAGGATCTCCTGCAAACCGTGCGGACTCCCTTCCATGTGCAGGCGCACCATAAATCCAGCGGATTAAATTTATCTAATGGTTGGCCTTCGACTTTCAAGACAAGGTTAAGGAACCAAACCGTTGCGGTCAATTCATTTTGACAATGGGCGGTGCCTTTGTTAGACGGCTCACACTGTGAGCGTACTGCCGGTCAATTACGACGGATTCGCCTTCCGGAACGGCGAAGAAGATCAGGCGATTCCCGGTTGCTTCCGGTTCACGTTGGGCAACCTCCAATTTGAACACGCGTCCGGCACCTTGGAACTGCCTTTGTCCCGTTTGATCCTCGACCAAAACTCCGTCGGCAACCTGGTTTTTCACGATGCCGGGACCGGCTGGTGGATTGAATCTGCGGATGAGCGGATTCTGAATGACAATTTTCTCCTCCGGCAGACGCACCTCCGCGCCCAGGCGCGGGCATTACGCGCGCGGCGCGAAGGGAATCGCAGTCTCAAATACGCGCTGATATTTTTGGTTGGTTTTGCCGGGGTTTTTTTCATCGGGTGGTCGCTGGTAGAGGCCGCCGCCAATTCCCTGGTTAATCACGCCTCCGTTGCGTGGGAGGAACACCTGACGGACAAGGTTATCGCCGAACATCCGAAATTGTTCGTCACAGACACCAATGATGTTCGCATTGCCGTTGTCACCCAGTTGGTGGCGCGCCTTGCTGCCGCCCTGCCGCCAGCGGAGCGTCATTATCAATTTCGCGCCGCCCTCATTGACCGGCCTGTGGTCAATGCCTTTGCCCTGCCGGGCGGGAGGATCTTCGTCTTCACCGGCTTGCTGGACCGCGTCCAGAAACCGGAGGAACTGGCCGGCGTGCTCGCGCACGAAATGGCCCATGTCACGCAACGGCATGGCCTGCGAAAGCTCATCGCCAGCGGCGGACCTTATTATATCCTGCGACTGTTTGTCAGTGACCAGCAGGGAGTATTGTCAGGCATCAGCGCCGGCTCCCAACTGCTGGTGCGTCAGCAGTATTCGCGCGGCATGGAACATGACGCCGACACAATTGGCTGGCACTACCTGATGGCGGCAAACATTGACCCGCGTGGTCTGGCCGATTTTTTTCAACTTCAGACGGAGGGCGAAGCCACCACCATCATCCCTGAAATGTTCCGCAGCCATCCCGCCACCAGTGAACGCATCGCCTCGCTTGACAAACTTTGGAATGACAGCCAGAGGAAAACCGGGTTCGTCACCCTGCCAACCATGACCAATGCTCCCCTTACACCCCTTCAGGAGCAGCTTCTTCGCTCCTTCAAATCACTTCCCAAATAGCCGGGAAAGGATCACCACATCTGTTTTGCATTGCTAGGTTTTTATCCCGGTTGCAAAATTGGCACCGGCAATGGAGTTTACCCGCTTTTTCGCGGCAAACACTCCGCTCCCATACGGCAGGCGGACCTCGGAATGATTGGCGGCGGATGGCGGTTGTGGTAGGTTTTCGCCGGCGAGCCGCCAATTGGGCGGGGCGTAAAGAAACCCAACGAATAGTGAAAATATGTCGCAAGCAATCATGGATCCCGAAAAGGTGCGGCGATTCGCCGACGAACTGCAACGGTTCAACACCGACTTGGAAAACCGGCTGATCCTGCTCCAAGCCCGTTTCATTGCGCTGGGGGACACCTGGCAGGACCAGGAGCATGAGAAATTCGCCGAGGAATTTAAACTGACGATGAAAGCGTTGAAGAAGTTTGTCGAGTTGTCCAAGGAACACACGCCTTACTTGTTAAGAAAAGCCCAGCGCATCGAGGAATATCTGCACCAACACTGACTGTTCATGGCTGATCGCGCCCATGTCACTTCTGTTGAAGCCGTGGAATCTTTCCGGGCCGGCTTGATTGTATTCCAAAGCCGGGCTCGCGTTATTTTGGAGGAAGTGTGCGACGAGGTGGTCCGCGCCAAGGGCTGGGTGCAGACCGACCGGCGTCGGTACTGGAAAGCCGAGGCGCGTCGGCGGAGCCAAACACTGGAGAAAGCCCGGGCTGACTTGTCCAGCGCCCGACTTTCCCAATTTCAAGAATCCACGACGCTGCACCTGATGATGGTGCAACGGACGGAGCGCGCAGACCGGGAGGCCAAGGCCAAAATGGCTATCCTGAAAAAATGGGACCGGGAACTGGAAAACCGCACGGATCCGCTTTTAAAACAAGTGACCCAATTGCAGTGGTTTCTGACCGGGGACATGGCTCGCGCAGTGGCTTATCTTTCCCAAGTGGTGAGGACGCTGGAAGCCTATGCCAACGTTGCCCGGCCGGGAACTTCAGCCGCTCCGGTTAAAACGAAAATCGGGGCAAACGCGGGAAAGAAAAAGCAGCCATGAACTTGAGCGGAACCAAAAACCGGCTGGTGGCGCTAACGAAGGAACTTGCAGTCCAATGGGATGAGACCAAGAATCACTGGTGGGACGCCAAAACCCGGGAGTTCGAGCGGCGATATATTGCCGAACTCCTTGTTAATGTGGACAGGACCGTCACGGCGATCGAACGATTGAACGAAGTTTTGGACAAAGTCAGGAAAGATTGTGAGTAGCCACTTGGGAGTCAATGCAACGCTTGCACTTTTGGATCGGCTCAAAAGTGCCATTCAGGATTTTGCCGCCAGGGAGGGGAAACTTAACGACGAGTTCCGAGCCAGGTTTGCCGCCGAAACCAAGGCCTTTGAATCAGCCAGGGAGAAACATGCGTCGTGGCTGACCGAGAGCCTTGCTGGTGCGGAAGCCGCCTTTGAGGCGGAAAAGGACAAGTGGCGCTCCAAATTTGAAAGCCGGAAGACTCGGATCAATCAGGCACACACTGCGGCCTGCAAACAAATTCGGGAGGGCATCGGCGGTTTCGAACGGAGAATTCGGGAAAACTTGACACAGGCGGAGCGCGACCGCGACGCGGAATTGGCAAACGCCGCCGTGACTTGGGAGGATTTCAACACGAAACTGGCTGAAAGCCGCGGGGCTTTTGAACCGTTGGAGAAAGAGGTCAAAAGTGCTTTCCGCGGCTGTGGCAAATTCCGCAGGATGATTTCTCCGCGCCGGCGATGGCCTGAACCAGATTTATCCCCGGACGAATATCAATTGCTGGAGGAACTCCGCCGTTTACCTGATCCCATTCGTGAAAAGCTGGGCAGTTTCAAAAAATTTCTTTTGCCGCGGATTTTCAGATTTTTCCCGATCTGGTTGCTGTTCATCGTACTACTGCTGTTTTTTATCGCTTCATCCGTCGTCTTTAGTCGCCCCGGCTTGAATTTCATCCCTCATCGCGGAATGGACATGGCGCTGGCTGCTCTTTTTGCAGCAGTGCTGGTAATTTACCAGTTTGGGAAACGCCAGGCCGGCCCGACTGCCGGCGCGATTGCACGCGACCTGGCAAAGGCAAGACGGTTGCATGATGCTTGTCTCGAAAAAGCCGAGTCGCGGTGTCTGCAGGAGCAGGAACAAATCAGGGCCAAATTCGAAAACACCACCCGCAACCTCAATCAACAGTGGAAGCAGACAACCAAACGGGCCTTGGACACACGCGCCCTCCGGGCGGAGGCGGTTGATGAAAAGGCCTTTGGTGTTTTGCAAAAAAATGAACAGCTTCTCCGCGCGGGGTTGAACCAAGTTGAACGCGACCATAAGAACAATATCGCGAGCCTGAGACAGGAAGGGGACATGCGCGCCGGACAGATTGCCGATGCTCACGAGGCGAAAATGTCGAAACTGAACGCGGAGCAGCAGTCCCGCTGGCAGGCGCTCCAGGCGGATTGGGGGAATTGCATCCGGCCGATTCATGAAACCCTGCGCGCAGCCAGCACTGCGGCAGAGGAGCTTTTCCCGGAATGGCAACAGCCGGTTTGGAGAAGCCGGACGTTCCCGGAAGAATTCAAAAACGCGGCGAAATTCGCGAGCATGACCGTGGACATTGCCAGGCTCGCCGAGACTGCGCCAAAAGACAAACGTTTGGTTTTTCCGTTCCCGGCCAATTTTTCCGTTCCTCTGCTGCTCAAGTGTCCGGAACAAGGCTCAATCCTTTTTGAAACGACAAAGTCCGGCGGTGACGAAGCGATTGCCGCGATCAACAATATCATTTTCCGCCTTCTCTCGGCCCATCCGCCGGGCAAGCTGAATTTCACGATTTTTGATCCCGTTGGCCTCGGCCAGAATTTCGCCGGCCTCATGCACCTGGCTGATTACGAGGAGAGCCACATCAACAGCCGCATCTGGACACAGACGAATCAACTCGAAGAAAAGCTCGCGGAGTTGAATGAACACATGGAAAAGGTCATTCAAATGTATCTCCGCAACGAGTATGAAACGATTGCCGAATACAACGCCCAGGCCGGCGCGATTGCGGAGAAATATCACTTCCTCGTCATCGCCGATTTCCCGGTGAACTTCAGCGAAACGGCCGGCCGGCGGCTCATCAACATCGCTGCCAGCGGCGCCCGCTGCGGCGTGTTCACGTTGATTCATTGGGATCGCCGGAATGCCCTGCCGCAGGGTTTCGTCGCCGATGAACTTCGAAAAAACAGCATTTGCCTCGTCCGAACCGATACCGGTTTCAAATTACAAAACAATCCTCTGGACGGAACGCGCCTGACACTCGATGCCCCGCCGCCGCCGGAGTTCGTCACGGAATTTTTGCATCGCGTGGGCGAAAGTGGCAGGGATTCAAACCGTGTCGAGGTGCCGTTCGAGCAGGTCGCGCCCCAGCCATCCCGGCTCTGGACGGTCGAAACGAC
>Ga0187885_10001813_pt1 | contig 22489 bp, 14 predicted proteins | sample June2016WEW_20_1_3_FD_132970 | JGI IMG/M metagenome (GOLD analysis project Ga0187885, IMG submission 132970) | Peatland microbial communities from SPRUCE experiment site at the Marcell Experimental Forest, Minnesota, USA - June2016WEW_20_100 | ecosystem: Environmental > Terrestrial > Soil >... | reverse complement strand
GATCTGTGCTTCCGTTACGGCGGCGACGAGTTCGCCCTGCTGCTCCCGGGAACTGATGAGGAGAGCGCCCGGCAGATCGCCGAGCGGGTCCGCCTGGCCATCGCCGCGGTCGGCGAGAGCGGCGCTTCGGGGGTCACCGCCAGCGTCGGCCTGGCCAGCTCGCCGCGCGATGCCGACGGGGCCGACACCCTGGTCGCAAGAACCGACTCGGCGTTGTATCGGGCGAAGGACTCCGGCGGCAACCGAGTCGAAAGGTGGCGGGGAGGCCCCTGAGGGCTTGCCTCCAGGGGCGTGCCCCAGGGCGAGGCCCTCCCGTTCGGGCCGGATCGGCCCGGAGCGGCCGAACGGGTACCGCGCCGGGGTGGCCCTAAGAGGCCCCCTTCGATAGACACGTGGGGTGAGATGCGCATCGGCCCGTTGCTGGCACAATCCTTGGCGTTCGTCTGCTGCGGTGGTGGTTGCTGGAATACGGACGAACTCTGGGCTCGGAACACTCCAGGCAGCACGTGCGACGCCGTCCTCTGGGACGGCGTCGCACGTTGTGTCAGGGACGCGGCATACGGCGTAGCTCGATGGCCGTGCAGCGGTCCATGACGACCGCCAGGCCGCCCTCCGCGGCGATGCGGGCGCTCTCCCAGTTGATCACGCCCAGCTGGAGCCACAGGGCCCCGGCGCCGATCGCGACGGCTTCGCGCGCGATCTCCTCGGTCAGCTCCGGGCGGCGGAAGACGTCCACGATGTCGATCCGGCCCCGGGCGGCAGCTTCGGCCAGCGTCGCCACGGCGGTTATGCCCTGGACCTCAGTCTCGTTGGGGTTCACGGGAATGCACTCGTAGCCGGCGGCAACCAGCGTCTGGAAGACGCCGAACGAGGGTCGGGCCGGATTCGAGGACGCTCCCACGACCGCGATACGGCGGGAGCTGCCGAGAAGCTCGGCGATGCCCGCGTCGTCGAGAAGAGGGACGCCCCGGGTGCTCATGCGAGCTCCTCGCGTCAGGGCTTCTGCGACGCCACGGGCGATGCCGTGAGCGTTGGGGCGGGGGTCGGAGTGGGACGTGGCGGGCCGCTTCGCATGGCTGCCACCACACCGGCGAGCCGGTCCTGCAGGTCGGGGGTCACAGCTTCGTGAAAATCGCTCAGGCCGATGCCGCCGTTGGCCACGTCGAACACGGTCACCGCCGAGATCGGCTCCTTGGCCGCGTAGGCCAGGATCGCGTCATGGGTCGCCACGTCGTAGCGCTCCAGCACGCTGACGACGAGGCACGGGTCGACGTCGGGCAGGACGAGGCTGGCATCAGTGTCGAGCGCGACGACGCTGGCATTTCGAGCGCAGGCCTCGCGCATGACGCCGGCTCCGGTGAGGTCGGACATCGCCAGGATGACGTCCGCCTTGGCCTTGACGAGCCCGTCGGTCGCTGCCCGGCCCTTCTGGGGGTTGTCCGTCCGCGTCGCGTAGGCCACGGTGACCTTGACTTTCGGGTTGGCGTCCATGGCGCCGCTGCGGAAGCCGTTGGCGTAGTTGGCCGTGCGAACGTCCGTCTTGGTGAAGCCGACCATTCCGATCCTGTCGGACGCGGTAACCGACGCGGCCACGAAACCGGCAAGGTATCCGGCCTCGGTCTCGTCGAAGACGAGCCCGTGGACGTTCGCTGGCGCCCCGTCGGCGATCGTCTGGTCCAGCTCGAAGAACTGGGTGGCGGGGTGGTTGTCGGCGTTGTCCAGGACGGCCTGGACGGCATCCGGGCCTACTGTCATGACGATGGTCGAGCCGTTGTCGGCGGCCTGATTCACCGCGGCGGTCACGCCGGCCATCGACACGGGGATCACGCGCTCGGGCCTGACCCCGAGCAGGCTGGCCGCGTCCTGGACGCCCCGCCAGGCGAGCTCGCTGGGCGTGCCGTCCCCGGACTCGCCGATGGCCGAGATCAGGACGATCGATTTGACAGGGTTCGTCGGCGCGGCGGTGGGCGCGTTGGTGGTCTGGGTTGACGCGCCGGGGCTGAGGTTCGGCGTCGCCGGCCCCGTGCCGGAGGGTCCGGTGGTCGTCGGCGCGGGCGGATTGGAGAAGATCCCGCAGCCGGCGACGATGGCCGCAGCGGCGACGAGGCCACACGCGGCGACGAACCAGGGCAACCGGGAATTGCGGCTCAAACGGGGACTCCTTGCGTTTCGTGAGCCGATTGTACGTAGGCAGGGCTTCCGGGGTTGCGCTCGGTCGGTCTCCTGACCGGCCCGGGGGGGGAAGCCAGCCGCTTCGGCCGTCGACCGATCCGTTCGGGCCGATCGGTTCGGGCCGATCGGTCCCGCCCGATCCCAGCCCCGACGGTTCCGTGCAGGGGATCGGTCGAGTGCCGCGACCGGCCGGGCTTGCCGCGCGGTCTAGCATGGCGACACGGCGGGGACAGTCGAGGAGAACGACATCGAAGCCAGGGATGAGCGCGTCAGGGTTGGCGGCGGCCTGAGCCTGCGGGTGCTGCGCTGGGAGGACGCGGCGCGGCCCGATTGCCCGCCCTTCCTGCTGGTCCACGGCCTGGCGTCCAACGCCCGGCTCTGGGACGGTGTGGCCCCGCGACTGGCTGCCGCCGGACACTCCGTGGCGGCCGTCGATCTGCGCGGCCACGGCCGTTCCGACAAGCCGGACACGGGCTACGACTTTGCCACGATCTCGGAGGATCTGCGGGCGCTCGTCGCCACGCTCGCGCTGGATCGACCGGTCCTCGTGGGCCAATCGTGGGGGGCCGGCCTGGTGCTCGACTTCGCCGTCCGCCATCCCGACCTGGCCCGCGGCATCGTCCTGGTCGACGGTGGCCTGACGGATCTGCGCGACGCGTTTCTCAGCTGGGAGATCTGCTGGCAGCGCCTCGCCCCGCCGCCGCTCGTGGGCCTGCCTCTGAGCGACGTCGAGGGCTACTTCCGCCAGAACCACGCCGACTGGCCGAAAGAAGGGCTGGCGGGGTCGCTGGCCAACTTCGAGATCCGGCCGGACCGCACCATCGCGCCGTGGTTGACGCGCGACCGCCACAAGGCCATCCTCGAGGCGATGTGGGGCCAGCGGACCGCCGAGCTGTGGGCCGCTCTGCGAGTGCCGGCTCTGATCGTCCCGGTCGACGGTGGCGAGGGCGACTGGACCGAGGCGAAGCGGGCGGGCGCCCATGCGGCAAGCGCGGCGCTGCGTGCGTCCGGCGTGCCGGCCCGGGTCCAGTGGTTCGCCGGCGACCACGACATCCACGCCCAGCGTCCGGCCGAGCTTGCGGAGGCGCTGCTGGCGGCCGATCGGGACGGCCTCTTCTCCGGAGCGATCGTGTGAGCATCGAGCTGCCGCGCCTCCTGACGATCATGGGTTCGGGCGAGACGACACCGACCATGGCTCGCGTCCACCGCGCGATCCTGGATCGGCTGGGAGAGCGCCCGGTGCCGGCGGTCCTGCTCGACACGCCGTACGGCTTCCAGGAGAACGCCGACGACATCTCCGAACGTGCGCTCGACTACTTCCGCGACAGCGTCGGCAACCCCTTCACTGTCGCCACCTTCCGCTCCGCCGACGTGGACTCGCTGGTCCGCGAGAGGGCGCTGGCCCGGCTGCGGGAGTCCCGACTCGCGTTCGCCGGTCCCGGCAGCCCTTCCTACGCGTTGCGACAGTGGTCGGGAACGGAGATCCCGCGGCTGCTGGCCGAGAAGCTGGCGCAGGGTGGTGCGGTCACGATGGCGAGTGCCGCCGCGCTGACCCTCGGCCGGTTCACGATTCCCGTCTATGAGGTCTACAAGGTCGGCGAGGCGCCGCGCTGGCTGCAGGGCCTGGACCTGTTGACACCGTTGGGCTTGCCGGTGGCGGTCGTGCCTCACTACGACAACGCGGAGGGCGGCAACCACGACACCCGCTTCTGCTACATGGGCGAGCGGCGGCTGCGGGCGCTGGAGGCGGAGCTGCCCGAGGAGGTATTCATCCTGGGCGTGGATGGGCACACGGCTCTGGTCCTGGACCTGGACGCTGCATGGGCCTCGGTCGTCGGCCTCGGTACGGTCACCGTGCGAAAGGACGGCCGGAGCACGGTCTACCCGGCCGGGTCCGAGATGGCGATCGGCGAGCTCGCCGCGGCCGCTTCCGGCTCGGCCGTCGTCTCCGGGAGCGCCGGCCTGGCGGCCGGTTCTGCCGCCGCCGGTTCTGCCGCCGCCGGCTCTGCCGCTGCCGGCTCGCCTGGCTCCGGGCCCAGCGGCGTCATGTCGGGCGCCTCGTCCTCACGTCCCCTGCGCGAGGAAGTCGCCAACCTCGAACGCATCTTCAATGCCTCGCTCGACGAATGCGATGCTCCCGCCGCGGTTCGAGCCGTCCTCGCACTCGAGGAGACGATCCAGGCCTGGTCGCGCGACACCGATCAGTCGGACGCGCTGGCTCAAGCCAGGTCCGCGCTGCGGGCCGCCATCGTCTGCCTGGGTGAGATGGCGGTCGAAGGCTCGCGCGATCCCGCGGAGCGGATCGCCCCGTTCGTGGACGCGCTGCTCGCGGAGCGGCTGCGCGCCCGTGAAGCCCGCGATTGGGCCGCCGCCGACGCCATTCGCGACCGGCTGTCGGCCGCCGGCATCGAGCTCCACGACACGCCCGACGGGACGTCGTGGGAGATGCGACCCACTACGCCCGTCAGCTGACCCGGCCGCGGCGGCTCGCCTCGGCGGCTGCTCGCGCGGCATCTCGCGGATGTTCGAGTAGCTCGAACGCCAGGCCGCCGGGGTGGGCGATCTTCGGCGAGGCCGCGCCCACGGCAGGCGCTCCTGGGTGTCCTCTTGGCTCAAGAACGTGCCGACTGAGCGCCGGCGTGCGCCCGTGGCGCCTCGACGGATCCGAATCGGGGCTTGGGCGCTCCCGGGCGTGCCCCAAGCGTGCCGGATAGATGAAGCGTGTTCGACTGACTCGAACATGTGCGTGACCGCGATCCGGCAGGCCCCAGACAGGCGCTGGAACGCGGGCGCGGTGCCCGTGAGCACGCGCGCTCTTCCATGGCCTCAACGTTACCTGGAGGCTACATCGTGGCCGGTGCGGCATCGCAGCCGGTGCTGAACCCTGCCGACGCGGTACCCTTAGCTCCCGTGACCGTCGCGTCGAACGATTTCGTCCACCTGCACCTCCACTCCGAGTTCAGCCTGCTCGATGGGCTCGGCCGCATCAACGACCTCGCCGAACAGGGCTCCAAGCTCGGGTTCGACGCCATGGCCATCACCGACCACGGCGCCCTGTACGGGGCCGTGGCCTTCGTACAAGCCACCACCGCCAAGGGCATCAAGCCGATTGTCGGCGTGGAGACGTATGTCGCCCGGCGGAGCATGCGCGACAAGGAGGGCAAGGCCGACAGCCAGCCCTTCCATCTCGTCGTGCTCGCCGAGAACTGGGTCGGCTACCAGAATCTCTGCCGCCTGATTACGGACGCCCATCTCGAGGGCTACTACTACAAACCGCGCATCGATCACGACATCCTGGCCCGCTACTCCGAGGGCCTCATCGGCACGTCCGCCTGCCTGGGCGGCGAGATCGCCAAGGCCCTCGAGGTCGACGACTGGGACCTGGCACGCAAGACCGCCGGCATGTACGGCGACATCTTCGGCAAGGGCCGCTTCTTTCTCGAGCTGCAGGACCACGGCCTGCCCGAGCAGAAGGCCCTCAACCCCAAGCTCCTGCGGCTCGGCTCCGAGGTCGGCCTGGCGCCGGTGGTCACCAACGACCTGCATTACGTCCGGCGCGAGCAGGCCGAGGCCCATGACGTGCTGCTGTGCGTTGGCACGGGCAGCAACCTGGACACGCCGGGTCGCCTGCGCTTCGAGACGAACGAGTTCTACCTCAAGTCGGCGGCTGAGATGGCGGCTCTCTTCCCCGACAACCTGGACGCCATCCGCCGGACTCGTGCCGTGGCCGAGATGGTCGACATGAAGCTGCCGTTCGGCCAGCTCCGCATCCCGTCATTTCCCGTGCCCGAGGGCGAGACGATCGAGAGCTGGCTGCGCAAGGAATGCCAGGCCGGCCTGACCCGCCGCTACGGCACCGTTACGCCGGAGCTGCAGGCCCGCCTCGACTACGAGCTGGACGTCATCTGCAGGATGGGCTACGCGGGCTACTTCCTGATCGTGGCGGACTTCACCCGTTTCGCCCGCGACCAGCGCATCGCCATCACCGTCCGCGGCAGCGCGCCCGGGTCGATCGTGACTTATACCCTGGGCATCACCCCCGTCGACCCGATCCACTACCAGCTGCCATTCGAGCGGTTCCTCAACCCGGACCGCGTGACCATGCCCGACATCGACGTCGACTTCGAGGACGGCAGACGCGAGGAGGTCATCAACTACGTCAGCCGCAAGTACGGTGCCGACCACGTGGCCCAGATCATCACCTTCGGCACGATGCTCGCCCGGGCCGCCATCCGCGACGTGGCCCGCGTCGTGGGCATGAGCTACGGCGAGGGCGACCGCATCGCCAAGGCGGTCCCGAACCAGCTCGGCATCAAGCTCGACGAAGCCATCGAGATGAGCCCTGCGCTCAAGGACATGTACGAGAACGAGCTACCCGTGCATCGCGTCATCGAGTTCGCCAGACAGCTGGAGGGCGTGGCCCGCAACGCCTCGACGCACGCCGCCGGGGTCGTGATCAGCCGCGAGCCGCTGACGGAGCTGATGCCGCTGCAGCGCGCCACGAACTCCGACGCGGTCATGACCCAGTACGAGATGCATGGCGTCGACGCGCTGGGGCTGCTGAAATTCGACTTCCTGGGCCTCTCCAACCTGACCATCCTGCGCCAGGCGGTCGATCTGGTCCGAGCCCACCGTGGCGAGGAGATCGACCTGGAGAGAGTCCCCCTCGACGACGCCAGGACGTTCGAGCTGCTGGCCTCCGGCGAGACGACCGGCGTCTTCCAGCTCGAGTCCGCGGGCATGCGGCGCTACATCCGCGAGCTTCGACCGAGCACCGTCTTCGACCTGGCGGCCATTGTCGCGCTCTACCGCCCGGGGTCAATGGACAACATCCCGGCCTACATTCGCCGCAAGCACGGCGAGGAGAAGGTCACCTACCTGCACCCGCTCCTCGAACCGTACCTGGCGCGAACGTACGGCGTCTTCGTCTACCAGGAAGACATCATGTCCGCCTCCACGGCGCTGGCCGGCTTCACGGGTCCCGAGGCCGACATGCTTGGCTACGCGATCCGCAAGAAGAAGGCCGCGCTGATGACCGAGATGCGCCAGAAGTTCGTCCGCCAGGCGGCCGAGCGGGGCGTCAAGCCTGAGGTGATCGACGCCGTCTTCGCCGCCTTCCAGCCATTCGAGCGGTACGGCTTTAACAAGGCGCACGCCACCTGCTACGGCCTGATCGCCTACCAGACGGCCTACCTCAAGGCGAACTACACCGTCGAATACATGACCAGCGTGCTGACGGCCTTCCGCGATAACGAGGAGAAGGTTGCGGCGGCGGTGGCCGAATGCCGGCGCCTGGGGATCGAAGTCCGGCCGCCCGACGTCCACCGCTCCTTTGTCGAGTTCACGGTTGAGGACGACGCCATCCGGTTCGGCCTGCTGGCGGTCAAGAACGTCGGCGAGGGGGCGATCCAGTCGATCATCGAGGCCCGCGAGACGGGCGGCGACTTCCGCTCCCTGGCGGACTTCTGCGCCCGGGTCGATCTCCGGCTGGCGAACAAGCGGGTGCTCGAGTCGCTGGTGAAGGTCGGGGCGATGAATCGGTTCGGGCATCCGGCTCAGCTGCTCGAAGCCCTGGACGATGCGATGGCCGCCGGTCAGGCCGCTCAACGCGACCGAACCAGCGGCCAGACCTCGCTCTTCGACATGGGATCGTCGCCGGAGGCTCTAGAGAGGCCGCTGCCGCAGGTCCAGGAGGCTCTCTCGCGGGAGCGGCTGCGCTGGGAGAAGGAGCTGCTCGGGCTGTACCTGTCCGAGCACCCACTCGGCGCGCTGGCGGAGCAGATCGCTCAGTACGTCACGGCGTACTCCGGCGATCTCAAAGACGAGTCGCTCGATGGGCAGCGGGTGGTGATGGGCGGCATCGTCACCGGGCTTCGGACGGTCATCACGCGCAACAAGGAAACGATGGCCGTCGCCACGCTGGAGGACCTGCAGGGGACGCTGGAAGTGGTCGTTTTCCCGCGCCTGTACGGAACGTCCGGCGGCATGTTCGCCGAGGGGGCCATTCTTCTCGTGGCCGGTCGCATAGATCATCGCGGCGAGGAGGCCTCGCTGCTCGCCGACGCGGTCTGGCTGTGGGAGGAGGCCGCGGCCCGGGGCCCCGCGGCGATTGCCCAGGAGGTGGCCGTCGGGGATCGCGGACGAAGCGGCGGGCGGCGCTGGTCCCCGGGGAGTGGCGACGGCAGCGGGACTGGCAACGGCAACGGCTATCTGAAGTCCGCCGCTGCGCCGGCCGCTTCGCCGCGCGCCGCGCCGTTGCCGCCCGCGCCCGCGCCGAGCGTCCGCGTCTCGCCGCTCCGCGGTGGTGGAGTGACCGTCCTGCAGCCCGCCGGGCCACTCCCACCGCCGGCCGAGCCCCTCGCTTCGGTTCCCGGGCCCGACGACCTGGCCAGGCTGGCCCCGGAACGGGAGGAGCCATCCCTGCCGGACGAGGCGCGCGCGGTTGCGGCCCGCGCGTCCGCCGCGCCCACGGCTCCGCTGCAGGCGCCCGAGGCGGGCATTCTTGCCGTGCGCTTCACCAGAGGGGCTGACACGAGTCGCATCGTGTGGGCGATGGAGGAGCTGCGGGCAATGCTCAAGCAGCGCCCCGGATCGACGCGCGTGGTGTTCCACATTCCGGCGTCCGGCGCGGCGACCCTGCCGATGGAGATCCGCGGCGGTGTGGCCTACGACGCCGAGTTGCTCGCTGAAATTCAGCGCCGCCTGGGTGAGGGCCTCGTTCGCCTGGAGCTGTCTACGGCGATGCCGCGATGAAGTATCCAGGTGCGAGGTCCGTCCCGCGCCGCCGGACCTGCCTGCGGCCCATCCGGGGCAGCTCGGCGCCCACGGGCTGCTCTTGGGCATCCTGCTGGCGCTCGCGACCGCGGGCGGCGTGGGCTGGTTCTGACGGCCTCGGGGCGCGGAGATCGCCGAATGTCGCCTCGGCTCCCTCAGGATCGTCTCCCGGCTACAATGCGGCCGGCCGTCGTTGCTCGTGGACCGAACGTCGGCGACGGACGGCAGCGGCCTTCCCGGTGCGGTTGCCGCCGCTCTCTGGAACGGCGGCGCTCCACGAGGCGTCTGTGCGGCGACACCGTCGGCAGCGCGAATCGTGCATAGTTAGGTAGCGTCCGGGTGACCTCGACGGGCCCCGGGCGATGCCTCGACGGGCAAGGGAGAACGGTAAGCATGCTCGACCCATCGCGCCGGCCCGACCCATCGCGCCGGCCCGACCCATCGCGCCGGCTCCAACCGGCGCCCCAGCCCCGCACGGTGCCGCAGCGCCTTCGCCGTCTGTTCGAGAGACCGGCGGTCGCTGCGGGCCTGTCCTTCCTGTTCCCCGGGTTGGGACAGGCCGCGGCCGGCCGGCCCAACCGCGGCGCGATCGTGGCGATCCCCGCGCTCGCTGTGCTGGCCGTCTTCGCCCTGATACTGCTCTTCGCCCGCCATTCGATCCTCAACAATGCCCTGAACGACCAGTGGCTGGTCAGCCTCCTGATCCTCGACCTGGTAGCCCTCGTCTACCACGTCTGGGCGGTGACGGATGCTTACGTACTGGCCCGCCGGCAACGAGGCGCCAGCCCCTTGCCCAGGAACGCGATGGCCGTGGCCGCCATCGTCGTCCTGGTTTCGAGCACCGTCGCCGTCCACGCCTACCTCGCCGACGTCGACCTTTCGCTGCGCAGCACCGCCGACTGTCTTCACAGCCCTATTCCCTGCTGGATGCTCAACGGGAGTTCGGCAACGGACAACCAGTCGGTGGCGTCGCCGCCATCGGAGGGCGGCGACGTAATCGTCCCTGACGCCACCCCCACGACGTCGCCGGGCGCCTCGACCGCCACGGCCTCAGCTTCGGTGGGCCCACTCGCATCCCTTCCCTTCGGGCTCCTGCCGGACGTCCAGACGACCCAGAACTCCGTGAACTGGGCCAACGATCATCAGCTCAACGTTCTGCTCGTTGGCGTAGACCAGGGGCCGAATCGGTCCGACTTCCTAACGGATACGATGATCCTCCTGCATGTGGATATGGACACCGGGCAGGCGGCCATGATCGGTCTCGCGCGCAACCTGTACTGCATCCCGATGCCCAAGCAAATCGCTGTGCACTATCCCAATCCGAAGCCCCAGTACGCCTGTCCGTCGGGAACGTTCGGGACCGACATGCTGAACGGGCTGTGGTACGAGGCGGCGAAGAATCACCCGAGCTACTTCCCCTTCTATCCGCGGAAGGCCTGCGTGACGGGCGACAAGACGTGCCAGCAAGCCAACAACGTGGCCGACTACATGCGGGGCATCATGGCTCTCGAGCAGGGCGTCGGGGCGTTGACCGGCGTCACGGTCGACGGCACGGTGCTCGTCAACCTGCCGGGCTTCGTCACCCTGGTCAACGACCTCGGCGGAATCGATATCAACGTTCCAGCGTCGGTATCCGACTATCCCTGCGGGCCGGCGGGCACATGGGCGGCGAAATGGCGGGCCTGTGACGTTTGCGGCCCGAGCTGCTCGATGGCGAGGCGGATCCACTACGGCTACGCGGTCTCCGACGGCTCCGGCGCCGTGGTTCCCGCGATGAAGGCCGACGCTGCCCAGTCTGGCGGCAAGCAAACGGTCACGTGGCAGCAAGGGGCCGACATTGCCTTCGTCATCAAGGCCGGCCAGCAGCACATGGATGGAGAGTGGGCGCTGGCATACGCTCGGACTCGCATCTATTCCACCGACTACGACCGCATGAAGCGCCAGCAGCTCGTCCTTCAGGCGATCCGAAACAAGGTGGATCCCTGCACGCTTCTGCCCCGCCTGCTGCCGCCGTCGAGTCTTCTGGCCGACCTGGGCCAGGCCTTCTGGACCGATATGCCGACCGATGGGTCGACCCTGACCACGCTGGCGGGATTGGCCCAGCACATCACCGGCAGCAATGTGGCCCGTTTGTCGCTGGATCCGAGCACTCTGCATTCGCCGGGCAGCACGACGATAATCACCGCCGCCGGCTGGGCGACAGCCAAGAACATCGTCGGCAATAGCCTGACCAACGCCCCCGTTGCCACCGCCAGTTCGGGCGGCGGCGGCGGCTTCAGCTGCTGAGGGATTCGCAGCCGGCCTCGGGCGTGGTGCCGACGGCGGGAGTTGAACCCGCATGACCTCACGGCCACTCGATTTTGAGTCGAGCGCGTATGCCAGTTCCGCCACGTCGGCATGGCCAGCCGGCATGGTACAGCCTGCGGGCTCGCGTCGGTTGGGGAGTGAAGGGCCCAGGAGTGAGGGGCTGAGGCGGTGCGCCCCGTGCTATCCTCGGGCCGCTGCGGTCGATCCGTGCGCCGCCGCCGGGCGAGTCGTTCGTGGATGAGGGAGTGGCTGACGGGCGAGCCGTGACGCAAGCGAAGGAGGCCGACAGTCGCCCGGACGGGGACCCGGGCCAAGGGATCGACGTCGCCCTGGTCGAGCAGGCGGTGCGTGGCGAGCTCGCGGCCTTCAACCAGCTGGTGATCCGGCACCAGGATCACCTCTTTGCCCTCGTCTACCGCCTGGTGCCGGACCGCGACCAGGCCGCCGACGTCGTTCAGGAGGCCTTCTTCAGCGCGTACCGCGCCATCGACTCCTTCCGGGGGGGAAGCGTCAGGAGCTGGCTGAGCAGGATCGCCGTCAACGCCGCGATGGACCTGCAGCGCGCCAGGCGCCGGCGCCCCTCGCAACCCTACCCCGAGCTCGAGGACGAGAGCTGGCAGCCGCCGGCCGAGGGGATTGGCGAGCCCGAGTCGCACTCCCTGGCCGGAGAGCGAACTCGGGCTCTGAGCGAGGCCCTGGCCAGGCTGCCGTTCGAGCAGCGCAACTGCATCGTGCTGTTCGACGTGGAGGGTTACGACTACGGCGAGATTGCCCGGATCATGGGCGTCTCGGTGGGAACCGTGAAGTCTCGTATCCACAGGGGGCGCGTGGCGCTGCGCGCCATTCTCGAGCCGATGAGGGAACTGTTCCGTGACTGAGATCGTCTGAGGGCCGTGATGCACCGAACCCCTGCCGCCGCTCACACGAGCCACGACGAGCTGCTGCTGGCCCGCCTCTACGGAAATGACCTGAACGAGCGCGAGCGCGTTCGCGCCCTGGACCTGATCGCTTCGTGCCGGGAATGCGCGGACCTCTTCGCCGATCTGGGCGCCATTGCCTCGGCCACGGTCGCCCTCCCTACTCCTGCGCGACCGCGCGACTTCAGCCTGACCGAGGCGGATGCGGCGCGATTGCGGCGTCGCGCAGCCGGCAGCTCGGTGTTCGGCCTGATCGCTCGAACCAGGGTCCTGGGCCGGGCGATGGTTGCGGTGGGCTTGGCCGGCGTCGTCCTCTTGGGCGCGGTGTCGGCGTTCCTGCCCGGCACGGGGAGCGGCCAACAGCCCGCGATGCCTGCAGCCGCTCCCGTGGGGGCCACGAGCGGCCCGGTGGGCCAGAACTCATCAGACGGGAGCCAGGTGAGCGGTCCGGGCGCGTTCAACGGAGGGGCCGCCGGTGGCTCGCCGGTCGCCGCGGTTTCGTCGGCCATGCCGCCTGCGACGGCGGCGGCGACGGCTGCGGGGGCGACGGCTGCCGCGGCGGGGCCCACCGGGACGAACGGTTTGCCCGGGGAGCTGGCGGCGGCGTCTGGGCCGGGCTCGAGCGGCGAAACCGCGCAGGATGGCCTGCCGCGAGCTGAGGCCAGCGGCTCGGCCTCAAAGAGCATCCACAATGAGCTCGGACCTGCGTCGGCCACGAGCGGCCCTGATCTTCGAGTCGCGGCCCTTGTTGCGTTCGGCGGGCTGCTGCTCCTGGGCCTGCTGCTGATCGTCGCAACCCGAATCTCCGCGCGCAGGTCGAGTATCTAGCAGCCTCTCTGAGCGCGACGGCGGATCGGGCCCTCGCCCCGGGTTACACTTGAGCTACCGCCCGCTGCCGGGCCGCTGCCCGACACGCCTTAGCTCGAGGCCCGCATGAATCGCCTGATGCTGCTCGACAGCAATGGCCTCATCTACCGCGGCTACCACGCCCTGCCGCCCCTCACGACGAGCAAGGGTGAGCTCGTCAACGCGGTCTTCGGCTTCTGCAGCATCCTGCTGCGCGGGATCCAGGACGTGCAGCCGGAGTACGTCGCCGCCTGCTTCGACCTGCCGGGCCCTACCTTCCGCCACCAGCAGTTCGCCGAGTACAAGGCCACGCGCGCGCCGATGCCTGACGACCTGCGGACGCAGTTCCCCAGGGTTCGCGAGGTAGTGGCGGCGCTGCGCATCCCCGTCTACGAGATGGCCGGCTACGAGGCGGACGATGTCATCGGCACGATCACGCGCGACATGGACGCGCGCGGCCTGGACACGACGGTTGTGACCGGCGATCTCGACATGCTCCAGATCGTGACCGAGCACACCCGGCTGATGACCACTCGACAGGGCGTGGACGCCACGATCTACTACGACCCCGCCCGGGTCTGGGAGCGTTTCGAGCTGCGGCCCGACCAGATGATCGACTACAAGGCCCTCAAGGGCGACCCGACGGACAACATCCCCGGGATCGCCGGCGTGGGCGAGAAAACGGCGGCGAAGCTGGTCAACCAGTTCGGCTCGCTCGAGGCCATCTACGCGCGTATCGACGAGGTCAAGCCCGACAAGCTGCGCGAGAAGCTCGTCGAGGCGCGTGAGCAGGTCTTCGCCAGCCGTGAGCTGAGCCGCATCGTGCGCGACCTGCCGATCAGCCTGGACCTGGAGGCGGCACGCCTCTCCGACTACGACCGGGCGGAGGTGGTTCGGCTCTTCCGCGAGTTCGAGTTCCGCTCGTTGATCGATCGGCTGCCGCCGCTTAGCGGTGAGTCGGTCGTGGACGCCGCCGAGGCGTTGCGATCCGTGGTGGGGAGCGTGCCGGCCGCCCGGGTCGCCGGCGAGGCTCCGCGAGACCCCAGCCGCGGCAGCGGTGGCGGCCGCTCCCTGATCGGCGAGGGCGAGGGACTGCAGCTAGCGATGGACTTCGGGTCGACGGGCCTGCGCGAGCCCGCGGCCGCTGTTCCGCGCTTGCCCGCGGCGCCGCGGATCCGGGCCGGCGGCGAGGCGGCCGGACCCGTGGACCTGCCCGCGGCGCTCCGAGCGGCCGTTGCCGATGCCACGCTCGTGGACCGTTTCGAGGCCACGGACGAGGACGCGGCCGATGCGCAGGCATGGCTGGCGGGCAGGGTGGAGATCGGCGTCGCGCTGCTGATGGACGACCCGCGTCCGATGCGGGGCATGCCGCAGGTGCTCTCTCTGGCGGGGGGCGACGGTCGCATGCTGGTCGGCGAGGGCCACGCGGCGGTGGGCTGGCTGGGCGATCTGCTGCTGCGGTCCGGGGCCCGGGTCGTCGGGCACGAGACGAAGCCACTTCTCGTGGCGAACATCGCCGGCGGAGCCAGCAGTCCACTCTCCGTCGCATTCGACACGCAGATCGCCGCGTACCTGCTCAACGCCTCGCTGCGCAGCCAGACGATCGCCGACGTCGCGCACGAACGACTGGACGTGACGCTGCCCCCGGAGGGAGACGTTCCGCGGGCCGTCCGTGTCGGCCTCGACGCCCTGGCCGCGATGGCCGTCCGTGAGCCGCTGGAGAAGGCGCTCGCCGATTCGGGCCTGGAGCGGCTCTTCCGCGAGATCGAGCTGCCGCTCATCCCGGTCCTGGCCGAGATGGAGGCCGCCGGCGTCGCCATCGACCGCGAGGCCCTCGCTCTCCTCGACGTCGAGTTCGGGCACGAGATGGCGCGCCTGGAGTCGGAGATCTACACCGACGTCGGCCACGAATTCAACCTGGGCTCGCCCAAGCAGCTCGAGCAGATCCTCTTCTACGAGCTGGACCTGCCCAAGGGCAAACGGACCAAGACCGGCTACTCGACCGACGCTTCGGTCCTCGAAGAGCTCAAGCCAGCGCACCCGATGATCGGCAAGCTGCTCGACTGGCGGCTCTACTCGAAGCTTCGATCGACCTACATCGAAGCCCTGCCGGCGCTTGTCTCGGAGCGAGACGGCCGGCTGCACACCACCTTCCACCAGGCGGTCGCCGCCACCGGAAGGCTGAGCTCGTCCGACCCGAACCTGCAGAACATCCCGATCCGTTCGGACCTGGGCCGGCGCATCCGTCGAGCCTTCGTCGCCGGCTCGCCGGAGGTGACGCTGGTCGCGGCCGACTACTCGCAGATCGAGCTACGCATCATCGCCCACGTCAGCGGCGACGAGCATCTGCGCGACGCCTTCGCCCGCGGCGCCGACATCCACCGGGACACCGCCGCCCGGGTGCTGCACAAGGCGCCCGAGGACGTCACGCACGACGAACGCTCGATGGCCAAGATGGTCAACTTCGGACTCGCCTACGGCATGAGCGACTTCGGATTGTCGTCTCGGGCCGGCATCTCGCGCACGGAGGCCAAGGCGTTCATCGACAACTACTTCGCCACGTACAGCGGCATCAGCTACTACATGCTCCACATCAAGGAGCTGGCGCGGCAACAGGGCTGGGTCTCGACTCTGCTCGGCCGGCGCCGCTTCATCCCCGAGCTGCGCATGTCCAACCCGTCGTTGCGTGGCGCCGGGGAGCGGATGGCCATCAACATGCCGATCCAGGGCACTGCCGCCGACATCATCAAGATCGCAATGATCCGCTTGCCCGGGCGGCTGCGATCGGCCGGCCTCCGGGCACGGCTGCTGCTCCAGGTCCACGACGAGCTGGTCCTGGAGGTGCCGCGACAGGAAGTGGACGCGACGGTGCCGATCCTGCGCTCGACGATGGAGGAGGCGCTCAAGCTGGACGTGCCGCTGACGGTGGACGTCAAGGTGGGCGACGACTGGGAGTCGATGCGCCCGCTGACCCGCGAGGATGCGGTGCTGGCCGAGCTCGGCGAGGCTCCCGCCGAGGTCGCGGCCGGGTAGGGGAGACCGAACATCTGCGACTTCGGGATCGATGCAGCCGCGCCTCTCCGCGCGGCCTGGCGGCGCTCGGTCAGCCGTTGGCGACGGCGACCTGCCAGTAGTCGTACTCGCCGCCGAGCGGCTCCACCGCGGCCTCGAACTCCGTGCGAAGCGCCGCGATGGTCTCGGGCGTGACCACGACCGACTGAATCACCGCGACCAGCCAGTAGCCCTTCCGCGCCGAGGTCTCGATTTCTATCCGGCGGTCGGGTCGCTTGAGCGCGCGGGCCACCTGCTGGGCGGCCTTCACTCCGGGCACGTACAGAAAGTGGCGCGTCTCGTGGGGCATGCTGGGATCGGCGCCGGCCTTGCGAAGCTGCTCCACGGCGAGTGCGTCGGGGTCGGCTGCGGCCGGCTTCTGGCCCCCGTCTTTCTTGAGGAAGCTCATCGATCGCTCCGAGGCTCCGTACGGCTGCAGGGCTGGGCGTCGTCCGTGCTACCGGGGAGATATTAGCCGGACTGCGCACCAGGCCGTTAGCATTGGTATCGGCGACGGTAGGAGCGGCCGCGACCGGCCAGGACCCGTGAGGCTGCGGCTCCCGTCGGCGCGCGCAATCCTGGGCCGGCGCCGCTACCCTCTAGGCATGCCCGAGTTGCCGGAAGTCGAGACGATCGCCCGCGATCTGCGCGGGCTGGTGACGGGCGCGCGGATCTCCGGCGCGAGCTCCAACTGGCAGCCGACGCTGCGGAGCCACGACCCGCGGGCGTTCGCTGCGGCGGTGAGGGGCCGTGAGATCGAAGGCGTGGGCCGGCGCGGCAAGCAGCTGCTCGTCTGGCTCGGTCCGGGCCCCGCCGCCACGGAGCCGGCGGTGCTGACCATTCATCTCAAGATGACCGGTCAGCTCTTCGTGGTGGCGGCCGGCACTCCCCAGGATCGGCACGTCCACGTGGTGCTCAGCCTGGCCGACGGCCGGGAGGTGCGCTTCCGCGACATGCGCAAGTTCGGGCGGCTGGGGCTGTATCCGCGCGATCCGGCCACGGGGCTGCCGGTCGAGGGTGAGGCGATCGGAGTCCTGGCCGCGGGCGTCGAGCCGCTCTCCGACGAATTCACCGCACGGCGGTTCGCGGAGCTGCTCGCCCGCCGCCGGGGCCGTCTCAAGACGCTGTTGATGAACCAGGACTTCCTCGCAGGCGTGGGCAACATCTACGCCGACGAGGCGCTCTGGCGGGCGCGTCTGCACCCGCTTCGCGACGCCCACTCCCTCCGCCCCGACGCTGTCCGTCGGCTCCACAAAGCCCTGCGCGACGTCCTGGCCGAGGCGGTCGAACGGCGCGGCAGCTCAGTAGACGACTACACCGCCCCCGAGGGCGACGGCTCGATGCAGGAGCGCCTGCAGGTCTACCAGCGCCTGGGCGAGCCGTGCGAGCGGTGCGGGCGGCCGATCCGGCGCATCGTCGTGGCCGGGCGATCGACGCACTTCTGCTCATGGTGCCAGCGCCTTCCGGCCGAGCAGCGTCAGGCGGCGGGCAAGCTCCTGCGATCGGCCGCCGACGGGGGTGCGCCCCGCCAGGGCGGACGGCCCGAATCCCACCGCCGGCGCGGGTCTCGCTGGACGGAGCTGGACGGGGAAGGCGCGCTCGGCCGGACTGCCGACGAAGAGGCGAAGGCTGTTCTGCGGCGGCGACGTGTTGTCGCCGCTCGAATGGCGGCGGCGACCCGCCGGGCGGCCGCTCGCGCCGGGGGGCGGGTCTGATGTCCATCGTGCGACTGGAGAGCGTGGTTCGCGAGGTCGGCGACTTCGTCATTCTCGACCACGTGGCTGCGGCCGTCGCCGCGGGCGATCGAATCGGCGTCGTCGGCCCCAACGGCGCCGGCAAGACGACCCTGCTGCGGCTCGTCGCGGGGCTGGACGAGCCCGATGAGGGCCAGGTTCATCGCAAGCGCGGCCTGACTGTGGCCATGCTCCGTCAGGAGGCTCACGTGGACTCGGACTTCATCGAGGCGCCGAGCCTGAGGCAGGCCGTGCGGGCGGGCGCCGGGCGGTTGGAGGAGCTCGAGCGAATCCTTCGCCAGATGGAGGAAGCCGGTCGCGTGACCGAGCCCGAATACGAGCGCCTGCAGCACGAGTTCGACCACCGCGACGGGTACGGCCTGGACCAGCGCGTGGAAGCCGCGCTGTCGGGCCTGGGCTTTGACCGAGGGCAGTGGGACCGCCCGCCGACGAACCTCTCCGGCGGGGAGCAGACCCGGGCGACGCTGGCCCGCTTGCTGCTCTCCGACCCGGATTTGCTGCTGCTGGACGAGCCGACGAATCACCTCGACCTCGCCGCGCTGGAGTGGCTGGAGCTGCACCTCGGCCGCCGCCATGGCGGCCTGCTCGTGGCCTCGCACGACCGGGCCTTCCTCGACGCGACCGTGACGCGCGTCTGGGAGCTGCGCGACCGACGGTTGACGCCGTTCCGTGGCAGCTACTCCGCCTACGCCCGGCAGCGCGAGGAGCGGGACCTCAGGGCCGCAGATGAGGCCGAGGATCGTGCTGCCCAGATCGCCCGCGAGCGGGAGCTGGTGCAGATGTACCGCCACCAGCGCAAGCACTCGAAGATGCACGAGCACGAGGCCCGGCTGGAGGCCCTGCAGCCGTTGGAGAGGCGCCGCTCGGACGCCATCCTGCGGCTGCCGAGTGAGGCGCTGGCGGGCGGCGGTCCGGCTCGCTCGTACGAGACGGTGGTCCGTGCGGAAGGGCTGGTGGTTGGCTACGCCGCCGCGGCGGGGGACGGCTCCGCGCGTACCGAGACTCCCGTCGCCCGCGTGCCGTGGCTCGAGCTGCGGCGGGGCGACCGTGTCGGCATCGTCGGCCCCAACGGGGCGGGCAAGACGACGCTCCTGCGCACGATCGCGGGCGAGCTGCCGCCGCTGGACGGCGCCCTGGATCTGGGCCGCAACGTTCAGCTCACGTATCTCGCCCAGCTCCGCGACGCGCCGATCCCCGGCGTCACCGTTCTCGACGCGGTGCTGGACGCGCTGCCGCTGAGCCAGGGAGCGGCGCGGAGCCACCTGGCGCGCTTCCTCTTCCGGGGTGACGACGTCTTCAAGGAAGTCGCGGCGCTCTCCGGCGGGGAACGGTCCCGCCTGGAGCTGGCACTGCTGTTCCTGTTGCCGGCCAACCTGCTCCTGCTCGACGAGCCGACGAACCACCTCGACATCCCGGCCCGAGAAGCGCTGGAAGCCTTCATGGCCGGTACCGCTCACACTCTCCTGGTCGTGAGCCACGACCGGCGTCTCCTCGAGAGAGTTTGCGACTCGCTGTGGGTGATCGACGACGGCCTGGCCGTGCCTTTCGAAGGCGGCTATCGCGCCTGGCGGGCGGCGGTTGTCGGCGGCTGGACGGTGAAATCGGCGGCCGAAAGCGAGGCCAGACGCCTGCACGGCGGGCGTATCGCGCCCGACGGACGGAGGCCGGGGGTGGCGGTCGGGGCCCAGGCTCCCAGGACCGCGGCGAGATCGGGTGGTGCAGCGGCGCCTTCGGATCGGCCCGTGGCCGTCGCCGGCGGCTCGCTTCGCACCCCGGTCGCGAAGCTCTCCAAGGACGCGTATCGGCGTCGCAAGGCCCAGCTCGACGAGGAGCTCGCGCGCCTGACCGATCGCAGGCGGGCCCTGGAAGAGGCGCTCGGGGATCCAGGCGTGCACGGCAACTTCGTGGAGCTGCGGCGCGTGAGCGGTGAGCTGGCGAGCGTGGATCAGGCTCTTGCCGCGGCCGAAGAGGCCTGGTTGGCGATGGAGGAGGCAGCCCCGTGACGACAGCAGACCGCCCGTCGCGCCGCGGCGGCGCACTGGGGACGACGGCGCCCCTGATCGGCCTGATCGGCCCGATCGGCTGCGGCAAGTCGACGGTGGCGGGATGGCTCGCCGAGCGCGGCGCGGCCGTCGTGGATGCCGATGAGCTGACGCGCATGCTTATGGCGCCCGGCACTCCGGTCACCGAGGCGATCGTCGCCCGCTTCGGCGCGGAGTACCGCCGCCCCGACGGCTCGCTCGATCGCGCTGCCCTGGGCCGCCTCGTCTTCGGCGACCCGGTGCGCCTGGCCGAGCTCGAGTCGATCGTTCACCCTGCCGTCGCGGGCATGCTGACGGCTTCCATCCGTGCGGCCGACTCGCGCGGCCCCGCCGCGATCGTGCTCGAGGCGATCAAGCTGGTCGAGGCCGGCCACGCGCCCTGGTGCGACGAGATCTGGCTCGTCGTCTGCGACCCCGAGTCTCAGTTCGCCCGTCTGGTCGGCCGCGGCACCCCCGAGCCCGACGCCCGCCAGCGGATCGCCGCCCAGGCCGGCTCGCTGGCGCTCTGGCGCTCCGCCGCTACCCGCACGATCCGTACCGATGGCCCGCGTGACGCCGTCGAGCGGGCCGTCGACGCCGCGCTGCGGGAGACTCTGGCAGGGCGGCGTTGAGAGGGCGGCCGACCAGCCGGCACCGACCCGGGGGACCGTGATTCGGGTCGTTTTTCACCGGACGCCTACAATCGGTCGATGATCGCGTCCCTTCGGTCGCGCCGCCGCGTCCTTGCTTCCGGCGCCGCGATCCTGGCAGTCGTCGCCTTGGGTGCCGCAGCCCTGCTCGTCGGCCCGGGCGCCGGCGCCCCAGCATCGACCGCGGCCGCCTCACCGGCCACGGCCGCCATGCCGACCGCGGCCGGTACCTCCTTCGCCAGCATCGGTTCGTCGGCTCTCGTGACGCCTGGCAGCACCGCCAGCCCTTCGCGCGATCCCACGTTCCCACCGATCGATCTGTTCGCGACGCAGCCTCCACAGCTCCTGCACCCGAGCGAGCCGCCCGGCGATTCGATCTTCCATTTCGATGCCGGCCGACCGATCGCGGCTCAGTCGACTGACTGGCTCACCCTCAAGGCGGCCGGTCGGATCGTCTTGTCCGACGGGAAGATCGGCGTCCTCGCAGCCGGCGCCAACCCGCTGGTCAACCCCGTCACCGGCAACCCCGTGCCCGACGCTCGAAGGCTGGACGTGACCTGGACCCGCTGGGTCGTCGAACCTCCGGCAAGTGGCACGGACGCCAAGGGGAACCGCTACTACGACCTGTCCTACTGGAACATGTGCGGTCCTGGCGCGACGGCGATCGCGCTCTACTACTGGCAGCAGCTGACCGGCCACCCGAACGTGACCGGCACGGCCGGCTACGCCCTCGATCCATACGTGGCGACCGGCGTGGCATGGCCCAGCCGTGGGCCCACCTTTGCGGCGCCCAACGGGAGCGCGGAGCACCTCGGCACCTACTGGTCTGGATCGGTCAACGTCAACGGCTTCACCGCTCACGGTCGCGGCTACCTGATGTACCTGGCCATGGCCGTCAGGCCGGCCGGCTGGACCTCACCCGGGATCGACATCTTCGTCGACGGCAGGGGCAAGGCGCTCTATCCGACTGAGGGCTCGCCCACGCGCGACATCCAGGCCGCGCTCAACTGGGAGGCCTCCAGTCACGCGACCGACTGGACCGAGACGTATTACACGACCGTTCAACGCTGGGACCCGAACCTCGCCCGCGACCTCCAAGTGGCCGTGATGCTGGACGTTGGCCGGGACGGCGTCCCCGTGGTGGCGGCGGCTGACACGTTCGACCTGCCCAACTGGCAGGCGGGCTCGAATACGCCGCATACGCGCCACGCCATCGCCATCGTCGGCTACGACAACACGGCCAACCCGCCAACGTTCACGTACCTGGACACGTGCGGCCGCTCCTGCAACTCTCGTGCCGGAAACCAGAACGGCCAGATCCACGTCATCAGCCAGGCCCAGATGGTCAAGGCCCTGACCGACGGCAACGGCATGGGCTTCATCTGGTAGGGAAGGGGCGGGGCCCAACCACCAGGAACAAGAGTCCGGCCGCTGCCCTCAGGGCCGCGCCAACGAGTGCCGGCGGCAGACCCGAGTACATAGCGCCCTCCTCCGTTACATACCGCCCCTCCTCCGTGGGCTGATATCTCCGAGCCCGCCTGACGTCGTCTGTCACGCCTCATGGAGCACGTAGAAGGGCGTACAGTCGAGCCATGAGATCGACTCGCCGCAGGTATGTCCCCTGGGGAGCCGCGGGCTTGCTGGTCGTGCTGGCGGGCGTTGCGCTGCTCGTCGGGCTGCCCCGCAGAGGAGGGGATGGCGCGACCGCGTCTCCGACCGCCGAAACAGCCGGAGGCTCGCCCACGGCCGCGGCCTGGTCACCCACGCCGTCTGCCGGCCCGATCGGCAGCGCGATCGAGACGCCCACGCCGACCCCGGCCGCGCCCGCTTTCCAGCCCGTCGACGTGTTCGCGACTCCCACTGCGCCCCCGCCCAAGGGTGCCCTCCCGACCGACCAGGTCGACTCGCCGGCCCCTCGCCGGCCCGTGCCCGCCCAGTCGTCTGAATGGCTGGAGCTCAAGGCCGCGGGCCGGATCGCACTCGTCGAGGGCAAAGTC
>Ga0187885_10001812_pt1 | contig 22515 bp, 18 predicted proteins | sample June2016WEW_20_1_3_FD_132970 | JGI IMG/M metagenome (GOLD analysis project Ga0187885, IMG submission 132970) | Peatland microbial communities from SPRUCE experiment site at the Marcell Experimental Forest, Minnesota, USA - June2016WEW_20_100 | ecosystem: Environmental > Terrestrial > Soil >... | reverse complement strand
TGTAGACTTGCAGCAGCCTTTCCAGCTCCACGACGGCGTTCAGATAGCTCGACTCGCGCTTGTCCTCCAGGGCGTCGTGGAGGGCCTCCTTGGCCTTGGCCAGCACCTCGGGGCTTGGCGCCAGCTGGTAGAGGGCGATGTACGTGGCCGCCGCCTGGCCCTGGTAGGCCCAGCGGAGCATCACCGGCGCCTGCACGGCGGCGGTGTCGTAGAGCTCGCCGGCCTGCTGGTAATTCTCAATGGCGTCCTTGCGGACCTGTTGGGGGTCGGGCACGTAAGCCAGCACGCCCCGGGCAAAGGACGGCACCGCCGGCTGGAGGCTCTCGGGGAGCTCCAGCGCCTCGCCGCCGAGGACGATGCCGGCGGTCTGAGACTGGCCGGCGGCGGCCAGGCGTTCCAGCAACTGGATGTTCAGCCGGCGGAAGGTGAGGCTCTGATTCTTCAAGTCCGCCAGCGACCAGTGGGCGTCGGCCAATCGGGCGGTCAGCTGCGGGTCCCGGCCGCCGGAGCGGAGCCGCTTGGCCGTCTCGTATCGCATCACCGCCTGGCCGTAGACCTCGGCCGCGGCGTCCTGGGCGCTGGAAAGCTTCTGGCAGACTTCGGCCAGGTGCATGATCTGCTGCTGGACGTCACCGGCGGCCTTGGCCAGGGCTGCCTGGACGGCCTCCAAGTCCGCAGTGCTTTGGCCGGAGTAGCTTTTGCGCGCTTCGACGATTGCCTCGGCGGCTTTCTGCTGGCCTTCGGCGGCCTGGATCTGGAGCGTCAGGTCGGCCAGGGCGGCCTGCTGCAACTCGAGGGTGTTTTCCAGCGCGGCGATGGCGGAGACCTTTTCGTTGACCTCCGCTTCTATCTTAAAGGCCTGGTCCAGCAGCTCCATCCTTCGGGCGCCGCCGGTCTGATCGGCCTCCAGCCGAATCTGGCGGATCTGGGGGATGAGTTTTTCGTTGGCCGCGCGCAATTGTTCGCTCTGGGCCTGGAGCGATTGGATCTCGGCTTGGGCCTTGACGGCGGACTCTTTGACCTTGGCCGCTTCCTGCTGAGCGGCCGCGAGCATCTCCACCACGTCGCGGTTGCCCAGGGCCGTGAGCTGATTGGAGTACGCCACCAGGCGGGTATAGAGTTGGACCATCGAGACGGCCCGGTCGGCCAGGACCACGGTGTCGCGGACGTCCTGCTTGTCGGCGGCGGAGGCCGTCGACTTATACTTGGCCTCCAGGACCAGGATGTCGCCCATCAACGTCTGGGCGATGGCCTGCTCCGACGGATCGGCGTCCCGCCCGTATTCACCCAGGGCGCTGGCCAGGCCCTTTTCGGCCTTGACCAGGGCATCCCAGGCTTCCGGATTGACCGCCATCGGCGGCGGAAGCTCCACGGTGCCGCTGGGCGAAACGCCTTTGCCCCTCGCGGCCGACGGCGGGGCATACTGCCCCTCCATCTTGATCGGCGTGGACGACATCAGCGAGATCGCCCGGGCGTAAAGACGCTGGGCGGTCTCCACCGCGTCCAGCAATTGCTTGTCGACGCGGCGGCTCTTGGTATCGGAGCAGCCGCCGGTGATCAAACCCAAAGCCAGGACCCCGAACATCGCGGCCCGGCACGCGCCCATCGCTTTGGTGGTACCCACTATCACTCTCCACAGACTTACCCGCCCGAACCGCGGGTCAGGGATGTTTTTATCATGCCTCCGGCGGGCTTTCAACACTCCTGGAACAAACCGGCCCGCTTAGCGGACCAGTGCCTTGGCCAGGGCGACCACGTCTTCCAGGCGGCCGACGTACAATTCTCCACGCTGAACCGGCGCACAGACCATCAGCGCCGTGCGGACCTCGGCCACGTCGCAGGCCGTCGGGACGACCGCCTCGACGCCGGTCGCCAGCCGGGCCAGGTCGCCCGACAGCTGCGCCAAGGCCCAGGCGACCCCCTCGCCGCGGCAACTCCAACCGTCCGAGACGCTGTCGGCTTGTTGCACCGCCAAGGGCGCCCACTCGCCGTCCCGGCGACTCCACAGCAAAAACGGCGACAACGGCGATTCGACCTCCACCACCACGACGCCATAGTGCCGGGTATGCCGCCGCGTGCCGTGGCCGATCTCGTAACGGAAGTCAAACGCCCGAATCGGCAGCCCGCCCAGCCGCCCGTATGTCACGTGGGTGGCCCGCGCGCCGTGCCCCGCGCTGATCAGCGCGAAGTCCGCGTACCGCCGCGGCACGCCGAAGGGGTCTTCCACCGAGAACATCAGATCGGCCTCGTGCGCCGCCCGCGCCAGGCGGTTGCGACGGCGGACCTGCCGCGCCCCGCCGACGACGAAGGCGATCGCCGCCGCGACCGGCACAGCCAGCAGAAGGATGGCCAGGAGCCCCTGCATGGTCCGCGAAGCCTCCTTGTCTCGGCAGGCGTTTTTAGCGAATACACGCTCGCCCAAGGCGGCACTGGGATTCGAACCCAGGTATAACGGATTTGCAATCCGTCGCCTTTGTCCGCTTGGCTATGCCGCCGCTGATGTGAGTATAGCGTTCCACCCCATCCGGTCAACGCGCGGGGGCGGCGGCTTTACTCCCCTGCCTGGGCCGCCTGGGCCTCGATGTCCTCGAACTGCCCCGCCAGGTTCCCCAGCGAGGGGTCCTGCTGCTTCAACTGGGCGATGCGGACCACCAGGCTCTTCATCGCACGCTTGTCTTGGCGGCGGGCGGCCAGGATGCTGCGGCAGTAGCCCAGCTCGGCGGCCCAATAGGCCGCCGGATCGCGACGGGTGTCCAGCCCCTCGGCCAATCGGCCGTAGAGCTGGGCGGCCTCCTCGAATCGGCCCATGTCGCTATATGCCCGGGCCAGGTCCAGCAGGATGTCCCCCGGGGCGGCCACGGCCTGCTTGCGGGCCTCGCCGAGCTGATGATACCCCTGCGACAACGCGGCGGCCAACTGATCCACCAGGTGCTGCTGCTGATCCGGCGCAACCGCGCCGTCCAGCGCGGCCAAGGCGCCGCCGACGGCCCAGCCGCCGCGGCTGGCGTGGGGTTTGAGGCCGGCGGCGTCCATCTCGGCCAGAAGCGCCGCGGCCATCGCCCGCAGCTTGGCCACGTCGCCGCGGGCGGCCTCCACGGCGGCCAGCTTGGCCTTCACTTCCGAGTCGATCTGGCCACGCTGCCGATCGGCGGCCTCCTCCGCCTGCTTGCGGCAGGCCAGCAAGAGCTCGGCCGCCTCGGACGCCTTTCCGGCATCCAGCAAGGCCTGGGCATAGGCGTAACGGAAGGCGGCGTTCTCCCCCCCGGCCGGCGTGCCGCAGCGGCGATAGAGATACTCCGCCAATCGCAACCTCGCGGCGGCCCACGGCGGCGGCCCGGCTGATGAGGGCGCGGAGGCGGCGCCGCCGCGACGGTACATTTCCTCCAGAATCCGGCGGCCAAGCGCCTGGGCCTGATCGGGATGGTCCTTGCCCAGCGATTCGACGGCTGCGACCGCCTGGGCCGGTTGACCGGCTTCCAGAAGCTTGGCGGCTTGGAACTCCACGGCCTGGCCCAGAAAATTCGATCCCGGCCAGCGCGCGGGCAGATCGGCCAGCAGCGCCATCGCCTCGTCGCGCCGACCCAGCACGTCGGCCAGCAGCTTGGCGGCGGTCAGATCGGCCCAGGCGCCCACGTCCGCCGTCTCCCGGCCGGCGCCGGCGGAGGCGGCCTCAGCTGCGCAGCGGTGCAGCGCCTCGACCATCGCGGCCGCCTGCTTGGCCCGGGCCGGATCGTCACCAGAACCTTCCAGCACGCGGCGGGCTTGGATGTTCATCGCCCGGCAAACCGCCTGAACGTGCCGCGGATCCGAAGCCGGCACGGCCTGGTAGGCGGCTAGGGCCTGGTCCTCCAATTTGCGGGCGGCGTCGCCAGCGGCGGCCTGGGCCATCGCCTCGTACTGCCAACCCAAGTCCAGATTCCATCCGGCGACGTCGGCCTGCTTGCCCCAGCGGGAAAGCAGCATCTCCAACGCCGCACGAAAACCTTCGTGGACCTTGGCCGCGGTCGATGAATCGATGTTTGGGCCGGCGCCTTGCCCTTCCGCATGCAGCAGGTCGCTATAGCAGATGACCGCATTCAGGGCCGCGGGCCGGGCGAGGAAGGAATCGCCGTACTTCCGCGCCAGCTCCGCGAACAGCTCCGCCGCCTGACGCCTTTCGCCGCAGGCGACTTCCATCGTGGCCAGGTGCCACATCGCCGCCGGACGCAGGGCCGCGGACGCCTCGTCGCCGCCGGCTATCACGCGGTGAAGCATGATCATCGCCTGGCCGTCGCTTGCCGCCGGGGCGGAAGACGCCCCCGGCCGGGCCGTCACGGCCAAGGCCAGCAGGACCACCGGCCCCAGCGTGCCGCGGTCCTGCACCGAGCGGTACTTGGCAGCCACGATCTCCAGGAAGTCGGATTGGACCGCCGCCTGAGGATGGGCTTTCACGAAACTCATCAGCGCCTCTTGGGCCTTGCGCCCTTGTTCCTGCCGCGCCTCGGGCGACTCGGCCGCCTGGGCGGTGGCCTGGTATAGGCTGTGCGCGAGCAGGGCCTTGCCCAGTTCGTCGGTGAGCGGCTCGGCGGCCTGCAAGGCCGCCTCGGCCGCCTTCCATTGCTGCCGGGCCGCCTCGGCCTGGCCGGCTTGCCACAACTGCAAGCCGTGCTCGATGAGATTGCGAATCGTCTGGAATCGCACCTCGGCACGGAGGTCCGCCGAAGGGAAGGCGGCGGCCTCCTGCAAAGCCGCCGCGGCCCGGCCGTGTGCGCCGCGCTCCCGGTAGGCGATGCCCACCAGCAGCAGCGACCAGGGGCGGGCGACGTTGTCCGCTCCCTCGGCCGAAACTTCAGTGAACGGCTGGGCGAGCGCCACGGCCTCATCCAGCAGAGCGTTCCGCTCCGGCCCGTCCTCCATCGCCAGGCCGCGGTACAGGGCCGCCCAGGCGGTCTTGTAGGCCACGGCGGTTTGCAGGCTTTCCAAGGCCGGCACCGCCGTGACGAGGTTTCGATAGTCGCCGCGCCAGACCACCAGCTTGCCGTCGATCTCCGCCGAGACGTCCTTCAGCCGCTTCATCGCCCCGGCCGCCAATTCCGCCAGATGTTGGCGGTCGGCGGCGTCGCCTTCCAGGTGCAGCAGCCGCGTGGCGTAAGGCCCGCCGCGGAGCAGGGCCTCGGTCTCGGCGATCTTGACCTCCAGGTTCAGCCGACCCAGCACGTCGGCCGGGGAGGCGGCGGGGTGGGCCAGGGCGTCGTGCAGTTGATCCTGCATTTGCCGGACGGCTTGGGCGAGCAGGACGTCTCGCTGGGCGGGGTCCACCGCCGCCGATCCCGCCTGGCGGATCAGATCGTCAACCTCCGCCGGGGCGGTGGCGGGCTGAGGGGGCGGTGGATTCTGCGCGGCGGCCGGCCCGGCGGCCAGGCCAACTGCGAGAATCAGCAAAAGAGTCGCGCGAACCCATACCACGCCATGTCTCCGGTGGCGCTAAGGCGACGAGACGATCCCGATGGTCTTGAAGCCCGCGCGATGCGCCTGGTTGTCGGCCTCGACGACGTATTGCCACGGCACGTCCCATCGTGGTTGGATGGCCACGGGCACCTCGTCGCTGCCGTAGGCCTGCCGCCGGGAGGCCAGCTCGCGGTAGAGATCCTGCGGATTGCTCAGCGGCGCGGCCGCACCGGCCAACTGGTACGTCGCCCCTTCGTCGCCCTCGGCGGGCAGGATGGCGATGCGGATGGGCTTGACGATGGTCTGGTCCAGGCCCGCGCCCGTCTGCCGCTGCGGCAGCATGCCGGGAATCTGCCCTTCGGCGTGGCGGAACGTGCTGGTCAGCAGGAAGAACAGCAGCAACTGGAACATGACGTCGATCATCGGCGTCAGCAGCGGCTGCATCTTGCCCATCGGCCGGCCGCGCCGCCACGGCGGGACGTATCGCCCCGGCCGGCTGCTCGTCGTCGTGTAGGTTCCGGCAATGGCCATCGTCTAACCGCCCTTGCCCAGCAGGGCCGTGAAGTCCACTTTGGATATGCCCGCCTCGGCCGCGGCGTCGATCACCGGCTGGACGTGCCCGAACTGCACACGCCGGTCGGCCCGGACCTCCAGGCGCAGCTCGCCGGCCCCCGCCGCCGCCCGCTGCGAGCGGAGGATGCTCACCAGCGTGTCGAAGTCGCCCACCTCCACCAGCCGGCCCTCGATCTTGTACGCGGCGGCCTGGCCGACACGGTCGGCGCTGGTCAGCCCCTCTTCCTCCGCCGACATGACGTTGACGATCAGGCGGCGGACCTGTTTCTCATTCTCCCTGGACTCGCCCGCCACGGCCTGGCTGACGTGCGGGCGGGGCAGCTCCATCGCGGTCAGGTTGTCGGAGGCCAACTGGCTGGTCAGGATGAAAAAGATGACCAGCAGGAAGGTGCAATCGACCAGCGGCGTGACGTTAAACGACACGTCGCCGATCCGCACGCCCGGGCGGGAAGTAAAGCTGGGCATCCGGAACTTCTTCCGGATGCCGGTCGTCGGACTTGTGATGATAGGTCGCTTCATCGGCCTACGGCACGGACGGTCGGTTTATCCTCCGTGGTCAGCGAGATCACGGCGCCGCGCCCCGGTTGAAAGGCGGCAATGAGCTCTTGGCAAAGGGCCATGGCTTCAGTGGACAGGGAATCAATGCGATGTCGCATGGCGGCGTACACCGCCAGCGACGGGATGGCGACCATCAGGCCTTCCAGCGTGCACACCAGCTTCATGCCGATCGATCCGGCCAGGTCGCCGGGGTGCGGAATGCCGCCCTTGGCGACGATCGTGAAAAAGGCCAGGATCATCCCCCAGACGGTGCCCAGCAGGCCGAGCATTGGGCTGAGGTTGCCGATCAGGTTCAGCCATTCCACGTCGCGGAGCAGCTTGGCGGCCTGCTCCCCGCCGGCGTCTTCCATCGCCCGCTCCATGGCCGGGTAGCCGTGGGCGGATTGCGACATGGCCGCGTGCAGGACGCGGCCCAGGAAGCTGGGGTCCGAGGCCGCCATCTGGGCCACCTCGCGGTACTGCTTGCGGGCAAACAGCGACCGGGCCCGATCCACCAGGCCGGGGGGAACCAGCTTGGCGCGGCGGATCGTCAGGAAGAACCGGACGATCACGGCCACCGTCACGACGCTCAGGGCCCAGAGGATCCAGCCAATGGTGCCGCAGTACACGAACAGGACGTCGAAGTAATTTACACTTCCATCCATGTCACTCACGCCTTCAGGCGATTCCTAAGTTTTTCGCCTGTTCCTGATTATGTTCAGCAAGGCCTTAGTCCCGCGGAGTCTCCGTCCGGCCGACGGCCGACGGCACGTCGATCTGCCGGAACAGCCCGCCGGTGGAGCGGGCGATCTCCTTCAGCAGCGATTGGCCCGCGGCGTCGTTGCCGCAGTAGTACGTGCAAATGTGCACCTGTTTGTTCTTATCGCGATCCCGGATGGCCGCCAGGATGGCCGGGCCGTCCGGCAGGACGCCGTCGGTCAGCAGGTAGATCAGCTTGCTGCCGCCGGCGCCAGCACCGGCGCTAGAAGCTTCGTCCAGCACGTCGAAGGCCCGGTTCAGGGCCACAAGGGCGTGGCTCTGGCTGCCCGGCCGCGCGGCGGCGAGGAAATCGGCGACCTGGAGCTTGTTGGCCTCGGTCGGCGGCACAAGGCGGCCGGGAGGATTCTCAATCGCCCGGCCCTCGGCGAACAGGATGACGTGGAAGTCCTGATCGCCGTCCAGCCGCCCGATGGACAGCAGCACGGCCCGGCGGACCTCCTCGAACGTGTCGATCATCGAGCCGGAGCGGTCGAGCACGTAAACCACGTGACGGGCGTTGCCGCCGGCGCCGAACAGGCTGCTGCGCGGCGCGGCGCGGAAGGCCGCCGGTCCCAGCGACGTGGCCTGGCCGATAGCGGCCGCCTGGTTGACGGCCGCCAGCTGGCCGAAGTCGGCCGCGTTTTCGCCGGCTGAGGGAACCGGGCCAATCAGGTTCGGTGAATCGCCGGCCGGCGGCGCGCCATGTCCCGGCGCGACGGCTTCCTCGTTGCTGCCGCCACCCATGCTGGCGCGCGGCGCGGCGCCTGCCTGGAACGCCTGGGCCATCGTGATGCGTCCGGCCGGTTGCGGGGCAAGGATCGCCCCCAGGGCCGTGGCAGAAAATTCCCGCGGTCCTGCGTGCGTGACGGTCATGGCGACCGTGGCCGCGGCAATGGCGATACCGGCGTGAAAGAGCAGGCTCACCCCCCAAGGCGTGATAGTGGTCACCGCGCGGCCACGAGCGGGCGCTGCCCCGCCGTCCTTGCCCTGATTGATCCTACCATCCATGGTCTGATCCATCGTTCCGCGCCACCGGGAGGACGTGCTTGCTCACGCCGGCGCGCGGATCGGCTTATTCGTACGATATCGTAGCTTTTATGGGCAAGGCCGACAACGGAAAATCGCTTCGCCGCCGAATAAATAGAGCGAAATTCAGCGGGGCGTTTTCGCCGGCCAGGGGCGGCCCAGCAGAGCCGTCATCCGGACGGGAACGTCGGCGGATCGCATCAGCGGCGGTAGCGGCCCGACGGTGGACATCAGGAACGTGGTGGAGTTGCTGCGGTTCAGGCCGCCGTGCGTGGAGGCGATCTTCACCGCCCCACTGAACGTCGTGGCGCCGGAATAGTATTTGTCCTCCAACGAGATGATGACGTCGGGAATGTTCTGCGCTACCGAGAAGTGCGCCCGCCAGAGGCGTTCCAGTGGGTCGGGATACTCGGCCATGCCGGCGGCCTGGAACACCTGGCGGTCGTCGTAGAAGCCCTTGGCGTCGGGTGTCAGCGTGGCCAGGATGTCCTTGAGCTTCAGCGGGTCGCCCTGGGTGGCTTTGTACGAGTAGCGGTCGCCTTTTTTGCGGATGACGGCCCGACCGTCGGCGGTCAGCACGACGACCGATTCGCCGTCGGCGTAGCTGGCGACCGTCACGCCCGGACAGGCGGCTAAGTCGGCGGCCAGCTCCGCCGGCCGATGGCAGCCGAAGCAGGCGTAGGTCTCCAGGCCGAACCGCACGTAGGCCACGTCCTTGTCACCCTGCGGCCGGTCGGTGACCCGCCAACCCTTGGACTTCAGGTATTTGTCCAGTGGGATCAGCGTGGAGGGCGTGTAGGAGTGGCCGTGGTCGGCCGTGAGCGTCACTTCTATCGTCCCGTGACTGGACCAGAGCAGTTGGTACACGAGCCGGTCGACGACCTTCAGCGCCTCTTCCTGCCCCGCTGCGCCGTAGATCGTGCCGATGCCCGCCGAGCTAACCATGTACGCCAGCAATTCGGGGCGGTCCTTGTCGCGATCCACCGTGCGAACCAGGTCGTTGACCTCCTTGCCGAAGACCTGCTTAGGGTGCAGATATCCTATCGCGTCCCAGAGCATGCCGGCGCGGTAGTCCAGCAGGCGGTCGTAGGGCTGATTTTTTCCGGCCAGGTATGCCCACGATCCGCCGACGATCTCGCCGCGCTTGCGGTCGTAATACTTGGCCTCGAAGCCCCGGCATGGCACGTAGCCCAGCAGGTCCTCGATGGCCAGGTCGGTCAGCGTGGGATACGGGGCGATGACGCGCGAGGGCGGATAAAACATTCGCAGGCCGCCGGCGTCGTAGTATCGCTTGATCACCTCGTAGCCGAAGCCGTCCAGGATAATCACCAAGTGCTGCCGGCCGGCGGGGGGCAACTTGTCCAGGTCCACCATCTGCTGAGGTTTGCCCGTTGCCGAGGGGTCGTAGCCCAGGCGATTGATTCGGCCGGTGGAGTCGGCGAAGACGAAGAAGTCCGCCCGGCCGTCGCCGTTGACATCGTAGGCGGCTGCGGCGCCGGCAGCCCCGGCGGCGGCGTCCAAAGAATGTTCGGGAAAGTGCATGGGCTTCTGGCAGCCGAAGACGTTAGCGAGGACGGCCGCCGCGCACAAGAGCAGGATGCAGGTTGTGACTTCCCGGATGAGTCTTTCTTTTCGCATCGTTGCGGATTATCTCTATGGGTCCCGATGAAAGCGATAGTCTACCACGCAAAGCCGTTCGGTTGGCTGGCCTGCAAGGCTTTAGGGCGTTTGTGGCCGCGATGCCGAACCTCACGTCTGGCGGGCCTGGCGCTGCGGGACATCCCTCAGCCCCCCCTGCCGACCGACGACTGGGTCCGCCTGCGGACGCGGATGGGCGGCATCTGCGGCACGGACTTGGCCATTCTAGGCCAGCAGCAGCCGCCCAATGCCATCCTCCAAGCCTTCAGCTCGATGCCGATGCTCCTGGGCCACGAAAACCTGGCCGTCGTGGAAGAAGTCGGCCCGGACGTGGACGCCGACTGGGTCGGCTGCCGCGTGTGCGTGGAACCGACGCTGTGCTGCCGCGTTCGCGGCATCGAGCCGCCCTGCCGGCAGTGCCGCGTGGGACGGTTCGGCACGTGCGAGAACTTCGACGCCGACGGCCTGGGCCTGGCGACCCTGCCACCGGGAACGAGCATCGGCTACAACAGCCGCACGGGCGGATCGTGGGGCGAATACTTCGTCGCCCACAGCAGCCAACTGGTCGCCGTGCCGGAGGAGCTTTCCGACGAAACCGCGGCGCTGACCGACCCGGCCGCCTGCGCCCTGCACGCCGTGCTGCGGGCGGACCTGTCCGACGCCCGCCAGGTCGCCGTCATCGGCACCGGCGTGATGGGCCTGGCCACCATCGCCTGCCTGCGGGCGACCGGCTACACCGGACGCATCGAGGCCATCGAGCCGGCCAGCTACCTGGAACACCCAGCCCGGAAGCTGGGGGCGGATTCCTTCCTGTCGCTGCCGCCCGACGCGCCGGGGCGCTTCGAGGCCGTCGCCAAGGCCACGGGCTGCCGCGTCATCTGCTCGCGGTTCGGCAACCGGATACTGTCCAACGGCTACGACGCCACCTTCGATTGCGTCGGCAGCGCCGGCTCGTTCAACGACAGCCTCAAGTGGACCGCCGGCGGCGGACAGGTGATCCTCGTCGGCACCGGCCACGGCGGCGACATCGACCTGACCGGCGTGTGGTTCAAGGAACTTAAAATCTTCGGCGCCTACGGCCGGGCCGAGGAAAACTACACCGGCCGAAAGGTCGAGACGTATCGCCTGGTCCACGAGCTGATGCGGGCCGGCAAATTGAACCTCGCCCCCCTGCTGACGCACACCTTTGCGCTGGAGGATTACCGCGTGGCGCTGGACGTGGCCATGAACAAGGCCGCCCACGAGGCAATCAAAGTGGCGATAGATTTCCGGACAAGACCCGGCGCTTGAGGCGCCGCAAGCTGCGGGAAGGGAACGCCCATGGCGAAGTCAAAGAAAACAAGAAGGCCAAAAAGGTCCAAACCGCTCGTCGGCGTGGTGATGGGCAGTCCCAGTGACGCCGAGACGATGCAGCGATGCGCCGACCAACTGGCGGCCTTCGGCATCGCGCACGAGATGCGGATTCTTTCCGCCCACCGCACGCCGGCGGCCGCGCATGCGTACGCCGCCTCAGCCCAGCGGCGCGGACTAAAGGCAATCATCGCCGGCGCCGGCATGAGCGCCGCCCTGGCCGGGGCGATCGCGGCGGAGACGACGCTGCCGGTGATCGGCGTGCCGATCTGCTCCGGCCCGCTGAAGGGCGTGGATGCGGCCGTCAGCTCGCTCCAGATGCCGCCCGGCGTGCCGGTGGCCTGCATGAGCATCGGTCCGGCCGGGGCGATCAACGCGGCCATCCTGGCGGCGGAAATCCTGGCCCTGGACGATTCGGTCCTGGCGGAGATGCTGCGGAAGTTCAAACAGGCCCAGGCGGTCTCTGTCAAACAAAAAGACACCGCCCTCCGCCGCTGCAAGTGATTCCTTGCCTGCCGGACTTCGGCGAGGACTTCGAGTGAGCCTCAGTCGAACTCCTCAGTCGAGCCGTAGGCAGGCTCGCGACCCGGCCCCTTGTAATGAACCTAAAATCATTCTTTGTAAGGCGTTAGGTTCTCAATTCTAGCTAACTCAGTTACACTCCCTCTTACTGTCCCGCAGGCCTCCCAGACCGTTTACTCGCTACCAACGGAAAACTCACACTTTCCCGCGTTAGCTTGCCGGGGCATTTGCCCGGCGCCGATGTGAATCGTATGCTTCTTCTACGCGGAGGCCAAGGCGGGTTGGAGGGGCCCGCCTGGCCGAGGCGTTTTGCAAAAGAGGGAGGCATTGGTGCGATGAAGAAGCTGTTTATACTCATTTTGCTGGGCGGAGCGTTTTTCTCTGGCTACTACACGGGCCGAATGCCTGGCGCCCCCGACCTGATGCCCTATATCGAAAAGGGTTATGCCGAAGCTTCCGTGGCGTACCATTACGCTTCGCGGTGGATTCGCAGCGAGATCGACAAGCAGAACGCCGCGCGCTGCGATCCGACCGCGGTAGCCGCGGCCGACCAGACGAACGGCGACCAGCCGCAACAGGAGAACTACGGCCCCTAACCGCCTTTAGCGAACAGCGAATGGAGGGCGGCCCTCGCCAGTGGCCGTCCTCACTATCACGGAACCGCGCGACTTGGCTCCGGTTGCGCGGTTTCTCTTTTTCCCGGCGTCTCAGGCGGGGTGGGCCACCATGCGGCGCAGGCGATGCTTGAGGGTGTGGATCTGCCGGCGGACGCCGGCCAGCTTGGCGCTATCCTTGGCCTTTATAGCCGCGTCGCGGTCGGCCTTGAGCCGGCGGATCAGGGCCTTGATCTGCGTCTTGTGCGCCCCGGTGGCCACGTGATGCACCTGGATTCCCAGCGCCGTGCACAGCGCCGGCAGCAGGTGGTCCTTGTGCATGGTGCTGTGGCCTTCCAGGGCGTCATGCTTGATGCCGTCGGCGATCTTGCGCAGGTCCGCGACCGTCATGTCCTTGAGCTGATCGTAGGTATAGTCTGCCATAAGCGGTTCCTTGGAAGCGTGGTTCAAAGAATCAATGCACGGCCACCTGGCCGCCGGGGGGACAATCGTAACCTCCCCGGCCCGGCGGTGCAACCCCGGCGCGCCGGGGCCTTGCCGGGGCGGCGTGCGGCTATGAATCGCTAATCTCTACCGGCGGCGATTGTCGATAGAACATGGGCAGATTTCTAGAGCAACCATTATCCAGGCAGGAGTAAAACCGGTGTGCCCGTTACTGAACAAGACCGACGCCCGTTGCGGCGATCGATGGACGTTGCGAAACCTCCCCCAGGCCATCGCTTATTGCGCCAACCGATATGCCGCCTGCCCCATCTACCAGGACGCCCTCGCCCATGACCGGAAGATGGACCAGCCTCAAGGTCCCGTCGGGACCCGCGCTGCGTCCTGAGGCTGCCCGCGCCCTGGGGGGCTTTCTGGACTACCTCCAGGCCGAGTGCGGCTTGAGCGCCAACACGCGGGCCGCCTATGGCCGCGACTTGCGGCGGTTCCTGAACTTCATCGCCCGTCGCCGCGGCCTGCCTGCCCCTGCGGCGGGCAAGCTGGAGCACCTGGGCCCGCGCGACATCGAAGATTTTCTCCGGCAGGACAGGGCCGGCGGCTTGAGCGTGGCTTCCATCGCCCGGGCCCTGGCGGCCGTGAGAATGTTCTGCCGCTACCTGGTCATCCAGAACGTCCTGCCGCGGGATATCTCCGCCAGCCTGGAAGCCCCCAAAAAGTGGAACCGCCTGCCGACGGTCCTGGACGACGCCACGGCCCAGGCGCTGATCGCCGCCCCCCACGCCGACCGCGACGCCCACGCCGTGCGCGACCGGGCGATCCTGGCCCTGCTGTACGCCACGGGCATGCGCGCGGCGGAGCTGGCGGGCCTGGCCATCCGCGACGTCAACGCCAACCTGGGCATCGTCCGCGTGCTGGGCAAGGGCGGCAAGGAGCGCATCGTGCCGGTGGCGCAGGCGGCCCTGGCGGCTGTGCAGGACTACCTCGGCCAGCACCGTCCGGCGATGGTCACGGACCGCGGCAGCGACCGGCTGTTCCTGTCGCGCAGCGGCCGGGGGCTGGCGCGGGAGGACGTCTTCCGCATCGTTCGCAAATACGTTCGCCGCTCGGCCGTGCGCGGGCGGGTGTCGCCGCACACGCTCCGCCACTGCTTCGCCACGCAACTGCTGGGCCACGGGGCCGACCTCCGCTCAGTCCAGGAGATGCTCGGCCACGCGGACATCGCCACCACGCAGATCTACACCCACGTGGACGCCGCACGCCTCAAGGCTATCCACAAGCAGTTCCATCCCCGCGGATAAAAAGGGCAAGCCCCACTCTGCCGAAACTTAATCATGGGGAACACTTCTGCGCGCACGCCGAGCGTCCCGAGTTCTGGGAGGCCCTTTGAACGAAAAAAGGCAGAATGCTAGACCTCGACCACCTGACTGGTCACGTCGTCCAGAACACGGTTGCTCATGGCGGCGATGTAGCCCCGGATTGCTTCTTCCAGTTTCTTCCTGGCCTCCTCGTGCGTGCTGCCCCAGGCGGTGCAACCAGGAAGCGACGGGCACGTCGCCATGTAGCCCCCTCTTGCGCTGACTACGACCCGCACGGCCAGTTTCATGATCCCGTCCTTGCTGCCTCGCAGCTTTTCTGGCTTCGCAGGTACTTTTAACCCATGCAGCCCACGGTCCTGCGTATCCCTCCCTCAGGACTTGTTACGACGGGCATGTTCAACTTGTTTTATTTTAGGCGCCCCGCGCGAGGCCCAGCAACCTCCTTGGCCGCTAAGATTTCATAAAAACCCCCCGGCCGCACCGGCGGCGGCCTTGATGCCGCCTTCGGCGGCCGCTATACTGCGAGTTTGGAAGTGGCGACGGGAACGGGGGATGGAACGAAAGCCAAACGGCCCATGCCCATATACGAATACACCTGCGGCGGCTGCAAAAAAGATTTTGAGCTGCTGGTGATTTCCAAGGCCCGCCCGGCCTGTCCCCACTGCGGTTCCAGGAAACTCACCCGCCGCTTCTCGACGTTCGCAGCCCGCGGCGCGTCGGCCTCGCTGCCCTGCTCTTCAGGTCAATGCCCCAGCGCCACGGCTGACGGGGCGTCCTGCGCGGCCGGGCGGTGTCCCTATTCATCGTGACGGCGGCACCAGGTCGATGACCGTCACCTCCGGCCGGGCCAGGAACCGCACGCGCGGCACGATGCCGCCCTCCATGCCGATCCCGCGGTTGACGTAGGCGTACATTCGCCCGACATGGTACAGCCCCGACTCGTACCGCTTGCCGTGCGCCGCCAAGGTGACGATCGCCCCGTAGAACGGCATGGCCACCTGCCCGCCATGGGTGTGGCCGGCGAGCATCAGGTCCGCACCCAGCCGGGCCGCGGAGGGAATCTCGTCGGGATAGTGGTACAGCACGATCTTCAGCGCGCCCGGCGGCAGCGCCAATAGCGTGAGCGCCGCCTTATTCCAGTCCCCCACCGTCGCGCCGACCACGTAAAACTCCGTGTCCCCCGACACCATCTTGACCGCCTGGCCGGTCAACTCCGTGGCGCCGGTGCCCTTGATGCAATCGTCCAGACCGTACCACAAGTCGCTGTTGCCCTGGACGACGAAGGTCGGGGCGATGGCCGAGAAGTCCTCCAGGCAACGACGGAACCGGGCGATCCCGGCCTTGGAGTTAATCGCGTCGCCGGTGAAGGCGATCAGGTCGGGCCGGCGGGCGGCGATGACGTAGGGCAGATCGCCCTCCAGGCGCTCCTTGGCCTCGCAGTGCAGGTCGGAAACCTGGACGATGCGGATGGGCCGGGAGCCGGGAGGAAGCTTATCCGTCTCGAGGCGAACGTACGTGACCTCCAGCCAGTACGGCTCGATGAAATAGCCGTACGCCACGCACAGCAGCCCCGCCACCGCCAGAACGACGATGATGCGGCGGGTCCAACGAAAGTGCTTCGGCGCGGGCTTGTGCGCCAGCTTGCGATACAAAGCCGCCGCCATCACCCACACTCCGGCGGCAAAGACCGCCGCGATGATCAGGGTGAAGAACAACGCCGCCATCAACTGCTCATGAAATTTCGGCCAAAGCATGTTTACTCCCGCACCCGGCGGCACTGGCTGCCCGCGGGTGAATGGGGGATGATACTTGATTTTCGCCGCTGTTGCGCTGATGGATCGCGGGCATGTATAAACGTTTATACGCCCCGCGATCCCCAAAAAGGAAAGGGTCGCGGAGCTTTTTTATTACTGTTTTCGCTGGCCGCCGGGCCTTGGCGTTGGCAGAGTATTATGAATCTTTTGTCCCCAGGAGACGTTATATGGCCGGTTACGACTTTACGGCGATCGAGAAAAAGTGGCAGCAGTATTGGCAAGATCACGAAACCTTCCGCCAGCCCAATCCGCACGAGAAGGGGAAAAGTTTCGCCAAGGACCGTCCCAAGCTCTACGTGCTGGACATGTTCCCCTACCCCAGCGGAGCCGGGCTGCACGTGGGACACCCGGAAGGCTACACGGCCACGGACATCATCGCCCGCTACGCGCGGATGCGGGGCTACAACGTGCTGCACCCGATGGGCTATGACGCCTTCGGCCTGCCGGCGGAACAATACGCGGTCGAGCACGGCGTGCATCCGCGCGTCACGACGGCGGCCAACATCGCCAACATCGAGCGGCAGATTCGAATGTTCGGCTTCTCCTACGACTGGTCACGCCGCTTGGCGACCACCGATCCGCAGTATTACCGCTGGACGCAGTGGATCTTCCTGAAGCTGTACAACAGCTGGTACGACCCGGACGCCAACGCCGCCCGGCCCATCGAGGAGCTGGAGCGAAGGCTGCTGTCCGGCCAGCTCGTGGTGGACTTCGACGGCAACGTCGTCCCGGCCGTCGCCGCCCGCCGCATTCCCGACATCGACCTGTACGGCGTCCGGCCGGGCCAATACAAGTTCGCCGAGCTGGAACCCGACCAGCGGCGCCGGCTCATTGACGAGTATCGCCTGGCCTACATGGCCGAGGTGCCGGTGAACTGGTGCCCCGCGCTGGGGACGGTGCTGGCCAACGAGGAGGTCACCAACGAGGGACGGTCCGACCGCGGCGACCATCCCGTCTATCGGCGGGCGCTGAAGCAGTGGATGCTCCGCATCACCTCCTACGCCGAGCGGCTGCTGGCCGACCTGGAGGCCCTGGACTGGCCGGAGTCCATCAAGATTATGCAGCGGAACTGGATCGGCAAAAGCAGCGGCGCCGAGGTGGACTTTCCGCTGGAGAGCCTTGGAGATGAGGAATTCTTCCAGGACCGCAAGGAAGGCGATTTCCCCGTGGAAGTGGGCGATGACGTCATCCGCGTGTACACCACGCGGCCGGACACGCTGTTCGGGGCGACGTACATGGTCCTGGCCCCGGAGCACCCGCTGGTGGCGCAGGTCACCACCGCCGAGCAGCGAGCGGCCGTGGAGGCGTACGTCCGCCAGGCCGCCCACAAGAGCGAACTGGAGCGCACGGCCGAGACCAAGGACAAGACCGGCGTCTTTACCGGCGCCTACGCGATCAACCCCGTCAACCGCCAGCGGATTCCGATCTGGGCAGCCGACTACGTGATGATGGGCTACGGCACCGGCGCCATCATGGCCGTGCCGGCGCACGACACGCGCGATCTGGAGTTCGCCACGAAGTTCAACTTACCAATCGTCCAGGTGGTCCAGCCGCCGGCCGGTGTGGATTGGCACGGGTACGTGGACGACGGCGTGGCCGTCAATTCCGGCCGCTACGACGGCCTGACGACGGAGGAATTCAAAAAGAAGATCACCGAGGACCTGGCCGCCGCCGGCCTGGGCCGCGGCGCGGTGAACTACAAGATTCGCGATTGGCTCTTCAGCCGCCAGCGATATTGGGGCGAACCGTTCCCGATCGTCCATTGCGACCGCTGCGGCGCCGTGGCCCTCAGCGAGAACTCTCTGCCCCTGCTGCTGCCGGAGCTGGATGATTTTACGCCCAAGGCCAGCGACGACCCCGACGCCCCGCCCGCCCCGCCGCTGGGCAGGGCCGGCGATTGGGTCAACACCAAGTGCCCCTCTTGCGGCGGCCCGGCCAAGCGGGAATTGAACACGATGCCCCAATGGGCCGGCTCGTGCTGGTATTACCTGCGGTTCCTTGACCCGACCAATGACAAGGCCTTCTGCGATCCCAAGGTCGAGCATTACTGGATGGCCCCCGCCAAGGCCGCTCGCAAGCAAAAGGGCGAAAAGGATGAAACGGATTCGCTCCAGTCGCCCGTCGGCGGCGTGGACCTCTACGTCGGCGGGGCCGAGCACGCCGTGCTTCATCTGCTGTACTCTCGCTTCTGGCACAAGGTGCTGTACGACCTGGGCTACGTCTCGACGGCCGAGCCGTTCGGGCGGCTGTTCAATCAGGGCATGATCCGCAGCTTCGCCTATCGCGACCGCCGCGGGGTGTACCTCCCCTACGATCAGGTGGACTCCTCCGGCGAGAAACCGCGGCACAAGACCACCGGCGAGGAGCTGAGCGAGTCGGTGGAAAAAATGTCCAAGAGCCTCAAGAACGTCGTGACCCCCGACGAGGTCATCGCCCAGTACGGCGCGGACACGTTCCGGCTTTACGAAATGTTCATGGGCCCGCTGGAGGCCTCCAAGCCCTGGAACACCCGCGACGTGCCGGGCGTGCACCGCTTCCTTCATCGCGTCTGGCGGATGGTTTGCGGCAGCGACGACCAGCCGGCGCTGCTGGGCGAGGGCAACGAGGACGTCGAGCGGGCGCTGCACAAGCTCATTCGCAAGGCCGGCGCCGACATCCCGGCGATGAAGTTCAACACGGCCATCGCGGCCATGATGGAATTCATCAACGGCGTCTACAAGGCCGGGAGCATTTCCAAATCGCAGGCCGAGCGGTTCGTGCTGGTGCTGGCGCCGCTCGCGCCGCACATCGCCGAGGAGCTCTGGCATCGCCTCGGTCACGATGCAACGCTCGCCTACGAGCCCTGGCCGACGTTCGACCCGGCCAGGGTGGTCGAAGATATCCTCGAGCTTCCCGTGCAGGTCAACGGCAAGCTCCGCGGGCGGATTACCGTCGCCGCCGACGCGCCGGACGACGACGTCATCGCCGCGGCCCTGGCCGAACCCAAAGTGGCGGCCGCCCTGGCGGGCAAGACCGTCTTCAAGAAAATCGTCGTGCCGGGCAAGCTGGTGAACCTGGTGGTGCGGCCATGACGCAAAAAACCGGCAAGTCCCAAGCGGCCTTCGAGCGGGCCAAGAAGGTGCTGGTGGGCGGCGTGAATTCGCCCGTGCGGGCCTTTGCGGCCGTGGGAGGATGCCCGCCGGTGATCGCCAAGGCCGCCGGGGCCTACGTCACCGACCTGGACGGCAAGCGGTACGTCGATTACGTCTGCGGTTACGGCCCGGCCATCCTGGGCCACGCCTACCCGACCGTTGTTAAGGCCGTGGCCAAGGCCGTCGCCGGCGGCACGTGCTACGGCGCACCCACCGAGGCCGAAACGAAACTGGCCGAGGCGATCATCTCGGCCTTCCCATCGGTCCAGAAGCTCCGCATGACCTCCAGCGGCACCGAGGCGGTGATGTCGGCCGTGCGTCTGGCCCGCGGTGCGACGGGACGCAAAAAAATCGTCAAGTGCATCGGCTGCTACCACGGCCACGCCGACGCGCTGCTGGTCTCCGCCGGCAGCGGGGCGGCCACGCTGGGCGAGCCGAGCTCCGCCGGCGTGCCGAGCGAGGCCGTCGTCCACACGCTGCTGGCGCCCTACAACGACCTGCCGGCCATGGAGCGGGCCTTCAACGCCTTCGGCCCGCAGATTGCCGCGGTGCTGATCGAGCCGGTGGCGGCGAACATGGGCGTCGTGCCGCCGGCTCGCGGGTACCTGGCCTCCCTGAGGGACCTCTGCGACCGCCACGGCGCGCTGCTGATCTTCGATGAGGTCATCACGGGCTTTCGCCTCGCTCGCGGCGGGGCGCAGGAGCTGTACGGCGTGCGGGCGGACATCACGGCCTTCGGCAAGATCATCGGCGGCGGCCTGCCGGCGGGGGCGTTCGGCGGCCCCGACGCCCTCATGGCGAACCTGGCACCGCTGGGAAAGGTCTACCAGGCGGGGACGCTGTCGGGCAGCCCGGCTGTGACGGCGGCGGGATTGGCCACCCTGAAGGTGCTGGCGAAGGAAGGGTTTTATGCGCGCCTGGAAATGACCGCCGTCGAGCTGGAGCACGGCCTGCGTCAGGCGGCGGCGTCGGCCGGCCTGGAGGGCAAGGTCTGCTTCAACCGCGTGGGAAGCCTGTTGAGCTGCTTCTTCGCCCCCCCGCCGGTGACGAACTTCCAAACCGTCTCCGCCGGCAACGCCGCGGCCTTCGCGGCGTTCTTCCACGCCATGCTGGAAAGCGGCATTTACCTGGCCCCCAGCCCGTTCGAGGCGATGTTCGTCTCCGCCGCCCACGGCCGGGCGGAAGTGAACCGAACCGTCGAAGCTGCCACAAAGGCCTTTCAACGGGCAGGACAGTTCATATAATAAAACCGCTTATGCCGATAACGGCACACGTGCGCGCCCCGTCCGGCCGCACGCACACACCTTTTATAAAGGAATAGACCTATGGGACTGGAAATGGGAACACTGCCGACCGAGTATTCCGAAGCGATGCGCTCAGTCCGGGTCGCTAAGAATGTGTTGTGGTGGTTGACGGCCCTGGCCATCGCGATCCAAATTGCCGTCTTCGTCCTGGTCGCCTTCGTGGGCGTCCTGAATTCCCTGTCTCCTGAGGCCCGCATGGCGACCTCGGCCCCCACCGGCGACGCGGCGGTCTTCTCGGGAACGCAGGACCAGGCCTATTACTGGAAAACGGTCTTCGTGAGCGCCCTGGATGCGACGAAGTTCCTGGCGGTGGCGTTCAGCATCCTGTTGGCGCTGACCTTATTAATGTCGGTGAACGTCGCGATGATCGGCCGCCTGGGCGGAGTGGGCGCCATGATGGGGGCCTTCTTCTGGACGCTGCTGCTGATAGGGTTCCTGACCCCCTGGCAGCACATCTTCCAGCAGCCGCCTTTCAACGGGGCGCTGTTCGAGTACAAAGATCTGTACAGCGCCTCCTATCGCATTCTGCACGGCTGGGGCGCCGCCGACGTGTCGCGCATCGACACGATCGTCTATTACGTGCGGTTCCTGCTGTGCCCCCTCGTGGCCTTCCTGCTCCTGCTGATGTCGCACCTGCGGTTCCGCAGCAGTTGCCAGAAGATGGTCGTCGCCGCCGCGATGCCGCCAGCGCCGCGATAATCGCCCTTACAACCTGACCGAACGGTTCATCCAGCCCCGCCGGCTTGTCATCGGCGGGGCTTGTGTTGCGCCCCGGCGGCTACGTGAGCCGCCGGCGGGTTTGACAAGGCAGCCGCCGCGGAATTAGCATGAGGGCATCCGGTGCGCGGAATTCCCCACCGGCGAACGTAGCCCCATGAGACATTCGGCGTTCCTTTGCGGTTCGATCCTGTGCGGCCTGCTGCTGGGGTGTTCCCCTCCGCAGGCGCCGCCTCCGCCGCCGGCCGCCAGCGAGCCGGCGCGCCCTCCCCAGGCGGAGGAGCCGCGGCCGGCCCATCGCCTTCTTTTCGCCCGCGTCCGCGTGGCCCTGATCGAGTTGCCCGTCGGGGCCGCCAACGAAACCCCCGACCTGTGGCACAACCTTAACGAAGACACGCTCTCGGCCGACCGGGCGATCGTCCTGAATCGCAACGGCCTGCGCGTCGGTACGACCAGCGCCGAGAACGACGCCGCGCTGACCAAGGTATTCCGCGACCTCACCGGGCGGCAGCCTTTTTACGGCGTGCTCTCCGCCATGTCCGGCGTTCCCATGACGCTGACCCTCAAGCAGGATCAGCCGCCGTGGACGGTCTTCACCGTCGATCCCGACGGCCAAACCCGCGGAGCCGACTACCCCGCCGGCAATTACGTCTTGGCGGTGAGTTGCCGCTTCAACGAGGACGACCCTTCCAAGGTCCTGCTGACGGTCGTGCCGCAGATTCGTTCGAGGGTTTTGAAGACCCCCATGGACCTGCTGGAGCCCAATGCCGGCATCCTGAACGACTGGAAAATCCTCAGTTTCGAGCAAGCCTCCTTCACGTTGACCCTGCCGGCCGGAGACATCGTGGTGATCGCGCCCAGCAAAGAGGCTCACCGCCCCAGCAGCATCGGCCACGGTTTCCTGACGGGCGCCAAGGACGGCGTGCCGTTCGAAACCGTCCTGGTTCTGATTCCGGAGGCGGTCTCCGGAACGGTTCAGTAAATCTCATTTCCGGCCAGCGGCCGCAAGAGGACGCAGCGTGGATGCCTTGATCTTCGATTTTGACGGCGTGGTGGTGGACAGCGAGCCGATCCACCTGGTCTGCTTCCAGCACGTCCTGAAAAAGGCCGGCATCGACCTGTCGCGCGAAGACTACTACGCCAAGTACCTGGGTTACGACGACCGGGACTGCTTCCTGGCCGTCGCCCGCGCCGGCGGCCGGACGCTGGACCGATCGGCCGTGGAGGCCATGATCGCCGCCAAGACCGCCCTGGTCCAACAGGCGATGTCGCGGAACATCCAGCCGCTGGGCGGGGCGGTGGAACTGATCCGCCAGGTCAGCGCCGCCGGCACGCCGGTGGCTGTG
>Ga0187885_10001809_pt1 | contig 22555 bp, 32 predicted proteins | sample June2016WEW_20_1_3_FD_132970 | JGI IMG/M metagenome (GOLD analysis project Ga0187885, IMG submission 132970) | Peatland microbial communities from SPRUCE experiment site at the Marcell Experimental Forest, Minnesota, USA - June2016WEW_20_100 | ecosystem: Environmental > Terrestrial > Soil >... | reverse complement strand
CCGGTAAGCGATGAATTTTGGCGGCTGGTGGCGCATGAAACTAAAACGCTTCTCGATAAGCTGAAGGCGGATTACTACATGAAAAAGGACTTGTCGAGGTATCTATGAGAAAAGTTGCATTTAAAGTTGCCTTCGGCATTCTGTTGCTTTTGGCGTTCTTCCTCTGTTTTTTCGGTTTAGCTTTTTGGCTGAGACAAACTCATAAATTGCAATCGTGGTATTACCGGGACGAGGCCACAAAATGAAAGCTGATTGCAGCACATGCAAATGGAACTATAAACATTCGCCGTGCAATACGCGCCTGCAGCCGGAAACCAGCGACGGCAAGCCGTGCCCGTATCACGAGGCAAAGCGATGAAACAATGGAGCAAAAATATAGCTACTTGGGAAATAGGAAAAACACTTTATATCAGCGTCCCTTTCACTTGGCTAATGAAGGATGCTCAGGAGATAGCCGCCCTGCATAAAGGCCCCGTCCAGATCGGCGGCCCCGGCATCATGCAGCCGTCAGAGTGCGATGTGGTTGAACCAATTCTATTTCATAATCCACTAGCTACCTTTACCACGAGGGGATGTCCTAATCGATGCGAATTCTGCGCTGTGCCAAAGTTAGAGGGCGAGTTTAGGGAAATACACAACTTCCGACCCGCTCCGGTAATCTGTGACAACAATCTCCTGGCGGCTTCAAACGTCCATCTTCGTAAGGTAGTTGATAGGCTCAAAAAATTTCCATTTATAGACTTCAATCAGGGACTTGAGGCTAAGAGATTCACGCCGGAGATTGCTGATATGCTAGGTGAACTGAAATGCAAAGTGCGATTTGCCTTTGATCATTGGGGCATCGAGGGAACAGTGAAGGACGCAATCGATCTTTGCCGTGAGCGTACCACGAAGGATATACAAGTCTACTGCCTTATCGGTTTTAAAGATACACCAGATGACGCTCAGTCACGTTTGGAGTTAATTAGATCATGGGGAGTGTTGCCTAGCCCGATGAGATTCCAACCGCTTGATGCAACAGCAAAAAACAGCTATACCCCCCCGGATGGAAAGAATATGAGCTTAAACGCATGATAAGATATTATTCACGTCTGAATTATTGGGGCGCCGGTATCCCCTATTCTCAATTTCATGGCAGTTTAGAAGAAAATCAATTTTGTATGGAGTTTGGCCAATGAACCCCTACTACTCCGATTCCTTTATCACTCTCTATAACACCAGCTCGCGCCGGATCCCGCTCCCGGATGAGAGTGTTCACTGCGTCGTCACGTCGCCGCCGTATTGGAACTTACGCAAGTATGAGGGCGATCGCGGCGATGTATGGGGGGGGGTGCCCTGTTTGCATGAATGGGATTCTCTCTGGCAGCGACCGGCGCATCCGGACAGATCATCTGGCGGTCGGGACATGAAGGCAAGCGGCGTATTTGTCGCCGGCAGAGATCAGCCTGCAAAGGCCGCCCGCGGTGAGGCGTTCGATTACGGCGAGACGTGCGTGCGCTGCGGGGCCTGGCGCGGCAAGTACGGATTAGAGCCTACCGTCGCAATGTACATCGCGCATTCGCTGAAATTTCTACTCGAGATCCGGCGCGTCCTCCGTCCGGATGGGATCGTGTTCTGGAATATCGGCGATAGCTATTTTGGATCGCCACGCGCTACCGGATGCAAAAAGACAAGAAATCTTATGGTCGCAGAGTCGCGGAAATCAAACCACTTCACTATCAAGCAAGAGGGCCTGAAATCGAAGGATATGTGTCTGATCCCCCAGTGCATGGCCATCGCCGCCCAGGACGCTGGGTGGTATGTGCGCTCGATCATTGTCTGGAGCAAGCCGAATCCCATGCCGGGGAGTCAAAAGGATCGCCCGACAACGAGTCACGAGTATATATTGATGCTCACAAAATCGGAGCGCTATTTTTACGATGCGGAGGCGGTAAAAGAGCCGCTGAGCGAATCGACCATGAACGATAAGCGCAACAGCACCGGACGCCACACGCAATGCGAAGAAGGCAAATTTTCCGAGGTGGAGCGGCCTGATCTGCCGTCATGGTATCGCGGGAAAGCGTTTGTAAATGCGGATAGCGGTCGAAATCTGCGCACGGTGTGGACGTTTCCGACGCAGCCCTGCAGCGAGAAGCATTATGCGGTTTTTCCCGACGAGCTAGCGGATCGATGTATTAAGGCGGGGACATCGGATCGCGGGTGTTGCCCCAAGTGCGGCGCTCCCTGGAGGCGGATACTTAACCGGAAGTTTGTGCCGGCTGAGGATGTCACTGCAGCGCGGGGCGTGCGCGGCGCGGAGGGGACGAAAGGCGCTTGCGCCGGCAACCGCAACGACGGATATCCGCGCGGTCGAACCGATGTAATAACAGAGGGATGGACCTCGAGCTGCAAATGCGGCTGCGATAATCCGGTGCCGTGTACGGTGCTCGATCCGTTCTCCGGTCGGGGGACGACGCTGCGCGTGGCGCGCGGGCTGGGGCGGAACGCGGTTGGGTGTGAGATATCGGCAGAGTACTGCGCTATGGCAGCGCGCCATCTGCGCAAGCGGCAACAGATTAAAATGACTGGAGTATGATATGGCGTGGGGTAGGGACACAGGAAATAAGAAGTATTGGACTCGGGACCGGGTGCTTGCCGCGCTAAAAAGTGCAGCAGCGGAGATCAAAGGGAAGCTGCCTTGTTGTGACGATCAATGGAATGCGATCAAAAAAGGTAGGATGGATTATCCGCCGGCGCCGCGTATCTATGAGTATTTTGGATCGATGCCGAGGGCGTGGACCGCCGCTGGAGCTGATAGTAAACGGATATCGATGCATAATCAGGATTGGAGCGCGGACGAGATTATCTATGTAGAAGATCATGCCGGCATTGAGAAATTAGAGACTATAGGTCGGAAGTTACATCGGAATTACAACGCCGTGCGCGGCCAACTGAGAGTTCTCGGAATCACAGCAAGAGCTAATCAAGGCTATATGTCGGCGGCGGAAGTGGCCAAGGAATATAAAACATCCTATCATCGGGTATGCACTTTATTAAATACCGGCGTTCTTCCCGGACACTTTGATAAAGTCCGAAATAGATGGGAAGTTGACGGGATGCAGCTCGACAAGTACGAAGCCATTCTACGGGCCCCGCGGATGACGTACAAAACGCGCCCGGTCGACATGGGGGATTATGCTCAGAGATACGGCATACGGCGGATCAATGGAAAGAGGGTTGAAGTATGAACCACATATCATACGCCTGGACGACGGAGGCGCTGCAGGCCGGCGCGAAAGAGGAAACGCGCCGCCACTGGACGGCCGCTTACGCCAAGCGCTTCCACGCCGGCGATATCGTCGTCGCGATCGATAAGGATTTCCGGTATGGCGGGAAGCGCGTCGGGCTGGTGATGATCTCCGCCGATCCTTACCCGGAGAACACGCGCGACATGCCGGAGGAAGCGTATAAGCGCGAGGGGCTGGAGTGGATGGCGGAGCGCGGCCAACTGATTAGAAAGCAGCATCCGCGGGCGTTCTTCGACGCCTGGCGCGCGGCCGCGGAGGATGTATATGTGGTGAGGTTCGAATGGGTTGGAACGTTGGAGGAATTGAAGGGCATACTAATAAGTTGTCCTCAATCTATGGCTGTTACTCAATTGCCAGATGGGGATAATGTGACATACGATGATATTGCAAACAGGTTGCGGATGTTGCTAGACGCTCCAAGAGTTTTTGCTGCCATGAAATTGATGAACCGCTTATTGATGCCTGTTATGGAAAAACTATCAAAGTAGTTGCCCATAAATACCACGGGCATGACTCCTACTCCGTGAAATATGTTTCATGCCCGTTTTTCGTGAGTTTTGAGAGCTACAGAGTTATTTTTTAACACCCACCACTATGAGCCCCACGATGGCAGCGAGTATCAACAGCAGGATCGGTAATATAACTTTGGTTTGTATTGCCTTTAATACGTCCACATCTCCCTGGAGGTGTTTGAAATGGTTAGACATAAAATGCCGAAAGATACTCGCCGTTATGGGGGCATTCGGCGGCATCTCGTCAAGTTTGTCAATCAGGTCTTTTTCGCCATCGGGCATGATCTAATCCCCCTACCCGTTTTTTGCCATTATCGCGTTGTTGATAACTGTCTGATATGCTCTTGCTCCAGGCAAGATAGGATTGTAAAGATGATAGTTTATGGCGAGCTCCTCGTATGCTGCAACAGTTGCTGCAGTCATTCCATACTGAGTAAAATATTCCTTTGCTGTTGGCATTTTAGGAGCGGTGCTGGAGTCTATCGACCATGTTTTACCATCAGATGCGGTGAGAGTGTAGATTGCTCCGGATTGGCTCACTGTTAAGTTGCCGACAACGTACTTCGTGCCACCTAGATACCCCATCTTCTGAAGTATTGGGACATCAGTGGCGAAGTCAATATCAGCTTTCCAGACGTCAATGCCGGCATCTTGCATGGCCCACGCCATGCCAATAGTCATTTTAGGGCCATACGGGAGAGTTGAGTATTGTCCTGGAGTGCCTAGTTGTAGTATATACCTGGCACCAATGACTAGCCCCTCTGTTTGGTTTATTTGTATTTGGTGCCCCACTTGAGATACGGGGATGCCGTAAGCCGCAGCCATTTGTTCATCTCCGACAGATACTCCGTCTATTAGGGCCTGTTGTGCCCAGAGAAGGAACCCGGCGGAATAGATTTTTTCCCCGCAAGCGATGGACTGTTGAATAGTCTGTATGTCCGCTTGCGTGATAATTGTATCTGTGGTTATCGTTGCTCCAGTGGGGCAAGTATTCGATGGTATCGTCCCGCTAGACGTGTCGGCGGCAACCGTGACTTGCGCCGTTATGATTACAGTGGCGCCGGAAGCATCTACGACCGTTAGCGTCACTGTATAGGTGCCATCCGCCGAGAATGTATGAGATGGGTTTTGGGTAGTATCTGTATTTACCGTAGCTGCGCTATCGCCGAAATTCCACGAATAGTTATATGGAGATGTTCCTCCGGTGACTGTCGGCGTGAATGTAGCAGCCAGCCCTTGTGCGGAGAAAACGAATTGCGCGGCCAGACCGGTTATGGGATCAGTGCTGGTCCCGCTGCTGCTGCTGGAAGATTTCTTGCCTACAAGCGCCAGTAAAAGGACTAACACAGCCGCCAGTCCCAAAGCCTTTCCTCCGGTGGATGTCGCTTTTTTAACCATTTTCGTTTCCTTTCACGTCTGTCCTAACTATATCATAATTAATCTCGCCACATTCAGGGCAACAATCCGCGGGCACCTTCCCCGGTGTAAATTCATAGATCGTTCCATCATCGCGGCATCTTACCTTCATTGTTGCCATTAGTGACCTCAATAATAAGTCGCAGCCTCCACGCGTCCATAAATGCCGGCGGCAGCGCCGCCTCCATCGGCGGTAGGATATCGATGCCGAAACGTAACGGGACATCGTGCACCAGCTGCGTACATATCTCTCCGGTTTTGCTCATATAGCCGGCCATGTCGCGCATGTTCACACGGCGGAATCTCCGGTATTGACGCCACTCCGCGCGCTCGATGTTCACAATGCCGGCGAGCATGTCCAGGATCGATAGATAGCCGTATTCCCGCCGGCCGAACAGAGACACTTCCTGGATGATCCTGATGCCGATATCGGCGGCGTCCGGCCGGTTTACGCGGTAGACGTGATATAGACATCCATCATACCAGGATAGCCGGCCGATCCTGACGCCTCCATCCGGTATTGATTCAACAATCGAGTAATCGCCCTCCTCCGGTATATATGCCATGATGAAAATCCAATGCTCCAGCTCTGTTGCCGGCGTGAAAACTTTTGACATTAACCAGGCGACGATCCTAGACCATCCGCTTGGCCGGAGGCCGACGAAATCGCCCGGCCAATAAGTGTCCGACAGCCAGTATTTACTTTGTCGGCGCTTGCCCATCTGCTATTTCCGTCCTATATAAATATGATAAGGCGTTTTCTTTAGTGAGAGGTTCGGCAATGCCAGCGCTGCACGGCCAAGCCAGCATGGTTGCGGTGTAGGCGTTGGAGTGGGAGCCGGCGCGGGGACCGGCGCGTTGCTCGGCGTAAGCGCGTACATCTCCGAGTCAAAGCCGCATGCGCCGTAAGCTATCCAAAAATAGCCGGCTTCTCCCCATCCATCGTTCCCCCAAGAGTTGCGTCCTTTATATGCCTTTTTCGTATCGCTGGCACCGACGCATCCGATGCAATGGCCACCGAGCACCGGATCACTGGAGGGATCGCCCGGCGTGTAAACGCCGGAAACGTAATTCATGAAGGATTGCTGTACGTCCATGCCGGTGACTAGCGGTTGTATGGCCAGCGCCGCCCGGATCGAGTCGATATCGGTTAGGGCCTTCCGTGAGGCCAGCATCTTGCCGCGCGTGTACCAGTCCGCCGGCAGGCCCAGGCCGCACGCCTGATCGACGCCGGCCGCTTCTTGCAGTGAATAGGGTAGATCGGCTTCAATAGCGCAACCTTGCACCAGGAAGTCGAGCACGGCCTCGATCGTGTTGCCGCCGCTACAGGTGCCGCCGGAGCATGTGAAGGCGTGCTGCTCGGAGAGCTTGACATCGACGCCGAATGTTTGCTTAAAGGAAGCTTCCGCGATGCCGGTACTGCCGAACGCGGTGCAACTCCCGCATTGTTTCTGATTTTGAATGAGCTGGCAAAGTGTGGTGTAATCCACCTCGAGATCCGCGATCTTGAAATTGCCGTAGCGCACCCTGGTCTTAAACATCTTGGGCTTGCGCTGCAGGCCGAGGAGGTTCTTTTGCTTGGCCGGATGCAGTTTCGATATTGAAGTCTCGCCGGCGATCCACTTCCCCTTAGTATCGATCTCCACCACATCGACCGGTATCCCGTCGAGCATTTCCGGCGCTCTATGCTCAGGGGCGATAGTATCTAGCGGCAGTTTCCGTTTTACATAGAGCGTGATGGCAGCGCGGCCGGTTTTTTTACCGCCGGTGATCTCCTCCGCAATATTGAGATTAAGCACGTTTCCCAGGACGCGCAGCGTTTGCCAGTGTGTATCTAGTATCTGATCAATCTTGGCCATGGGCGTCCTCCGTTACGAATATGTGAAGCCTCCAGCCAGCGTTCCAAGGTTTACATCGTTGGTAACTACCACGTCCCGCGCTCCAGCTAGTCCAGCCGGCGTGACTGCTGTTAGATGGGTGCTGCTAACAAAAACAACGCTTGTGCATGGATTGCCGCCGATAGTAGCCGTGCAGCCGCTCAGGAAGCCGGTGCCGGTGATATCAACAGCGTCCCCTCCAGCCGTCGTGCCGCCTGTCGGTGATATTGCAATAGCGGCCGGAGTAGGCTCAGCATCGAAGCTCACTATTACGCCAGTTGCTTGAATAGCAGGAATATCGGTATGATATGCAGCTACATCGAGAGGGTTATTGTCAAAATATATTTTGCCTCCTGATGCCATTGTGCCAACTAAACTAGATACATCTACAATACTATTGGCTATAAGGGCAAGGGTTGTCAAGTTTACAAGACCAGCTAGTGGTGATACATCTACAATGCTATTGATAAGAAGAAAAAGGACTGTCAGGTTTACAAGACCAGCTAGTGGTGTTAGGTCTACAATACTGTTATCGCTAAGGTCAAGGACCGTTAAGCTTGTCCAGTACTCCATTCCTGTCAGGTCAACTATACCCAAACCATTGGCTATAAACGTTGTTACTTTCAGAAGATCGCTTTGGTGAATGTCTCCGGTTGGTACGCCTACAGCACCCCGCACAGCCGCATTGAGAGCAGCATCGGGAAACTTCACAACACTGAGTTTATATTGAATCGCAGCGATATCGGCCTCATCTTTTGTGAGCCTGGAGCGTAATTCTGTTACCGCTTTTTCCCAATCCCTCATATATATTACTCCTTAAAGATCGTTTACGGATACCGGTAGGGAGTCCTGGATGTCATAGCATAACTTCATATTATGCACAGAGATAGCATCGCCTCCGGTCGTTGACTGCCCCCAAATTTCGATAGTTAAAGGCTGCGAGAAGGCAGCGACGGAATTTTGGTAAATTGTCTCAGATTGATCGCCATAAACATCAGCGGCGATGGCGTGTGGCGCCGATGTTAACTGTATTGCTCCAGCGGCATCGCGTATTACCACTTTAGTATTGCCGCTTCCACCTGTATCAAACTTATCTTGCCATTTGACCTTAAAACCGAACGCAGTTGACATCAGCACTACCTGTCCGGGCATAGGCGGAATCAAAATTTTAATTGACTTCAGTTTGACATATAATGCTGAGGCGGTAGATCGCTCATCCTCATCAAAGCACCGTTCAGTGTCGGCGACCTTGAGAGATTTTAGAGCGGATTTGGTGTTATAGTCTACCAAGCCCAATACAGTATTCCAAAGCATATACCACGAAAATACCATTGCGTCCGTTGTATATACATCAACTGTATCATTTACGGCCGGGGTAAATGGTAGTCCGTTGTAAAAATATACCCCAGGAGCGTTTTGGTCGAAAGTAAATATACCATTGGTTAAATTGTACGTAAGTACGTTACAACTCACATTCTTATTTGTTCCGCTTGTAAATTGCACACGTAAACCAACATTCTGTTTGACATTATTCGGCAGAATTACATCAGTTGAAATCTGGTATTGACTAGGAGCGATTGCGTTTGTTACTTTGCCGCTGGCGATGGGCCCTAATTTTAGGATAGGCTGCATGTTGTTGGTGATGTCGTTGATGATCGTTACAGCGGAGAGCTGGCTATATGAAAGTATCGGGCACATTTTAGAACAACCCTTCCTGTACCCATCCGGTAATGCGGAGCTTGCCGCTCGTTGGTGATGTTTTATAGGATACGCGGATGCCCAGGTACGGCATCCAGATATCGGTCGCTATCGGCAACGTCAATCCTTTGCCTATCGTTGCGACGGCGCCGCTGGCGATGGGCCCAGCGCTGGCCGGTATGTCACGCGATCCACCGATCAGCTCGCATGTCACGTCCTGATCGGTGGAGTTTTCCACGTCGAATCCCCAATAGGTCGCTTGTGATAAGTCAAGCAGCTCGTCGGGATAGTAAGTCTTTGTGTCTGTGATTACGCGATCCGAGAATAGGGTATAGTCCACCATGGAGTACGCCGGCGGCAGTACGATCTTCCCTGCCGCGCCCGCGTCTGAAGGCTTTTTACCGGAGCGTGTAAAAAAATAGAGGGCGGTTAGTGTTGCACCTGCTATCCCCCCGATGATAGACTCCGCCCCCATTTCGAATTTAGCGCGGTGTTTCATGTGGTACCTTCCTTTTGCTTCTTGGGCTTCTTGCCTTCCATCCACCCATAAGCGACAATCCCGCCGATTATGATGAGCGCCCATATACCGGCGCTGCCGGTCTTTGCTACAGCTCCTCCCACAACGCTTGCAACCTTCCACGCTGCAATTGAGAAGGCTATCACAGCCAACGCTATTGCTATTACGGCGATCACCGCCGCTACCGCCTGAACCTGGTGCATCTCCGCCTGTGCCAATGAGGTTGTGGCCGTGGGTTTATAGACTTTAAATATGACGATGTAGTTTGTCCAAAACGTAGGACGCCAATCAGCGTAAATACTGAGCTCTAGGGGATTAAAGCCGCCGGCCTTAAATTTCTCGGTGAAGATTTCGAGGACTTTTGAGGCTTGGCTTACTGGTGCTATTTGTTCGGGTGGCCCTTTGAGCCGGCACTGAACGAGGTCGTAACCGCCGGTATAGGTTGACAGCGCCGGCCATGCTTGGTATTGCACTTTGGTATAGCCGGTAACGTCGTAATCGCCGGTGCTGCCGGCAACGTCAAACGTGACGGGTATAGCAAGGGAGATACTCATATCTCTTGTCGTCATTGCATACCTCCCTTGCTATACTGTCGGTCTTCTGCTATTTGGAGATTGCCTCACCTGGACTTTCTGCCCCGGTAGATAAGTCTCGGGACCGGTGCGCGTCCATTGCCTTACTTCCGGGAAAGCTATATCCTGTCCCCGCGTTTGGTGCAGCCCGGCAAAGGGGAAAGCCCTTGTCTCCGGGAATGCCAAACTGCGGAAAGCTCGATCTCCAAGGTTCTCCTGTTGGAACGTTGCCGCCATAATCGATCCTTTACTGATAGTCGTGGGCGATCCGAGGGCCCCGACATTTCCGCTGGCGTCGATGGTAAATTGCGCGCCTACTTGGGCGCTTGATGCTACATGCTTGACGGTTGCCTGATAAGTCGAGGGGAACCGCATATTATTGGATGTCACCGTTATCGTGGCCTTGCCGTTGGCGTCGGTCTTTACAACGGCAAAGTCCGTCCATGCCGACATGCCCCACGAATATTGTATGCGACATTCCACCTCGCCGGATTGCGCAAGCCGCTGTGCCCCCGTCGATCCATCGGTACCGGTTGGCGTTACGTACACGGTAAAGTTGAAATTGTATGTATTCGCGGCCGCAGCGCGCAACACCGGCACCGACATCTGGACGGTCATGCTGATGTCAGACTTCAATCCGACGCGTTTGATTAGCGCTGGATACATGATCCACCTCCTAATTTAACTGGCCGGACTAAAAGTCGTCTTCGATCTGGTACATCATCTCGCAGCTCAGCTGGAACCGCGTGTTGACGTATGCAGTTGCGATGTCGGCCGTAATATCGAGCAACATCTGGCTCTTAGGCGCGAGCGTCGCTTGCAGGCCGATTGTGTACAGCTTGTTGCGGTCGGTGAACTCGACAACCGCCGTATAATCGACGAGCATTAGCTGCTTTTTCAACCGCGTGTTCGGGTCGGTGCGGATCAGCTTCACTACTGATGTGCTGGCAACGCCGGTTGGCGTGGTGTCCTGCGCCAAGAGGCTAAAGATGTCACCGGGCCGAACCTTGATCCATGTCCGGTCAGGGCAAATAAACCTGGCGATGGTGGACTCGATATTGGCGGTGCCGTCGAACAGTGTGATGTTGGGATCGTTTTGGGTTATTCGGTATTCCTCAGTCCTGTAAGCCATAACCTATCGTCTCCTCTTACCTTGTTACCTTGTTACCTTATTACCTTGATCCCGCTCTGAGCCATTGCTCGACTTCAAGCGGTGTCTGGTGATCGCTCTGCGCCAAGCCCATGCCGGCGCTGCTATCCTGAGCGAAACCGGATGTGCCGGTGCTGAGCCCCGGTATCTTCGCCACCAGGGTTTGAATTTGGGTCTGGAAGGCGGAGAATACCATGAACATTGCGCCGTAGCGCGCCCATTCCATGTTCTTCTTTTTGGCCAGCCATCCGAGGCCGAACGCGGCGGCGAGATCGACCAGCATCTTGTTCTGCCCGGCCAGCGCCGAGCTCTTGGCTACCAGGGCGGAGATAATCTCTGCCACGGTGCCGCCGACAACGCCCTGCACGATTGGAATGCCGGCGATGTCTTTGTTCATCCAGTTGTCCATTGTGCTACCCATGCTCGTTTCGAGATCGGCAGTAGGCGACGGAAGCTTTGCTGCGACGGCCTTATCGATCATGCCCTGCAGCTCATCCATTGTGAACGTGTTTTCTCCTGTCATATTTCACCTCGTAAGATTTTCTGGCACGAGTCCTTCGGGGTTACTTCTTGGCTTTGCGGCAGGTGCCCTTCTTTGTCCTGCCATGTTTGCATCCGCGACGTCTCTCAAGCGCCATAGACTTCCTCCTTCTAAAATTTGGAGCTGCGACCGCGTATTAAAGGAAAAGGGGATGCTTGACCCCTAATACGAGGTCGCATCCCCTTTACGTAAACCAGATTATGACTAAATGATTATGTTGTCAACAAGTTTAAAGCGCCTTTTCCAAAATTGGCCCCCAATACGATGCCGCTTTCTCCCATGTAAATCCCGTCTCCACCTTACGCCGCATCCTGCGGCCGCACTCTCTGAGCTCGTCCGGATGGTCATATACATATTCCAACAACGTCGATAAATGGGCGGTTGACGGGATCGATTGCCAGGCATAGCCCAATAATTGCTGCACTTCCATGTCCACCACATCGATCAGCCAACCGTCATTGCCGACGAGCTCCGGCATGGACGCGAACCTAGTTGTGATCGATGCCAAACTGCAAGCCCCGGCCTCGATCAGCGGCAGGCCGAAGCCCTCCGTCTTAGACGGCAGCACATGCACATCCGCCGCTTGATACATCATTGCCATCTGAGCATCGGATATCCCTTCCAAATATGTCAGCGGATCAGGGAATAGAACATTAGCCTGGAGCCCCAGGGATATTGCTATGTTCATCAGATCATAGCCTTCCTCGTTTACTTCATCCCGGAACGGATATGTATGTATTACAAGCAAAGTCAAATCGCGCGCGTCCGGCCGGCGCTTCAGTAAGCTTTTATAGGCGCGGAGCATTCCGGCGTGGTTTTTACGATCACCTTTATTTGTTGCCACGGTGAGATAGATAAATTTATCGTCCGGCCAGCCGAGAGTTTTCCGAGCGTCCAGGAAATTATCCGGATGGTAGATACTTAAATCGCAACCATGCGGACCATAGGCAACATTTTCACATCCTCCGTCCTTCACCCATTGCACGCCACACCTTGAAAGCGTAATCAGCATCTTGGCCTTGCGAATAACTTTCAATTCCATCTCCGTGACAGGCCAATGATCGATAGGCGAGTGTAATATCAGTGGCATCTCTCCTCCGGCATCTTCCATGCTCGACGCATACGGCCAAAAATCGCCGTGATAGATACACACATCGGCCTGGAGCTTTTTGAATAATCTCACGGCGTACTCTACGTTCATCGCGCCGACAGGATTGGAGTATATCCGCAAGCCGTCCACGGTGAAATTGCCGTGGCGCTGGCCGCCGGCAACCAGGATATGAACCTCATGGCCCATCTTTTCGAGCTGGCGCGCCATGTTATTCGTAACGCGGCCATAGCCGGTAGGCGCTAACGGAGATGCCGGCGTCCACCATAGTATTTTCATTTAATCACTCTCCCCATAGTTACCCCCTTTGCTCAATTTCACTCTCGGTTGTAATAGGCTTTGGTTTTGCATAAAGCATCTGGAGAATGTTCCCGCCATAAGCATCTGTCCAGACCTCTTTATGTTCGATTTTTGGCAAAGTAGTGATGAACTCCTCCGCCGTCTCGCGGGTGAATTCACGGAGGTGCCCGTAGCTCTTGTCAAAACTGAGTTTCAAGTCTTTGTCATAGTCGCAAGTCTGAATATTCCGGCCCTTGACTCCCAGGGGGTAGCTGACCATCAGCCAGCCGCCCGGACGCAGCGCCCTGATGATCCCGTCGCGCACCGGATAAAGATTACAAGGCAAGTGCTCCAGACATTCAGTGAGAAATATAAAGTCAAACGTCTCAGTGCCGTAATCATCGAAGCATAAGTTAGACCTAAATCCATGACATTGATCGATTTCAAATATGGTTCTAAACTTGCCAGTATCCGGCAAGTCCAAGCAGGTAAACGAGACATCGGCGCCGAACTTATAGCGCATATACCACGACACGAACGGGAACCAGGTACCGCAATCTAATACTTTTGAATCCGGCGCAAGATGAACAAAACTATCGATGAACTTCTTTTGCTCCAGGAAGCGCGGCAAGTGGCCGGTAAAATATTTCTCCGTCTCTTTCGTATCTCCCATCGCGCTTCTCCGTATACTGGAACAAGTAATCTCCTTATATTCAAGGTCGCTTAAAGGCAGCTTCATCTCTTCTCTCCTTTCGCATACCAAGCAAGCAGCTTATAAGACTTACGCAGCCAGAATCCATGCGCGCCAAGAGTAACGAACGCGCCCATTAAAAGAAAAAACATGCCGATCCCCAAAAACGCTTTACGCGCTAACGTCTTCATTTCACTCCTAACCCATACACAAAATCACACGCGCACTGGCACGGGATCGAGCACGCCCGCATGATAGGCGACGGTCCCGAGATCGGTGGCACTTGGCCGGATAGCATCCCCCAAAAACACGGGAATATGCGGCCATCCGGCGCTATTACAAAATAGCTGCGGCCGGCATTACATATCTTATCGCGGCCGCGCACGCCGCCCTGGTTCCACGACATGAGCTTTTTATCATAGCGTGTATATGGTACGCTCATCAGTTTCGACCACTGCTCTATATTGTGATTGTAATTCCACGAAAAGCCGGGCTCATCATAGTATGGATGTATATTGCAGTTGAACCCTTCAGCGGCGAATGCGTCGCATTGTAATATAACCTGCTCTACTGTGTGCGGTTCCGCCACCATTGTGATCGATGTATTAACGCCCTGCGCTTTGAGATAGCGCACGTTTTCCTTAAAGCGCTGCCGGCTGGCCTCGCCGACGTGTGGGTGATATGATGCCGTCCAGCTCCGGCATGACTTTAAATTGAGGCTCTTAATATCTCCGAGTGTATTCGATGTGATCGCCCAATAGGGAAGGCCATACGTGATCTGCGCAAAGTCGGGATGCAGCAACACTTCCCCGCCGCAAAAATCGTAGACATCGGCCTTGAATGGCAACAGCAAGTCAAGCCATTCCTGGCCGTTCATTTCGCGGGATACCTTAAAAACCCTACCGGCCGGCCGATATAGGACACTGAGGTTATCGGGTTGTGTGTAGTACGCGCAATATGGGCAACCGAGGCCGCATCTCCATGTGAGATATGATATTACGTGGTTTCCCAAAGCGCATCCCCCTTTAAATTAGCTCTAACTTAGGGTATATTTATACACCGTCGCAGTTTCATTTGGTTTGCAGATCAGCCACATGCGCACGGCCTTCAATGTAACTACGTTAATCGGGAATGTTTGCCCCTTCTTTATTGGCGCTTGCTTGCGCACCCAAGGGAGCTCGTTGGGCCCGGGATCCCCCTCGGCATGTTCACGATCTATCATGCGGATGTAGACATCATCGCTGCCGTTATTCATAAGAGTCGTTGATATCGACGGGCCAAAAGATACCTCCGTCCATTTATCAGTCACATAGATTTCCTCGGACTCGAATACTCCCTTTGGCTCGCGCAGCGCCAGCGCATCGGCGATCTCAAAAAGCTTTGCGACGATAAGCTGCTGCGGATCGAGCCGGGGAGGGCCTGCCGGGGCCTTGTTACCTTTAGCCATTAGTGCACCTGCCGCTGGACGTTGATACAATACCGGTGCCCCCACCTATCAGTCCACTCCCATGTCTCATTATTCTGGAGGCCGACAGTGGCCGCCGGCTGCTGACTAGCCAGCCAAAGAATAAAGATAAGAAGAAGAAGTACCTGCCATCCTTTCATTTCGTTGACTTCCTTAAATCGATGCCTATATTTAATAGGCTTTGTTGATACCGGCGCTCGCGCATGACCATCCTGTAGAGCTGGTTTCCGCGCGTGCCTGGAGGATTCCCATGAAACTTATCGTGCGCACCATGGCCGCCACGCTTAAACACATCGCCATGCTCGGCAAGCATTTCGCGCATCTTGGTGAAACCGTCGCGTCCGAGCATTGAAAAAAGGCTAAAGGCTTTCATTTCCCGACCTCATAGCATTTAGTCACTTTTGTTTGTGGCACTGTCACGCACATATTTTTGAGCCCCAACTTCTTTGCCTCTTGAATATCGGCCTTTGACAGCACCGGATGGCCGTTCGGATGTGTGTGGTGAATCCCGACGGGATGATAACCCGGTGGGCAAGCGATGGCCAGTGAGACGGACATGGGCCCGCCGGTCGCTTGCGATCCGCGGACCAGCGGCTTGTTTTTATCCTTGCACGCGCATATCGTAAAGGCGTGCTCAATATCTGAATTGGGCCCGTTCAAGTCCTGCCTCATGTTCGCTTTTCCTCCGAACGGTAACATGTTCGTCCTTCGTGGTTCGCCCAGCTGCTAGGCCGCCGGGCGAACCGCTGCCAATATATATACTCTCAATAACCCCCCGCTGAGAGCACTAGCCGGTTTTACGTTTAACCCTACATCCAACCGATGCCGTGCAGACAGCGAACGGCGACGGGCAGCGCTTCGATCCGTCGCCTTCAGGTTTGCAACCGTTATCCTTATTCGCTGCCTTCAGCTGGTATATGCACTCCTCGCGCTTTGCCCGCTGGTCGGTGTCGCACACCGGCAGCTTTGACTTCTTGGCTTTATCAGATAGCAGCGGCAGAATGCAAGGGCATATCTGCATGTGGATCGTTTTCATAAGAGGATCATCCTTGTACATATCGGCCACGTCCTGGTGCAATTGTACATCTTTAACCGCACTACTAGCGGCATCATTTATACTCAATAATTTCCTGCCTAATATGTGAACATCATCCTCTGGCTCGAATGAACTTTCGACCATGATCCAATACATTACACTGGCCAATTCCGGGGCCTTCGCGATCATGGCCGACCGGTCAATGGCATTAGATGGCCAACCTTCGCCGCCAACGATAACTTTGTAGTTACCATACTCATCGACACCTTGGGCATTGGCCCACGGTTTTTTATTATCCTGATGAAATTCCCCCGCGTGTTCTATCTTTTTAACTTCAGATAATTTCTTGGGCTCGAACCACTTATCGCGTTCAATGAGTAGACCCGTTTTACCACGTCCGGATTCAAGCTCCTTTAGGCTAAAATAGCCTAACTCTTGGTCGAATCCTACTACATAGCCATAGAAAATGTCTTTGCCGTCAAATTCAATGCCGTACCACGTCCAGTTTGCATCCGGCGTGAAAAACTTAACCATCACCATCGGATCGGAGACGTTCTCTTGTGAATAGAGCGCCGGCAACTTCGCCCGCAGCTCTTTGGTCAATAGCATCTGTTTTTGCAAAACCATAGGCTTATCTCCTTGAAACATCTGGCTCTGGCCATGGCAAATATTAAGGGTTGGCTCCAGCTTGCCCCGAAGCGTGTCCAGCCGGTTGCGCGCGGTGCCTATCGCTCTAACGGCCTTGTCGATCTCTTTGGCGGCCACTTCCATATTCGGACACCACGCCGGCGCCGGATGCTTTTGAAATAGACGGCCTTGCGTTTCCCTCGGCGTTGGCGGCCAGATATGGGGCGGCTTTATTTCTTCGGCTTCTTTCGTCCCTTTGGTTCCTTCGGTATTTCCGGCTCCATGATCTTCCTCCTTACGATCTATTATCGTAAAATCAAAAACGTCATTGGTATTGTCGCATAGGGAATTATTTTTTTTAAGAGCGCTCTGTAATCCCCCCGGAACTTCCGGAGTTATATATCCCCAAGCGCGTTTTTTAGGGCAATGTAATCCCTTAGCGCCCGGCTTGTAACTCCAGCAATTTATCTTATTTGTCACCGGAGAACCGACACAGCTAAAACCTCCATGAATTGTGTTTTTAAGGTCTGCGCCCGACGGTATGATAGCAACATCCCCCGGTAAACGCGAATTCCCCCATACCTGCACAGTGGGATGTGTGTGAAAATCGCCGATTTTGGGGCCTGTGCATGGGTGAATATGCACGCTGCATTTTGTGCCCTTGCATGTTACGCCGGATACTAGACTGTCACCCTTACCTTTACAAATGCCCATCGAGTGTTCTCTACCGGTATATGCCGTTTGATTGATAAGATGATCCATGCCAGCGACTATTTCCGGGGGAACATTGAAGCTGTTTTTGCCAAATGCCAACACGTGGCCCTTTTGGAACATCGAGGCCGTCTCCGGTTCGTTGCTGCGCTTGATCGCCTCCTGGAATGCCTGATCCTTACTGAGCTCGACGCCAGGGATCAGCGCGCCTTGCTGTGGCGGCGGGCTCGCCAGAACAATGTCGGCGTATGCGCGGAGTAGCGCAGTAACTTTCTTGCCGGAGCGCGCGCGGATGTCTAATTCCATCAGCACTTTCTCCTGGAATTTATCCAACTGGCGCTCGAACATCTGCGCTTGATTGATATACTTATCCGCCGTCATGCCCGGTGTTTTCTTGATATCGGAATACGCGACCACGGCACGCGCCAGATCGTCGCCGATCCCCAGGCCGGGGTTGCGCTCCCCGGATCGGCAAAGCGCTTCGCTCTGCGCGAGCTTGCCCAGGGCGCCGATGATGCCGTTGAAGATGATCTTAACATTGACATCCGTGGCCTCAAAGAATTTTTCAGCCAAGCGCAAACCGGAATCGCCGGGGAATACACTCACAAAAATGGCCATCGTAATGCGCCGGATACCGTCCTGGTTGATCTTGCCCATGGCGTCGGCGACGCCGGCGCGCTCGTTGGCGGACAGCTTCCCTAAGAACGCGGTTATGAATGACTGATTACTGGCCGAACGCAGCGCGTCCTCGACGCTCTGCGACTCGGAGACTACAAGATAATTGAGCATGGCCGGTGTGATCTTGGTGGCATCGGAGCGCGCTATCTCGACGGCGCTCGCGGCGATGGTCGTTGACGCATTCGCTTCCTCAACGAAGTTACGCCGGTCAACCTTGCTTACCAGCTCGCGGACCAGCACCGGCGCCGCCATCTTGCCGGCCTTCAGTCCGTAATTCGGAGCGGCCTGGAGCAAATGATCTTTGTAAACTTCGTAGCTCTTTGGAAACTCGGATATCGCGTGAAGGATGGCCATGACACGGCCGTTACCGGATAGCACCACACCGGTGCCATCGACAATCGGTGCCCCGCGGTCGATGCTGTGGAAGTCGTCCAGGAGCGCGTCCGGATCGAGCTTGGCCGCCATGGTCAATACTTGCGCGCGGTTGGCGGCGCGCCCGCGTAGGCGCGGCTGCAATTCTTGCGGGTATGCCGGGTTGGGTTCAAATGTCATTGGATCGTTCGACGGAATGAGGGCTTTTGAATCAAGGATGGCATATCGTAGCTCGTAGCGCGTGAGGCTTGTCGATCCGATTGCATAAGTCAACGGCGATGCTTTGCCCTCCGACCTCTTATCAAGATGCCGGATAACGGCGTCGATGGCATCCGGCAGGCCGGCGGCCGTTGTTGTTTCGACGGTTTCGATGGTGCCCTTCACCTTGAGCGCGCAACTCTTGGCCGTGCAGGTGCCGCTGATCCTGACCTTGGGCTCCTGGTGAAGATGTGAGACGGCGCTCTGCTTTGCCTTTATTTTACACATGCCCCTATAGTATAGGTGCTCGATCTTTTTTCGCCATTGGCGCGCCCATTCAACAAATTCCGGCTCGTCCTTTTTGTCGCACAGAAAGTCTTTCATGCCCTGATGCTTTTCCTGTGCCTCTTGTGCGAGAGCCCGTAAGGTATCGACGTGCGCTATGTCCATCGCAGCGGTTTCCCATCCGAGCGTCGCGAGTCCCAAGGAATGCTTCGCCAGGCAATGCTCGCCGAGGTCTTTTGATAGCCGGCATGGACATGTAGGATCGGACGCATGGCGCTGGAGCTCTCCCAGCTCCCCAAGTATCTGCATGTACTGCCAGTCGAGCATTACCGAGCTAGTGGTGAATGGTTTTTCTTTTTCTTTCTGCATTCCCCCGGCCTCTGATTCGGTATCTGCGTGTCTTTATGGGTGCATATTGCCGCGTCCTCGAAAACTCGAATGGGTTTTTGCCTTGCGCCAGTAGTTTGAGCTGGCGCGGCGTCCAACCCATCCGCTTGATTGCCCTTTTTAACCCCACGCAACATTCATTCCTTTATGTCGGTTTCTTATCGTCAGCTTCCCATGGCATTTTACTACCGGTCTTTGCAAGCGCGCCGATCTGCGCTAAAGCGGTACGCCGGCCAGACTCTTGCGCTTCAAGGATCGGCGTGACGAAAGCCGTATTGATAGCGCCGAAAGCCTTTGCAAACTCTGCCAGCTGCGACAGGCCGGCGATCCCCTCAGTGGGCTTAGGCCCAAGTCCAAGCGCCTGTAATATCACCGGTAACATCGCCGGGTTTGATAATATTTGACTAAGATTAAACCCTCCATTGGGCGGTTGGCCTGGATTAGGTTGCCCCGGAGGAATAACCTCCGTCGCAGCGCCGGCGCCGGCCACTCTTTTTTGAATCTCCTCCGCGAAAGCCCCCATGCGGGCATCGACGCCCTTCACGACGGAGGCATTGAGCATTTCCGGTAGCTTCATTTCAGCTAGTACTTCCTTGACCGCCGCCGTCACCATCGGTTGAAATACCGGTAGAAGCTGATCGAACGATAAGCCGAGCGGAGCGAGTTTTGCATTGATCTGTGCCTTTACATCCGGCATCTCATTTTTCCCGTCTGTTGCCACTTTTGCACCCCTTTACTTTATTTTGTTACCTTAAAGCGCTTCTCCATTAGTCCGAGCGCGACGGCCCTAGACTCAATCTCATCCGGCGTCATATCATCCTTTGCCTTCTGAATGATTGCAGCCTTGGCTTCTCTCCATTGTTTAGTCACGGGGCAATCCGGATCGCTACATACACCATCCACGCCCTCGGCATGGCGGATGTAATCGAATAGTCCGGGAACTTCTTTCTTTTCGGCCTCAGCGGCCTTCTTCAGCGCATCAGTGGCGGAGGCCTCCGCTTTCGCTTTGTCGTCCTCCAGCTGCTTGATCTTCAGGTCTTTCAGTTGGCAGTTAACGCATGGTTCAGGCATCTTCGTTTTTACCTCCGGTGGTTCTTCGCTCGCTGTTTTTGTATTCGCTTGTGCTAAGGCGGCAGCGCCTTCCGCACTGGATAGGCGCGGTTTATCGGGGTGTGCATAGAACATATGGCTGCGTAGCTTATTCATAAAGCGGAAGTCATCGCGTTCACAGTAGGGACACCGTATGTTCCTCAACGGTCGACGTGTGGAATTAGGTTTATCAGCCATGTATTGATTATATCATATAAGTCAAATGGGCCCTGATTTAAAATCTCTGCACATTTTTGTGCACTCTTTTTTGCCAGTTATGCACAACTTTATGTTGATAATGCAAAGGCTTGACAAACGTATTCTAAATGTGTATTATAGCCAGTGCAAGTATATTTTGAAAGGAGTTGAAACTAATGCAAATTAACACCAAGGTCAGTGTATTGCTCGCAGTTGTGGCAGAGCAAACAGGGGTTTCCGTGGATGAAATCACAGGAAAGTCACGGCGAAAAAGCGTTATGAAGGCAAAATGGAAGGCAAGGGAATTACTGAAGGAAAAAACAGACCTCTCCGGCGCCGAAATAATGCTTTACACCGGATCAACCGAAAACAATCACCGCGTTACACGAACCAAAGATACAAAAAACAACCAGACATAAGAGTTATACACTATCTTATTATTATTAGAGATAGATTCTCTATATCAGTAATAATAATAACGTACCCCACGTCCCCAGGGGGTTATAGGGGGAGTGCATAACAAGAGTCAAAAAGTGCATAGAATGTGTCGAGAATGTGTTAGAGGAGTGTAAAGATGCCAAGAGAATTGAAAATTACGAGGAAATGGCTACAAGAAAAAAATGCGTGTACTGAAGGATATCGATGGTTTTTGTCTCAGCACACTAATAATGGAATAAACATATTAGAGAGACTGATTACCCAAGATCACGAGAATTGGGCAAATTGGCTGATCGTGCGGATGATGTCACGCGAACAACGTATCAACTACGCTGTCTTTGCCGCTGAACAGGTGCTAGGCCAATTTGAAAATAAACATCCAAACGATAAACGCCCGCGAAAAGCCATAGAAGCAGCGCGTAGATGTATTATGGATGATAGCAGCGCCGCCGACGCCGCCTACGCCGCCGCCAAAAAGAAAATGCAACAAAAGATACTTAACTACGGCATATCACTATTAAAGGAAGTGAAATAATGTTCACACGGTGTACGATATGCGGTACTACTTCCGAGATCATGCGGCCGGGGAACGGCTGCCATCGCGAAGGTTGCGCCGGTGTCTTTGCAATCCCGATATCCGGTACAGGTCACCAATGTGCTGAGGATGGACGGCGCTATTGTTCTGAATGCGGCGCCGACGCTTCTTACGGACATTATAAGACGTGTTCGAAATCGGAATGAGGATGTAATCATATACCATGAAAGTAAGAATCTACAGCGTACATGATAAAAAGCAAGGCCGGACATGGCACCGCGTCCTCGCCGAGTCTCCCGCGGGCGCCGCCGGCGCCATCGGCCTGCGGTCTTGCGATGCTATTGTAGTGGAATGCGATGAAAAGGTACACCCGTTTTTAATGCGCTTCCTGGAGGGGCAGAACCAATGATACGACCTTGCGTGATTGCGACGTTTGGGGATTATGTGATCCGGGACTACTGCATTTTTGTCGGATGGATGTCGCTCGTGCTGATTTTAACTTGGATGTGGCCCGGATGGCTGGATGAAAGTGAGGACTATGAAAGCGATTTACGAACCGAGAGGCCGCGCCGCTGAGTACGCCGCGCTGGCCTGCAATCTCTACCACGGATGCGCGCACGGATGCACCTATTGTTATGTGCCTGATATACCCGGCCAGGCACCGGATGGCCGCCCCTCATTCTATGGTTTGCCGGAAGCGCGCGCCGGCATCCTGGAGGCGCTGGAGCGCGACGCGCGCACTATGCAAAAGGCCGGAGATCAGCGGCCGGTGCTGCTATGCTTCACCTGTGATCCGTACCAGCCCATCGATGTCGATGATGGCTTGACGCGCTACGCAATCGAGATTCTACACAGTTACGGCGTGCCGGTGAAGATTCTCACAAAGGG
>Ga0187885_10001808_pt1 | contig 22561 bp, 15 predicted proteins | sample June2016WEW_20_1_3_FD_132970 | JGI IMG/M metagenome (GOLD analysis project Ga0187885, IMG submission 132970) | Peatland microbial communities from SPRUCE experiment site at the Marcell Experimental Forest, Minnesota, USA - June2016WEW_20_100 | ecosystem: Environmental > Terrestrial > Soil >... | reverse complement strand
GGTACTTACCAGCGCCGGCCGTCGATTGGATACGATAGTGCATTACAGGCGCAGTCGCTAGCGAAGTTCCCTTCACGTGGGAAGCACCGCAGGTGAGCTTGATGCTGAAGGGGCGACAGATAAAGCATTCAGATAAAGGCTTCTCGCCCCTGCCAGGGCTCTTGCGAAACTCCTCCTAACCGGGGGCCGCGCGCTTCGCGCTAGCCCCCGGCTACTCTCTTTCCGCCCCTCTGGGGCTTGGCCAACCGATCTCGCTGCCGAGTTTCGCGACAGAAACTGATTAACAAAGCTCATTACGATAGGTTGTTTGTTTCCCGGTTTCAAAGGTTTTCGTGCAAGGCTGGCTCGGGTATAGAATCTCAAACCTGGATTTTCAGGAGGGAACTCAGGACCGGCAAGGTGTCGATTCCCGTGTGCAGCGCGATCAGCAACGGCAGGTTCCTGTTCCGGTCCCACATCCAACTGATGATTAAACCCACCACCGCTACGGGAATTCCCGTTCCCAACAGAATGGAAACAATGTTGCCAGCCTGGCCCTCGGCGCCATGAGCGAGAAGAAAACGGGTGGGAAGGTGCCACGCCGTAAAGAGAAGCGTGGTCACCAGTATCGCCGGCAGGCGACCCCAGATTCTCTCCAGTCGGGTTTGAAGCACTCCGCGAAAGAAAAATTCTTCGGGGAGACCAGCCATGAGGAACGGGAGCACCAGTGCCAGGCCGATTCGGAGCACAAGCTCAGGCCCCGGGAAGTTATGGTAAGCGCCGACGATGCCCCTGACGTGGGTGAAGTTGACGGCGACCCCCAGAATGTAGGCCAGAAAGATCCTGAGAATTGGTCGTGGACTTGCCTTCCACCCCGGTAGCAAGGCGCTCACGCGATCCCCATGCATCAAAAATGCAACCACGGGAACGACCAGCAACAGCCCGATCTTGAACGGGATGACGTACCAGAAATCCTGACTGAAGTCGGCAGCGCCGAGCAAGGGCAAAGGACGGGAGCGAATCAGCAGTCCTGTCGCCACGGCTGCAAGAACATAAAAAAGCGCGTAGCCGATCGACCATGCCGCCTCCTGTGCAGGATTGCGGATGATCATCTGAGCGGCCGGCACGCGTTGCCGGATTAGCCAATGATAAAAATGGCGAAAGCTTCGCAAAATGCCTCTCTTTCTAGAACGACTAGTACGTGTTTGGTGGTCGATAAGTTCCTTCCCGATGTACCTCGAGACGAATCATCGCGATCTTGAGCGCGAAAGAGAAAGCTGCCCGGCCTCCTTCGCCGCCGGTTCAGTATGCGAGATTAAAGAGTGCATTGGCGCGAGGAAGACAAGCGCAACAAACGCTTTTACCGCCTCTCTCACGACGGCAGCCTAATCCTGAAAAAGCTGCTCGTCGAATGGAGGAGCATCAACGCTTCACTGGACGGAATCCTTTAGGGAGGCACGGCATGGATCTTCTGGATCGCTACTTGCAAGCAGTCAAATTCTGGTTGCCCAAGGTGCAAAGGGACGACATCGTTGCAGAACTGTCGGAAGACATACGGTCCCACATCGAAGAGAAGGAAACCGAACTCGGACGCAAATTGAACGAGGTCGAAGTTGGAACTATCCTCAAAGGGCGAGGGCGCCCGGTTTTGGTAGCGAATCGGTATCTGGCGCAGGAGCACTTGATCGGCCCGGCATTTTTCCCCATTTACCGGTTTGGTGCTGCTTTGTATTTTGTGCAAATCAGACATCCCGGCGGAAATCAGCGTCGTCAACGTTTCTCCCGCCAGAACTCTGGAGATCACCAAGACAATCAACCTGTGGATGTCGAGAGCCCTCCCTTTCGTGGTGGGTGTCGGGTTGGCGATACTCGCTTTCGACGTATACAGGATCACCCGCGTTAAGCCGACGTCTCCTCGGCTGACAACCGGCATGGCTTCGGGCGGGTTGCCTACATCCGGTGGATAAAACTGCCAAACCTCGCATTCGGTCGGGGTCCGCGCCAAGGCCTCCCGCTCGTCTGGCCTTTTGCGAGGTCCTCAGATTTGTACTTGGGTCACCCCCCGAAGTCCCGTTCGAGTTAACCACATTGTCCAGAAGTCCCATTATGGGAGACGTCCTTTCGGCACCCTGCACAGGTGACGATCTTCTCGAGCGCGGTTATCTGAACAACATGCCCGTTTCCAGTGGCTGACTCACCCGCGCAAGTGCAGCGAATTCAGCTACCCAGGCCGAGCCTGCCAGTTATAATGACAGCAAATTCAGGTCGTTCTGATTGCAATGCACGAAGTACCAGTGGTGGGATTCTCTGTGATTGGTAAGAGCATCTTGCAGTACCGACCGACCCTTTCGAATCCAGAGCCAGCAACGACTTCTCCCTAACTTCTGAGAGACAAGCTGGGGATCGATGTGAACGCGGTCGGACCTATATTGGGAATTGACTTCATTTCGGATCACTGCCTGCCCCCTTCTCGCTGAATATCCTCCTCTGCGTTCCCAGTTTCCCCTTGTGCCCCCAGTTACAAACGCTTATAAGACATGGAATGATCGCTATGGATGTCTATAAGACTCTGTTCCGCCAGATGGCTGAGCAGTCTCCGGCTGTCCTCTGGACAACGAACCTGGGAAACCAGATCACCATGTCCTGCGGTAGGGGACTGGCTACGCTGGATCTGCGCCCGGAGCAGGTCGTCGGAATGACACTGTTCGAGTTCTTCCGGGTCGAATCTCCTGAAGCCCCAGTCATCGCCATCCATCGTCGCGCCCTTTCGGGCGAGCAGACGTCCTGCCGGATGGATTGGGCCGGCCACGTTTTCCAAGCCTTCGTTGATCCTCTTCCGGATGAAATGGGAAATCCCATCGGCTGTCTTGGTTACGCCATGGAAATCGCTCCTGTCGGGAGAGCCGACCAAGCCGATGAAAGGTTTCAAGATCTCGTGGAGTCAGCGCCCGACGCCATAGTCGTCGTCGATCGAAAGGGACAGATCGTTCTGGTCAATGCGCAAACTGAGAGACTGTTTGGATATGCCCGGGAGGAACTGATCGCACAGACCGTTGAAATTCTTATCCCCGAGCGTTTCCGCAATAGCCATGTTGCGCAGCGTGAGTCCTATTCCATGAGCCCTCAAACCCGGCTGATGGGGTCACGTTCCGGCCTTTACTGCCTTCGCAAAGACGGCAGCGAATTTGCGGCGGAAATCAGCTTAAGCCCTATAGCAACCGGTGAGGGCACCCTGATCTGCGGAGACATCCGTGACATCACCGAACGCAAGAATGCGGAGCAGAAACTTGAAACGAGCCTGCGCGTTCAAAGCGCGATGAATGAAATCCTCCGAGTCTCGCTGGAGCCGATTCCTCTTGAGGAGCAGTTCCAACGGACTCTCGACATGCTCTTTGCGATTCCGTGGATCGCCCTGGAATCGAAGGGCTCTATATATCTGCTGGATCAAAATTCGCAGGTCATGTTGATGAAGGCCCAACGCGGTCTGCCGGAAGAGTTGCTGACCAGCTGCAAGGAGGTTGCCTTGGGGCACTGCCTTTGTGGTTGTGCCGGAGCCACGGGTGAGATCGTGTTTGCGGACAGCCTCGATGGCCGTCATGAAACGAATTATCCGGGCATACTTCCCCACGGCCATTACTGTGTTCCCATTGCATCCGACGGCCGGATTTGCGGGGTAATCAATCTGTACGTCGAAGAAGGGCATATCAGAAGTTCCGAGGAAGAGATCTTCCTCTCTTCCGTGGCGCGGGTGCTTGCGGGAATGATTAAACGGAAGGAATCGGAAGAAGCACTGGGGAAAAGCGAGGAGCGATTTGATCTGGCAGTGCGCGGGACGGATGCAGGAATCTGGGATTGGGATCTCCAGAGCAACAAGATTTACTTGTCACCTCACTGGAAGAGCATGCTCGGATTCTCGGACGATGAGATTGGCGACGACTTCAGCGAATGGGAAAAGCGGATCCACCCGGAGGACCGCGAGCGCGCGCTCACTGCTATCCACGACTATCTGGAGGGCAAGTCCGAGGACTTTGATCTCTCGCACCGGCTGCAGCATAAAAACGGATCATATCTGTGGATCCTCGCGCGCGGCGCCGCAGTCAAGGACCGAAGCGGCAGGTCTTACCGCATGGTCGGGTCCCACATTGACATCACGGATCTCAGGCGGATCCAGGAGGAGGTGAAAGAAAACCAGTTCCAGCTCTTTGCGGCCCAGAGGATTCAGGAACATCTTCTTCCGGAGCGTCCACCTGCGTTGCCCGGATTCGATATTGCCGGGGCGTCCTATCCCGCGGAGTTTGTTGGCGGGGATTACTTCGACTACATCCAAATGGGCGACGGAACCATCTGCGTTGCGCTCGGGGATGTGACCGGTCACGGCTTTGCCTCCGCATTGCTCATGGCTTCGACGCATGCCCGTCTGAGAACGCTGGCGCTGATCCACGCTGACCTTGGCGAGATCCTGGCCCTTGCCAACACTGCACTTTTTAGAGAAACCGAACAGAATCGTTTCGTTACTCTCCTGCTCGGAAATCTCAATCCACAGACGCGATCATTCTCATACTCCAGCGCCGGCCATCCGCCGGGTTACGTGCTGGATGCTTTTGGGGACATTAAGGCCACCCTGGGAAGCACGGCCATGCCTCTCGGGTTGATGCCTGATACTGTATTTCCTGTCATTGGCCCGATGGTTCTCGAGCCCGGCGATATTGTTCTCCTGCTCACGGACGGAGTCCTGGAAGCACAATCACCTGACGATGACGACTTCGGCAGCGAGAGGGCGCTGGAAATCGTAAGGAAAAACCGCAGCCAGACTGCGCGCGAGATCGTCGAAAGCCTCCACCGCGCCATTTTAGAATTCTCGCGCACGGAAAACCAAAGAGACGACGTGACCGTTGTTGTGATCAAGGTTGCCGCAGAATGAACGCCGGCGGATAAAATCTCTTGACTAGGGATGTCGGGATAGTGACCGTCCCCAGATCGTTATTGTCCCGAAGTCCCGTTCGAGTCCACGACAGCTTACGCGCCGTCCAACCCAAGCGGGTCATTCACAGGTTGACGGAGTTTCTGTTTGCAGCCCAGGTAGCGTTTGTTTGTACGGTGACGTGGGCTATGAGAAACTGGATTTGTTCCAGTTCACCACCTGCAAGACGGCACAGATGTGCGCAAGTGCAACGCAAATCGTGTGGCGCCAGATTTAGGATTCCAGCGCGCTGGGAAGCGGCCTTGACAACATGCCATATTGCCTTTGGCGTGATCCCGTCTGGTAAGACTCGTGATCGCTGTGCGGCAAAAGAATTCCGTTTGCACGCCGCAGTCGGTCCGGCATGCGTTGAAGTGTCTTGGAGATGCCGTGCGTCCTATGTATGATGCGTGATCAAGGGGAAGGCAAATGGGCGTTCTCGCGCTGGATTTGGGGGGCACGAAACTCGCCCTGGCGGTCATTGATGACCACGGTAACGTGCACCAGAAGCGAGTGTCGCTGCTGGGAGAACGCGTTGGGGCGGAGGTCGGGGCCCTGATCCGGGAGGAGGCGTGCCCGTTTCTTCGAGCGGCTGACATTCGCGGCATCGGGATCTGCGTTCCGGGAATCAGTCACACGGCAACCGGGCGTGTCTGGGCGCCCAACATCCCTGGATGGGAAGACTATCCGCTCCGGGAAGAAATGGTCTCAGTCTGCGGCGATCTTCCCGTCATGATAGACAGCGATCGAGCGTGCTGCATCCTCGGCGAAACCTGGCTGGGCGCCGCCCGCGGGTGCAGGAATGCAATCTTCGTGACGGTGGGAACGGGCATCGGCGCGGGCATCATGGCCGACGGCCGGATTCTCCGGGGCGCGCTCGACATCGCCGGCGCCGTCGGCTGGCTCGCACTTCAGCGTCCCTATGACTCCAATTACGGCTCGTGCGGCTGCTTCGAGTACTATGCCTCGGGAGAGGGCATTGCCAGGGCAGCCCGCGAACGCCTCCCCGCAGGGCGGGAGAGCCTGACGGCGCACGATGTGTTTGCAGCGTACGCGCTCGGCGACCCTGCCGCCGAACAGGTTCTCCGCCAGTGTGTCGAGTGCTGGGGCATGGCCGCCGCCAATCTGGTCAGCCTGTTCAATCCGGAAAAAATCATTTTTGGCGGCGGCGTCTTCGGGCCGGCGACCCAGTTCCTGGACGAAATCTACGCCGAGGCATGCAAGTGGGCCCAGCCCATCAGCATTCATCAGGTGAAGTTGGTGGTTTCGCAGCTCGGCGGCGGCGCCGGACTCTTTGGGGCGGCCCGCCTCGCATTGGACGCGGTCCATCAGAATTGCCGGGTGGATGAGCATGGTTAACCGCGGGCTCGTGTTCGGTACGGCCTGTTTAGGGATGCTGCTGTTCGGCGTCGTTCTGATCTCGATTGGCTCCATTCTACCCGGACTGACGGAAAAATTTTCGCTTGACGATATCGCAGCCGGCACCATTGCGGCTTTACTGCCGGCGGGCATCCTGTTCGGGTCCATGCTGTTCGGTCCCATCGCCGATCGCTACGGATACAGGACGCTCCTGGCGGTTTGCACTCTCCTCGTTTGCCTCAGCCTTGAGGGAGTGGCATTTGCCGGCAGCCTGGCGCAGCTCATGGCATCAGTATTCCTGCTCGGCTTCGGAGGCGGCGTCCTGAACGGCGCCACCAATGCGCTGGTGGCCGATATCAGCGCGGCGGGCCGCGGCGCAAGTCTGAGCCTGTTGGGCGTCTTCTTCGGAATCGGAGCGCTCGGAATGCCGGCTGTTCTCGGCTTGCTGGCTCCGCACTTCACGCGCGAGGCTATTGTTGCAGGCATTGGCGCGGCGGTGCTGCTGTGCGCCGGATTCATAGCGCTCGTGCGCTTCCCTGCTCCCAAGCAGGCGCAGGGCTTTCCTGTGGTTGCCGGAGTAAGGCTCCTGAAGGATGGCACCCTGGTCCTGCTCGGCGCGGTGCTGTTCTTTCAAAGCGGCATGGAAGGAATTGTAAACAACTGGGCCACCACGTTCCTGCATTACAAGGTTGGGGCCGCCGCCGGACCGGCACTCTATGCCTTGACGCTGTATGTGGCCGGCCTCACCCTCGCAAGACTGCTGCTGAGCAGCATCCTGAAGCGATTATCTTCCCGCATCGTCATGACGTGCGCGGGCGTGCTAGCCCTTTCGGGATGCTGTCTTCTATTGATAGCGGATCGATATGGACTCGCCTTGGCGGGATTGATCCTGCTTGGGGCGGGATTCGCGGCCGTGTTTCCGGTGCTGCTGGGAATCGTGGGCGATTTGTACCCGACTCTCTCCGGCACCGCCTTCAGCATTGTCTTCGTCATCGCCTTGACTGGGAACACGCTTCTTAACTATTTAACCGGTCATATCGCGCAGATTTTTGGGATAGTACACCTCCCGATCATCCTGCTCGCAAGCATGATCGTCACATCTGTCCTCTTGAGGATGGCATTCCGGAAAGTGGAGGGTCGTCATGCTGGCTGACACATGGTTGCGCAACGCCAGAAGCGTCATGGATGCGATCGAGGGCACCCAGATGGACAGCATCCGCCTGGCTGCAGGGACCATGGCGGACAGCATCCAGGCCGGCCGATGGGTGCATGCCTTCGGCTGCGGGCACGCTACGCTTCCGGTTGAGGAGATGTACCCGCGCATCGGCGGCTTCGTGGGTTTTCATCCGATGATCGAGTTGCCCTTGTCTTTTTTCACTCACATCGTAGGCGAGATGGGAGTCCATCAGTTTGTTTTTCTGGAGCGAGTGGAGGGGTACGGCGTCGAGATCATGAAGGGATACAACTTCGATGCCCGCGACACCATGTGGCTCTTCTCGCACTCCGGCATCAACAATGTGAACATCGACATCGCGCTGGAATCGAAAAAACTCGGCATGAAGGTGATCGCCTATGGATCGGCAAGCGGTGCCCGCGGGCGCAAGACGCGCCACTCCTGCGGCAAAACCATATTTGAAATCGCTGACGTGGTCGTGGACACGTGCGTGCCTTATGAGGATGCGTCCGTGCCGTTGAAAAATCATCAGGACAAGATCGGCCCCCTGTCCACCATCGGCTTTGTCACTGCTGTCTGGATGACCGTCTGCACAGTTGCCGAGATCCTGGCCGACCGTGGCGTGGGGCTCTATATCCATCCCTCGCACAATGTCCCCGGGGAACCTGGCGCCAAGGATCGTCTCAACGAGGCGCTTGCTGAATACAAGCGAAGAATCGCGGGCGTTTGAGATCGGGATCTTGCCGGAAACCGGCTTCCCAATGGCTGAATTGCAGTCAGGTCGACCCGATGGGAGGCGCTACTTCGCGTTGCGAAGGTCGGCCCGGCCTACCTTGCCGGCCACAACGTCCACCATAGTCTTTACGCCCTGCGCAAGGCGGAATTCGTAGCGACCCGGTGCGACGCCGGCAAAGCCGAACCAGCCGTTGCCATCTGTTATGGTGCGCACAGCGCGGCGAAAGGGTGACCACCCGGCGCGGCGCATCTCAATGGTTGCCCCGTCGATCCCCTTGCCATCCGGCCCGACCGCCGTGCCTGCGATCCAGCCGGTCGCCGGCTTGTCGATCCAGGGCATCTGTGGAACCGGAGCCGGACGGACGAAGGGTGCGTCTGCACCCTGCGACAGGTATTCAAGTCGGTCGACAGGCGGAGCCTTGGGAGGGGCCGACGGCTCCGGGCGCGGGTCCGTGTACATGGAGGCGTAAGAGAAAAATGACACCCCGTCGACTCGCCCTTTCCCGTACGGCCTGAGCACACGGGAAAGTTGTGCCAGGTTCGATTCCTTCGAGTTCAAGTAAGCGCCGATGCCGACCGCTATCTGGCGTCCGTGGCGATGCTGCTTCTCCCAGCTGATCCAACCGTCGAACCAGCCGCGCACCGTCGGATCCGCCTCGCGGGCGTAGTTCATCGGAATTGCCATATCGAGTATGCCTTCCTTCAGCCAGCCGTTCCAATCCTGGAATATGCGCTGTCCGGGAGACATGTCCAGGAAGTTCCGCTCGTTCTTAGGCGGTTTGCCCCAGGCAATGGTTGCCGCCGTCACCTTGATGCGCGGGTTGAGCGCCTTCGCTTCGATATAAATTTGCCGCACGAGCTGGGTCACCTGCTGCTGCCGCCAATCTGTGAAGCGAGCGTCGTCCGGCGCCGGAGTGTCGGTCCGCCCGGTTGCGCGCCGGAAGCGCGTGAGGCTGGTTTCGTTGTAGCCGACTTCCGCGCCCCGCTCCATCCGCTCCTCAGTTTCAGGGTAGCGGATGTAGTCGAAGTGAATCCCGTCGATCGGGTAGTTGCGGATTATATTGAGGTAAACCTTCACCAGATAAGCTGCCGCGCCCGGGTGCCCAGGATCGAGGAAGTAGCCGACGGGGAATCTGGCCTCGCCCTTTGGCGAGCGCGTCAGCCAGTTGGCCTCGCCGGTTTGCGCCGGCCCGTGCTGGTTATAGACATGTCTCGGGTCTTTCGGCGGCGTCTCGTCACGCCAGATCGGCATGGCATTGACCCAGGCATGGACCTCGATCCCTGCAGCATGTGCCGATTCCAGGACCGCGGCCAGACCGTCGAAATTCCCGTCATAAGCCGGATCTTCAACTGGCGGCTCGAAGGACCTGCTGTAAAGCGCGTCTCCACGCCGACGCACCTGCACGATCAGCGTGTTGACGTTGGCGCGCCTGGCGTCCTCAATCAGCTGCTCCACTTCTTTTGCAGATCGTATTCCGGCATGAAAGCCGTCGACCCACAGGGCTCGAAATTCCGGCGTTTCACCCGGGTTTGCCGCTGCGCGCAGCGGAGCGCGTCGCTGTGCGCACGCCATTCCTGTTAATGCGAGAGGGATGAAGATGACGCAGCGAAGCAGCTTCATTCGCAATCCTCCGTTCTCAGGGGAGGCGGCTCGAACATGCCGTATTCTAGCGTCACGATGTCGCCCCACATTTCCTGGAATTGGACATCGATCGTGTCTGGCTGACGGCGATTGGTAACCGGGCCATTATACCTCACGCAGGGTCTCGCGAATCCTAGTGCTCAGGACGAGCATGTACACCAGATTCGATTCTTGATCTTGCATACTCATCAATCCTCGTTAACAGGCCTGTCATTGTTTAACCGTTCGCGGGCCTGGATAGTGGATAGGAGGGACGAGCCGCGTTTCCGATCGAGGTCCGCGCCCAAGCCTCCGCTCGCTGACGAGTCGGGCTTGCCCTATCAGACTTTGATTAATATGTGCCTTCGGGATCGCGCTGCCAGCAGGAAGAAGCTCTCGATACAGGTGCAGCACCGGCTGCGGGCTCGGAATATGCCGCCGGTCGAACAACTCCTCATACTCACCCGCCGCCTCCCGCCATCGCCACCGGCGCATCGACCGATCCGAGATCCCGAGGGTTTCGGCCGCTTGCCGCCACGACACCTGCCTACTAGCCGCCCGGAGAATCACTTCCAGCACTTTCATCGCCCGCTCCACCGCGGGTGACGCATACTTTTCCATGGTGTTCCCCCGGCAATACCCTACCCGCCACGGACCGGACAGATGACGTACTAATCACACGTGTTAACGGAACCGTTGTATTCGTCGATGTTTCGCACTAAAGTACATGGGATTCGAGTCGCCACGCGCAAAGCCATATGGGGGAGGATCTTATGAGGAGGCATCTACCGTTTATTTTGGTGCTGGTCCTGCTGTTGCCGGTCGTTGGGAAAGCTCAGACGCGCGGCCGCAACAGCCGGGATGATCGCAGCGAGCGCATCGCGCGGGTAATCGGGGACTGCGAACAGCGCACGAACGAATTCCTGAAAGCCGTCGAGAGCGCCTGGGGCCGCGAACGGCACAACAACGACGTACTGGACCGCAACGCCGCGAAGTTGGAGCGGGCGCTGAATCGAGTCCGCGATTCCTGGAATCGCGACCACAACTACGGGCGGACGCGCGGAAACATCGGCGCAGCCATTAACGCCGGCAGGGATGTCAACAGAACCCTGAGCCACCATCGCCTGAACCAGCGTGTATCGCGGGAATGGGGAGCTATCAAGACCGAGCTGGACAATCTCGCGGAAGTCTTCGAGCAGCCGCGCATTCGCTGGTAGGCTGCGCCTCGAGGATCAGGCCCTGCAGACACTCACAGAGGAGCTGGCCAAGCTCCGCAGGATGATGTGTGTTTGCCAGAATCGCCTCGGCATCCAGGGTCCCGGCAGTAAGCAACACGCGGAATAGCATGGCTGTGGTGTCATCCCCTCCCCAACGCGTCGTGCCCGAAACCGCACGAATCACCACGCGTTGACACAACAGCAGCAGCATTTATTTACACAAAAGCAGTCAATATCGAATCTTGCCTGGAGTTGGTTGCGCTTGGATACGTGTGGATTCTCGCGGGCACAGCTTGGGACACAGCCAAGAGTCCCTCTTCGCATCATCTCAAGCCATAAGATTCTGCCTCAAGTTGACCACATTGCGCTACAATCGCCGAACTAGTCATACGCTTTTGTAAATGCGGTGTGATGATGATGTATGAAACTCCCGAACATAAAGCTCGCCACGACATCGACGCCGATTTGAACGCAGCAGGCTGGATCATTCAAAGTCGGGGTGAACTCGATCTGACGGCACGCCGAGGAGTCGCAATACGTGAGTTCCCGATGAAGCCGGGTTTCGGTTTCGCGGATTATGTGCTTTATCTCGACCGGAAGGCTGTCGGAGCCGTGGAGGCCAAGGCTGAGGGCACGCTTACCGGCGTCGAGGAACAATCGGCAAAATATGCCGCGGGCCTGCCGGATAACCTGCCTGCGTACAAGCGTCCGCTGCCATTCCTGTTCGAGTCGAACGGCTCGGTGATCTACTTCACTAATGGCCTCGACCCCACGCCCCGCAGCCGGCAGGTCTTCTGCTTTCCGCGCCCGGAAACGCTGGCAGAACTCGTCGCCCAGCCCACACAGCTTCGCGCCCGCCTGAAAGATATGCCGCCCCTCGACGAAATGCGCTTGTGGGGAGTCCAGGTGCGCGCCATCCATAACCTCGAACAGTCCTTCGGCAAAGCCGCCCCGCGCGCCCTAATCCAGATGGCGACCGGCTCGGGCAAAACCTTTATGGCCGTCAATGTTGCCTATCGCTTGCTCAAATACGGCGACGCGAAGCACATCCTGTTCCTGGTGGATCGTGGGAATCTCGGCAGGCCGGCATTATTCTGAGGTGACAACATGACAAGTCTGTTGAAGCGGATGGGCGGCGCCCTGTAGGACACCGCCGTTCAGATTTTCGGGCTGCAGGCTGTCTTCGGCCCTGGTACTGGAAAAACCAAGAAGGTAAAAGCATCGCCCGAGCGATAAAGATCGAAAAGAATTGCCCGACTGAAGCGGTCACCATCCTTCAGGGAGGCCGCCAAGAGGCGTTGCCGACCTGCCTCACTGATTTGGAAGGTGATCACTTGGCCGGCTATCGAGGTGAGCGCGAAGTATCCATCGTTGTCCTTCCTTTTTCGTAATGTCGGCACTTCAGTTCCTCCTATTGAATTACACGAAGGCCTCGCTGCAGATGATGCGCGGCAGGCCTTCCGCCTCCTGCTCATGTAGGCGGCGGTCTTCATAGATTTGTTCGTGCAAGCCGTGATCGTGATAAATGTCGGTCAGGGACCGCACAAGCGGATTCCCAATGACTCCGTTGCGACGCAAGGTGTTGAGTTGCCTGCGGATTGCGGCTGTGACGGGCTTCTTAAAGGCTTCTTCAAGCTTAGCTACCTGGGCTTTAAGGTCGGTCTCTTCATCCGCCAAGCGGCTGTAAATTGCCCGCAGCTCGCGCAAGACGTATACCTGGGAAGTCGTAAGGGAAAGGCCATGCTTCAGTTGAGCCTGCCGATGCCTTAGTTCACTTTCAAAGGCTTCCAAGACTTTCATCACCGTGCCGTTGTGTCCGGGGGGCAGAAGGGCTGTAGGCTCAGTGCGGGAACATTTAAGCTTTCCGAGGACAGCGGGGACTTCCCGCGTTTCCGGGTTTCCGTCGGCATCGGTTAGGTAAAGCTGCTGATACTTTCCGGCCTGGCAGAATACGAATTTTCCGGCGCCGCTAAAAGCGCCTCGGGCCGACCGGATTCCGTCCCGAAGAGCTGCGATCCTCTGAAACTCCGCGGGATCATTGGAGCGCAGAGACCGCATTAATTCTTCGGCTTCACTTATGTCAAGAAATTCTGTTTCCTTTTCCTCGAAGAGCGATAGCTGGCAGCCTTTCTTCTCATAGATTGCGAACATGGCATCTTCGTTGATGCGCTCGTCAGTGTCGAGGATCGCCGCATCTTCGCCGATAGTGTCGTGGATTTCCTGGATGCGCTGCCGAAGCACTTGCTGCAATCCCAGATTCCTTTCAAGCTTTAATTCCGGCAGGAAATTGAAGCCCCAAACGCGCTCGTTCTCCGTTCCAATGCGGTCGATGCGGCCAAATCGCTGAATCAGGCGGACCGGATTCCAGTGCAGGTCGTAGTTCACTACCACATCCCCGTCCTGCAGGTTCAATCCTTCCGACATCACGTCGGTGGCCACAAGGATATTGACTATCTGGTCCTGGCCGATGTCGAGCTGGGGATTCGAGTGTGGCGAGAACCGTGCAGCCATGCGGGCCTTGCTCTTCTCCGTGCCGTAAATGAACTCGATATCGCGGCGAACACCGCCAGGATTGATGTTCTCGTAGAGGTACTGAACCGTGTCGGCATACTGGCTGAAGATCAGCACCTTGCCAGTGGTTTGCGGGATGCCGTCAGTCAGCCCCGCCAGCAGTACCTGAAGCTTGGCATCCTGCTGGGGTGAGATCGGCTCCACCAAGCTGATCATTTTTTTCAACAGCTTGCGATCTGCCTCAAGATGCACTCTCAGAAGCTGCTCATTGAAATCCTCCAGTTGGTAGCGTCGCGAGCATTTCTCCAGAGCATCAATCAATCCGGAATCATCGTAGATATCAGATTCATAGAGAAGTCTCTGAGCGTCTTCGCCGGCGGGAACGAATCCCTGGTCAAGCGCTTCAAGGAAAAACCCGTGAATCCGTTCCAATCGTTCGAGGCTCTTGCGAAATGCATGGACACTGGACTCGAAACGCTTGAAGATCATCACACGGATCAATCCGCGCAGGTTGATCCCTGCGCGATGGAGATCCTGGTACGGATCAACCTTTTGCTTCTCCGGGCGAACGTAGTTCCACAGACCGTACCGTGCATAGGTCAATTCGGAACCGGGCTTAAGCTCATGCCCTGTCCCGGCGGGCCGGCCGAGATAGCGCCGGATCCGCTCATAGAGGCCATCATAGGTCTCTTCGATGCTGTACCGGAGAGTCTCCAATTCCCGCCGCGGGAAATACTGATGGCGTCCGGCAACCATTACATAGGCTTTCTTGTCCCCCGAAAGATATGGACGAACCTGGCTGTCGGATAATTCCCGCAGCGATTGGCTGGTGTCAGCAGCGTACCCGTACCAGCGCAGGATATGGCGCCGGGTGCGGCGGATGAGGATGTGGACCAGAAGGTCTTGCAGGCGTTTTTGACCCTTCTCGATTAACTTAAAGTACTCCTTCAGGTTAGGAGGGTCGATCGGAAGCTGGGTAATATCGTCCTGATGAAACAGCTTGATCTGGTTGTAGACGTCGCCGGCGCCTCGGTTGCGAGGGGTAGCAGTAAGCAGACATACCTTCTTGAGTCCTCTGGACAAGAAATCGGCCATGACCTCGTAGCGTTGCGAGGAGTGGTGGCGAAAATTGTGGCTCTCATCAATGAGCACGAAATCCCGATCCTTGTAAGTCCTCTCATCGAGGATCGACTTGGCGCTTCCTTCATCGGGGAGCTTGAGCATACTCATAGGAAGAATTTTCGCATCCAACGCGAATTCATCGTCATAGCCCTGCCACATCTCCTCCAGCGTCTTCGGGCAGATGATCAGCGGCTTGGCGCCCTGGGTCCGCACGAAGTGCTTGACCACGGCAGCCCCGACGTAACTCTTGCCGAGGCCGACGACATCGGAAACAAACGCTCCTCCCTGGTCCCTGATGATCTGGATTGCCTGCCGGACGGCGGTTTTTTGAAAGTCGGCGAGGCTGCGGGTCAACTCATCGTCCCAAAGGATTTCTCCGTGCTCACCCTCGTCCAGCCGATCGGCCACCAGGGCGTAGAGTGTCTTCATGTAGATGTCATAGGGTGTCACCGCCGCTTCGGCCCAGGACTGCCGCAATTCCTGCGTGAGCAGTTCGTCGAATTCCTGTGCCTCCTCCCATAACCCTTCAAACCACTCGGTCAGCTTCGCGTGATTGTCATTGCCGTGCACGACGACATTCAGCTCGGTATTGTGCGTCAAACCGCTGAGGGTGAGATTCGACGACCCAACAATGGCAATCCCTTTCTCGTACCTTCCATCGTCACGGTAGTCGAAAATATAAGCCTTGGCATGCATGCGTCCCTTGGTATAAACGCGCACCCTGAGTCGCTTTTCCTGGATCATCTGGACCAGCGACTTCACGAGAGCCTGCGCATCGTCGGTCTGATCCATGCGTTCAACCGTGCGCCGCAGATTGTCGGCTGTTTCTTCCGCCCGTTGTCGCTGCTCCGAGCGTTTCAGGTAGCGCTCTCGTTCCTCGTCGGCGGCCGCGAGTTCGAGCCGCTGGTATCCCTCGGCGATCTGCTCGATTGTTTCCCGGCTGCTCGTGTTACCGATCAGGATGCGGAGGTTCGAAACATTTGTGAGCTTGCCGGAGACCGCTTCCAGCCCGGAAAGGAAGAAATAGCCGACGGCGAACTTGGCGGCTTCGGTGCTTCCGAGGATGCAGTTGATGTGATCGGCCAGTTTCTGATCGCGATTATCGATGATGTCGTTTGAGGGCATTGGATTTACTCCACCCACAGCTCGGATATCGGCACAGCCCATAGATGCGGCCCGAATGGGACCACCTTTTCGCCAGCATAAAGGACAACTCCCGCGGCAAACTGCTTCCCGGCATCTTCGGCCAGGCTGCGCAGGCCACTGAAGTCCTGGACGCCGACGCCATGCGATGACTTTACCTCGATCCCCACCACGCGTCGTCCGCCTTCTTCCAATACAAAATCCACCTCCTTGCCTGCTGCCGTCCGGTAATGCATCAGCACAGGTCTGCTCTCTTCCCACTCGGCTTGCTTGAGCAATTCACAGCCGACGAAGGTTTCGAGAAATCGTCCGGACAAGTTGGCGTCCTTGAGCACGGCATCCTCGGATGCATTCAGCAGATGGGCCATGAATCCCGTGTCCCCAAGGAGCACCTTGGGCGCCCTGACCAGCCGTTTGCTCAGATTTGCGGTCCAGGCGGGAATGCGTTGAATGAGGAACGCGGCTTCAAAAAGCGCCAGGTAGCGCTGGAGAGAGGTGTGCGGAATGCCGGCGCTGCGTGAAAGTTCCGAGATGTTCAGCAACGCCGCGGAACGCGCCGCCAGCAGAGCCAGGAGCCGCGGCGTTTCCAGAAGGCCATCGATGTTGGAAAGATCGCGGATGTCTCGCTGCAAAATCGTGGTCAGGTAGGATGAGAACCAGGCGCGCCTCGGCGCAGCGGATCGCCGGATGGCCTCGGGATATCCGCCTCGATGGATGCGCTGGGCCAAGGAGGCGCCATGGACTGCCCTATCGATGACGGGGAATCCCTTCCCTGAAAAAAGACGCTTGATAAAGGTCTCGCGCCGGCCCTCGATCTCGCCTTGGGAAAAGGGCCGCAGCGTGAGGATTTCCATCCGTCCTGCCAGCGACTCGGAGAGTTTTGGCAGCGTCAGGACATTGGCGGAGCCGGTGAGGATGAATCGGCCAGGCCTCCGGTCCTCGTCCACGGCCATTTTGATCGCGGGAAACAGGGCGGGGGCCTTTTGGATTTCATCGATGATGATGGTCCCTTCGAGGCCGCTGAGATATCCGCGCGGATTGCCGGCAACGCCTCCCAGCACTGCGGAGTCATCCAGGGTGATATAGGCGGCTTTGCGGATGCCCGCCGCCAGCGCCCGCACCAGAGTAGTCTTGCCGGTCTGCCGGGCGCCGTTGATCAGCACGACCGGAGATTCGGCCAGACCCGCTCGCACCAGAGGTTCGATATTTCGCCGTATCATGGTGAATATTTAACCATTCAGTGGTAAATTTGCAAGCACTATCGCGATCAAGCAATGCACTATTTCAGCGTTGCTGTCTCAAGATGAACGGACCGCCGGCATATCCGCCCATGCATTTTCCAGCTTACGGTGAATATTTCGCCGGATCATGGCTGATAATCAGCCACCAAACGGACAATTCTTAACGACAAATGATTGCCGCCAGACGGGCTTTGGCATCGAGAAATGAGTGACAGTTTCGACGCCGGTCGAGACTGCGACCGTGAATCGCGACACAGATCTTGTCAACCTTCCTCCTCGACGAATTTGATCTCATCCTTGGTCAATCCGTAGAGGCGATATACTCGCTCGTTGATTTCCTGTTCCAAAGCTGTCGTGTCAGACTGTGGGTTCAGATTCTTTGCATTGAGGATGCGGTCGACGAGACTTACCAAAGCATCGTGTTCTGCCCGTTCTGTTTTAACGCCGAAGTTGATGGCCCTAATTGGGAGTTGGCGTATAAATCGAGCCTCATAGCTATACCATCCGCCCCGCATCTGAGTCGCAATCTTATGATGAATGTAATCAATCAAGAGGCTGTTGAGGACACCCAAGAGAAACTCATGTCGATATGGATCTGCAGGGAGAATGCCATATCCGCCGGCTGCGCCACCTGTAAAAAACACATTTCCTGTCGAGTCCAGCGAGAAGCGAGCAGATGGTGCAATATCGGGCGTGAAAATCTTTGGCGATGAGATCACATCTAATGCTTGGGAGCGACCATAAGCATACCAACTCGGCGCATTCAGGTTGCCACGTTCTCTGTCTTCAAGAGTTTTCCGATTGTCACGCAAATAGGCCATGGTATTTGGATAGTCTCGCTTGAGAACAGCCTCGCCAATCAGCCGCATTTGACCGTTGGAGTCTCTGAGATAAGGAAACAAGATCAAGCGATTTGTCAAAGTCAGCTCATATCGGCGGCTGTCCCCGCCCTTTATTAGGGGATGAAGCAAATCTGGCTCGAGAGTATATTCCTCATCTTGTTCCGGTGAGTGTACAAGGATCTGTTTCTTTGTCCGTTCCAACTGCTGAACGATAAAAACCCTGTCAGCACTCGTTTTGATTCCTTGGAATATTCGTGCTGTAACGTGCTCCAATTTGGTGGGAATCCTCTGCAGCCTATCTAACAATGCCGCGCACCGGCCGACGGAGAAGCTCCACTCTGCAATGCCAATCTGCTCCGCAGCGACTGTAGCTTGCAAAGCCCGCGTTGAAGCCAGCCAGGTTAGCAGATCATCGACCACCATCCATCTGCAGCTCCCAGCCCCAGGCTTTGCCAGGAAAAGCAAGCAGACGTAGTTGCTCGCGCCGGGGAAGACCTGTTGGTCACCAAAATGGACGACGTGTTTGAGATGCTTCCCCTTCGCAATCAGGGCTCGCAGGGGTTCGCCGTATTTCGCGTTGAAAAACTTGTGCGAACAAATGTAGGCGAGAATCCCAGAAGGACGAAGCAGCTGCATCCCACGCTCAATAAAAACAACATAGATGTCGTAATTGCCTTTACTGGCTGATGCATAATGCTCCTTGAAGAATTCGGCCTGCGCGGGATCCTGCTGTTTGAGTGTTTGGATCCTGATATACGGTGGATTGCCGATCACGATGTCGAAGCCGCCATCCTTACTGCCCGAGATGCCAAACATCCATTCCGGATCGAAGAAACTGGCGTGTGCATTTTGATCATACGGATCCCAGGCGGCCAGCTCCTTGGCGGTTGATGCGCGCATACCGCTGTCGCGCAGTAGGATCGAAATCTCGTTGCGCAGCTTCGCATCCTTCTCACGACACTTAGCCTTCTTTGCCGGTGTTCTGGCCACGAAATAATCGTGACGGACCTGCTCGAGCTGCCGGCGCAGAACCGGGATTTGATCGGACATCAAAACCAATTGTTGGGGGCGCTCGATTGGAATCAGCGAGTTGGCGGCCACGACCTTGGTTTCGAGATTCGGCAGCGGGCGAACTCCGCGATTGGGCGCCGATTCATCGACGATCTGGTCGACGATCAGGGCTATGAAGAACCGCAGCTTGGCGATCTGGCAGGCGATGGGCTGGATGTCAACGCCATGAATGCAGTTTTCGATGAGATAGAGCTTACGGGCAAAATCCAGCTCGTGAAAACGGGTGTCGAACGAGTGTTCGATATCTGCGATTCGCGCCTCCGCTTCTGAAATGGCAGCTTCCCGGTTTTTGTCGTCCTCCATCTGTTCTGCAAGCTTGAGGTCATGCCGCGCCTTTGTCAGCTGCTGTTTCTTCCAATGGCGGTTGTTCGGATCCACCTTCTGCAGGACGTCAACCAGGCGGTGCAGGGCGCCCATTGGGAACGCTCCGGACCCGCACGCCGGATCGAGGATCTTGATCCGGTCCATGGCGTCAATCAACGCCTCTACCTCCTGATCGGTGAGGTCATGGCTGGAATCTTCGGCGGCGAACAGCCCGCGTATCCGTTTCTCGTTCTCAGGCTTTTCTGGCCCATCCGAGCTCAATGCTCCGGCCAAGTAGGCCGCGAGCGATTCATCCACCATATAACTCACGATTTCCCGGGGGGTATAGAAAGAGCCGGTCGCCTTGCGGGCGGTGGTGCGGGTATCCTCATTGTAAGAGGCCAGCAGATTTTCAAAAACCTTGCCGAGCATTTCAGGATCAAGAGCGATTTCCTGGTCGAACGGCGTGTTCTCTTCGACCGTAAACTTGTATCGGCCGAGCACCTCAAGGAGACCACGCACCACCTCGTGCTTATGCTTTGTATCGCCGTAAGCCTCGCTGAGATCGACATCGGTCAGGGTCCCAAAGAACAGCTCATTGGGAACGCAGAGATGGTTCTCCCTTTCTTCGGAAAAGTCATCGAGCCGGACGTTTTTCTTGTTTTCACTCTGGATAAAGACTTCGTCCAGACAATCAAACAGCCCGCCGTTTACGAAGGGCACCAGACGGAGCTTCTCAAGGAATTCCGAAGCATCCTCCAGGAGGTCGGCATATCGATAGAGTGTCGTGGAGCCCCGGTTTCCGTCCCGCGAGCCTTCGTATTTCTTTCGGAATCCGCGCTTGTCCTGTTCCTGGTTTAGCGAGGCAAAAAAGAGATTCTGGAGGAAGGCTTTGTAGAAGGTACCGGATCGGGGTGAAAAGTCCTTCAACATTTGCTTGATGTATCGACATTCGAAAAATTCCCGTGGGATCAGGCCCTTTTCCTGAAGGAACCGACAAAAGATAAGGCGGGTCAGCAGCCGGATCAGGAAGATGGATTGCTGGTCTTCGCCTTTTACGCTGCGCGGATAAACTACCTTGGGGTGCTGAAGCGCCCAGAAATACCAGTCGGCGATCTCCCGATAGAATTCCTTGGTGACAGCCTCGACGTCGAAGGCGTCGTTATGCCGCTTTTGGATGTCGGCGGCTGTGATGGTCTTTTCCTCTGTTTCGCTAATCTCCACCAGCGAAATGCGTTCTGTGGCCGTGCGCAGCGGCGCGTCGGATCCAACCCGCAGCCGGCGGAATAAGATCTTGGCGGCATCATCCTGCGAGTTTCTCGCATTGACGAATTCCCATTCCGTCAGTTCCTTGTTGCTAACGAGGAACAAGCCGCAAAAGGAGGGATCGTCCTGATAGATACGACGGATCACGCTCCGCTCAGGCCCTCGGCAGAGACGGCTTGAATCCAGCCGCAGGTGGAGGATCTTGAACTCGTTTTGTTCTGCCAGGATTTCCGGGGCACAGTCGAGCGTTTGGCGGATGCTTTCGGGCCAGCCGGCCCAGGGGAGGCTGCCGCTGGTATAGCTGTAATTGAGGCAATTGCAGAATAGCTTGCGAGCATGCTCAACGGAACTAAATGAACGTAGGATCCCGTGGATTACGAGCATCTTCGAACGATGGTCAGTCTTGCCAATATCCTGTGGCTGAGGCAGCGCCAATCCAGCCTGGGAAACCCTGCCCCGGCAGGCGCAGTTCTGCCCCCGGCGCAGATCCAGCAGTGTGTTTGGCCAGAGAGCAATCTTTAAGTTGTCAAACACTCGGAGAACCCGATCTTGCGAAAGTCGATTGGCAATCTCAACTGCCAGCGCATCGACATCACCGGCATGCAATTCGAACGTCTCATTGGTGCAATATGAGTACAGGTTGGTGACGGGTTCTTTTGCCAGCGTGCCGTCAGGAAGACGCCAATCGCCTTTGACGTCGAACTCAGTATGACCACCGAACCAGCCGTCCAGCTTCTCCTTCACGTCACGAAGAACACTCTCGCGGAGGCTTTCCGGCAAGGGATTGGCACAGATGCATTGAGACGGAATATAGAGGTCAACCCTGTGATCCATCAGCAACGGTTGTGGGCGGACAGGCATATGCTCATTCCTCTTGGATGAGTGCTTCTTGCGCAATGTCCTCTCTCGCCAAGGTTCGCTCGGGGGGTGCGAAACTCAGTTCAAATTGAGAATGATGGCGCCAGCATAAACCCTTGCGGCGGAATGGTCAAACACCTCGTTTGTTGGCCGAACACGAATACCTCCGTGCGCTCTCGCGCCGGAAAATGTGGACGCAAACCTATTTCGTGCTCCCCGAATCCAGGCTATAGAACGCATAAGACCCCAAAATAGGTTTGCGTCCACATTTTTCAGGCAAAGCGATCTGCGAACCTCTGCGCACGTCGCCAGTCTTCGACGTGGGCGAAGACGTTGTCATGTTTGCGTACAAATAATTCCATGGGGCTCCCTCCGTGGAATGAGCCCAGTCTCTCTGGCTCATCGCGCCAGTCCCATCTTCGGGACCTTGATAAGGCGGTATCTCCTGATTTTGTGTCAGGAGGTATTCAGATGTTAGCGGCTTTTATTGATTCGCTGTCGTCGCCGGAGGGAGCACCCGCTTTCCGGATTTGGTTGCGGGTCGTTAGAGGTGCTCTATCGCTGTCAGATTTCCGGTGTCTTTTTGTTCAAGAGCTTAGGGATCAATATGACGCCAAGGACGACGATGACGATACCGCCACCGACTAACGGCAAGGCCTTGCCGAATGTCTTGAGGAGATGAGGGGCGAGCGCGCTCAGCGTGGTCAGGAGCGTGGTCATCCATGCGATGCCGATCGCAATGGGAAGGCCGACTTTGCGCTGGGGGACACCCGCGTATTTCATGAATCCCATGACGACCCACGGGCCGATCAAGGGCGAGATGATCGCGGTCGACAAGAACGCGCCCTTCGAGGCGACGAGCCTTTCGATCTGAGGGCTACGTTTCTTTTCGAGAAAATCGGTAAACTTCTTCCACGAAACAAGCCTGTTCCAGAAAAAATCCACGGCGATGACTTGAGTATAGCAGAGCGGCACTGCGAACCCGGCTACGACAAGGGGGTGCCACTTGAAAGAAAGAATCGCGACGGGGATCGATGCGAGGATACCGGCGACAGGGTTGATCGACTGAAGGGAGAAAAAGAGTATCTGCCATGCGCTCATGGGTTGCGTTTCTCCAGGGTATTCTCGATATGTTTCCGCATCGTCCTCATGGTGTTCG
>Ga0187885_10001797_pt1 | contig 22642 bp, 21 predicted proteins | sample June2016WEW_20_1_3_FD_132970 | JGI IMG/M metagenome (GOLD analysis project Ga0187885, IMG submission 132970) | Peatland microbial communities from SPRUCE experiment site at the Marcell Experimental Forest, Minnesota, USA - June2016WEW_20_100 | ecosystem: Environmental > Terrestrial > Soil >... | reverse complement strand
GGGAGGTGGCGGCGCCGGCCCAGCCGGCGCCTTCACCCACCGCCTCGGATCCGACGGTCAAACGCTCCGGCGTCACTTGTGCGTCACTTGGTCCCGACGGCCGGCCTGCCGCCGCGGATCGGGGCCGCCTTCTTGACGCGCTTGGGCAGGGTCTCGGTGCCGACCAGGGCCTCGTTGTCCTGGCCGCGGATGAAGGCCTCGACGCGGTTGAAGGCGATGTCGTCGTGGAGCTGGATGGGCGGGCTCTTCTTGAAGTAGGCCGAGGGTGCGACGAGGGCGCCCTTGAGGCCGCGATCCAGCCCGAGCTTGAGACAGCGAAGGGCATCGATGACGACGCCGGCGCTGTTGGGGCTGTCCCAGACCTCGAGCTTCATCTCGCACTTGAGCGGCACGTCGCCGAACGTCGTGCCCTCCATGACGATGTAGCAGTACTTGCGGTCCAGGAGCCAGGGCACGTGGTCGGACGGGCCGACGTGGATGTTGTCGGGCTCTAGATCGTAGTCGAGCATGCTGGTCACGGCGTTGGTCTTGGAGATCTTCTTGGACTCCAGGCGCTCGCGCTCGAGCATGTTGAGAAAGTCGGTGTTGCCCCCGAAGTTGAGTTGGTAGGTTCGATCCAGGCGGACGCCGCGGTCCATGAACAGGCGCGTCAGGACGCGGTGGCTGATCGTCGCGCCGACCTGGCTCTTGATGTCGTCGCCGATGATCGGCAGGCCCTTCTCGGCGAAGCGGCGCTGCCAGTAGGGCTCGCGGGCGATGAAGACCGGGATGCAGTTCACGACGCCGACGCCGGCGGCGAGGGCCTGCTCGACGTACCACTTGGTGGCTTCCGCCGAGCCGACCGGCAGGTAGTTGATCATGACGTCGACCTTGCGCTCGCGCAGGATGCCGGCCACATCGGCCGTCGGCCCGGGCGCCTTCTCGATGATCTGGCTCAGGTACTTGCCCAGACCATCGTGGGTCATGCCGCGCTCGACCTTGACGCCGAGGTTGGGGACCTGCTGGAAGACGAAGGTGTTGTTCGGCTTGACGTAGATGGCCTCGGAGAGGTCCTTGCCGACCTTGTTCTTGTCGATGTCGAAGGCGGCCACAAAGTCGATGTCGCGGACGTGGTAGCCGCCCAAATTGACGTGCATCAGCCCGGGGACGAAGTCGGTCTCCGACGCGTTCTCGTAGTAGTAGCGGCCCTGCACCAGGCTGCTCGCGCAGTTGCCCACGCCGACGATGGCGACGCGGATCTTCTTACTCCGCTCGGGGGTACGGCCGCTGCCGGTTGCCGGCGCCGTTGCGTTCGCGGCGTCGCCGCTCAACTTATCGCTCACTGTGCTCTGTGCTCCTCTTTGCGAAGCTGCGTACGAACGTGCCAGGTTCGGGCCAGGCCGTCACAAAACAACGCACCTTTATATAAAGGCGCGTTGATGCTAAGACGCCCAGCTCCAGCTGTCAAGGCGCGCGGCGGCTGCGCGCGGCGGGCGCACCAGGCGGGCCGGGGGCCCCTAACGACGCGGCGGCGGATCAGTCCGGCCGTGGCCCCAGACCTCGGGGCCGCAGATGAAGGGTCGCGCACCGTGGCGGGGCAGGCTCGCTGGATCCGTGCGCCAGGCGGTCACCGTCCGATCGAGCCAATCTTCGAGCTCCGCGAAATCCCGCCACGGGGTGAACGCCCAGCCCTCCCCTCGACACAGGTCGATCAGGGTGCGCTTGGCGAAGACGATGTCCGAATAGGCGGCGGCATAGCGATCGCTCTCACCGTCGCCTACCAGGACAACGGTCCGGCCGGCGGCCTGGTGGGCCAGGACCCGCTGCCGCTTGCACGTGCCGCAGACCAGACAATCCGGGTGGCCGTTGGGAAAGGTCATGTCGGCGCGCCCGCCGTCGAACGTGGTCCGTGCGCTGATCACCGGGACGGGCGGGGCGCCCAGCCGCCGCAGCGCGGGCTCGATGTAGAAGCCGAAACCGTCGCTGACCACTTCCACGGGGATCTCGAGCGCGAGGGCGTACCTGGCGAACGAAGCGAAGGCGAGATCGAGTGGCTGAGCGTCGGCCAGCTCGACAACCCGGGCCGCATCACCGGGGAGCAGCTTCACCTCGCTCTGGTAGAGGGTCCGCGATCCCACGAGGCCGGCACCGTAAGCCTCGTCGTCGGCCCAATACTGCTCACCGATGAACCGGTAGAGGATCTCGTCGGCGACGTCGGTAGTGGCGATCGTACCGTCGTAGTCGACGAGGACCGCGATCGGGGCCTGGCCGGCGAGCAGTGGCGGCACTGGGACCGGAGTGGGCCCTACAACAACACGGGCCGGTAAGCGCTGGTCAGGCGGCATGGCCGAGAGGATAGCGGACGGGGCCGGGCGGAGGGTCTCGCCGGGCGGCCGCCGTGAACGAGGCCGGCGCGCAGCGGTCGACCCGGTCCGCGAGCATCCCAGGCCGTGGCGGAAGACCCAGCACTACCCCACCGCTCGGGCGAGGCGGCGAGAGCGGGCGACCAGGATCCCGAGGACGATCACCAGGCCGCCTGCGACCTGACCCAGGACGATCTCCTCGCTCAGGAAGAAAGCGGCCATGATGACGGCGAAAGCCGGGACCAGGAACTGGAAGAGCATCACCCGCGTGGGCCCCAGGATCTTGATAGCGGCGAAGACGACGACGTTGGCCGCCGCCGCCGGGAGCAGGGCGCAGTACGCCAGCAGGCCCAGAGTGCCAAGGCCGACGTGCGACAGTTCCAGCCCCGGGACCTCGATCAGGGCCAGAGGCAGCATCCCCAGGCAGCCGAAGCCGATCGCCCACGTCGCCGTGCGCAGCGGTGAGTGGCGCCGCAGGACGGGCGCGCCGAAAGCGACGTAGCAGGCCCACAAGACGGTCGCCGCGAGGGTCATCAGGTCGCCGCCGGACGCTCCCGTGAGCCCAAAGCCGTGGGTCGCGGCGACGATGCCCACCGCTCCGCAGAAGGAGATGGAGGCGCCGATCGCCTTGGCCGGCGATAGCGTGTCAGACCCGACTGCGGCGGCGATGAGCATCGTCGAGACGGGCGTCGCAGCCGTCAGCAGGGCCGAATTGGCGGCGGTCGTCTGGCCCAGCGCCGAAGCCCACAGGTCCTGATACAGGCCGAAACCAGCCAGGCCGAGCAGGGCGATCGGGAGCACGTCCCGGCGCGGAAGAGAGACGCTGCCTTCGCGCCAGCGCAGGAATGCAAGCAACACCAGGAAGGCCGCCAGGAACCGGCAGAAGGCGAAGACAACCGGCGGCACATCGACGATGGCGGCCTTGACTGCGACCACGTTGGCGCCCCAGGTGAGCATAACCAGCAGGGTCGCCGCCTCGGCGCCGAGGCGGACGCTTCGGCTCGGGCCGGCGGCTGCGGGCGGCCCCGCGGGATCGGGTGCGTTCGCGGACCCTGCCGGCCGGATCATCGAGTCCGGACTGGCAGGCAGGCGGGGTACCACGGCACGGCCGCGGGGATCAGCGCTCGCGGGAACGGATACGGAATCGCCCGGGCCGAGGGCCCGGGCGACCAGCTCGGAGCGTCCGTGGTCGACGTCAGATGTTGTCCTGGTCGAGCTCCAGCGACTCCTCGTCACCTTCTTCGGTGAGCTTGAGCCAGACGAACAGACCGGCCAGGACGATGAGCGGAATGATCACGAGCGCAGCGAGCGTGACCAGCATGAGCACCGTCAGGATCTTCAGGATCTTCATTCGTCTACCTCATCTAGCCGCTTCGGGCCTGCCGCTCGTCTCGATCAAGTCCCGGCCTGGGGCTTGGGAGCCTTGTCTCTGAATTCCGGAGCGGCGGCGATCATCGTCTCGACCTCGTCGCGCGTGAATTCGGCGATCACGTGCCGGCTGCCGGTCTGCGTCCACATCAGAAGCCGCAGCACGAAGGCGCCGTCCTGCTCGAAGAAGAAGATGTCGCGCGGCTTCTGCTCGTCGACATATCGACCGACTACGCGGAACGCTTGCTCATAGTAGCCCGCCTGCCCCCACGTGACGGCGCGCTGCCCGGTGTCGCGCCTGGCATGGCCTTCCTCCATGAATCGGGCGATGTCGTCGTCCAGGAAAGTGAATGTCTCCTTCGTCTGCTGGCCCAGGTGCTCGGACCAGACGCCGACAGAGGCGGTTTCAACCACCAACCCTTGAACTACGAAACCGTCGGGCGCCTCCACCAGCAGGACTTCCTTCATGCCGCGCTGGTCGAGGAAAGCGCCGATCGAACGCAGCACTTCCTCGTAGTTCTGGCGAGGACTCCCATCGTAGATGCGCATCCTGTTTCCTCGCGCTCACGTGATCCCGATATTGGGACCGAAGGGTTGACCCGTGACGGTCGACGACGCCTCGACCTCCCCGCCGCGGCGCCGCTTGATAGCCGAGTGTAACAGCCTCGACTGCCGTAGCAACAACGTTCGAGTTCGCCCGCGCAACAGAAGGGCCCACTCGCGTGGTCGTTGGGCTCCGGGTCGGTAGAATGGCCTCGCAAGAGGCCCGGAACAGGCGATTCTCGGTGGCAGCCCGGCGGCACCGACCGACCGCGGGGGCGCCGCATCCGGCGGCATGCCGCACCGACCCGGGCCAGGACCGGCACGACAGAAAGATCGGGACCAACGAATGACCCAGGCGGCCGAGACGCTTGACCAGCTGTCCATCAATACCATTCGGACGCTTGCCATGGATGCCGTCCAGAAGGCCAACTCCGGCCATCCGGGCGCTCCGATGGGGATGGCACCGATGGCCTACACGCTGTGGACGCGATTCCTGCGCCACGCGCCGAGCGAGCCGACCTGGCCGAATCGGGACCGCTTCGTCCTCTCGGCCGGCCACGCCAGCATGCTGCTCTACTCGCTCCTGTATCTGACCGGCTACGGTCTCACCATCGAGGACCTGCAGTCCTTCCGCCAGTGGGGCTCGCTGACGCCGGGCCACCCCGAGCACGGCCACACGAAAGGGGTCGAGGCCACGACCGGACCCCTCGGCCAGGGCTTCGCCAACGGCGTCGGCATGGCCATCGCCCAGCGCCGCCTTGCGATCGAGTTCAACCGGCCCGGCCACACCCTCGTCGACCACTACGTGTACGCCATCTGCTCGGACGGCGACCTGCAGGAAGGGATCGCGGCCGAGGCCGCGTCGCTGGCAGGCCATCTGAAGCTCGGCAGGCTCGTTTACCTCTACGACGACAACCACATCCAGCTCGACGGGCCGACGGCCCTTGCCTTCTCCGACAGGACGCTCGAGCGCTTCGACTCGTACGGCTGGCACACGGCCCGGGTCGAGGACGGCAACGACGTGGCTGCGATCGGGGCCGCCATCGAGGCGGCGCGGGGCGATGAGCGGCCCAGCCTGATCGCCGTTCGGACGCACATCGGGTTCGGCGCGCCGACGAAGCACGACTCCCAGAAGGCTCACGGCGCGCCCCTGGGCGAGGAGGAGGTACGCGGCGCCAAGCTGGCCTACGGCTGGGACCCGGACCGCCACTTCTTCGTCCCGGATGACGCTCTACGCCACTTCCGCGAGGCCGTGCCCGAGGGGCGGAAGCTCGTCGCCGAGTGGCGGGATCGGCTGGCTCGGTACGTCCGCGTCTATCCGGCCGAGGCGGCCGAGCTGCAGCGGCGGCTGGCCTGCAAGCTCCCCGAAGGCTGGGACAAGGACCTCAAGAGCTACGCCGCCGGCGATGGCCCGGCCACGCGCAAGGCCAGCCAGGAGGCGATCAACGCCCTCGCCAGGCCGCTCACGGAACTCTTCGGCGGCTCGGCGGACCTGTCCGAATCGAACCTGACGGACATCGAAGGGGCCGGCATCTTCGAGGCCGACCAGCCGGGCGGGCGCAACATCCGCTTCGGCGTCCGCGAGCACGCCATGGGCGGCATCGTCAACGGCATCGCGCTGTATGGGGGCTTCATCCCGTACGCCGCCACCTTCCTGACATTCAGCGACTACATGCGCGGCTCGGTGCGGCTGGCAGCGCTGATGAAGCTGCGCCTGATCTACGTCTGGACGCACGACTCCATCGGCGTCGGCGAGGACGGGCCAACCCATCAGCCCATCGAACAGATCGCGGCCTTGCGGGCCATCCCCGGCCTGACGGTCTTCCGCCCCGGCGACGCCAACGAGACGGTCGCGGCCTGGGCCTGCGCCGTCGACGTGTGCGAGGGGCCCACGGCTCTGGCGCTCACCGGACAGAAGCTGCCGGTCCTCGAAGGCACGGCCGAGAAGGCCCGCGAAGGCGTCGCCAAGGGCGCCTACGTCCTGCGCGACGCTCCAGGCGACCGGTCCAGACCGGACCTCATCCTTATCGCCACCGGCTCGGAGCTCCAGCTCGCCGTGGCTGCTGCCCAGGCGCTGGAGAAAGAGGGCCTGCGCAGCCGCGTCGTGAGCCTGCCGTCCTGGGAGCGTTTCCAATCCCAGGACGACGCGTACCGCGAAGCCGTCCTGCCGCGCGCCTGCCGCAAGCGCCTGACGGTCGAAGCCGAAAGCCCGTTCGGGTGGGAGCGCTACGCCGGAGACGAAGGTTTGGTAGTGGGCATCGAGCGCTTCGGTGCATCCGCTCCGGCGGAGGCGATCTTCAACGCCTTCGGCATCACCGCGGATCGAGTCATCGAGCTCGGTCGAAAGGTCGCCCGCGAAGGGCTGCACGGTCGGATGGTCGCGACCGACTCGGGCTCGGGCAGGGACTGAGGAGGAGATCGATGCGCGTCGCACTGGCAGCCGACCACGCCGGCGCCGAGCTCAAGAGGGAGCTCATGACCAGGCTGGCGCCCCTGGGCCACGAGTTGATCGACCTCGGCGGCGACGGCACCGACCAGGACGATGACTACCCCGACTACAGCCTCGCTCTCTCCAGGGCGATCCTGGCCGGCAGCGCGGACCGCGGCATCCTGGTCTGCGGCAGCGGCGTCGGAGCTTCCATCGCCGCTTCCAAGATGCCGGGCATCAGGGCCGGGCTCTGCCACGACACGTACTCGGCCGGCCAGGGAGTCGAGCACGACGACATGAACGTGCTGGCACTCGGCGCCCGGGTCATCGGCGTCGAGACGGCCGTGTCCTGTGCGACGTCCTTCCTGGCGGCCACGTTCAGCGGCGAGCCGCGCCACGTGCGCCGGGTGGGGAAGATCCGCGCGATAGAGCAGGAGGCCGCACGCCTGGAGGCGGCCCAGACATTCGAGCAGGCGCCGCGGTGACCGAGCCGGCGTCGGGCATTACCAACCTCTTAATCCCTGGTCGTGAGGCGCCGCAATGACGGAAATGAATGCACCTGGCTCGCTCGCCCTGGATCTCAGCCTCGGCGACTCCGGTTTGGAGACCGCTCTGGCCGCGGCCCGCGCCCGGGCCATGAGCGAAAACTGGGCCGACCGGGCCATCGGCCGGCGCGACCCGACGGTGTGGTCGACTGAAGATGTCGTCCAGCGAGCCATCGCCACGCGGCTCGGCTGGCTTGAAGCGCCGTTCCACTTCGCCGACGAGGCGAGCGAGCTTGCGGCGTTCGCCACCGAGCTTCGTGACGAGGGTTTCAGCGTCGCGGTGCTGGGCGGCATGGGCGGGAGCAGCCTCGCGCCCGCTCTCCTGGCGGAAGTGTTCGGCACTGCGGCTGACGGCCTCCCGGTTCGAGTCCTCGACTCCACGGACCCAGCCGCGGTCGGCGCCACTCTCGACGACCTCGACCCAACGGCCACGCTCTTCATCGTTTCCACGAAGTCCGGCACGACGGCCGAATCGCTCGCCTTCCAGGCCTACCAGTGGGCCCGCACCGCCGAGGCTCTGAAGGAGGCCGGCGTCTGGCCGGCCGAGCCGGGCAACTTCATGGCCGCCATCACCGACCCGGACAGGAGCCTGCGCTCGATCCCCCACCACGACCAGCTGCGCGAGGTCTTTCTCAATCCGCCGGACGTGGGCGGGCGCTACTCCGCCCTGACCTACGTAGGCCTGGTCCCGGGTGCCCTGCTCGGCATCGACCTGGACGAGCTGCTGCGGGGAGCGCGCGAGATGGTCGTCGCCTGCGGCCACTCCGACCCGGCGAAGAACCCGGGCCTGGCCCTCGGCCTGGCCATGGGCGTCCTGGCAACGAACGGGCGGGACAAGCTGACTTTCGTGATCGACCGCGAGCTGGCGGCCTTCGGGCCGTGGGTCGAGCAGCTCATTGCCGAAAGCACCGGCAAGCACGGCGTGGGCATCGTGCCGGTCGTCGGCGAGCCGCTGGCCCCGGCCCCGGCCTACGGGAACGACCGTGTCTTCGTTCGCATCGCCCTCGACGGTTCCGCCGGACCCGACCCGTCCATCGGCTCGAACGTCGACGCACGCCTGGCCGAGCTGGCCGCGGCCGGCCACCCCGTCATTCGCATCCCGGTGGCCTCGAAGATCGATATCGGCGCCGAATTCGTGCGCTGGGAAGTCGCGACCGCTCTCTCGGGCGCGGTGCTGGGGATCGACCCGTTCGACCAGCCCAACGTCGAGGAGGCCAAGAGCAACACCCGGGCCGTCCTTGCCACTTACGAGAGTGGCGGCACCACGACCGGCGGGTCCGCGCAGCCGGTGGCCGACGAGGCCGCCGTTCGGGCCGCGCTCGTGGCTGCCCTGGCCCGGCTCGCTCCGAACGGCTACGCCTCGATCCAGGCCTACATCGCCCAGACCCCGCAGCGCGATGCCGCGCTTGCCCGCATCCGGACGCTGCTGCGCGACCGGACACGGCGGGCCACGACGGTCGGTTACGGGCCGCGTTTCCTCCACTCCACGGGCCAGCTCCACAAGGGCGGGGCCCCCATCGGCTGGTTCCTGCAGCTAGTGGCCGAGCACCCCGACGATCGAGCGATCCCGGACAAGCCGTTCACCTTCGGCCAGCTCATCGACGCCCAGGCGATCGGTGACGCCCGAACGCTGGAAGACCACAAGCTGCCCGTCCTTCGGATCAACCTCGGTCAGAACCCCGACGCTGGCCTGGCTGCCCTGGAGCGTGCAGTCGCCGCGGCTCTTACGGAGGCATAACCATGGACCTCGGCTTCATCGGACTCGGCCGCATGGGCGCAAACATGGTGCGGCGCCTCCTCCTCGACAAGCACCACGTCGTCGCCTACAACCGGACCGCCGAAAAGACCCGGGAGATCATGACCGAAGGCGCCGACGGCGCCTTCTCGCTCGAGGAGCTCGTAGGCAAGCTGCAGAAGCCGCGGGCGGTGTGGCTCATGGTTCCGGCCGGCGATGCCACCGAGGCCCAGATAGACGAGCTGCTGCGGCTGCTCGAGCCCGGCGACACGATCGTCGACGGCGGCAACTCCAATTTCCACGACTCGGTCCGACGCCACGCCAAGGTGGCCGAGCACGGCATCAACTTCGTCGATGCCGGGGTTTCCGGGGGAATCTGGGGCCTCAAGATCGGCTACTGCCTGATGGTCGGCGGCGAGCCGGAGCCGGTCAAGCGCCTGGAGCCGGTCTTCCGCTCGCTCGCCCCCACGGACGGCTACCTCCACGCCGGCGGACCGGGCGCCGGGCACTACGTGAAGATGGTCCACAACGGCATCGAGTACGGGATGATGCAGGCCTACGCCGAGGGCTTCGAGATCCTTCACGCCTCGGACTACAAGCTCGACCTGGCCGCCATCGCCGATCTCTGGAACCACGGGTCGGTCGTCCGTTCCTGGCTGCTCGAACTGGCCGTTTCCGCCTTCTCAGAGGATCAGGACCTGACGCACCTGCGCGGCTGGGTCGCCGACTCCGGGGAGGGCCGCTGGACCGTCCAGGAAGCGATCGACAAGGACGTGCCGGCCCCGGTCATCACCCTCTCGCTCCTGAACCGCTTCCGCTCGCGCCAGGAGGACAGCTACCAGGCCAAGGTTCTGGCCGCGCTGCGCAATGAGTTCGGCGGCCACGCCGTGAAGACCGAGTGACAACCCGCCTCCGCACCAAGCCATGAGGGCCTCCCGATGAGCGCGACTCGCGCACCCGCCCCGCCGACGTCGGCCCGAACCGCCCGAGAGCTACGGGAGGCTGCTCTTGCGGCGCGCCGCCGACGCCGCTCCGACGCCGATCTCAATCCCCTGCGCAAGGGGCTCCGCCTGGAGCGAGTGCCGGACCCATGCGCCTTCGTCCTGTTCGGCGCCACCGGGGACCTGGCCCACCGCAAGGTGATGCCCGCGATCTACCAGCTGTGGCGGACCAATCTCCTTCCGGCCGAGTTCAGCCTGGTAGCCGTCGCCCGTCGGGACTACTCGGACGAGGCCTTCGCCGACGAGGTCCGCGGGGCGCTCGAGAAGTACTCGCGCGTCTTGCCGATCGACGAATCGGCCTGGAAGGAGCTGGCCGGGCGGATCACCTACCAGCGCCTCGACTTCGGCGACGACGCAGGCTACGACCGTCTCTGCGAGCGCCTCGACGAGCTGGACGCCGAGCGGGGCACGGCCGGCAACCGTCTCTTCTACCTGGCCACGCAGCCCTCGCAGGTGACGGAGATCATCCAGCAGCTCGGACGCGTGGGCCTCGACCACGAGATGCGCGCCTCGGGCTGGCGACGCGTCGTGATCGAGAAGCCGTTCGGGCGCGACTACGAGTCCGCCCGCCACCTCAACCACGAGGTCAACAAGGTTTTCCGCGAGTCGCAGGTCTATCGCATCGACCATTACCTGGGCAAGGAGACGGTCCGCAACCTGCTGGTCTTCCGATTCGGCAACGGCATCTTCGAGCCGGTCTGGAACCGTAGCTACGTGGACCACGTTCAGATCACCGTGGCCGAGTCGATCGGCGTGGAGGGCCGCGGCTCCTTCTACGAGGAAACCGGCGCAAGCCGCGACATCCTCCAGAACCACCTGCTCCAGCTGATGACCCTCGTGGCGATGGAGCCGCCCTCCTCGTTCCAGGCCGACGCCCTGCGAGACCAGAAGCTGGCGGTGCTGCGGGCCATTCACGCGCCCACCCTCGAGGCCGTGCGTCGGGACCTGGTGCGCGGCCAGTACGGCCCCGGCTGGGTCCGGGCCGAACCGGTCCCGGGCTACCGTCAGGAGCCGGAGGTGGACCCGGAATCCGAGACGGAGACATACGTCGCCGGCCGCTTCACGATCGACGACTGGCGCTGGAGCGGCGTTCCTTTCTACCTTCGCGCCGGTAAGCGGCTGCCCAAGCGGGCCACAGAGGTCGCCATCCAGTTCAAGGACGTGCCCCTGGCGCTCTTCCGCGAGTCGACGGGCGACATGGCGCCCAACGTCCTGGCGATGCGGATCCAGCCCGACGAGGGGATCATGCTCCGCTTCGCGGCCAAGGTCCCGGGCCTGGGCCTGGACGTCAGGACCGTGAACATGGACTTCGACTACGGAACTTCCTTCGTGGTGGATTCGCCCGACGCCTACGAGACGCTGATCCTGGACGCGCTCCTGGGCGACGCCTCGCTCTTCACCCGGGCCGACGAGGTCGAGGCAGCCTGGGCGATCGCGACGCCGATCCTCGAGGGCTGGGCGGCGATGCCGGCCCCCCGTTTTCCAAACTACGCCGCCGGAACATGGGGACCCGACGCAGCCGACGAACTGATGGAACGGGACTGCGGACGGTGGCGAAGGATCTGACTACCTCAACGGTCGCGCGCTCGATGCCCGAGATCGAGCAGGCGCTCGCCCAGCTGTGGAGCCACCGGACCGCGCCGACGGACGCCGAGAGCGGCCATTCCGTCGCGGCTCGATCCAGCGTCCTGAACCTGGTCGTCGTGGCCGGCCACCAGGAGACCGCCGAGCGCTGCGCGGCCATCATCGCCGCCACTGCCGGCCGCCACCCCTCACGTTCGCTGATCCTTTCCGCCCTGGACTGGGAGGGGCCGCCCGGCCTGATCGCTCACGTCCAGGCGGTCAGCGTGGCGGCCTCGGCCGGAACCGCCGAGACCGGCGCCGAGACGGTCTACGTCGCCACCCACGGCGAGACGAGCCGTCATCTGGCCTCGATCATCGTGCCGCTGCTGGTGCACGACCTTCCCGTCGCATTGTGGTGGCCGAACGACCCGTCGTTCCGCTCGCATCGGGCGGATCGTCTGCTGCCCATGGCGGACCGCCTTATCGTCGACGGCTCGTCGTGGTCGGGCGACGGCCTGGACCGACTGAGCGCCATGGCTCGGGCGGCCCAGAAGGAGCGCCTGGTGGTCGCGGACTTCGCGCTGCTCCGACAGGCTCGCTGGCGCGAGGCGCTGGCCTCCGTGTACGACCTGCCGGACCTGCGTCCGCACCTGCGCGCCGTGCGGTCGATCAGTGTCGAGTATGCCGCCCCCGAAGAGGGCGATCCGGCGAGGCTGACGAACATCGTTCGACCCGTCTATCACGTGGCCTGGCTGGCTGCGAGATTGGGAATGGGCGTCGTGGAGCCGATGCGGCGGGAACGGGACGGCCGGCGCGTGGCGACGTTGCGACAGGCCGACCACCGGGTTCGGGTGGAATGGCGGCCCGTTCGCTCGGAGCTGGGTGCCGGCTCGACCGTAAGGGTCGAGATCGCGTCGCGTCTGCGCGGCGCCGAGCTGGTGGGCGACGTGACCGCCGGCGATCGGACTGTCGAGGTCGGAATCCACGACAACGGCCGAGAGCGCGTCCGGCGCACCTACCTGGCGCCCCGGCTGCACGATGTGGACCTGCTCGAGCGGGCGGTGGAACATAGCGGCAGCGACCCGGTCGCCGCGGAGACCCTGGCGATGGCGGGCCGCCTGAGCGCCGCCGAGCCGGCGTCGCGCGGATCCGGCGAAGAGGCGCAGGAGCGATCACGGTGACCGAGCACGGGCCAGACCTGGTCCCGGTGTCCGACCGGCTGGCCGGGACGAGCGCCTCCGATCTTCCCGCCCCCAACCGCGGCGAGCCCGATCTGGCGGTGGTCGCGGATCCCGATGCAGTCGCGAGGAAGGCGGCCGAACGAATCGCGGCGGCACTGGTGGCGGCCGCGGAGCGGCGCGGACGGGCCGACTTCTGCACCACCGGCGGCAGCGTGCCCGGCCCGATCTACCGGCTGCTCGCCACGTCGCCGCTATGCGACCGGATCCCCTGGCCCCAGGTCCACGTCTGGTGGGGCGACGACCGCTACGTGCCGCGTGGTCACCCCGAGTCGAACGTGACCGCCCTCGACGACGTGCTGCTGGGTGGCGCGGCGGGCGAGCGCGGCAGCGCTCCGCTGCCGTCGGCGAACATCCATCCCTTCCCGGTGGACCTGGCAATCGCCGGCGACCACGACAACGACTGGTGCGCCGCTCGCTACGCGGAGGAGATGGCCCGCCAGCTGCCCCTGGCCGTTGGCCACTGGCCCGTCTTCGACCTGATACTCGTCGGCGTGGGAGACGACGGCCACGTGCTCTCGGTCTTCCCCGGCAGCCCGGCGCTGGCCCGAATGGATTGGGCCATGGGCGTGCCCGCGCCGTCGCACATCGGCCCGCATCTGCCGCGCGTGACCCTCAATCCGCGCCTCCTGGAGGCCGCGCCGGTCCTGGTGGTGACCTGGGGCACTCGCAAGGCTGAGGCGCTGAGCCACGTCTTCGGCCGGCAACGCGACCGGAGCCGCTGGCCAGTCCAGCGCGCCCGCCGCTCCGGCGCAGCCTGGATCCTCGACGAAGCGGCGGCAGCGAAGATTCCGGCCGGGCTGCGGGGCTGAGCAGGGGCTACGCCATATCGGCGGACTCGAACTTCGTCTTGCGCATGAACCAGCCGAAGATCACCGCGCCCGTGGCGGCGAAGCCAAGCAGGCTGAGGTTCAGGATCGGGTACGAAACGCCGGGATTCGATCCGCTGACGAGCGCATTGGGGATCCCCCCCAGGTTGGCAATGGCGTTCAGCGAGTCGATCTGATCGCCGGCCTCGACACCGTAGACCTGCGGGATGATGTAGAGCATCGAGGCGACGACGAGCAGGACCGAGACGATGCGGAAGGTCCTCGCGTCGTCGTCGGCATCGCCGGTGAGCTTGGCGAGCAGGGCCCAGAAGAGCACGAGGGCGGCGAGCGGTGCCGTGATCGGGACTCCCAGGTCGGCGCTCATGTAGACGTTGGGGAAGAGGAAGATGACGCTGAGGGCGAACGTCACGAGGAGCACCCCATCCCGTATCAGAACGTAGCTGAGCCACCACACGTCGCCGCCGAACCGCAGCGTCAGGCCCTGCAGGTAGCGGATGACATATGGTCGGGCGAAGTGGAGCGAGAGAGTGAACGCCCAAAGGATCGGCAGCACTGCCGCGACGGAAAGGATCAGCCAGTACTGCGTGCCCTGGACGAGAGCCTGCTGGTCGGACATGGTGATCTCTCCTAGATCTGCGCGGCCGGCTGGCCTGCCGCGTTCGCGTCGGGTTTACCGCGAGGAGCCGGCGAGGCCATCCGAAGGTTGTAGGCGACGGCCACCAGGCCCATGATCGCGACGAGCAGCGCGGACAGGTAGCACAGCGCCAGGGCCACGGTCTGGTTCTGGGAGGTCACGAGGATCGACGCCAGCTGGTTGGAGATGCTGCTGCCGACCGTCGTGACCTGGACGCCCAGGAGATAGGCCAGCAGGTAGAGGGTCGCGCCGAGGCCGATGAAGAAGGTCTGCGCATTGAAGCTGCGCGCGTCGGCATCGGCCCGGGTCATCAGTTTGAGCAGCAAGGCGGCGAAGGCGCACACGGCCGCCAGGCCGCCCGTGATCGGCATGTCGTTGTCCTTGACCACGTCCGGGTAGAAGAAGATGAAGCTACCCAGGAAGACCTGGAGCAGGAAGACGTCCCGCATCCCAACGTAGATCGTCCACCACAGGTCGGCGCCCAGGCGCAGGGTGAACTTGCGCGTCAGGGCGAGCATGTACGGCCTCGCCAGGTGCAGAGCCACCGCGAGCAGCCACAGGGCCACGAGGGCCGCGGCTATAGTGCCTTCGACGAACTGCTCGGCGGCGCCGAATGCCGGGGATTCCATCAGTCGCGACCTCCCGAAGTCAGTGGAGGATTGCTCGCGGAACCCGCGAGCGGGGGCTGGATCGTGGGCGTCTTGCCGGCGCCGGGCCCTTCGCCCGGGCCGTCTCGGGGACCACGGCCGGACTGGACGTGGACCGTCTCGCAGCGGTAGATCGCATCGCAGCGGAAGCAGCGAGCCGCTTCGGTCTTCGCCGCCGCGACCTCCAGGCTGGGTTGGGTCGGGCTGAAGGAGCCCGGCGTGTAGGCCGGCAGAACCATACCGACGCGGGGCCGCGTCGCGAGGTCGACGGTCAGCGCCGGCTCGGCTGCCTTGGGCACCCGTACCGTGGCCATGATCTCGGCTTCGCCGTCGAGAGCGTCCGAGAGGTACTCGTGGATCGAGCCCGCGGCACGCCGGCCCGCGGCTACGGCGTGGATGATCGTCTTCGCGCCCGACACGACGTCGCCGCCCGCAAAGACGCCCTTACGGCCGGTGGCCTGGCCGGCGTCAGCGACGATCCCGGAGAAGCCGCTCGTCTCGATCCCGGCGCCCTCGGGAAGGATCGAGGGATCGGGCTCTTCGCCGACCGCTACCAGCACGGTCGAGGCCGTGGCTTCGCGATCGCCGCCGGGGACCGGCTCGTACACGGCCCGACCGCCGTCGAACCTGCCGGTCGCACGCTGGGCCATGTACCGGACGCAGCTGATCCCCTTCTCGGTGCCGACGACCTCGGTGACGGCCGCCTCGAACTGGATCCGCACGCCCTCGTGCTCGGCGGCCTCGACCTCTTCGGCTTGAGCGGGCATCTCAGCCCGGCCGCGCCTGTACAGCACGGTCACGGACGATGCTCCCGACCGGAGCGCCGATCGGGCCGCATCCATGGCCGTGCTGCCGCCGCCAACCACCACGACGGGGCCGTTCAGGACCGGCTTCTCGCCCAGGTTGACCTGCTTGAGGAACAGGGTCGCGGGCACCACGCCCGGCAGTCCATCGCCCGGCACGCCGAGCTTTCGGCTGCGCGACGCTCCCGTCGCCAGGAAGACGGCGTCGTACCCGGCCTCGAGATCGGCCAGCGTGAAGTCGCGGCCCATGGCGCTGTCGAGCTTGAGCTCCACTCCGAGGCCGACGATGCGATCGATCTCCTGGCGCAGGACGTGGCGCGGGAGGCGGTACTCGGGGATGCCGATCGCCATCATGCCTCCCGGCACCGGCATCGCCTCCAGGACCGTGACCCCGTAGCCGAGTCTGGCCAGGTAGTAGGCGGCCGACATTCCGGCCGGCCCACCCCCCACGATGGCGACCTTCTCCTTGCGCTTCTTCTGGGGAGGGGTCACCGCCGGCAGCTTGCCCTGCTCGGCCGCGAACCGCTTCAGGCGCCGAATCGCAATCGGCTCGTCAAGGCTGCCACGGCGGCAGGCCGTTTCGCACGGCGCGGTGCAGATCCAGCCGCAGACCGACGGGAAGGGGTTTACCTCCGCCGCAACCTCGTAGGCCTCGTCATAGCGACCCCGGGCGATCAGACCGACGTAGCGCCCCGCATCGGTCCCGGCCGGACAGGCTTCCTGGCACGGCGCGATGGGATCGCGGCGGTCCGCGACCATCGATCGCCAGACCTGCCAGTCGTTGGGCCGCTCACTCGTTCGCCACTGGAACAGATGGCCCCAGGGCGAGACGCGGGCGGGCTTGAGCGACTCGCGCGTGACCTCGCCCAACGGCTGCCACGCCGGAACCTGCTCCACGGGCCGCGTGAGAGGGCCCTGGCGCGGAGCAAGGGGCGTGGGACCGGCGACGCTGTCGAGGTTGACGACGTGGGTTGGGCACTCCCGAACGCAGATTCCGCAGCCGACGCATTCGCCGACCTGGACCGGGTATTCCATCATCCAGTCGAATGGCCTGCCCAGGACGCCGGATCCTTCCACTCCAGGCCGTGTCGGGCGCGTCATGTCGAGGGCCTGCACCGGGCAGACGTCCATACAGACGCCGCAGTTGAGGCAATTGGCGGTCTCGACCTGGATTCGATAGCCCATGGGGGATGCCTCGGCTGTTGCGAAGTCCTGACCGAATGGTCGTCCCCGCCACCAGCCGGCGCATCTGCCGTACGACCGAAGTTGCCCTACTCCAGCGGGTGGGTACGGCTTACGGCCTGGGTCTGGCCAGCCCTGCCTGGGCCGGACGGCGGCGAATCGCAGCGGCTCAGGTCGATGTCCCGCAGCTCAGCGTGAATCGCCAGGGCTCAGCGGTGCCGCCAAGTAGAACTCTCGGGGCGATTGCCCTCGCCGGATTCGCGGCGCAGATCGGGCACCAGGCCTTCGCGCACGGCCCGGGCAGCGAGCTCGGCGCGGTTCTGGGCGTGGAGCTTCTCGACGATGTTCTTGAGGTGGAACTTGACCGTGTTCTCGCTGATGCCCAGCTCGGCCGCGATCCCCCGGTTGCGCTTGCCTTCGGTCACCAGCCGCAGCACGCCCACCTCGCGCTCGGTCAGCCGTTGGGGGTGGGGCGCGGCTCCGCCATCCGGGGACAGCAGGAACTCGTCGATGATGCGGGCGGCGGTGCCGGGCGTGATGGCCGGCTCGCCGCGCGCCACGCCCTCGAGCATGGACCGCAGCTGCGGCGCCTCCAGGTTCTTCAGCAAGTAGCCCTGGGCACCGGCCTTGATGGCGCGGAACAGGTCGGCTTCGTCCTCGCTCACGGTGAGCATGACGATCGCCACCTCGGGGTGCCGGGCCTTTATCTCGGCCGTGGCTTCCAGGCCCGAGACCTTGGGCATTCGAACGTCCATCAGCACGACGTCCGGCGCGGTCGAGTCGACGAGCTCGATCGCCTCACCGCCATCCGCCGCCTGGCCGACGACTTCGTGTCCCCAGGCAAGCAGAAGCGAGGCGACCCCGTCGCGGAAGAGAGCGTGATCGTCCACCAACACGGTGCGCATGTGCTCAGTCTGCCTCTAAATGGGTAGGCACGGGCGATTGGACCGCCTGGTGCTGCGATGCTGGACGCGCTGCTCCGTCAGGCGGCCCCGGTGGTCGTGCACCTCGCGAGCCCTCACCCGGACGGGCGGGCACCGTCAGCTCGACAGTCGAGCCGAAGCCGGGCTGGCTGCGCCACAGGATCCGGCCACCGACCGACTCGGCTCGCTCCCGCATGCCGGCCAGCCCGAAGTGCGGCCATCTCTCCGGCCCGGAGCTGGCCTCCGCCGCGTCGAAGCCAACGCCGTCGTCCGCGATGCGAAGCAGTACGTCTCCCCCTTCCACCGTCAGGTCGATCGTGACTCGCTGGGCGTGGGCGTGCTTGCGGATGTTGGTCAGCGCTTCGCGGGCGACGCCGAAGACCTCGGCCTCGGCTTCCGGGGAGAGCGGCGCCCGCCGTGCCTCGGGAGTGGCCCGGAAGCGGACCGCCAGCTTGGACGATTCGGCGTACCTGGCCGCGTACTCCTCCAGCGCCTGCTCTAGACCGCGTTCTGGCAGCAAGGGCGGGGAGAGGCTCAGGATCGCCTCGCGGACGTCTACGTACACCGATCGCGCCGCCTCCGCCAGCTCGCGCATCTGCTTGCTCGCCTCGGCCACCCGTCCGTCCGCGAGCAGCTCCTCCACGGCCTGCGACTTGGTGTTGACGTAGCCGAGCACCTGGGCGAGCCCATCGTGCATCTCTCGGGCGATCCGCTCGCGTTCGCCCTGGATGGCTATGGCTCGCAGCTCGTCCCGAAGCCTGGCCGCCTCCAACGCAAGGCCCACCTGCGTGGCCAGCGCCGAGAGCGTCTCCAGGTCCGCGTCCGAGAAGCGCCGCGGCTGGGCGGTCGCCACGCCGATCGAGCCCACGCGCGATTCGCCGTGGACCACCGGCACCTCGAGCCTGATGGTGTACCCCGGGGCGAGGTACCGAGACAGATCACTGGCCGGGTTTCCGATCGCGCCGACCCGCGGGGCTCCGGGCGAGTTGTCAGGTGCCGGCGCTCCCGCTTCCAGCAGCACTCCCGGAGCGGCGCTGGACGCCCGCAGCCGCACCTCGTCGGCTGGACCCTGGAGCGCCAGCAGGGCAGCGTCCACGCGGAGCAGGCGGCGGGCGTGATCGACGGTGGCGGTCAGCGTCTCTTCCGGGTCGGCCTGGCCGGAGACAGCCAGGCTGACGTCGTAGACCGCCCTCAGCGCGGCGTTTCGCGCCCGCAGCGCCTGGTGCCTCTGCACGAGGTCGGCGCTCAGCCGGTCGATCAGCCGAAAGGCGTACCACGCGGCGACGCACGCGACGGTCGCGACGACCCCCACGACGAGGAGCGTGTCGAGCGGAAAGGGCAGGACCGCGTCGAGAAGCGAGTCGCTGAGCGCCTCCACGGCCCCGACCAGGAGGATCGCGCCGAATACGACTGCCCACCGGCGGCGAGGGTACATCCGCGCCTCCAGGTTGATGGGCGGGCCGCCGGACCGCGGTTCGGACAATCCGACCCACCCGTTCGGGGGGCACTATGCCCCGGATGGTGGCGGAACGTCGCGTTCGCGCCCGCTTGTTCTGCGGGACGGCACAGCATGGGCAGCGCAGCCGGGCAGTTGTGTCGTAGCGACCGATCAGATCCGTTGACGGCCGCCCCGCCCCAACTGATAGTCGTGGCGACATGGTCACCACGAGCAGATCCAGCCACGACCCAGCCGGGGCCAGCGCCACGAACGATGCGTCGGTACTCACGGCCCAGCAGGCCGCCCGGCGCGTGGCCCGCCTCTTCCCGGAAGTGTACCGCCGGTACCACTGGGCCCAGAGGGTTCGCGGGGCCGATCTGCCAGTCACGCGGCGCGCCCTGGAGGTGCTGGTGCACCTCTCGGCCAGCGGTCCGCTGACGGTAGGCGAACAGGCCGAACACCTGGGCCTGCGGCGCAACTCGGTCTCGGAGCTGCTGTCGCGCCTGGAGGCGAAAGGGCTCGTCGCCCGGATCCGCGACGAGCGCGACGAACGCCGGGTGCTCGTCTGGCTGACCGAGGCCGGGCGCGACGTGGTTGCCCGGGTCGGCCAGGTGCTGGCCCCGGACCTGATGGCGCAGACCATGGCAACCCTGTCGCCGGCGGAGCGGGCGATCGTCGTCCGCGGCCTCGAGCTGCTCGCAGCCGCCGGTCCCTCCGCAACCAACTCGGGCGCCGCCAGGCGCACGAGAAAGATCGAAAGGACACCCCGATGACGATGACCGCCGCCTGCGAGTCGTGTGGCATGCCTCTTGCCGGTGCCGAGGACCATGCCATGGCCAACCCTGAGATCCCCTATTGCATGTACTGCGCCCCGGAAGGCGAGCTACCGTCGCGGGACGAGCGCCTGGAGCGCTTCACCCAGTGGACGATGTCCCAGGACGGCCTCGACTACCGGGCAGCCCGCGACAAGGCGATCGCCTACATGAAGACGATGCCGGCCTGGAAGGACGCCTTCTAGAACCCCGGGCACCGCTCGAGCGCGCCTCGATATCATCGAGCCCACCAGTCGGGCCGCCACCTCGACGCCCGATCGCTCAGGCGGGAGGAATTGATCGTGCCTCATCTGGACCCGGTGGGCTGGATCATCGTCGGCTTTCTGGCCGGCTGGCTCTCGGGTGCGGTGGTCGACCGTGGCGGACCGACGGGCTGTCTGCCGAACATCGCCGTCGGTATCATCGGCGGCCTGTTCGGCGGCTGGTTCGCGACCGAAGAGCTGCACATGAGCGGCCCGACCACCTGGCTCGGGGCGCTGGTCGTGGCCTCGCTCGGCGCGGTGGCCGTCCGCCTGGTACTGGAGGCCATGGAAGGCGGCGATGGTCGGGGGAGGCGCGGCGGGCGCGGCCAGTGAGCTCCGGCGCTGACCTACCCCATCGAGCGGGACGATTTCGTCACGATCAACGCTTGTATCGGTGGGCGCGGTAGGATGCGTGCCACCAATCCGCCCGTGGGGGGCTGCCACCGCGAGGCCGGGGATTGCAGCGATCCGAATGAGCCCCAAGGAAGGCGACGATGACGACCACCTCCGACGACGCCAAAACCCGAACTCCGCAAGCGCCCGCGGCTGCGCCTGACGCGCCCGCGGCGGCGCCAGCAGGGCCCAAGGCTGAACGGCCGTACTCGCCCGGCCTCGAAGGGGTGATCGCCGCCGAGACGGCGGTCGGATTCGTCGACGGCGCAAACGGCCGGCTTTTGTATCGCGGCTATCCCATCGGCCAGCTCGTCGAGAAGGGCACTTACGGTCGCGTGGCCGAGCTCCTCTGGACCGGTGAATGGCGCAAGTCCGCGCATTTGACCCCGGCGACCATACCGGAGCCCGTTCTCTGCGCCCTGCGCGAGCTGCCCTCCCACACGCATCCCATGGACGCGCTGCGCACGGCCGTCTCGGTCTGGGGCGCGTGGCACCGGCCGCACTGGCCGCCCACCGTCGACCAGGCCCGCGAGCTGACCGCCTTCGCGCCCTCCGCCCTGGCCGCCTTCCACCGTCTGCGCCAGGGCCTCGAGCCCATCGAGCCGAATCCCAAGCTCTCTCTGGCGGGCGGTTTTCTGCAGCAGCTGTACGGCAAAGACCCGGATCCAGCCGCGGCCCGCGCCCTCGACGCCTACTTCATCGTCGGCGCGGAGCACGGCCTGAACGCCTCCACGTTCACCTGCCGGGTCATCATCTCCACCCGCTCGGACCTGGCCAGCGCGATCTGCGGGGCCATCGGCGCGCTCAAGGGCCCGCTCCATGGCGGCGCCCCCGCCGAGGTCGTGAGCCAGCTTCACGAGATCGGCTCACCCGACCGCGCCGAGAAGTGGGTCCGCGAGGCGATCGCCCGCGGCGACCGGATCATGGGCTTTGGCCATCGCGTCTACCGCGCCTACGATCCCCGCGCGGCCGCTCTCCGCAAGGTGGCGGAGGGCATGTCCGACATGGCCGAGTGGCTGGACGTGGCGGTCAAGGTGGAGGACGTGGTCCTGCGCGTCTTCGGCGAGCTCAAGCCGGATCGCATCATCAAGACCAACGTCGAGTACTATGCCGCCGCGGTGTTGCAGGGCGTGGGGCTCCCACCCGACCTCTTCCCGCCGACCTTCGCCCTGGCCCGCATGGCCGGCTGGAGCGCACACGCCATCGAGCAGGCCTCGGCCGACAAGCTCATTCGACCCGACGCCCGATACGTCGGCCCGGCTGAGATGGACGTTCCGGCTCTGGGCCGCTAGGAAGCCGCGCTGCAGCGCCGCGCAGCTTGCCGGTTGCTGCGCGCCGAAAGCCCGCCTGGTCAGTCGGCCGGTTCGGCGCGCTCGACGACCCCGCCGGGCGGCTCGCCGACGGCGCCTCCGCTTCGGCGGGCATAGGCGATGGCCACGACCAGGCCGCCCACGAGCACGAGGGCCGCCACGTAGAAGACCGTCCGCAGCCCTGCCGACACGACGCTCGCACCCAGCGCCGGCCCCGCGATTCCGCCCAGGTAGAGCGGCAGGAAGACCAGGTTCAGCGTTGCCGAGCGGCGCTCGGCCGGCACTTCCACCGCCAGGATCCCGGAGACCATCGCCCCGATCGCCGCCTGGAAGGCGACCGCCAGGCTGGACGCGACTGCCATCCAGGCCGCCGTCGGGGCGAGAGGCAGGGCCGCGAAGGAAAGCGCCAGACCCGCCATGGACACGACCATGACCGTCCGGAAGCCCACCCGATCTGCGACCCAGCCGCCTATCGGCGACAGGGCCGCGCCGACGATCGTGGCCACGCCCAGCACCAGCCCGACCGATCCCGCCACGTCCAGGGGCGTGTGCTCGACGTCGTGGACGAGCAGGGCCATGTATTGGATCGACATCTGGCGGCCCAGGAAGACGATCCCGTAGATCGTGAAGAGCCAGCGAACGGT
>Ga0187885_10001793_pt1 | contig 22688 bp, 23 predicted proteins | sample June2016WEW_20_1_3_FD_132970 | JGI IMG/M metagenome (GOLD analysis project Ga0187885, IMG submission 132970) | Peatland microbial communities from SPRUCE experiment site at the Marcell Experimental Forest, Minnesota, USA - June2016WEW_20_100 | ecosystem: Environmental > Terrestrial > Soil >... | reverse complement strand
CTGGCCTCCTTGTCGGGGCAAATATGGCTCGTTCCGCGCGCGGTGGGTCTGCCGCTCGGTCCGGTCGCGGCGACGGGAACGAACGGTCGCCGGTCGCCGGTCAGAGCAGCCGGAGCTCGGTGGCCTCGTCCTTCTCGATGCTTCGAGCGCAGGTCGGGCAGTACCAGCGCGCCTCCAGCGGAGTGCCGCAGCTCTGGTGCCGGAGAGCGTCGGATGGATCGGCCCGCGATCCCCAGCCGGCCAGGAGGCGTAGCGCTCCGGCCAGCTCGCGGCCTTCGGCAGTCAGCTCGTAGCTGAGGCGGATGGGCCGCTGCGAATAGGGTCGCGCGAGCACGACCCGCTCGCGTTCGAGGCGCTTGAGCCGATCGGACAGGATGTTCGGAGCGATGCCGGGCAGCGCGGTCGACAGGTCGTTGAAGCGGCGCGGGCCGTCGAGGAGCGCCTCGACGACGAGCAGGCTCCAGCGGTCGCCGACTCGATCGAGGGCGGCCTGGAGCGGCGATGGGGCTGTCGCTGCGTTCACGGTGCCATCGTAGCGAGTTTGGGCTTGCGCGACCCGCTTGGGCGTTGTAACTTGCAACTCGCTAGTAACTACGGCAGATGACGATGGTGGGCGCCGGGCCGAAGAGGCTCGAACGCCCCGGGAGCAATCGAATGGGCGCACTGGAAGAGCTTTCGGCGGTGGTGGCGAAGGTGGCCGGGCTGGCGACCCCGGCCGTGGTCGGGATCGGCGGGCGATGGCGCCGCGGGTCCGGGGTGGTCGTGGCGGAGAATCGGGTGCTCACCAACGCCCACAACGTTCACGGCGACGACGCCACGTGCGTCTTCGCCGATGGCCGTCGCGCGCGCGGCAGGTTGCTCGGTGAGGACGTCGATGGCGACCTGGCCGTTCTGGAGGTGGACACGGGCGGCGCGGCGCCCCTGGAGTGGGCGGACGCGAAGTCGGTGCCGCAGGTCGGGTCCGTGGTCTTCGCCGTCGCCAGCGCTCCGTCCGGCGGGGGCCGGGCGACCGTGGGGATGGTTTCCGGCGTGGCGCGCTCGTTTCGGGGCCCCGGCGGGCGGCTGATCGGCGGCAGCATCGAGCACACGGCGCCCCTGGCGCCGGGTTCCTCCGGCAGTCCGATCGTGGACGGCGAGGGGCGGCTGCTCGGCCTCAACACGCAGCGGATCGGCGAGGGGTTCTACCTCGCGCTTCCGGCGGACGAGGGCCTGCGGGCTCGAATCGACGCGCTGGGGCGAGGCGAGTCGACGGTCCGGCCGAGGCTCGGGATAGCGGTGGCGCCCGGCCACATCGCCCGACACCTGCGACGCGCGGTCGGCCTGCCGGACCGCGACGGCGTCCTGGTCCGCGGGGTCGAGGAAGACAGCCCGGCCGAGGCGGCCGGCATCCGCGAGGGCGACCTGATCGTGTCTGCCGGCGGGGCTGCGATCGAAGACCCGGACGGCCTGCACGAAGCCCTGTCGAAGGCCGGCTCGGGCAAGCTCGACGTCGGCCTGGTCCGCGGGGTCGAGGAGCTGACGGTCAAGGTGGACCTGGGCCGCCCGGCTTCGGGCGGCGAGTCTCCGAAGAATTTGAACTGAGCGAAGGCCCGCGCTTCGCTGGCGGCGCGCTTCGCCGGTGGCGCGCTTCGCTGGCGGCGCTGCGCCATGATTGACGCATGGCGGCGAAGGGCGCGCTTGGGAGCCTGATCGGGGTAGACGTCGGGTCGACCCATATCAAGGCCGTGCTCGTGGCGCCGGGGAGTGGCGCCGTCCACGTCGCCCGCCGGGCTACCGTGACCCACGCCGTTCGCGGTGGCGGCGCGTACCACCGGCCCGACGAGTTGCTCGGTGCGGTGGAGTCGGCCATCGCGGAATGCGTTGTCGCAAGCGGCGCAGCTGGAGCGGCCGGGTCCGGCGGGGCTCGGCCCGTGGCCATCGGCATCGCCAGCATGGCCGAGGCCGGGGTTCCGCTGGATGTCCACGGCCGGCCCGTTGGCGAAATCCTGGCCTGGTTCGACCCCCGGCCCGCGCCTCAGGCGGACTGGCTCGAGCGCCGGATCGGCGCGCCGGCGCTCTTCGCCCGGACGGGGCTCCGCCCGGAGGCGAAGTACACGCTTCCCAAGCTGCTGTGGCTCCGCGCCGAGCGGCCCGGGGACGTGGCCCGCGCGCGGTGCTGGGCCGGCGTGGCGGAGCTGGTCGGGCACCACCTGACCGGCGAGCTGGCGACCAACGCGTCGCTGGCGTGTCGCACGGCGGCATTCTCCACGGCCGATCGGCGCTGGGATGACGAGTTGCTCGGGCTCGCCGGCCTGTCGCCCGACCAGATGCCTGCGGTCCTGCCCCTGGGCCGTCCCGCCGGCGGGCTGACACCTGCCGCGGCCGCTCGCCTGGGCCTGGCGGCGGGGACGCCGGTGGCGATCGCGGGCCACGACCACATGGCCGGCGCCCTGGGCGCCGGTGTCACTCGTCCGGGCGACGCCCTGGATTCGATGGGCAGCGCCGAGGTCGCGCTGCTCGTTACGCGGCGGCCGTCCCTCGCCGATGAGCTGCGCCGGAGCGGATTCTCCTCGGGTTGTCACGCGCTGGACGGAACCTGGTATGTGGCGGGCGGGCTGCAGGCGTCCGGTGCGCTGGTCGAGTGGTTCATCGACCGGTTCCTGGCGCCGCCGCTGGATCGGCCCGCCGCCGCCCTTGTGACGGCGGCCAGCGGCGACGCCGGCCGCTACGCCGCCTTCCTGGCGCTTCTCGACCGAGCCGGAAGCGGGCCTGCCCGGCCGCTTGTTCGGCCGTACCTGCGCGGCCGGACTGCGCCCCGGCGCAATGTCTCGGCCACCCTCGAAATCGAGGGCCTGGCCGAGTCGCACGGCCTGCCGGACCTGGCGGCGGCGCTGGTCGACGGCGCGGCGTTCCACGTGCGGTGGATGCTGGAAGAGCTGGAGCGCGTCACCGCCACGACGCCCGGGCGTGTCCGTGTCATCGGCGGGGGGACGCGCAACACGCGCTGGCTCACCGCCAAGGCGGCCCTCGGCCCGGGCCGGTTCGAGGTCGCGCGGACGGATGAAGCTGCGGCCCTGGGAGCGGCCCTCGTGGCCGGAGTCGCCGGAGGCGTCTACGGTTCAGTGGCGGCGGCCCTTGCCAACGCCGCTCCCTTCGAACGCGTCCGCGTCTCGCCCGGCGTCCGTGCCCGCTATGACGCCGCGTATCGCGACCGCTGGCTGCCCGCCGTCATGGCCACGCTCCGCTGAGGGGCCGCAGCCGGGAGGGGATCGTCAGCCGCCGTAGGCGGCCTCCTCCGATCGGACCAGGTCAACCAGGTTGCCGAGGGCGATGTTGACGTCCACGACGTGCAGGCCCCAGCGCGCGCCTCCCACATCCGAGAGGCCCGGCCGGTGGTCTGCCGCATTCGTCGTGCGGTCGACCTGCAGCCAGGTCGCTCCGCCGGCCGTCTGGCAGTGGGCGGAGAACTCGCCCGGGTAACTCACGAACGGCGTCTTCACCGATACGGACGGCGCCTGCGCGCTCGCCCCGAGGAGGGTCGAGAGCCCCCGCGCCGGCAGGTAGGGGACCAGGGCGCCGCTGCCCCCTGCCGGCGCCGCCGGGTTGACGCACAGAACCTGCAGCGAACCGGACGAAACGCTGCCGAGCAGGTTCAGGGCCGAATCCACCCGACCGAACAGCGCGTTCGCCGGCGGAGTCGTGTCGAAGCTCGAGTAGGCCACGACGCACCCGACTTGCGTCGTGGATCCGCAGGCGGGGATGTTCGCGAAGTCGCCGCCGACGGTCTTGCCGATGGGCACCGTCACGTTGCCGCCCATGAGCAGTGCGGAGACCAGCAGCCGGCGAGTTTGTGGCACGGCGTCGACTTCGGCCTTCAGAAGCGCCGTGAGCATGAACGCGCCCTGGGAGTGGCCGATGAAGACGATGCCCCGACCGTGGTTGTAGTTGGCCATGTAGTCGAGGAAGGCCGACCAGACGCCCTGGTCCTGGTAGGCGGCTACGGCGCTGGCGACCGAGATGCTCGCCGGTCTGGCGATGGCGGCCAGGGTCAGCTGCGGATACATCGGGGCGTAGACGTTGCAGACCTGCGAGAACTGAGCCGCCTGGGCGACGGCGACCGCCCTCTCCTCCGGGTCGATCGTCAGCGTGGCATTCGTGCCCTTCTGGCGACTGACGGTCGGGTAGACGTAGAAGCAGTCGATCGGCGGATCCGTCGCCGGCGCGGCGGGCTCGACCGTGGTTGAGCCGTCGGCCTCGACGGCGGTGGCGCTCAGATCGCCGGCGCAGGGGTTGTCGGCCAGGCCGGGCCGGCACAGCCACACGGTGTCTTCGGGTACGGAGGGAGCCGCTGTGTCGGTGGCGGCTGGCGTCGCGGCCTGGGTCGCGGCGGGCGTCGCGGCCTGGGTCGCGGCGGGCGTCGCGGCGGTTGCCGCCGCGGTTGCCTCTGGCGTGGATGGCCCCGCCGATGGGTATGCCGTCCCGCTGCACCCGGCGATCGCCAAGATCACGGAGAGCGCGAGCGGGAATCGAAAGAGGGGTCGCTTCATTCGGGCATGGTCGACCCGCGCCCGCGATTCTGTCCAACCCGCCAGGCCACGGCGCGCCGTGCGACTCATTCGGTGCACCCGCTCGGTCGACGGCCGGGTCGCCGTCGGGCGCGGCGTAAACTGGCTGCATGAACTGGTTCGTCGATCCCCGCAAGATGCGCCTGCCCGCCCCCAACGAAGTCCTGCTCGGCCGCTCCGAGGCGATGCCCGTGCCGGCCCGCCACGCCGTCCTCGGCACGTCGCTGCGCCCGCCCTACGCGGACGGCAGCGAAATCGCCGAGTTCGGCATGGGCTGCTTCTGGGGCGCGGAACGCCTCTTCTGGCGCACGCCCGGCGTCATCTCGACCGCCGTCGGCTATGCCGGCGGTTCGACTCCCAACCCGACGTACGAAGAGGTGTGCACCGGCCTGACCGGGCACATCGAGATCGTCCGCGTCGTTTTCGACCCCAAACGCATCTCATACGGCGAGCTGCTCAAGCTCTTCTGGGAGGAGCACGACCCGACTCAGGGGTTCCGTCAGGGCGTCGATCGCGGGACACAGTATCGCTCGGCGATCCTGACCCACGGCGCCGCCCAGAAGCGCGAGGCGGAGGCCACGCGGGACGCATTCCAGGAGCGCCTGAAGGACGCCCGCCTGGGCGCGATCACCACCGAGATCCGGCCCGCGCCGGAGTTCTACTTCGCCGAGGGATATCACCAGCAGTACCTCGAGAAGAACCCCCACGCCACATGCTCCGCTCAGGGCCTCGGGGTTAGCTGCCCGGTGGGGGTGCTCCCACCTGCCACCCTCTCAGAATCCCAATGAGCCCTGGCATTGGGGCCGAACGATAGGGGTGCCCGCGACGGGCGCCGCGCGGATACCGGGACAGGAACGACAGGCAGGTGCAGAAGATGGCCGATGGGTCGGCTGCTGACTCCATCGACGAGTACATCGCGGGATTCCCTCCCGAGACTCAGAAGGTGCTGAAGGAGTTGCGAGCACTCATCAGGGCATCGGCGCCCGGCGCGACAGAGAAGATCAGCTACCGGATCCCCACGTTCGTCCTGAACGGGCCTCTGGTGTACTTCGCAGGTTTCGAGAAGCACATAGGGTTCTATCCGACGGGGAGCGGGGTCGAGGCGTTCAAGGAAGAACTCAAGCCCTACAAAGGCGGGAAGGGCTCGGTGCAGTTCCCTCATGGCCAGCCACTGCCCAGGGATCTGATCGGCCGGATCGTCGAATTCAGGGTCGCCCAGAACACCGGCCGGGCCAAGAAGTAGCGACGCCACAACCCGAACGCGCAGCGTACGACAGGGGGAACGGGGGCCCGGTGGGGCTCGTCCGGGACAAGTAAGCAAGGCTCCGCGGCCGATCAGGTCATCCGGGCGCTGTTGATGGGCCGGCCGCCCGGGCCGTCGTGTGAAGTCGCTCTGGCTGGGACCCGCCTCGACTTCAGTCGAGCGTGGGGTTTTCATCCTCTCGGCTGGCGCCAGATCCAGCCTAGAGTGAATGAAAGGCAGTGGCCGGAGCGTCTGCCGGCATCCTGGGTGCTCTAGTAGTCGGGCTCTGTGCTGCCACCGTGGCACCGCCTGTTGTAGCAGTGGGAGGTCCGGAGATATGTCTGACACGAACCAGGCCGGGCCAGAGGCGGAACCCGCGCCACTTGTCGCACCAGAGGCGGAACCCGCGCCACCTGTCGCACCAGGGGCGGAACCCGCGCCACCTGTCGCACCAGGGGCGGAACCCGCGCCACTTGTCGCACCGCCGCCGACCGCGACCGGCAACGTCAATGTCCAGACGCCGCAGATGGTCAATGTCCCGCGGCAGGGGCCGGGCTTTCTTGCCCGGGCAGTCTGGTTCGTCCTCATCGGCTGGTGGCTGACGGCCATCATCATCGTAATCGCTTACGTGTTGGCACTGTCGATCCTGGGATTGCCGTTTGCCTTCTATCTGTTCAACCGCATACCGGCGTTCCTCACGCTCCGTGGACGGAGTAAGACGTATCAGGTCGAGACCACCACCGATGGGACGAGGTACCTGACCGCCGCTAACATCGAGCAGCGTCCGATGTGGATGCGGGCCCTCTGGTTCATTTGTGTCGGCTTCTGGTTCGGGGCCATCTGGATGGCGGTTGCCTACGTGCTGTGCGTGTTGATCGTGACGATGCCGTTCGGGATCGCGATGTTCAATCGAGTGGGCGCCGTGATGACGCTCCTTCGCTATTAGGGGCACGTTCGACTGGCGTCCACAGTTCGAGCTGCCAAGCGGACAGTCTCTGGTTCAGAACCCGGACCGCGAATGTACTGCGCACGGGTTGAGGGACTCGTGCCCGGTCGGGTTGTTCATGTGCAAGTAGGGGACCGCCTGATCGCCATCCCGCGGCGTGAGATGATTGGGAGGGAATCCTCCCCCTCGACAGCGCATGCGGCGGGAGGAGTGGCATGGATCGACGAGCCTGGGTCGACGAGCGACGGGCGAACGCCGAGGAGCGGTTTGATCGGCTCTACGCCCCCACCTACGACGAGGATGACATCCCCATCTCCGCAACCCACGGGCGCTTCGTCGAGGCAGTGGTCGAGTCCTGCCGTCCCGGTGGCTCGATCCTGGACGCCGCGTGCGGCACCGGCCGCTACTTCGAGATGATCCTGGCAGCGGGCCGCCAGGTCGTCGGGATCGATCAATCCGCGGGGATGCTCGCCGAGGCGCGGTCCAAGTTCCCTGAAGTCGTGCTCCAGAAGACCGGCTTGCAGGAGCTTCGGATCGAGGGTGAGTTCGATGCTGCGATCTGCGTCGACGCGATGGAGTACGTCTTCCCCGAAGACTGGCCCCAAGTTCTCGCCAATCTTCGCCGCGCCGTGTCCCGCGGGTTGATCTACCTGACCGTCGAGCAGATCCCCGACTCCGCGATCAACGAGGCGTTCGTACAGGCGACGGCTGCTGGGCTACCAGTCGTTCACGGCGAGACCGTGCGCGGCGGCGGGTACCACTACTACCCGACTGTCGATCGAGCCACGGGCTGGATCCTCGCCGCGGGCCTCGAGATCATAGAGATGGGCTAGAGCAGCGGTGGCAACTACGGCTACTGGCACCTCCTCATGAGGTCGGCGACGGCTTAGTCGGACCGCCGGATCGTCGAGTTCATGTAGAAGCGAACACGGGCAGGGCCAACAAGTAGCTACGGCAGAACCCGGACGCGCAATGTAATGGCTGACGGGTTGGGTTTCGTGCCCAGGCCCCGTCGCAGCTCGTCTGCGGAGTAGCCACGGGCTGGGGTGGGAGGGCTCCTCGGTCGCTCCACTGCGTCGCAGGGGTTTGAGACGACCAGGCCCATCTGGATAAGGAAAGTGATCAGGCTTCACCCGGTGATGCCGGCGAGGGTTTTCATCCTCGCGCTCGCGGGTGAAGACGAGCAGGCTGGGGATGAAAGAGGTGTCCTGTGTTGGAACTCCTGGTCGTCATCCTCATTCTTCTCTTCCTGTTCGGCGGGTTGCGCTTCAGCCGTCGCTGAGGGCCAGGCCCTCTGACGGGCCCGATCCTGTCAGGCTCGACGAGATCGCGTTTTGAGCGAGCGGTGGTTCCTCGTGCGCGGGCTGGTATGGCGGAGCAGCACACTGAGGGCATGGTTAAGGCCCGCTTGATTGCTTTGGGACTGGTGGACCTCGACGGTCAGACACACGATCACGCTGTCCTGGTCGAGTGGGGCCGGGCGAAGGTTTACGCCCGCTCCCACCCACGGGCCTGAAGGATAGCCAGGCCAGGCGGTGGACCGGCCACAAAGGAGACGAGGATGAGCTACGCGGACTCGTTGATGGCGAAAGACGAGCAGATCCTGTACCGGGCCAGGCAGCACTGGCTCGCGCCCCTATCCGATTCTTTGAAGCCCATCGTGCTGATGCTCGCGGGGCTGGTGGTCCTCTTCCTGGCCACAAAGACCAACGGCGTCGTTTGGCAGATCCTGGCTGTCCTTGGCGGCGTGCTCCTGATCGCCGGCATCGTCTGGATCGCGATCGTGTACCTGACCTGGAGATCCGAGGAGTACCTCATCACCAGCCGCCGGGTGCTCAAGACCGAAGGCTTCCTGGACAAGAAGAGCGGCGACAGCTCGCTCGACAAGATCAACGACGCGGTTCTGAAGCAGGGCCTGCTCGCCCGGATTCTCCGCTACGGCGACCTGGAGATCCTGACCGCGAACGACGATGCGATCGATCGCTACGAGATGCTGGCCCACGTGATCGACTTCAAAAAGGCGATGCTCAACGCCAAGAACGACCTCGAGGATGGCGTCCGGCGGCCGGTCGGCGGCGCTTAGGTCCAGGCGACCTCCGTTCCGGTCGCGGGAAAGCCGTCGAGCTCGGATGACGTGACCGCGACGCTTGCCAGGCTGGCCGACCTGCGCGACAAGGGCGCGATCACGCCTGCGGATTACGAGGCCAGGAAGGCCGAGCTGCTCCGCCGCCTGTTGCCCACAGCTTCGAGCCTCGTCGTCACCATGAGCGCCAGCGCAACGGTCTGGGGTTAGAGCGGCATCTGTGCCGGCGGCCGGGCCTATGAGAAGGGCGTCCGCGGGTGGGACTCGTCGACGATCCCGAGACCCCCGTGATGAGGCCCGGTCCGAGGACCCTTCCGACGCGTCTGAGCGGGTCCCCCCTCGGCCCGCAGCTCGGCTCCCTTGGGATCGGCGGGCTGCCCTGTGTCCACTCGCGGTTCACGTGCGTTGGTTGAGGCGGTCCGCTTGGGCACCGCGTCAACCCCCACTTCTGACTTGTAGTTCCGCCCGCCACGCCACCAGCTGGCGATACAGGGCCGGCGCCCCCAGCGGCGGATCTCCGGCCAGCTGAAGGGTCGCCGGGCACAGGATGAACGGCTCGCTCTGCCAGCCGCCCAGACCGCCGTGCGAGCCGATGAGCTCCTCGAATGCGGTGACCTCCCCCGACTCGCGGTCGACAGCGCCCAGCAGTATCAGGTCACCGGCGTTCGAGAAGCCCTCTAGGTGCAGCAGGTTCTCGGCCGCCCGAGTGCCGTAGTCGGCCAGGGGGTCGCTGCCATCGGACTGGCCCGCGGTCAGGTCGAGCCGGCCTTGCGGCCCCAGTACGAGCACGTGGCCAGCGGCTGACCTGACCAGGAGCGCTCCGATACCCGGATGACGCGCCAGCGCCTCGATCAGGCCCGGGTAGCGCGTCTCGATCGCCTCGTCGGTCATCCGATCGGGCTGGATCGTGAAGTAGACGTGGGCCAGGCTGCCGGAAGAGCAAACGACGACATTCGCAGGCGCCTCGGCCGCACCCTCGGGGCGGCCGAGCGCGCGGCGCAGCCGGCGTGCGAGCAGCGGCCCGAGGCTCGAGCCTCGCCCGAACTCGGCGGCGATGCGCCGGCCGATGCCGGCCGATTCGACTGCGTCGGTGGTGCCCACGACGGTCGTCATGTCGGGCAGCAGGGCGGCGATGATCGCCTCGAGCGACTGGCCGTAGCGCTCATGGAATGTGGCGCCGAGGCTCTGGCCGTGGTCGGAGAGCACCACCAGCCGATACGCCCGCCTGGCGTGGCGAGCGGCCTTCATCAGGGACCCGATGGCCCGATCGATACCTCTGAGCGCGTCGATTGCCTCCTCGCGCTCGGGGCCGCAGTGGTGCGAGATGGCATCGTAGCCTGTGTAGTCAACGTAGATGGTCGGCGACGAGCTGTGCATCTCCTCGATGACGAGGGCGGTCGAGACGGTCCGCAGCGCGACATTGGTGACGGCTCTTTCGACGGCGAAGTGCAGGTCGCGGCGCATGCGGGGCTCAACCGATCGGGCGCGCTGGCGTTCCGCCTGATACAGCTCCTTGGCCATCTCGCCGACCATCAGCACCAGCAGGCGGATGTAGTCGACGGTGGTGACGAAGAAGCCGCGCAGGCGCCGTTCGTCGTCGCTCGACGGGCCCTCCGTGATCGTGGCCATGGTCAGGTAGCTGCGCGGCGCATCGCCGGTCACGAGATTGCCGACGCTGGCCCCGTCGTCGACCAGCAAGCCCGTGCCATCGCTGATGCGACGGACGATCTCGGCCGCATCGTCCGGGTGATTGGCCACCAGCAGTCGATTGCTCGCCTTCTCGTACCAGCGAAAGCCGGGGATGCCGTCGTTACGGCCGTGCAGGATGCCCGCCTGACTGGCCGGCGTCGTGGGCGGGAGCAAAGCGATCCACGGGTGGAGGGTGGCCTCACCGTCGCGCAGCAACCGGCCGAGCACGGGCACCCGGCCGGCCCGGAGCGCCTGCTGCAGGACGGGCAGGCTCAGCCCGTCGATCTGTACCACCAGCAGCCCCGGGCTCGGTTCCGTGGCGCGTCCAAAGTCGCGAGCTACCAGGCGCCGGACGAGCACGCTGTAGTAGGAATCGTCGTCGCTCACCGACACGACCTCGGCGAATAGGCTGTTCAGCGTCGTCAGCAGCACGGCTCCCCAAACGGCGGTCGCCGTGCCGTCCACGCGCACTCCGGGCAGCACCTGTCCGAGGACGATGATGGCCAGGAACTGGACGGCCAGACCCACGGTCTGGGCGACGAAGATAGGCCACGCCACGAGCAGCCAGTGGAGGAAGACGTCGGAGGAGCTGTCGAGGGCCGCCAGCAGGAGCCCGGCAAGCAGCAGTGGGCCTGGGCCGTCGATGCTCAGCCCCGGGAGCACGGCGTCCGTGATGGCCAGCACCAGACAGGCCCCCACGAAGGACAGGACCGCACGGCGTAGGATCGCCAGGCGGGTCGGTCGCCACTCCCACATCAGGCGAGCCTGGAGCCGGTAGAAGTCGACCACGCGCCGGGCCGTCGCCGCAGACCCGTTGCCGATCTCGGATGTCATCGCCCGGCCCGCCCGTCCAGGGGCATCGATTGCCCCGGCTGCAGAACGCGCACGTGAATTCGAGCGTCGCGTGCCGCGACGGCCGCACGAAAGGCCTCGCCGGGTCCCTCGAACCGGCGGCCCGCCACGCGTCGCAGGCCGAGCGGGTAGAGCGTGCCCCAGTGGATGGGCGTGGCGATCGCGGGGCGGATTCGCACCGCCGCTTCGGCCGCTCGGTGCGGGTCCATGTGGCCGCGCCCGAGCGTCAGTCCCCAGCCGCTCACCGGCAGCAGCGCCACGTCGACACGCCCGGCCAGCTGCCGCATCTCCGGGAAGAGGTCGGTATCGCCGGCAAAGTAGACGCCGGTCGACCCGACGATCAGGATGCCCAGGGCGCCCTCAGCAGTCGTGAGGAGCGAGCGGCGCCGTCCGTGTTCGGCATGGACGGCCTCCAGCGTGAGGTCGCCGACTTGCAGTCGATCGCCGGCGCGCATCTCGTGGACGGCCCCGTGTGCCGCCTTTGCGGCGACGCGCCCGAGGCCGACCGGGACGATGAGCGCCGGCTCGCCCGGGAGAGCACGAATGGACTCGAGATCCAGATGATCCAGGTGGCCGTGGCTGATGAAGACCGCCGAAAGATCCACGAGCGCGTCGGGGGGCGCGGCCGGCACCTGACGCCGGATGGCTACCGCCAAGTGGCCGAGCAGCGGATCCGTGAGCACTCGCGCGCCATCGAGGTCGACGAGGACGGTCGAATGGCCGAGGAACGTCAGCCGATCGCCCACCTTGTTTCCTCCGACATCGCACGACACTGTGCCGTATCGAGGATTGTGACCGACCACGGCCCAGCGGGCAGCGCTGACCAGTGTCACCGCTCGCGTTGCGGGCCGTCGAAACTGGCCACGTGGCGTCGGGGCCGCGAATCAGCTCGAGCGCCGGACGAGCAGGACCGGCACAGGGGAATGGTCGACCACGAATCGAGCCACGTGTCCCACGCTCCTAGGCCCGGGCTCAGTGGTGCCGGTTCGCGGGCGTGCGCCAACGATGAGCGCGTCGGCATTCAGCCGTCCGGCGGCTGCGACGATCTCCTGTTCCGGGCGACCATGGGCGACGAGATGCGCGATCCGGGCGCTGGGCAGTGCCGACGCGAATCGCTCGTGCCAGACAGCCAGGAGCGCAGCCGTTCCTTCCTCGTCCGCCTCCGCCAGGCGATGCTCGATCACGTCCTTTTTCGGCAGCGGCCAGGGCCCACGCCGGACCGCCTGGTGGTAGGCCGCGAGCTCCCGAGGCCCGGTTTCCTCGACGTGGAGAAGCGTGACTTCGAGCGCCGATTCGCCAGGGCCCACGACCTGCGCCACCTGCTGGGGCAGAGCCGCGTCCTCGGTGCCCGCCAGGGCTACGACAAACCGCCGGGGGGCGCTCATAGCCCACTCACCTCGGCAGTCCCAGCAACAGCGCCACGCCGAGCGCCGCGAGGATCGTGGCCGGTGTCACGATGAGCCCGATCCGGATGTAGCTCCACGTTGACACCTCCAGGCCACGCTGGCGCAGGAGCACGAACCACAGGAGCGTGGCGACCGATCCGACCGGCGTCAAGTTGGGTCCCAGGTCCGCACCGATTATCGTGCCAAGCGCGGCGGCATGGGCGCTGGCTGCGCTCAGTCCGGCGCTCTGGACGGCGTCGGCGAAGACGAACGCGGCGGGCAGGTTGTTGACGAGGTTCGCACCGACGGCTGCGGCGAAAGCGGTCACGAGCATGACCGCTGCCGGCGAGTCGCGCACCTGTCCCAGGACGATCTGCGCAAGCCACGCGGTTATGCCTGCGGACGAGAGGCCGTCCACGAGGACGCTCATCGAGGCAACGAAGACGAGCAGGGACCAGCCGACGCCCTCGAGCGGCCGATCGAGACGGCGGCTCGTCCACTCCACGCCGAGCAGCAGCAGCCACACGGCCGCCATCGTCGGTCCGAGAGGCAGGTTCGCCGCCGAAGCGACGGCGAAGGCGCCGACCGCCACCCCGAAGGCAGCCAGGAGCCGTCGCGGGACCGCGGTCCACGAGGCCCACGATTCTGAAGGGGGCACGAGGGGCGCTCGCTCCGGAAGCTGGCGTCGGTAGATCACGAGGAGGCAGCCGAGCAAAGCGACCACGGACGCGACGGCGGCCGGCAAGAGAACGGGCACCAGGCTTGCCGCGCTCACCCCGAGCCGATCGCTGACGATGACATTCACCGGGTTGCTCATCGGAAGCGCGATGGATGCGGCATCGGCCACGAAAGTGCAGGCGAGGACGTATGGAAGCGGTGCAAGGCCGAACCTGGCAACGAGCACATACACGACGGGCGTCAGCACAAGAGCCGCGGCATCGTTGGACAGGAGTGCCGCGACGATCGCGCCTGCGGCCACGACCGCCACGAGCAGTCGCTGCGGGCTGCCGGCCGACAGCTTGGCGGACGTGCCGGCCAGTGCTTCGAAGAGCCCGCTTCGCTCAGCCACGGCCGCCGCTCCGGTCAAACCCAGGAAGAAGAGCAGGACGTTCCAATCGCCAGCGACGTCCGAGACGGCAGCCCTCGGCGACACGGGTCCCGCCAGGACCATTGCGCCCGCCCCGAGCAAAGCGGCAGAGGCCTCGGTCAGACGCTGCGGTCGAGCGATGACCAGGCCGATCGCCACCAGGAAGATGGCGGCGGCCAGAGGCGCCGCCGGGGTCAACGGCGAGTACGCAATCAAGGGCACAATGTTCCCACGGCCTCTCGCACGGCGCTTCCCGAAAACAACGAACCGCTGCCGTCCTCGCCGCGAGGGCAGCCGGCCCCAGCCCGTCTGGGCCGCGTGCTGGGCATAGCGTGGGCATGGCGCGCCAGTAGCTCGCCGATGCGCGCCAGGGCCCGCCTCGCCCGACATCGCGACTGGGCTCGGACGCGCCGCGACTTCAGGAGAGCAGAAGGGTTTTCATCCTCGGGCCCGTGCCAGATCCGGCCTAGACTCCGGGCGGGCCTGTGGCGCTGCGCCCAGAATCGGTCGGGGCAGGCTGGGTCCCAATGGAGGAGACTCCCATGGCTCGTAACAGCATGTTCGGCAACCCCAAGTCGCTGTTGATCATCGTGGCCTGCATCTGCTTCGCGATCGCCGTGCTCACGTTCGCAGGGATCCTCTCGATCGGCAGCAAGATCGACTGGACCGACCTGGGCCTGTTGTTCGGCTTCCTGTCCTTCATCCTCTGATTCCAGCCGCAACCTTCGTCGCGCCGCGGTTCAGATAGCACCATCCAATCGGGTCGCTGAATCCTCGGTCTCCAATACATGATCGGCAGATGGGTGGCTATCCCGTTGCTCGCTTTGTGGCCTTCGCTATGGGCGCGCTGCTCGGGACGGCCGTTCACCAGACGGGAAGGCCGCCGGGCCGTACAGACACGATAGGGGCGAGCGATCGTTGGGAATCGTGCATTTGCCACGCTGAGGCGCCTATCCGGCCGCGTCCGCGACGGGAGCTAGCGATCCCCCTCGATCCAGCCCTGCCGTTGGGCCACGCGAACGAGCGAGGTCCGGCTTGCCACGTCGTACCGATCGAACATCCGCCGGAGCTGGCTCTCGACAGTCTTCACCCGGAGCGACAGGCGGTCGGCGATCTCGGCGTTGGCGTGGCCTTCGGCCACGAGCGCCAGGATCTGGGCTTCGCGCGGCGTCGGCGGGCGCAGGGCCGTGCGCACGGCGCGGCGGACGTCGTCCGGGAAGGCCGTGCCTCCAGCGGCCACCGTTCTCACGGCCGTGAGAATCCGCTCGATGCTCGCCATCTTCGAGAGGTAGCCCTTGGCTCCGCGTTCGACCGCGGCGACGTAGTAGCTCGGATACGAGTACGCGCTGAGCATGATGAATGCCGGGCCGGGCGTGTGGCGGGCAAGGATCTCCAGCCCGTCCACCGTCCCGGCCAGGCGGATGTCACACAGGACGACGTCGGGGGTTTGGGCCTGGATGAGACGGTCAGCCGCGACGCTGTCCCGGGCCGTCCCGACAACGGTCACGTCGGGCTCGCCCCGCAGGAGCGCCGTGAGCCCTTCGGCGATGGCAGGATGATCCTCGATGATCGCGAGGCGGATCACGTTATTGATGCCTCCGACCCCGGCCGGGCATCGACGCGAGCTCTCCGCTTGCGGAGCGGGAGCCGAACAACGATCACCGTTCCCTCTCCGAGGCTCGACTCGGCCTCGATCGTCCCGCGATGCGCGGTCACGATCTCGCGCGCCAGGTAGAGCCCAAGACCCAGCCCGGCCGACGGCTTCCGCCCCAGCTGCGTATAGGGCTGGAACAGCAGCGGCAGCAGGTTGCCGGCGATCCCCGGGCCGTAATCGCGGACTTCGACGATGGCGATCGAGTCGGATCGACGCACAGTCACATCGATGGTCGGCGAAGTCGCCGCGTGCTCGACTGCGTTCGAGAGCAGATTCACGAAGACCTGCTCCAGGCGACCGGCATCCGCCTGGACGGGGATCGGCCCAGGACTGGGTGAGACCCGGATCGTCGGTGCGTTGGGCAACGCCTCGGCGACCTCGACGGCCTCGCGCACGACTGCAGCTAGATCGATTGGCGCGGTGACAAGCTCCAGTCGACCGGCCTGGATTCGGCTGACGTCGAAGAGGCGCTCGATGAGCTCCCCGATCTGCCTGGTCTGCACGAGTGCCCTCGCCGCGTAGGTACGGGCCTGCGCGGAGCTCTCCGGGCCGAGGTGCCGCTCGACGAGCTGGAGGTAGCCGTGCAGGGCGGCCACCGGGGTCTTGAGCTCGTGACCCGCCGCGGCCATCAATCGCTCCAGGCTGAGCCGCATCGTGCGCTCGGAAAGGTCCCGGATCGTCAGCACGCCGCCCCAGCTCCGGTCGCCGACGGTGAGCGGCTCGGCCACGGCCTCGAACCAGCGCCGCGCCCCCCCAGGCTGGGTCACCGCGAATTCCATCCGGAAGCGCTCGCCTCGGGCCGCGCGCTGCTGCGGCCGGTCGGCCGGCGGAATCGGGAGGCCGGCCGCATCTTCGGGCTCTATCTCAACCTCGGCGCCACCGAAGAACCGATCGTAGGCGTCGTTGGTCGTCATGATCCGGCCCTCGTGGTCGACTGCGACGACCGCGTCGCCGAGGCTGGCCAGGATCGATCGCAGACGATCGTGCTCCTCCTGGATGCTCAACCTCTGCTGCTCGAGGACGATCGCCTGGGCACTGAGCTCCTCGGTGCGCGTGGCGAGATCCTCGTTCGCGACCCGAAGCTCCTCGACGCTCGCGGTCAGCTCCTCGTTGAGGGTTTCGAGTTCCTCGTTGGTGGCCTGGAACTCCTCGTTGACGGTTTCCGCTTCTTCGCGAGTGGACTGCGCGTCCTCGCTGGCCAGGAGCATCGCTTCGTTCGCCGCCCGGAGCTCGGCGACCAGGGCGGTCAGCTCTTCGTTCGCTCGAAGGAGCCTGCCGTTCGTCGCGACCGCCTTCTCGAGTCGCTGCCGTGTCCGGATGTCGACGCGACCCTGCTGCTCGCGTCTGGTCACGTCGGTCAGTTCGACGACCGCGCCTTCGATCGCACGCGTCGCGACACGGTAAGGGCGGACGGTGGCCTCGACGAAATGGGCCGTCTCGCTGGCGGCATCCGTGGCCTCCACCTCGAACACGCCTGAGGTGGTCTTGCCGGTCAGCGCCGAGTCGATGGCCCCTCGGATCGCGCTGGGTGGAAGAACCTCCGCCAGATGGATGAAATCCTGGTCGTAGGCCGTGCCGTGGATTCCGAGCATCTGGCGTGCTGCGGAGTTGATGCGCATGATGTAGTAGCGGGGATCGACGACCACGATGCCGACGCTCAGGTTAAGGAGCAGGCTATCCGCCGACGCCTCCGCCTCCGCCGTGCGCCGGACGTCGCGGTGCGTGACTCGGATGGCCTGATCGAGCTGGGATTCCTGGCTCCGACGCGGGCGGGGCACAGCGGGTCGCATCGGTGGGATCGCGTAGCTCCCGGGCAGCCGACGATAGACGCGCAGGCGTGCGTGCTCTTCTTCGAATGGCTCCGGCAGTGCCATGACGGTTTCGGACGTACCCAGGGCCAGCCGACCGCCGGGGCGCAACGAGAACGCGAAGGTCTCGAGGGCGACGCGCTGCATGGGCGCGGTGAAGTAGATCAGCACGTTCCGGCAGAGGAGCAGATCGATCCGGGGGAAGGGCGCTCGCTCGCCGAGATCGTGCTCGCCGAAGACCGTCAGGGCACGCAGCTGTTTGGCGACCTCGTAGCCGCCGTCCGATTTCACGAAGTAGCGGTCTCGAGCGCCGGCGGGCAGACCCTTGAGGGCAGCGGGCGGATAGATCCCCCGACGCGCGAAGGCGATCGCCTCGCGGTCGATGTCCGTCGCGAAGATCCGGACGGCCGGCCACGGGAGCTCCTCTCCGAGGGCTTCGGCAACGATGATGGCCAGGGAGTAGGCCTCTTCGCCGGTCGAGCAACCGGCCGACCAGATGCGGAGCTCCCGCTGATCACGACGGGCCTCCGCGATCAGCGCGGGAAGGACATCTCCGCGCAGGTACTCGAAGAGCTTTGGGTCCCGGAAGAACTCCGTGACCTTGATCAGGAGGCTGTTGACGAGCCGGGCGTACTCCTCGGGATCGGACTCCAGATATGCCGCGTAGCCAGCGAGCGTTGGGCGCGATGTGGCCTTCATCCGGCCGCGCAATCGCCGCAGGATGGTGGCCGGCTTGTAGCTGCTGAAGTCGATGCCGCTTCGCTCGTGGATCCGTTCGAGGAAGCCGCGAAGCTCGTCGTGATCGGGCCCTTCCGCCGGAGGGTTGCCGGCTGCCAGCAGATCGCACAGGACCGATCCGATCGAGTCGAGGTCGGCCGTCGCGTCGACCAGGGACCGGGGGATCGAGCTCGGCATCGAGGGGAACATCGCCGTGGCGGGGTTCTCGATGACGACCGTTCCGCCAGCCTTCTTCACGTGCCAGGCCCCGGCGGATCCGTCGGACCCGCTGCCCGTGAGGATCACGGCGATGAGGCCGGGACCGAACGCACCGGCTGCGCTCTCGAACAACACGTCGATGGAGGGTGCCACTGCACCAGCCTTGGCCGCTCGAAGCCGGAGGTCGCCGGAGCTGATCTCCACGAGCCGATTCGAAGGAACGACGAAGATCACGCCGTCCTCCAGGGCTTCTCGCTCCTCGACCACTCGGACGGGCAGCGTCGCGCGACGGGCGAGAATCTCGTGCAGATGGCTGGGGTGGCGGGGGTCGAGATGCTGCGCGATCACGATCGGCGCCGGGAAGTCTGCCGGCAGGCTCGCCACGAGGCGCGACAGCGCCTCGATGCCGCCCGCCGAGGATCCGATCACGACGAGCTGAGGTTCCTGGAGGATCGCCGGTCGCACCACGATGTCCACATTCTATGGCTGGCTGTGGCTGGCCATCGAGTGGAATGGAGCCGGGTCTCGGCCGGCCCGTCCGACGACCGCAAAGGAGGGATTCCATCCTCGCAGGACCAGTGGCAAGCGCCTACTTTGCCAGGCAGGGCGAGCATGTCGCCCGGCACTCAACCCGCGAGGTTCCCTGGCCGTGGACGGCGCCCGACACTTCAGCAGGGTCTGACATGAGGACGACGGAGGTCACGATGGAGACCCAGAACAGCGGACAGCAGTCAGTCGAGGGTGTGCGCAGCTTGATCGAGCAGGCGCGCGCCGAGGTGTCCGAGGCCGTCGGGCACGTGCCGGAAATCGCCGGCGAGGCCCGCCGTCGCGCGGGGCAGATCGTCGAGCGTCTCCCTGGAGCGTACGGCCGCGCGCGATCGGGCGCACAGAGCACCGTCACCCGGCTACAGAAGGTGCCCGATTCCGGCCTGCGCTTGCTGGCGGCCGCCTCGATCGGTCTCGGTGCCGGGCTCCGTCTCGCGGGCGCGCCGCGCCTGGCCACGCTGGCCGGCTTCGCTCCAGCCTCGATCCTCGGCTTCGCGATCGTATCCCGCCCTCACGTGGCGCCGCACCGGGCTCGGCCCTGAGCGCTGAGCGCCGCGGTGAAACGTCCCGGCCGCACCTCGATCCGGTGGCCCTCGGGGTTTTCATCCTCATGCGACGCCCCGGCGCAGGTTCACCATCGACTCTCGGCTACGACGCAAGTTATGATCACTGCGTCATCTACAGACTTACGGTGGGCACGCGTCAGGAAACGGTACGAACGGACAGTCGGGACACCACCGGCCCCGGCGTTCGGTCTCTTGGGAGGTTTGTCCATGCGCGCCTTCACCTTCCTCTCCCGGGGCCTGTTCGCCTTCGCGCTGCTGGCCCCCGTGTCGATGATCACCACATTACCTGTGTCCGCGGCGACGATCGCCCCGACCACCACGTGCAGCAACGGTGTCGACGACACGGCCGGGCTTGGCCTGATCTGCCAGGTCACCGTTGTCAACACCATCACCGGCAGCGGCGGATCCGCGAAAGTCACGATCCACGAGTGTCACGGCGCCGCGGGCGCCCCGACGGCGGCCTGCACGACCACGACGACCTCGCTCACCTCGCCGGTCACTGCGGTTACTCAATGCAATAGCTCGATCAACGGTGGGGGCGGCACGCTCCGCTGCAGCGTCGTGGTCACCAGCAACTTCTACGGCGGCATCAGCCCCGGTTCGACGGCCGCCACGGTGAACCAGTGCGTCGGTACCGGTGGAGCCGGAAACGTCTTGTTTGCCTGTGATCCCTTCCCGGCCACTACAACCGACGCGGCGATCACCCAGTGCAACGGCTCGGCCACGGGCGGTGGAGCCAGCGTGACCTGCACCGCGACCGGCATGATGGCCTCGGCCCTCGCCGTCAAGATCAACCAGTGCAATGGCTCGGCCAATGGCGGTGGAGCCCTGATCGTCTGCTCCGCCAGCCTGGTCAACAACGCCGTCAGCGGCACACCGCCGCCCACGAGCACCGTCAGCGATGGTTCGAGCAACAACTCCACTCCGCCGCCGACGTTCGCGCTTGTGATCCTGCTCGCCTCGGGCGGGCTGGGTATGGCGCTAGTCGTGGCGCAACGACGGAGCATCCGCAGCTAAGCCAACCCGAGGTCGCCTCCGTGCGACCGCAGATGGGCTGGCATGATCGACGGGCCGTTCTCGCGGCCCGTCGATCTTCATTGTCCGAGCTCGATTCGGCCGCGTGCCGCCAATAGGGTTTTCATCCTCGCGCCATGCCCGCGGCAGGCCCACTATCGAATCACAACTACGGATCGAAGGCTCCACCGGCTGAACAGCCGGATGCAGGTTCATCGTCCGTCGCCGGGAAGAAGACCACCGTGACAGTTCAGGAACAGCGGAGCGTCACCACCGACGCACCGACCACCACCGAGTCCGGTGGCTCCAGCAACCGGACCACGACCAGGCGCCAGGTCGACTTTCGGCCCAGCAACAACGAGACAACCCGCCGCATCGTCGTCCTCGTGTTCGGCCTTATTCAGATCGTGATCGGGCTACGGATCGTCCTGCTGCTGCTCGACGCCCGAACAGGCAACCTGCTCGTCTCGATCATCAACAATGTTGGCGGGGTCTTGGCCGCGCCGTTCCAGGGGATCCTGCGCCTCAGCGCCGTTTCCTCCGGGGGCTCCGTGCTCGATATCGCCGCTGTCGTCGCACTGGTCGGCTGGACGATCGTCGAGCTGATCGTGATCTGGAGCCTCGGGATCTTCCGGCACGAGCCCGCGCTCGCCTGATCCGGCCGCTACCTGCGCAGCCCACGTCGGCCGGCTCTCGGCTCGCGCCTGCTAAGAAAGAAGGACTTCGATGGACATTCCCAATATGACACTCCTTACCTGGCTCGTCGTCGGCGTGATCGCCGGTTTCCTCGCCAGCCTCATCTCCGGGTCTCGTGAGAGCCTGATCATGATGGTCGTGCTCGGAATCGTGGGCGCCATCGTCGGCGGATGGATCGCCGCAGATGTCCTCAAGATCGCCAACGTGACCGGCGTCAACACCACGAGCATCATCGTCGCCGTGGTCGGGGCGCTCATCGTCATCTTCGTCGTCGGAAGCCTCGGCGGGCGGCGTCGCTCGTTCGGCTGGCGCTGATCGAGGGGCACGCTCAGGGCGCCCTCCTCGTTCTGAAGGCATCCAGCAGGATCGGCTCCGGACGGGAGCCGATCCTGCTTTTCTGTAAGCACGCTGCTGGGAACTTGACTGCGGCGCGTCTGGATCCTCGCAGGACATCCATGGAGCTGAAGCCGTACAAAGAGGAGCAAGTCTGTGACGCTTGCGAGGAGCCGTCCGTGAAACCCACCTACTGCGAGGATCAGCACGACGGCGAAATCATGAAGCCTCACCTCCCGGAGGCTGCCGCCCCATGACCGCCAAGCTGCCGGGTTAGTGGCTATTCTCAGGGAACCCGACCGCCTGGAAACCTCCCGTTTGGACCCCCGCCCCGTGTGTCATACACTGCGCGCCCACGTTCCGCAGACGGTGCAGCCGAGGGCCTCATGTGAGCGGGGGTTTTCATCCTCGCGGCGGACGCCAGATCCGGCCTAGCGTGACTGTTGCGGCGGTGTCGGGACCACGCTGGCATCGCTGCAAGTCGTCGCGCCCCGATGGGGCACATTCGGGCTCAAATCCAACGAGGAGATCCCACATGTCCAGTGCAGCGTTTATCGTCGCCGCGGTCGTGATCGTCGCGATCCTGATCGTGGCCGCATGGTGGTACTCGACGCAACAGCGAAGCCAGAAGCGACAGCGGAGCGAGCAGCTCCGGGAGCGGTTCGGGCCCGAGTACGAGCGGACCGTGGCCGAGAAGGGTGACACCCGCCGCGCGGAAAACGAGCTGACGGCCCGTCAGAAGCGCGTATCGCAGCTCAACATCAGGCCCCTCGCAGCCGACGAAAGCCAGCGCTTCAACGACGAGTGGAGGGCTGTGCAGATGAGCTTCGTCGACGATCCATCCGTCGCCGTTCGCGATGCCGACGCGCTGGTCGGGCGGGTCATGGACGCCCGTGGCTACCCGGAGGGCGATTTCGAGCAGCGCTTCGCCGATGTGTCGGTCGACCATCCGACGGCCCTCGAGCACTACCGCGCCGCGCACGAGATCACGCTCCGCCACGCTCAGGGTCAGGCAAACACGGAGGATCTACGCCAGGCCATGGTCAACGACCATGCGTTGTTCACCGAGCTCCTCGGGGAGCCGGGGGCGGTTGAGACTCGGCCAGACACCTCAGTTCCGACGGCAGCCCGATGAAGGTTGGGGCTAAACCCTTACGTTGATCTGGCACTCCGGACGCCTAGTTCTAGTTCCCAATCAGGTTGTTGACGGGCTGAGGGCCCGTATCTTTCGGCTGCTGGTGTCGAAGCCGCAGTCGAAGGAAGGGCCCTCATGTCCCATGCTAACGCCCGCCTGACGCCGAAGGGT
>Ga0187885_10001782_pt1 | contig 22810 bp, 20 predicted proteins | sample June2016WEW_20_1_3_FD_132970 | JGI IMG/M metagenome (GOLD analysis project Ga0187885, IMG submission 132970) | Peatland microbial communities from SPRUCE experiment site at the Marcell Experimental Forest, Minnesota, USA - June2016WEW_20_100 | ecosystem: Environmental > Terrestrial > Soil >... | reverse complement strand
CACGGGATCAGAGTCACACGGTCAACGCTGCCCACGTAATTGGCGTCCTCCATGATCGTGCCATCCCGATCCAGGAACACTGCGCGGTTTGTGGGGATGTTCTTCATGCGGCTGCGATTGTACGGATGGAACAGCACCACGCAAGCAGAGAATCGTTGTGCACGCCCTGGCGCTTAACCCGCATCTTGCACACGAGCCTTAGTGCAAGAACTGGTGCAATAAGCAGGCTAACAAGCGCAAAGCGCCAGTACCGCGAACATCCGTCCCGTGTGGCTGTGTTCCGCGCGGTAGGAGAAATACCGGTCGAGATGGCAGGCGGTGCAAACGCGCGGGTTGTGGATTTCACCGACACCTGCGTCGCGCAGTTGCTGTTCAATCCCGCCCCAAATATCCATTTCGTAGTGGCACGGGCCAATGGACGGACTAATGACCGCCACGCATTGTCGTGGGTCAGTGCCGAATGTCTCCCGCATGGTCGCCATCGTGTTCCCAATGACGTTGGCCAACGTGCCGCGTTTGCCAGAATGAACCAGTGCGATTGCCGGCGTCGCACGATCCACGACAAATACCCCGGCGCAATCGGCACAACGAATAACCAACGGCAGATCCATCGCGCGCGTTACCAGCCCATCCACACCAGGGAAGTACTCACCACGAACGTCTTCGGGGTGAAGATGGAGTTGGTTCGATGAATCAGTGACGACAGCGACACCGTTTCCATGTGTCTGTTCGGCGGTCGCGAACCGGGAAAACCCAAGTGAGTGCAATACACGCTGTGGATGGTGGTCGGCCTTGGTATCCTCCGTTGTGCGCAGGGTGAAGGCATGCCGAATGAAGGCCAATTCCAGCAGAGGCTGGAAGATTTCAAACGGGATACTCATCCCTTTAGTCGGCGGCTTTGACCGTCGCACCGATGGCGCGCTGCAATGTGGCGATGGCGACGTTGTAGTCGTACATCGCCTGAACCTCGTTAGAGAGGCGATAATTCATCGCAGTGATCTGTCGAATTCCTCCGGTGCGCAAGAGTAATTCTTGATGGCAACCTCTTTGATCTGGCGTGCCAACGCGCTTTGTTTAGTTTCGACTAACACGTGGACCATATCGAGATAGGCCGCGCAAACGTGCCGACGCACTATCGGACAATTGAAGTTGAGTTGTGACTTGCCATCGATAACAACGACCGCACAGTTGTCGCGGTCTAAGTCCTTGTAGAGTTTCAGCAGTTGGCTCCACGCGTCTTTGCGATCGTTGTCGAGCAGGCAAGTCTGAAACAGGGAGACGGCCGCTGCTTCCTTTTGCCCCATGGCCAGAAGCACGTGGCCGATGTTCAGGTAGACATCGGGATTGTTCGGTACCAGATGTCGCATTTGGAAAAATGCCTGCAACGCCTTCTCATATTCAGACAGTCGCAGATATGTCGACCCCAGGTGAAAGTAAATCTCCTGATTGCCGACGTCGCGGATTTCCTCCGGGCTGCGGCCACGGCGCAGATCCTTCTCCCGTTGCATCTTGTTGAATTGCTGATCCAAATTCACGGCTTGTAAAAAGGTATCGATCGACTTGCGATAGTACTGCGCGCTTTGCTCGGAAACCGCGAAAGTGTCGGCATTGACCCGCTGCAGCAACCTGTCCCCCTTGATTCGGTAGTACGTGCCAAGATGCAGATACACGATCGAGGCCCGGTTGCCGACTGAGGTCGAGGCGGTGATGCGCTCCGCCTCTTCGGCCTCGCGGATGATCCGGTCAATGTTCTTGTATTCAGGACCGTCCTTTTCGTAAAGCGCGTAAGCCAGTGACTTGTGGGTCTTGAAACTATTTGGGCAGACTCGGACCGCCGAGGTCCAAAGGGTCACGTCATTGCGCCAGTCGAAATTACGGACGAATGTCCGCGTTCCATAAAGAACCATAAACACACACAGTATGGCTGGCGCCAGCACAGTCACGCTCTGTGGTGCAAAGCGGAGATGCAACCCGGCGCCGCTGCCCCGCAGTCGCGAGGTGAGCCATCGCGCCACCGAATAGACGGCGAGCACCAGACAACCCGAGAAGCCGATCGTGGACAGATACATGATGCGTTCGGCCATGATCGTGCCGCAGATGAAAATCAGATTGGACGCCGGCAGGAAGCAAAGGAACCCGAATAGGATGAAAAAGCACACCGCCTTGTTGCGGCGGAACTGACGGACGGCAATGAGGATGATCGCCGTCACCGCCAGCAGGGCAACCACCACTTTCCAGTCTTCCCACATGCGGAACTGCCAACTCATCAGCGGAATCTGGTTGTAAGAGTAATCGCAGGACAACGACCACGGCCAGATTAACAGGCCAAGGTAGTAGCCGATGACCTTGATTGCTGTTACGCGCGAGGTCAGAAAGCCGGCGTTCACCAACGGATTGTCCACAAATGGCAGTTCGGGTGGCGGCAGGTTGCCAAACACGCGCGCACGCAGCACCCACAGCCCAACCAATGGCGGCACGAACCAGACATAACCGGTGCGGGAAAAGCTCCAGAAGCTTGCCCGCCTTCGGCGGCGCCAGAGGCGGCCGGGGTTCGAAGCTAGATTCAGAAGCCACTGTGGGCGTTTGGGTTGTAGCCGATAGACGAAGTCATACACTACGACCACGCCCACCACAACCACCGCACTCTCTTTACATAAAACGCCGAGCACCGTCGTCAGCATCAACCCGGCAAGCCACAGCAGTTTCCGCCAGCCGGTCGCGTTGGTGCTCCTGATGTACAGCAGAAGCCCGCCCAGCACTGACAGCGCGGCGAGCTCGTCGGCACGGCCGACAATATTGGTCACCGCCTCGGTACCAAGCGGGTGCACCGCGAATAGCGCCGCGACGAACACTGCTGGCCAAAAGTTCTTCAGCAATATCAGGGCGAGGAAATAGACCAGCACAACATTGGCCCAGTGCAACAGCGCATTGATGATGACGTACCCGATGGCGTGATCCTTGTTGCCCAACACAGCATGGTTGAACAGATACGACAGGCTCGTCACCGGACGATATAAACCTGCGATTCCTGTTGGCCACCAGTAGTCCTGTGTGAAGATGAGTTGGACGTTCTCTTTCGTCACGCTATGAAGGCGCGGGTCGTTGAGGATGATAAACTTGTTATCCAACGCGAAGCCGCCGGGGAATTCGGCAGCGCGAAACGCGCTGAAATACGTCAGGCCGACCACAAATCCCAACCCCAGCATTACGCCTAAGTGCGTCCACACCGTTCTTCGTTGTCCCAATCGCTCGTCCATGATTGCTCATTCCCTGCCCCATCCTATGGGGTTGGCAGCGCGCGAGCGAAAGTTTGTCAACATGGCGCGGTGATGTCAAAACACATTTGGACGGTGCCGCTCAGATGCGCGGAGCGGCAGGACAGAGTGCTTTCGAGATTGACCCGCATGGCTGTGATGTGGAATCGTGTCGATATGCCGGAACGGACATCCTACACGTGCTCGTTGACTGCTGATAAAGTCGCGCAACTCAAGACCGACTTGAGGGCGCGCGGGTTTGAATTTCGCGATGTGCCGTATGCACATTTCGGAGCGGAATTGCCCAGCGAGAAAATCAATGTTGTCGCTTACAAGAGCGGTAAACTGGTCATGCAAGGCAAAGGGACAACGGATTTTGTGCAATTTTATCTTGAACCGATTCTGCTTGGCGAAGCACGGCTCGGCTACGAACATATCCTCGACCCAACAATGCTCGAACCTCGGATTGGAGTGGATGAGAGCGGCAAAGGCGATTTCTTCGGGCCGCTGGTGGTGGCGGGCGTGTACGTGAATGAGGCGACGGCAAGAAACCTGATGGAAATCGGTGTGCGCGATAGTAAACTGATCAAGAGCGATGCGAAAATTGCCGAGATTGCCAAACAGATTCGTGCAGCACCGGGTTGCATGTCCGATGTAGTGGCCATCGGCCCGGAAGCTTACAACCGGTTACACGCCAAGATGCGCAACGTGAACGACATCCTAGGTTGGGGACACGCGCGGGTGATTGAAAATCTTTTGGCCAAAATGGACGCCAAGAGCGGAGTGAAGTGTAATAAGGCAATTTCAGATCAGTTCGGCAACAAGAGCATCGTTAAGCGGGCTTTGATGGAACGGGGCAAGAAGATCGAGTTGGTGCAGCGGCACAGGGCCGAAAGCGACCTGGCCGTGGCGGCTGCTTCGATTATCGCGCGGGATGGATTCGTCCACCGGTTGAGTGCGCTCGGCAAAGAGTTTGGCATGAAGCTCCCGAAGGGCGCGTCGCAGGCGGTACTGGATGCCGCGCGAGAACTGGTTGGCAAACATGGTCGTAAGGCGCTGGCGCGGACTGTAAAGATGCATTTTCGCACCACACAAAAAGTATTGGAGGGTACATCAACATGAAAAACTTTATCATCATAGTTGTCGTGATCGCGCTAATCGGTTACATCGCGTCGAAAGGGGGCGACATCTACAACGCGAAGGGCGTTCTGGATAAGGTCGCCGAGCAACAGTTGGGTTTCGTCGATGAGAACTCACAACCTGCTGTGAAACAGAAGCTGGTGGACGAGGCGCGTCAACTCGGAATTGATCTGGCCCCCAGCGACATCCACATAACGTACGAGGACACCGATATCCGTTCCATTGAGCAAAAGTTTACAGCCAAGATTGCGGATTTTATTAACAAACGCGTCACGATCCAGCTCAGCTACACGGCACACTTGGTGGGGATTCCTCTCCGACAAGAAATCGCGCACAGCAGAATCCGACAGATTCAGGCACGGCAAAAAGAGAGGCCTGAAATGAAAGAGATTCTTGACGGTAATCCGTAAGAGAAGAAGAATTGCGCCATGCCATTATACGAATTTCATTGTCAGAAATGTCAGAAGGACTTCGAGTTGCTGGTGCAATCGAGCCTATGGGAGGGTACGCCATGCCCGCATTGCGGATCGAAGAAACTGACGAAGAAGTTTTCCACTTTTGCCGCGTCAGTTGCGCAATCGTCGTCCATGCCATCCGCGTGTCCGATGAAGACCAGCGGCGGCTGCGGTTGCTGCGGTCCTACGCACCGGCATTGATAGCAACATAACGCAATCTTAGCCACAGATTTACCCCGCTCCATGCAGGGTTCGCACGGATTTATCAGCGTCCATTCCCGCCCATCTGCGGTTTCACTTAAGCATTTCCAAAAACTCTTTTTCAGTCAGCGTCTTCACGCCAAGTGCGCGGGCTTTGTCGAGCTTGGAGCCGGCGTCTTCGCCCACGATGAGATAATCGGTCTTCTTGCTTACGCTGTCGGTGACATTTGCGCCGGCAGCGCGCAACGTCTCCTTTGCCTCTTCGCGGGATAAACCTGATAGCGTCCCCGTAACTACAACCATTTTCCCAACAAATGGCCCATCGCTCTTCGCTCTTCGCTCTCCGCCCCTCTGCTCCATCTTCACTCCGGCTTTCTTGAGCCTGGCGATGACCGCCTCGTTGCGCGGGTTGCGGAAGAAGTCGTGTATGCTCTGCGCCATGACCGGGCCGACCCCGACACCTTGTGTCAGAGCGTCGGGGCTGGCCGATGCGAGTTTGTCGAGATCGTGGAAATGATCGGCCAGTTTTCGTGCCGCGCCTTCGCCAACGTGCAGAATGCCGAGGCCATTGAGTAACCGCCATAGTTCACGATTCTTACTTACGGCGATGGCATCGACAACATTGCGTGCAGACTTCTCAGCCATGCGCTCCAAGCCAGCCACTTGCTCGACAGTCAGCGAATAGAGATCGGCCACATCCTCGACTAGTTTATTGTCCACCAACTGATTGACCAGTACCTCGCCAACGCCTTCGATGTCCATTGCGCCGCGGGAGGCAAAATGGACGATTGTTCGTTTGATTTGCGCTGGACAGGCAATGTTCTCACAGCGCCACGCGACGAATTCAGGATCGCGCCGCACCGGACCGCCGCAGACGGGACACTGCTTGGGCATCTTGAATTCTTTCTCCTTGCCCGTGCGTTTGCCTTTTACGACCTCGACCACCGCTGGGATAACTTGTCCCGCTTTCTCGATGATTACGATGTCGCCGATGCGGATGTCTTTGCGTTTGATTTCCTCTTCATTGTGGAGCGTGGCGCGGGAGATGGTGGAGCCGGCAAGGAAAACGGGTTCGAGTTCCGCAACCGGTGTGAGTGTGCCGGTGCGGCCCACTTGGACGGTAATGTCTTTGAGTTTTGTCTGCGCTTGTTCGTGCGAATACTTGTAGGCGATGGCGTAATGCGGGGCTTTGGCAGTCGTGCCGAGCCGCTTCCATTGCTCAAGGTTGTTGACTTTTATGACCGCGCCGTCGATCTCGAATGGTATTCTCGATTCGAGCTTCTGCAATTCCTCGGCGCGCAGGATGACCTCGTCGATGTTTTTGCATAGCCACCAATGCTGGTGAGTGGGAAGTTCGAAGTGTCTAAGTGCCTGTAGAACTTCGGACTGAGTCTTGTAGTTTCCGCCTGCAGCGATCGCGTAGAAAACGGCGTTTAGCGGACGCTGGGCAACTATGGACGGATCGAGTTGTTTGAGCGAGCCGGCAGTGGTGTTGCGCGGGTTCTGAAAAAGTGGTTCACCGGCTTTTTCGCGTTCGGCGTTCAGTTTATCGAAGTCGGCGACTTTCATATAGACTTCACCACGGACTTCTAGCAACCGTGGAGGTGTGGAGCGTGGAGTGTGGAGCGTTAATGGAATGGCGCGGATGGTCTTGAGGTTTGCCGTGATGTCGTCGCCGGTCGTCCCGTCGCCGCGCGTCGCACCGCGTATGAACTGTCCGTTCTCGTAAATCGCGGTCACTGACACGCCGTCTATTTTTGGTTCAAGCACATATTCCACCATTTCGCCGGGCAGGAGTTTGCGCACGCGATTGTCAAACTCGCGCAATTCCTCGAGGTTGTACGTGTTATCTAGCGACATCATTGGGACGGCATGGCGGACGGGTTTGAATTCCTTGAGTGGCTGTCCGCTGACGCGCTGTGTGGGTGAATCGGGCGCGACGAGGTCGTGGAATTGTTCTTCGAGTTTCTTAAGTTCGGTGTACAGCCTGTCGTAGTCGAAGTCGGAAATCTCCGGACGCGCCTCGACATAGTAGAGGTGGTCGTGGCTACGGATCTGCTGGCGCAACTCAGCGATTCGTCTTTGTGCTTCGGCGCGATTCATGGGCGTAAAAGGCAGTCGCGGCAATACCGGCGCCCAACGTGTCCGCCGTCCAGTCCCAAACATCGCAGCATCGATGAGGGACGAACCGTTGATGAAACTCGTCCGTGGCGCCGTAGGCCGACGCAATAAGAATAGCGACCAAGGCGGCTTTTGGCAACGGCAGGTTATGAGCTCGACGCAGAGCGAACATTACCATTGCCCCAAGTACCGCATAGGCGATCAAGTGATGGACTTTATCGACATTGCGGAATTGCGGCCCGATCTTCGGCAGCAACGGTTGCGCCGAAAGCACAAACAACGCCGCCGCCCAGAGTATGGCCGGTAGCCAGAAAACAACTTTTTGCATTTGCGTCATACAAGCATGTTGTCCGATGTAAGCTCCCTGGACAAGCATTTCTGCGTTGTTTGCAGGGCATGACTGCTTGACGCTTTCGTAAGCGAGGAGGCTTACGGTATTGATAGCTTGGCTTGGGTTCGATGCGGTCAGCCCAATCACAGCTCTTTCCATCCACTGGCGATAGTTTAACCAAGAATTAAATTCTTTGAACAGGTGGGATCGCTCGTTAGAATGGCAGGCGTGTGGAGTTATGATTGGTTATTGCTTGGTTTTCTGGCGTTCGCTGCTGCTGAACGCTTGTACGAACGCCGTTTCAGCAATCAGGCTAAGCGAGGCGACGTAAAAATGTTATGGTCATACGTGGCGTTTCACATCATGCACACGCTGATCTATGTGGGGACGGGTGTGGAGTATTTCTTGCTGCGCCGGGCGGCGGTTTACCCACTGGTTGTGCTCGGGCTGATCTTGTTTGCGGTGTCACTACTCCTGCGGCTCATGGCAATTCGAGCCCTAGGACGGTATTGGAGCTTGAATTTGGAAATCCGTAAGGATCACCAATTGGTACGCGAAGGAATTTATCGGTACATGCGTCACCCGGCGTATTCGGCAATTATGCTAGAGGTGATTTCGATTCCGCTGGTGGGAACTGCATGGTGTGTGCTAGCACTTTCCGTGGGCGTTTACATCCCGTTACTGCTGGTTCGTTGGTGGCGGGAGGAGCGGGAGATGGTCGGCAAGTTTGGCGAAGTGTACGAGCAGTATCGGCGGGAAGTACCCGCATTCCTGCCTTGGCGGTTCTCCCGTGGGGGCGGACGCTAAGTTGGGCTGTTGTTTGCTCAGGCTATTGATGGGTTCATGAATAGTTTCTACTTCTTCTTAGTTCTGCTCAACGCGGCAGCAAGTTTTGCGGTTGCTATAGCCGTATTCTGGAAAAACCGCCACCAAGCTGTCTGGCCATTGTTCGGCATTACGATGCTCCTGTTGACAGTCTGGATGGTGGGGTTTGCGCAGTACTTTCGTCCGATGGACGAGTCATCTGCTCTGTTGTGGGCAAAGATCACGTTGTCCGGGTCGATCGCGATTCACGCGGTTCTATTTCACAGCATGACGTCACTCGCTGGCAAGATGAGGCGGTTTCGGTGGTGGACTATGACGTTCTATGTGTTGGGCTTGACGTTCATGGCAGTGCTGTGGCGTGACAGTCTCATTGCTGGATTGGAACATCCCCCCTTTATGGAGCATTACATCCGTTACAATCGCATGTGGTATCCACCGCTCGTGGGCTACATCCTTAGCGCGGAATGGATCGGCGTCTGGATCGTTGGACACAGTGCGATGCGAAGCATCGGTTACAGGCGCACGCAACTGATCTATTTAGCGATCGCCATCAGCATAGTGTTTCTGACCACCAGCGCGATCATTTTGCCAGTCGAATACAAGTTTTACGTTCAACCGTTTGGGTTCTTCATTCTGCCGGTGAACCTTGCGCTGCTGGCATATGCGCTGTCCAGGGCGCGGCTGGCAGATTTCAACGTCGTCATCACGCGTGTATTGCTTCATACCGTGATGTTGGTGGTCATTGTCACCGTTAGCCTGTTGTTCGTCGGGGCCATGACGCTGATCAATCCGCATTTCATGAACGCGCAGCAGATTCTCTTCACCATCATGTTGGTGGTAACCATTGGCGCGGCCCTGGCAGTGGGGCTGCCGCGGTTTTTGCCGCAGGCGGAACGACTCGTTCAGGAGCGGTTGTTTGCTACGCGCCACGGTTATCAGGATGCACTGATGGGTGTGATGAGAACATTGAGTCGTCTGCCGGAGATTAGTCAGGTGCTTTCAACTCTCGCTACCAGTGTGCAATCGCAAATGCAACTGGCGCGGGCGCTGATTCTTCTCCAAGACCCGATGTCTGGAGAATACCGCATAGAGGCGCAAAGCGGACTCGGAGCGCAAGAATCTCTGGAGGTGTCGGGGCTGGATGAGAATTCCGCCATCGTGCGATGGTTGCGGGATAACCGTGAGGTGCTTGTTCGTGATGAATTGCCCCGCCGCGTGTCCGGGCCGGTCATGCAGCGGCTAACACGAGAGCTGAATCGATTGAAGGTTTCGGTGTGCGTCCCAATGGTTGTTGATGAGCGGTTGATCGGGGTGCTCTGTCTTGGTGAGAAGGCTTCCCGCGACATGTTTTACGTCGCAGATCTTCATCTATTGGAAACACTTGCCGGCGAGGCGTCGCTGGCGGTGCGATATCGGCGGATGCAGGAAGAGGTGGTGCGCAAGAATAAACTGATGGAACTTGGCACCGTGGCCGCCGGTGTGGCTCACGAGATTCGTAATCCTCTGGCGTCCATCAAGACTTTTGCGCAACTGTTACCGTCAAAAGTGAGCGATCCGGAGTTCAGAGACGAGTTTAGCAAGCTTGTTGTAAAGGACGTCGAGCGCATTTCAAAAGTCGTGGAATCGATGCTGGCCTTCGCGCGGCCCCCGGAGGTGAAAGTTGCGGATTATCTGGTGGCGGAACTGCTTGACGAAGCCGTGTTGTTGGTACAACCACGATTCAAGAGCAAGCGGATCCAGTTAAAGAAAGAGGTGGCCAATCATCTCCGGCTAAAGGTGGACAAACAACAAATACTACAAGTGCTGGTCAATCTGCTAAATAATGCGGTTGATGCGGTTGGGACGGAGGGAGCAATCGGCATCGGCGCGTACGTGCGCTCCGTAAACAACTTTGAAGGTGACAACCAACGGCATGGCATCGCGATAATCGAGGTGAGCGACAACGGTGTGGGGATTCCGTCAGCGGTGCGCCAGCGGGTGTTCGAACCGTTTTTCACCACGAAGAAGGAAGGGACAGGGCTTGGCTTGTCCATTTCGCAGAAGATCGTTCACGACCACGGGGGAGCGATCACGGTTTCAAGCGTTGAGGGGAAAGGGACAACTTTTCAAATCCACTTGCCGCTTGGGGAGTCAAGCGCGTAGAAGGCAGCGAGGATAGAAGGCCATCTCCACGCAGTCCAGATACCGAACTGTGAGAGCATAAGCGCAGACACTTTTGGCAGAGGGGAAGCTGTCTGGGGTTTCATATTTCGCCTTTCGCATCCTATTGATTCCCATGGCTATACAGGAATGGGCCGGCGGATGCCTAGGAGAGCACAACAAGGAAGCCCAAAAGGAAAATTGCTCTTTACTTGCGGCTGGTTTTCCGTACAATTCACGCGGTTGTGGGGGACTTCTTTGAAGAAGGGAATGATCGTGATTCTGGGCTGCACCGGAGCGCGTGATTTCCCGCAGATAGGTTGTTAATGGTTTCTGGCCAAACAAGACGCGTTGTAGTTACAGGGATCGGGGTAGTCAGCCCCGTGGGCAATGACGTCGAAACGTTCTGGGAGAATATCGTTGCTGGTGTCTCAGGCGTGGAGCGCTCCCCTATCTTAATGCGCTCGGAGAGTCCGTGGAAAATCGCGGGCGAAGTGAAGGATTTTCGTCCCGAGAAATGGATTAGCCGGAAGGACGTCCGCCGGATGGACCGGTTCGCCCACTTGGCGTTGGCGGCGTCATTTCTGGCGATGGAAGACTCCAGTCTGAATCTGGACAAGGAAGACTGCAATCGCATCGGCGTCTCCATGGGCACAGCCTATGCCGGCCTGTTGTTCGGCGCCAACGAATACGACGTTTACAAGGAGCGGGGCATCGGCGCGGTCAGTTCCTACATGGGAATCGCTATTTTCACCGGCGCAGGCGGCGGGCAAGTCTCCCTGCATCTCGGATTGAAGGCGCCGAGCGTTACGATCTCAACGGGCTGCGATTGTTCCACTGCCGCCGTGGCGCATGCGGCGGACTTAATCCGACATGGCGATGTGGACGTGATGTTTGCGGGCGGCGCAGATGCGCCTATTCATCCAATTATCGTCGCCGCATTTGGAGCCAGCTACGCGCTCTCAGATCGAAACCAGGAACCCGGGAAAGCCTCGCGGCCGTTTGACCGGAAGCGGGACGGTTTCGTCATGGCCGAAGGCAGTTGTCTTCTGATTGTGGAGGAATTGGAGCACGCACGACGGCGCGGTGCGCGGATTTACGCCGAACTGGTTGGTTGGGCCTCGACGTGTGACGCCTTCCACATGTGCATGCCGGCGCCCGATGGCGAACAGGCGGCGCGCGCATTGCGTATGGCGATGGGGAAGGCCGGTGTGTGTCCCCCGCAGATCGATTACCTCAACGCCCACGGCACTTCCACGCCGCGCGGCGACAAGGCGGAGACGTTGGCCATCAAGAAAGTTTTCGGTGAACACGCCTATAATCTGCCAATCAGTTCAATCAAATCGACGATGGGCCACATGCAAGGTGCGTGCGGTGCGAGTGAGTTGGCGGCGTGTTGTCTGTCCATCCGCGACAACATCTTGCCGCCAACCATCAATTACGAGTATCCCGATCCTGAGTGCGATTTAGATTACGTGCCAAATCAGGCGCGCCGGCACCAAGTGAACGTCGCGGTCAGCAACTCGTTCAGCTTGGGCGGCCGCAACACCGCTGTGGTGCTGCGCCGCTACGTGAATGGCCTCAAGACCGAGCTTCAACACCGGAAGGCATCCCGATGAGAGCCGCTTTGGCACTTACAAATTCCGTGGATACCCAACGCTTGTTGACCGAGATCGCCGGTCCGGACATGCATTTCATTACGGTAGCGCTTCCACCGGGTGAAACGTCGGCGGCAAGTGTGAGCGGGCTCTTGGCAAAATGGCTGCGTTTGGTGGACGCCGTGATTGTAGATGCGGCCTCGCTTGGCGAAGCGTCGAGACCTACACTGGAGACACTGTTGGCAACGCCGTTGCCGGAGCATTCCGCTGTGGTGGTGCGGACGGCTGTTCACCAGCCGGGACTGCCGGCGTTGCCGCCTGAATGGCTGATTGTGTCGGACACTGATACACCGGAACAACTGAAACAATCATTGCACACTTTCTTCCGTATGCATAAGCTGCAGACCCAGTTGAAACGAGCCAATGCGCTTTTGGATGGGGAACGGCCCCCGACACAGGGTGTTGGGGCGTCGCCGTCAACATCGCCATCCGACTCCTTCCGGTATCGCGAAGCACTGAAGAGTATTTCGCGCATAGTTGGTCAGCAGCACGAAGAGAAGGAATTACTGGCCGAGTACGTGCGACTGGTGAGTGAACTGCTTGGCGTGGCGCGGCTGGCCATTTTACTGCGGCGCTTTGAGGCTGATTTGTTTCACCAAGAGCCAACACTGAGCGGCAACGAATTGATTGTAGCGGCCAGCAAGGCGATGCCGCCTGAGGTCGTGGAGCATTTGCGGTTGACGTTAACCGGCGGCATCGGAGCGTATGTGGCGACCGAGGCCAAGATTTTGCGTCGCGGCCAGCGCATGGCGGTCACGGCGGGGACATCGCTGCTGGACTTAGAAGAACAGATGGCACGTGAGTTCGAGTGGTTGGGAACAGAGGTGGTGGTGCCGATCCTCGACAATGGGCAACTGCTCGGTCTGCTGACGTTTAACGGCAGAGTCACTGGCGAGGCGCTGAGCAACGAGGAACTCGAACTGGTGTACCACTTGATGACGCAGCTGGCGCAGGCGCTCCGCAGCCGGCGTCTGGCGGGTCAAGTGACCAGCCAGCAGCAATTCATTGGCGAGGTGGTTGCCAATGTGCAATCGGGCGTGGTGGTGGTGGGACAGGATGGGCGCGTGCTGTGCGTCAACAACCGTGCGCGGCAGTTGTTTGGACTTGGCGCGCAGGAGAAGAGCATTGTCGGCCACCGGGTTAACCGGTTGCCGAGCCGTGTTGCAGACGTGTTTTTCGAGGTGCTCGAGACAGGGCGCGAGGTGAGCCAGCGCGAGGTGATGTTACCACGGGAAAATCGGCCGCTGGCAGTAAGTGCCAAACGGTTTACGCCGTCGGGGGCAGCAGCGGCGACGGGACAGATCGTGGTTGGAATGATCGAAGACCTCACACGGGTCAGGCTGCGAGAGTCTCAGCAGCGCGTGTTGACCGAAAGGGAGTTGTTCTCTCGCGTGGCGGCGCGCCTATCACACGAGTTACGGAACGCTTTGGTCCCGATCAAGATTTTCGCGCAACTGCTGCCCGAACGCTACAGCGAGGCTGAGTTTCGCAACCAGTTCAGCCAGTCGGTCATTCATGAGGTGGATCGCATCGACTCATTGATGAGCAAGCTGACATTCTTTGCGCATCCACTGCAACTGGTGCGGGAGGAAATTGACCTGGGCGAGTTGATTGGCGCTGTGTTGATGGATGTGGCGCTGGAGTGTGCGCGCCGGCACACAGCCAACTTCGTGTATGCTGGCGCAAAGACCGCCCCTGCGGCGCAAAACAATCTGCCAGTTGTGACAGTGAAGACGAGTTTCGCGCACAAGGCCGTGCGGTTGGAGGCGGACCGGATCCGCCTTATGCAGGGCTTCCAGGAGGTGGTGTATAACTCCATTCAGTCGATGCCCAAAGGCGGTCGGCTATTGATCAGTACGCGGGATGCTGAGGCGACCGACTTCCCGAACGCGCAACTGCCAGAAGGAGGCGCGGTACGGATTGAGTGGCAGGATACGGGCGAAGGCATCTCGTTGGATAATCTGAAGCGCGTCGTCGAACCATTTGTGACCACCCGTAATGTCGGGGTTGGGTTGGGGCTGACGGTCGTGAAGAAGATTGTGGAACATCACGGTGGCTTCCTGGAGATTGACAGTACGTTTGGGAAGGGCGCTGTTGTGGCAATGATCTTGCCCGTGAAGGCCCAACAACTTTGCGGCGAGACAGGGTTGAGGGACGAGGCAAACGGCGATGCGTCCGAGAAACTGGCGGATGAGGGCGAGATGGGCGGCCCTGAGAAGGTGTTGGATCCGGAACTTGGAGCGGAAGCCGAGGATTTGTAGTGATATGGGTAAAGCAAGAGTTCTAATTGTTGATGACGAGGAGAGTCCGCGCGAGTCGCTGCGGTTCATCCTTAAAGACCGCTACGAGGTAGTCACCAGGGAGGATGGCCTGAGCGCGTTGGCGACCTTGCGCGACGAAGGGCCATTCGACGTCGTCTTGTTGGACATGAAGATGCCCGTCATGAATGGCTTGGAGGTACTGGGCAAGATTTTGGAGTTGGCGCCCACCATGCCCGTTGTGATCATTACCGCGATTTCCGAGGCAAAACCTGCGGTGCAAGCCATGAAAATGGGCGCCGTCGACTATCTAAACAAGCCGTTCGATGTGGACGAGATTCGGTTGGTGGTGCAGCGCATTCTTAAGGAGTGCGAACAGGAAGTCGGCCAGCTTCGTACGAAACAGCAAGACGTGTACAACTTTGAGAGCATTATCGGCTCAAGCGGCGCGATGCAGAAGATGTACGCGTTGATCAAGCGGTTGCTCGACACCGATACTACAGTGCTGGTCCGCGGCGAAACAGGAACGGGCAAGGAACTGGTTGCCCGCGCTCTCCACTACAATGGTTCGCGCAAAGACGGCCCGTTTATACCGGTGCACTGCGCGGCGATACCCAGTGAACTGTTGGAAAGCGAGTTGTTCGGCCACGAGAAAGGTGCGTTTACCAGCGCAATACAACGGCGTATCGGCATGTTCGAGGCCGCCAACGGCGGGACATTGTTCCTCGATGAGATTGGTGAGATGCCGCTTGCCACACAAAGCAAGTTACTGCGGTCTATTCAAGAGCGCGAGATTCGGCGCGTTGGCGGCCAGGAAATCATCGGCATCAACGTGCGGCTCGTCTGCGCCACCAACCGCAATCTGGAGGAGGAATGCAAGAAAGGCAGGTTCCGCGAGGACTTGTTTTACCGAATCAACGTGGTGCCCATCGAACTACCGTCGTTGCGCGAACGCAAGGAAGACATTCCTCAGTTGATCGCACACTTTAACGGGCAGTTCGCAAAGCAGTTGCGACGCGAGGCACCACAGTTCACCCCTGAGGCCATGTGCGCGATGCTCAACTATCCGTGGCCCGGCAACGTCCGCGAACTTGAGCACGCCATCGAGCGTCTGCTCGTGACTTGCGATGCAACGACAATCGGCGTTGAACATCTTCCGTTTATCATATCGCAGACAAAGGCCGACGCCGCTGACGGTGCCGTGGAAGCGATTGCGCAGATCCCGCATCCCGAGCTGGGGGAGAAACTGGAGGGGTCTCCACAAATTGGCAAGGTGACTGGTCCTGTTGATCTTCCGAAGCTGACGCAGGATTTGGAGCGTCAAGCCATCGAGGAGGCGCTACGCCAATCGCGTGGAGTCCTGACTGAAGCGTCCCGCAGATTAAACATCACCCGCCGCATGCTCCGCTACAAGATGGAAAAGCTTGGCATTGTATCCCCCGACCAGAGCGGTGACGGTGATGCAGGTCAAGAAGAGGAAGTCCCAGCTGCTGAGTAGCATTGGCCGCAAGGGCCACAATGCCCGTCCTGAAAGACATGTTCATTTTTGGACATGACCTGTTAACTTACAGAGGGTTTATAATGCCATTTTGGGCCGTCGGAGACGTCCTAAACCCTTTGACATAACCGCCACTTCTGCAAGCTGCTCTCCCGCATGGGTGCAGGGCGTGAGCATGCACGTTTATGGGCATGGCACAGTCATTGCTAACTTATTCTTACAGTCTCGTTGTGGGTTGAAGGGGTCGGGTATATGGCTAAAGACAAATCGTTAGGAACACGAATTTTATTGCGAGTTGTTATGGCTGCGGCAGGTGTTTTATGCCTTACGCAGACCATTCCGGTAATGGGTTTGGGATTTCGCAATCCCGATCAAGACGCGCGCGCGACTGGACAGGGCGAAGCGTTCGTCGCACAAGCCGACGATCCCTCGGCAGTATACTACAATCCAGCGGGTCTGGTGCAATTGCCGGGTACGCAAGTCAGTGGCGGTGGTTACGCCCTGTTCTCCCATGTCAAGCTGGACGGCGTCACTAACAACAGGGGAATGGACCGTTTCTCCGTGCTGCCACATTTCTACGTCGTCACCGACTTGTGCCGGACGAACTCGCCATGGCGATTCGGCTTCGGCGTGAATGTGCCATTCGGCAGCAGCGTGAACTGGGGGAAAGGTTCGACTGCCCCGTTTCGCTATCTCGTCACAGAAAGCAGTTTGTCAGTGGTGAACTTCGCTCCGACGGTGGCATATCGGGTCAATGAACACTTCTCATTGGGCGCCAGCCTAAACATTTACTACGGCACCACCAAGATGGCGCAGGATGTTCCTGGAAGTTACTTCAGTCAGATTCCCGACGCCAATTTCCGCTTCGAAGGTAGCGGTATGGGTATTGGCGCGACTGTAGGCGCGTTGTGGAAGATTAACGAACGGCATTCCTTCGGCGCCGTGTACCGCAGTCCGTTCTCGATCAATTTTAAGGACAACGCGTCGTTGAGGAACCCCTCCGTGGGGCCGAGTGCAGCGGAGGCGCGAATCCCTTTCCCGCAATCCGTGGCATTCGGTTATGCATACCGTCCCATGCCAAAGCTGAAACTCGAAGTGGACGCCGATTGGACCAACTGGGACACGCTCAACAGCGTGCGACTGAACTGGGGCAAGGGCCCCCTGAATGGCTACACGATTCCGTTCAACTGGATGGATAGCTGGTTCTACGAGTTCGGTGCGCAGTATGAACTTAACGAGCGTTGGACGGTACGGGCCGGCTATATTTTCTCAGAGAACTCGGTTCCCCAGAAGACGTTTTCGCCGAGTTTTGTTGATTCGGATCGTCACGTGCTGAGCGCGGGCCTAGGGTACAACACAGGGCGGTTCGGCGTGGATATCGTGTACCAATACTCACTGTTGGCTGATCGCTCGGTTCACCAATCCCCCAGCCCATTTGGCAACGTTAACGGCGAATGGTCGGGCGATGGCCACGCTGTGATGGTTACAACCACGTATAAGTTTTAAAAAGCGTCCACTAAGGAAAACGAGACATGGAAATGCCTTTCAGCAAAGAGTTGAAGACGGCCGTCATACCACAGCCCGAGTCGGAGCGGGTTGAGATGGCTACCCTGCTCATTGTGGATGACGAGGCCGGACCGCGGGAATCGCTGCGAATCGTGTTCAAAGATCGGTATAATTGTGTACTCGCCTCCTGCGCCCGCGAAGGCGTCGAATGCGCGCGCCAGAATACCGTGGACGTCGCCATCCTCGATATCCGGATGCCCGACCTTTCGGGCGTCGAGGTCCTTCGCGAACTGAAGAAGATCGATCCGGACATCGAAGTGATAATGCTGACGGGTTATGAAACAGTCGAAACCGCGCGCGCCGCGTTGCGGCTGGGTGCCGCAGATTACCTGAACAAACCTTTCGACGTCTTTTCGATCCGCGAGTTGATCGAGCAGTGCGTGGCACGTCGTCAAGGCAAACTAGTTACCAAGCAGAGCATCAACGACCTGCACAAGGTCAATAGGGAACTGTCTCAAGAATTGGCGCGCAGTAATCGGGTGGCTGAGGCCGGGGTGTTGTCCCCCGGCGTCGTGCACGAGATGAATAATCCACTGACAGTCATCACCGGCTATGCCGAGTTGCTACAGCGCGATCTCACCGCCCTGCAATCCTCAGATCCCAAGACGGCGGAACACATGCAGCAGCAGTTGGCCAAGATCGGGAGGGAGATCGAGCGCTGCAAAGAGATCTCGCATCGTTTTCTGAAGTTCGTGCGAGCGAACCATAATCGAGAGGAAATCGTCGAAGCTGCCAAACTGGTCGAAGACGCCGCATCCCTGCTCAAAGCGCATCCATCCCGTGGCGACGTGGAGATTGTGACCAGCAGTGACCAAGTCGGGCTGCAAGTCTGCGTTCATCCGACCGAGATTCTGCAAGTGCTTATCAACTTGGGGGTAAACGCGTTGCATGCGATGGGCGGCAATGGCATTCTGAGATTTATGGCCGAACGCGCCACGAACATCCCTACCACGTGCACGTTTATGTCCGATCACTTCGACGCCAAGCGTCCATCGGTCAAGATCTCCGTGTCCGACACGGGTTGCGGCATAGCGCCAGAAGACGTACAGAAGATTTTCCAATCGTACTACACTACAAAGAGCGAAGGCGCCGGTTTGGGTCTCGCCATTGTCCGCGAACTAGTGGTCGGTCACTATAATGGGGCCATTGACGTACAAAGTGTTGTCGGCCAAGGCTCGACACTAAGCGTGTACTTGCCGCTGGCCAACTAAGTTGCTAATGTCCCTGGCCGGATGGGTGGGCAACGGATAATGGCCGTCAAGTCGAGCGTTTTTCTTGGTATTGAAGGCGGTGGCACCCGCACTGTGGCCTTGCTCGCTGACGCACACGGCCAAATCCTCAACCGTCTCGAACTCGACCCGCTCAACCTTAAGCTCGCCAGCGACGCGCGGATTATCTCGACGCTCCGTCATGTCCATTGTGCCCTCACTCCTCACTCTTCGCTCTTCACCCTTGCCTTGTCCATCTGCCTTGCCGGTTGTCGCACTGCGGCTGATCGCACTCGCGTACGCGCGCTTGCAGTTCGCGTCTGGCCGCGGAGCATCTGCTTTGTCGGAAATGACCTGGATTCCGGATTTGCGGCGGCGTTCGGAGTCGCGCGCGAGGGTATCCTCGTTGTCAGCGGGACAGGTTCGTGCGTGTATGGCCGGCACGGCGGGCGCACGATCCGAGTGGGCGGCTGGGGACATCTGTTGGGCGACCACGGCAGCGGTTACTGGATTGTGCAGAGGACTCTACAGGCCGTTTTACGCGAGTTTGACCGGACAGGCCGGCCGAGCGCCGCGCTGCGGAAAGTGTTGCGCGCGTTATGTCTCAACTCGGCGAATCAACTCATCGACTGGATGCAGCGGGCGACCAAGGCCGAGGTTGCCGCGCTAGCCCCTGAAATCGGCAGTGATGACCGCGCCGTGCTTGTGGAAGCAGCACAGCAGTTGGCCGCTGATTGCGCTGCTGTGGCTAAAAAACTGCGTCTCCCCCACCCCATCGTCATGCTAACTGGTGGAGTACTGGCGCATCATCGCGGATTCCGACGATTGCTGGCGATGGAGATTCGCCGGCGACTTCCCCGTGCCCGCATTGGTCAGCCACAATACGAATCGGCGTATGGCACGCTCTTGCTGGCAATCGCCCACGGCGCAGGTGGATGCTTTGACAAACTCAGCACAAGCTCTGCACCCTCCAATTCGGCTGGAGGGCGCGGTTTACCCGCCGCAGGCGGCGCCGAAGGCGACCAGGGCTCCAGCCGCGCCGCCCAACATCACTACGGTTTGTCGCTTACCGAACAACGCAATCCACGGACGATGGATTTGCATCGCCGAACGGTTCCACAACTCATTGACACGATGCTTGACGAAGAGGCGCGAGTGATTCCGTCGTTGCGCGCGAACAAGCGCGCCATCAACCGCGCCATCTGCGCCATTGTCACGGCGTTCAAACGCGGCGGACGACTTTTTTACGTCGGCGCGGGCACGAGCGGACGTTTGGGGGTTCTCGATGCCAGCGAATGCCCGCCGACCTTTTCCACGTCGCCCGATATGGTGCAGGGCATCATCGCTGGAGGTGTGAACGCTTTGTATTCTGCGGTAGAGGCTGCCGAAGACGACGCGGGCGCAGGCGCCGAAGCGGTGCGATTCCGCAACGTTGGCCGCAGGGACGTTGTCGTCGGAATAGCTGCCAGCGGTTCGACGCCATTTGTACTAGGCGCGCTCGACGAAGCGAAGCGCCGTGGCGCGCGCACCTTCTTGCTGTGTTTCTCTATTCCACTCACCACTCACCACTCACCACTTACCATCCTGACCGGTCCCGAAGTGCTCACGGGCTCGACGCGACTCAAGGCGGGAACGGCGACGAAAATCGTATTGAACATGTTGACGACCATTTCGATGATCCGGTTGGGCAAGGTGGTGTCGAACTTGATGGTTGATGTGAAACCGAACAGCGAAAAACTGCGCGCGCGCGCCTGCCGCATCGTCGCCACACTGCAGTCTTGCTCTGAAGCTGAGGCGCGCCACCGTCTTCAGCGGGTGAATTGGCGTGTGAAATCGGCGTTACGTTGACGGCTTGCGCCGCCTTTGCTTTTTTACTCGCAAGGCGCTCTGTTCATCCCGTATCTTGCAACAACCATGCGAATTCTATCGGGCATACAGCCGAGTGGCAAACTGCACATCGGCAACTACTTCGGGATGATGCGCCCTGCGCTGGAACTGGCGCAGCGAGGCGACGCGTTTTATTTCATCGCAGATTATCATGCGATGACCTCGGTAACCGATCCGGCGGAGATGCGGCAGAACGCGCTCGACGTGGCGCTGGATTTTCTCGCGTGTGGGTTGGATCCTCAACGCACGGTATTCTACCGACAGAGCGACGTGCCGCAGGTGACGGAACTGACGTGGATCCTTTCGTGCGTGACGCCGAAGGCGATGCTGGAGAACTGCGTCAGCTACAAGGACAAGATCTCACAAGGATTGCGGCCGAATCACGGATTGTTTGCGTATCCGGTGTTGCAGGCGGCGGACATTTTGATCGTGCAGTCGGATTGCGTGCCGGTGGGCAAGGACCAGAAACAGCACATCGAGATCACACGCGACATCGCGGGAGCGTTCAACCGCCAGTACGGCGAGGTGTTTCGGATTCCCGACGCGAGCATTCGAGCCGAGGTGGCCGTGATGCCCGGCACCGATGGGCGCAAGATGTCCAAGAGTTACGGGAATACCATTGATATTTTTGGCGACGAAAAAATGACCCGCAAAAAGATCATGGGCATTGTTACCGATTCGCAACCAGTCGGGGCGCCGAAGAAAGACCTGGACAAGAACATTCCCCTGCTGCTTTACAGGGTGATCGCGCCGGCCGACAAGGCGCGCGAGATGGAAACCAAACTTGCGGCGGGCGGTTACGGTTACGGCGAGGCGAAAAAGGAACTGGCCAACGCGTTGCTGGAGTATTTCGCGCCGATGCGCGCCAAGCGTGCCGAGTTGGTGAAGAATCTTGACTACGTTCACGAGGTGTTACGCAGGGGCGCAGAACGCGCGAATGCCGAGGCGGACAAGACGATGCGGCAGGTGAGAGAAGCAGTAGGGTTGCGGTGAATGTAGCGATGCTCCAGCGTGTAGCCGATAAGATTGGCACGCCGTTCTGGATTTGCGACGCGGCGGGAGACGGTGGGCGATTTGCTGGGCACGGAAACGAACGAAAAGATTCTCTGAATGGAAGCCGATTATAAAGTAAAACTGGAAGTCTTCGAAGGCCCGCTCGATTTGTTGCTCTACCTCATCAGGAAAGAAGAGGTGGACATCTATGACATTCCGATCGAGCGAATCACAAACCAGTACATGGAATATCTGTCGTTAATGCAGATGCTCAACCTGGAAGTCGCAGGCGAGTTTCTCGTGATGGCGGCGACCTTGATGTACATCAAGAGCCGGATGCTGTTGCCAGCCGACCAGCAGGTGACCGATCACGAAGGTGATGAAGGCGAGGATCCACGCTGGGAATTGATCCGTCAACTGATCGAGTATAAGAAATTCAAGGATGCCGCGCTGCAACTTGGAAGGCGCGAAGACGAGCAATCGAACGTCTTCGCCCGTGGCGCGACAGCGGAGGACATCCCTGCCGATGTCGAGCAACCGTTGGCTGAGGTCAGCATTTTCGACCTAATCAACGCGTTCGGCGAAGTTCTGAAGCGGACCAGCGCCCGCGAGGAGTTCCGTGAGATCGTTGAAGAACGATTCACGGTCAGCGACAAAATCGAGGAAATCCTCTATACTATGCGCAACCGAAGCGATATCGTCTTCCTTGAATTGTTCGCCGAAGCGGCGACGCGAACGGAAGTAGTGGTGACCTTTCTCGCAGTGCTGGAGTTGATCCGGCTCAAACGGCTGAAGGTCAGACAGGAGAAAGCGTTCGGAGAGATTCACGTGATAAAGGTGGTGTGACGCTGGAGGATATGACTGTCGAACTGAAAAACATCGTGGAAGCGGTCCTGTTTGCGGCGGAGCGGCCGCTGTCGATCAAGGAGATGCGAACGATCTTCGCCGAGGCAACAGACGAGGAAAACCCGGCTATGGCGGAATCATTCCGCAACGTGCGGGAAGCACAAATTGCCGCAGCGTTGGAGGAATTAAAGGTTGAGTACGACACGCGATCACGGAGCGTTCAACTTGTCGAGATCGCGGGAGGCTGGCGGCTGGTCAGCCGTGCCGAGTATGCGCCATGGCTGAAAAAGCTGCTAGATGAGGCGCGGCCGCACCGCCTGTCGTTGCCGGCCTTGGAGACCCTTGCCATAGTCGCCTTACGACAACCGATTTCGCGCGCAGACATTGCGGCAATTCGCGGTGTGGAGGTGGATGGCGTCGTGAAAACGTT
>Ga0187885_10001773_pt1 | contig 22878 bp, 21 predicted proteins | sample June2016WEW_20_1_3_FD_132970 | JGI IMG/M metagenome (GOLD analysis project Ga0187885, IMG submission 132970) | Peatland microbial communities from SPRUCE experiment site at the Marcell Experimental Forest, Minnesota, USA - June2016WEW_20_100 | ecosystem: Environmental > Terrestrial > Soil >... | reverse complement strand
TAATTCTTTCACAGGAAGGTTCAGTGACGCAATACGAGGCAAGAATTACATTTACGATTTATTTGTCTCCACCTCTGATTGTTACACTGAAAATCTTTTTTCTAAAGCCGTCAGGGCGAGGAGTTTTATAGAGGCGGGCTATCCGAGAAACGACATACTTTTCAAAAAACGACTCGATGAGCTTGATTTGCTTGAGGCGGATACCGAATCTCTCCGGAAGATAGACGAGTTTAGAAAAAACGGCTTCAAGTGCATCCTGTATGCGCCGACGTGGGACGACCCGATGGGCAACCCCATTAAAAGCGGTCTATTAAACCTGGAAAAGCTGTCTTTGTTGGCGAAAGAACACAAGTTCCTGTTTGTTTTGAAATTCCACCCGGCAATACGCTGCGACAAGGGAGCCGATTTATTTGACAATATAATCTATTACAGCAGCTCAAAAGATATCCAGCCCCTGCTGAAGGCGACCGATGTTCTTATAACCGATTATTCATCCGTGTATATGGACTACTTGTTGCTCGACAGACCAATAGTATTCTTTCCTTATAATTACGAAAAATATATGGAATCGCAGGAAGGTCTCTTGTTCGACTACGGCTCGATGTCCCCAGGCCCGATATGTTATTCACAGGACCAGCTTCACGAGGCAATTACAAGTTACGTCCTTGGCCATACTGATGAGTATGTCAATAAAAGGGCGGAGGTAAAAAAACTTGCATTCAAATACAAAGACGGCAAATCATCCGAAAGGATATGGAATTTCATTATGAAGGAATACCTTGGATTTTCAAAGGGGCAGGTTACTTAAAGATTGTTACGAGTGTTTTCCGGTTCGGCAGGCAATCCGACATTAATGCGGCAGGCAATCCTGTTTATTCTGTATCTTCACGGCATATAAATAACCCAGAAGAAGTTTTTTTGTTTGTCTGCGTTGGATATGGACGGCAAAGCCGGCTTCGGTAAGAATTTTTACCAATCTGTCAGGTTTCTCAAAATGATATTCCATTAGTATAATATCTACGTTGTCCATCAGCTTGGCTTCGTCCAGCCGTTCAAATATCTCGAACTCAGCCCCTTCGCAGTCACATTTGATAATAATGTGATTGCCTTTGTTTTCTTCAAGTATGGGAGCAAGCGATTGAGTGGCATCCTTTATCGTTACTGTTTCTGTTTGCGCATTTTGCTCGATGGATACAGCGTGAGTCGTGCTCATTCGATAAGACCATTCCGCAGAATACGGTATCTCAAGGGTAGCATCTTTGCCGCCCAGCCCGTATTCGAAAACCCGTATTTTTTTGCTAAGTTCAGGATTAAGGGCAAGATTTTTTTTTGCCTGCGAAACCGTCGGCTTGAAGGGCTCAAAAGCATATATTTTCTCAACATTTTTTTGAGCAGCAAAGAAAAGCGATGCGGCGGCACAGTTCATTCCTATATCGATTACAATACAGTCATATTTGCATATTAAACTATATACTTCGTTTACGAGGATTTCTTTGATATTGAAGTACGCACTTGTATCATTTGACATGTCGAATTTGATGCTATTTGCCGTGACGACGATGTTCCCATCAATTGTGCAGCCATCTTTGAGAAGTTGTTCGCGACGTTCTCGCGGCGCCGCCAGTTGCCTTATCTTGGCCCTGATCGCTTTCCTGATTTTTATGCTGGGTATAAAACAACACAAAAGATTTATCAGCAGCTTCATTGCGAAAATTCTCTTCCTTTACTCTTTAAACTTAGCCCCGCCCAGCTATTTGCTCACCCGGAATTACGCTCGTATCACAAAAACATTTCGTGGACGCATTTGCGGTCTGTTGAGCAATTCCGAACGGAGTTATAACCATATTTATCACATAGTGCAAGCATAAATAGAATATCAGGATTTTGGTATATACTTTAAGACCGTGAATACAGTTGCAATTGGTTTGCCAATGAGAGCATCTAAACGAGGAGAGCTGCTCTCGAAAATAAGAACAGCAAATTCTCTGAAAGAATATGGGACTTCATAATGAAGGAATTTATTGAACCTTCATAGATAAGTATTGCTTAATCTTCTTTTGAGACACTTTCCGGCCTGACCGGCAGGGGCGGGGGCATCTTCCAGTCGGGCATTTTGTCATTCCTGGGATTCAGCAGAAACGCCCTAAGCAGGTTGACATAAAGGCGCAGGTCAAGCGGCAGGTAATACAATGCCTTTTTCAGCAGGGCAATAGAAGCTTTCCTGTTGCCCGCCCCGTAATGTTTCAAGGCCAAATTGCGGTATAAATGACTTATCTTGTGCATCGCCAATTTTCTCGGCACATACATATTACCGCCCAGGTGAAAATAGAACCGCTCCATAACGTACATATGGTATGTAAATAACCTTTTTTTGGCTGTAGCGGTCATGCTGTCTTCGGTTTGACGGTACATCATATAAACGTCAGGGACATACATAAATTTTGACTTGGTAGAAATGCGCAGGAAGAGGTCGAAATCGTCGCAGTTCTCCATTTTTTCATCCCAAAAAACGCCGTTAAAGGTGCTCTTTCGAAGTATAGTCGAAGAGGGCAGATTAAATGGTCTGTCGCGGAAAAACAAATCGGTTGTGATATATCCTGTGGGATATTTTTCCATCGTTATGTATGGCCCCTGAATTTTGCCGTCAACTAACAGCATAATTTTGGAGTATGCCGCATCAAAATCAGGGTTCACCTGTAAACTTTTTACCATTGTCTCTACGTAGTTTGGAGGCCACAGGTCGTCGCTGTCAAAAAAGCCGATAAATTCGCCGGTTGCCTTTGTTAATCCGAAGTTCCTTGCCGCCGACCCGCCAAGGTGGGGTCTCGAATAATACCTGACATTGTTGCGCTTTTGGGCAATCTCTTTGATGGTCGCCTGTGTGTCATCGGCGGAACCATCATCTACCACAATTATTTCGATATCGGGATACGTCTGCGCCAGCAAACTATCCACACACTCTTTGAGCAATTTGCTTCGGTTAAAGGTTGGTACAATTATACTTACTTTTGTCATTACTATAGTCCTGCGCTTTGTATCTATGGCTAACGGTCTAACGAGTCATCTGCCAGTATATGTTGAATTGTTGTCGAGGACATAATCCTGTCCATGGTTCGATGGAATTTGCGATGCGTTCTGTCGCGGAGCTTAAACTCGCGGGGGTTTATCACCTGGGTGGCGTGCGCCAAATGCGTGATATACTGTCCCATAACCGACGGCGGCAGCTCAACGGTTTTATGGCCGCGGTCAACAAGCTCGAAATATAGCTTCTGTCCGGCGGTCAGGCCTTGGTCTTGGCCCATCAGGAACGAAAGTCCCTCGCGTCGCAAAACCTCGGTTCGGTACAGGCAGCATATCGTGCGGTTGTGATAACGGTATTTTGCGCGCTGAGCAGGCGTGCTGAAAAACCCGCGCATAAACGATTTAACGTCCGTAACCCGCTTAAACAGCTCAATCCACATCGGCGTCAGCTCTATTTTTCCGGAGCCGACGCACACAATTTTTTCGTCTTCGTTGAAGTAAGAAATCAGTTTAGCCAGCCAGTCGGTTTTTTTTACAAAGGTATCGGAGTGCATCGCTACGAAAAACTCGGTATTACAGTTAACCAATCCCAAATCGAGAGCGGAGGCATGGTCGAAACTGCCTTGCGGCTGGTCCGACTGGCGGGGGCGCTCAATCAGGCGAATCCACTTCAGGGAACGCAAATACTCGACGGACTCATCATTGGAACTGTTATCGACGACAATCACTTCGTATGGACAGCTTGTGAACTTGCGAATACTCCGCAGGCAAAGGCGGGTGAAATCGTGGGTTTTATAATTGACTATGCAAATGGTCGCCTTGTTGCGTGCTAATTGAGCCATCTCGCGGGAGAGCTCCTTTCTGTCAATTACCTGTTTTTGTACATCGAATCGTAATACTTCTGGTAATCGCCCGAGACCACGTTGGCAAGCCAGTTGCGGTTTTCCAGATACCAATCAATAGTTTTGACGATGCCCTGCTCAAACGATACCGACGGCTTCCAGTTCAGCTTGTTGATTATCTTTGAAGCGTCGATGGCGTATCGCCTGTCGTGACCCGGTCGGTCGGTAACGTGTTTGATTAGTGATTCCGGTTTGCCTAAGCGGCCAAGTATCAGCCGGACGACGTCGATATTGGCTTTCTCATTGCAGCCGCCGATGTTGTATATTTCTCCCGGTGCCGCTTCGGTCAGCACCTTCCAGATTGCGGCGCAGTGGTCATAAACGTAGAGCCAGTCGCGGATTTGCATGCCGTCGCCGTAAACGGGAAGCTGTTTGTCGTTCAACGCGTTATTTATCATCAGGGGGATAAGCTTTTCAGGGAATTGATAAGGTCCGTAGTTATTAGAGCAGCGGGTGATATTGTATTGGACGCCGAAAGTATGCCCGAATGCGCGGACGAGAAGGTCCGCTGATGCCTTGCTGGCTGAATAAGGCGAGTTTGGGCTAAGCGGCGTATCCTCCGTAAACATCCCTTCACGCCCAAGGGCGCCGTAAACCTCGTCGGTTGAAATCTGTACGAATCGCCGCAGTTTCCGGTCTCTTGCTGCCTCAAGAAGCGTTAATGTTCCCGTAACGTTGGTCTCAATAAAGATTTTAGGTTCGCTGATTGAACGGTCAACGTGGCTTTCAGCGGCGAAGTTGACAATCGAATCGATTTTGAACTCATCGATGATGCGCTCGATAAGTTTGGCATCGCAGATGTCGCCTTTTATGAATTTATGGTTCTTGTGATTTTCAAAGCCGGCAAGATTTTCAAGATTGCCCGCATAAGTCAGCTTGTCGAGATTGACGACGAAACAATCCGGTTGTTCGGAAAGAATCATCCTCACGAAATTACTGCCGATAAAGCCGGCTCCGCCCGTAACGAGTAATTTTCTCATATCCGTTGGCTCCGTTCAGGACTGGGCCTGTTTAAGAAATTCCTCCAGAGGTTCCTGCCACGGTTTAATCGGGCTGCTGAGCAAGGGCCTTATTTTGCTGCAATAGAATCTGCTGTTTAACGGCCTAACCGCCACAGAAGGAAAATCACTGGTTTTGCAGGGGGTCAGTTGAACGCCGAGATTGAGCTTTTCTGCGATAAACCGGGCGACTTCGAGTCGGCTGGCGTATCTCTGGTTCGCGAAATGGTATATGCCCGTCGGTTTTTTGTGTATGAGGTCGCAAATGGCCCTGGCGGCCTCGGTTGTTGCGGTAGGCGAGCCGACCTGGTCATCGACAACCTTCATTTCTTTTTGCCCGGCTTCGCCTAGCTTCGCCGAGGCGAGCGTTTGCGCCTTTTGAATAATTTTTTTTATGAAATTATCGCCTTTAAGCCCGTAAGTCCACTCGACCCGCATGATACAGTAATGGCAGTGGTTTTCAGTCAGCAGACGCTCGCCCGCAAGCTTGGTTCTGCCGTAAGCGTTTATCGGGTGCGGGATATCTTTTTCGGTATATGGCTTGTCGGAGGTGCCGTCGAAAACAAAATCGGTGCTTATATGCAGGACCCAGGCGCCTGATTTTCTCGCGGATATGGCAAGCATCCTTACAGCCTCGGCGTTGACGCGAAACGCAAGCTCGGTTTCGGTCTCGGCTTTTTCAACATTGGTATAAGCGGCGCAATTGACTATCGTATGAGCCGGATGAATTACGCTGAGCAGTTGGTGTTCATTTGTAATGTCGAACTCCGGCAGGTCAAACACCTCGAAATCGATGCCCCGGCTTTTGCACTCCGCCGCGACGTCTGTGCCCAACATTCCCTTGCCGCCGAGTATGATTATTTTATCAGGAGAGCCGCTCATTTGTTTTCCTCGTATCGCGGCCCTTCGACTTTGCTCAGGACAGGCAGTTTGTCTTTAGGAATGTCCTTGAGCCGGGGATAACCGGCGTCCTTCTTCGAAACCAGCGGGTTGTTAATCGGCCAGGCAATCCCAATGTCCGGGTCATTCCAGATTATGCCGCCCTCGGTTGCCGGGCTGTAGTAGTCGGTGCATTTATAAGAAAATAACGCGGTGTCGCTGAGAACACAAAAGCCGTGGGCAAAACCAGGCGGGATATACATCTGTTTGTGATTTTCCGCCGACAGCGTTTCACCAAACCATTGTCCGAAACAGAGTGAGCCGACACGGATATCGACTGCCACATCGAGAACCTCGCCGGATAATACCTGCACTAATTTGCCCTGTGCGTGCGGATTTTGAAAATGAAGACCCCGCAGGATGCCCTTTGTCGAAAACGAGATATTATCCTGCACAAACGGCTGACTCAGTCCCGCTTCTTCATAACGTTTATTGCTGAATGTTTCGATAAAAAAACCGCGTGCGTCGCCGAACACGTCTGGTTCAAATACTATTACTCCGGGAAGTTTTGTCTGTGTAACTTTCATTCAGCGGCACTCATCCAAAAGATTAAGGAGATATTGCCCATACCAGTTTTTGGCTAAGGGTTCCGCGAGTTTGGTCAATTGCTTGGCGTCGATAAGGCCGAGGTGAAATGCTATTTCTTCGGGGCAGGCAATCATCAGTCCCTGCCTTTGCTGGACGGTCTGGACAAAATTTGCGGCCTGAAGCATTGATTCTGGCGTGCCCGTATCGAGCCAGGCGGTCCCGCGTCCCAGCAATTCGACTTTCAGCTTATTGATTTTAAGATAAGCGTTATTGAGGTCGGTGATTTCATACTCGCCCCTGGCCGAGGGTTTTACGGTCGCGGCGATGTCGCAGACCTGCGAATCGTAGAAGTAAAGGCCGATGGCCGCGTAATTGGATTTCGGTTTTTTGGGTTTTTCTTCGATTGATATTACTTTGCCGGCTTTGTCAAACTCGATAACGCCATACCGCTGTGGGTCCCTGACCCAATAGCCGAATATTGACGCACCGGTTTCATTACTGACCGCCTTTTTTAGCGAATCGACAAGCCCGTGACCGTAAAAGATATTATCGCCGAGAATCAAACATGCGGGGCTACCCGCCAGAAACTTTTTGCCGATTATAAACGCTTGTGCGAGCCCTTCGGGTCTGGGTTGTTCGGCGTATTCGAGCCGGATACCCCATTGCGAGCCGTCGTCGAGGACTTTTTTATACATAGGCAGGTCAGTTGGCGTGCTGATAATCAGAATCTCTTTTATTCCCGCCAGCATCAGTGTCGTCAGCGGATAATAGACCATCGGCTTATCATATATCGGGATAAGCTGCTTGCTTATGGCCTTTGTTACGGGATGCAGCCGGGTGCCGCTCCCGCCCGCTAAGATTATGCCTTTGTAATTCATATTTGTCTCCGCAACTTAGAACTGATTCAGTCCTTCGACAAGCTCAGGATTAGCAGTTCAACTTCAGAACTGCTGTAAGAAGCGAAGGTCGTTTTCGTAGAATAAACGAATGTCGGTGATGCCGTATTTTCTCATAGCCAGCCGTTCGATGCCGAAGCCGAATGCCCAGCCGGTATATTTTTCGCTGTCTATGCCTACGGCGTCAAAAACATTCGGGTCAACCATACCGCAGCCGCCCATCTCGACCCAGACCTCTTTGCCTGTCTTATCGACTAAGAGCAAGTCCACTTCCGCGCTCGGCTCGGTGAACGGGAAAAAGCTCGGGCGAAAACGCCATTTTGCATCCTTGCCCAGAAAAACCTTTATGAACTGGTCGATTGTGGTTTTCATATCGACCATAGTAACGCCCTCATCGACGACGAGCGCTTCGAGCTGGTGGAACATAAACATATGCGTCGCGTCAACGGTGTCGGGCCTGTAAACCCGGCCCGGAGCGACGACGCGGATAGGGGGCTTTTGCTTTTCCATCACGCGAATCTGGATTGTCGAGGTCTGACTCCGCAAAAGGGTCTGGTCATCGACGTAAAAGTTATCCAAGGGGTCGCGTGCCGGATGCTCCGCCGGAATATTGAGTGCGACGAAATTGTGCCATTCATCCTCAACCTCAGGCCCGTAGGCGACTGAAAAGCCCATCCGGGAGAAAATTTCAAGAAGCTCGTTTGTGGTCTGATTGATAACATGCCTTTTGCCGATTCGTGGCCGTATCCCAGGCAGGGTAACGTCAATCAACTGCCTGCTTTTGGAACGCTGGGTCTGGGTGATTTTTTCCTTAAGCTGCTCAAATGCGGCGTTTACTTCGTTTTTGATTCTATTTCCAAGCTGCCCTGCGGCGCGTCTGTCCTCTTCTGCAACTTTGCCTATCTGCGCCAGTATATTGGTGACAAGACCTTTTCTGCTGAGGTATTTTAAGCGGAATTGCTCCAGCGACGCGCTATCGGCGACAGTTTTCAGCTCTTCGAGAGCGTCCTTACCGATTTTGGCGAATTGCTCAAGCATAGATTCGCGGGCGGTTTTCGCCGCTGCCGGTCATTAAACGGAAAAGTTAAATGGTTGCCGGTTTTGCTGCCGCGACGATTGCATCGAACGCAACCGGGTCGGCTATCGCTATTTCACTGAGCATCTTGCGGTTCAGGGTGATGTTGGCCTTCTTTAATCCACTGACAAGCCGGCTGTACATAATGCCCCGCTGCTGGCAGGCGGCGGTCAGGCGTGTAATCCACAGCTCCCTGAAATTGCGTTTGCGAAGCTTGCGACCAAAACGCGCGTAAACCCCGGCACGAACAACCGATTCCTTTGCGGCACGATAAAGATGACCGGCGGAACTGCGACGACCCTTCGCCGCTTTTAATACTCTTTTGTGCGCCTGGCGCCTTGCTGCACCTTTTCTAATTCTTGGCATACCCGATTTCCTTTCTTAACTCACTGCATACTCGGCCAATCGCAGGCAATCGATTCCTCGATTAATGCGGGCCCAAACAAGCTATTTGCCGGACAACGCCTTAATCATCTTGGCGTAAACCCCGGTCATAATAGCGGGGCCGGCTATTCTTTTTCGCTTCTTGGCGTTCTTGCTGTTCATTAAATGGTTGCCCGAGGGGTGCTTGTATCGCAGTTTCTCTGAGGCGGTAACCTTGAATCTCTTTTTTATTCCCTTATGGGTCTTCATTTTTGGCATTGTTCGCTACCCTGAAAAAAGTCCGTTAAACCAGGCGCATAACAGCATTGCCCGGCAATGAGTTCAACCCGTTAGATAAAATGCGGGAGATAACATATCGATACATCGATTTGCTATCTCACGGGTTAAACAGGGAAAGATACACTATTTGCCCACCCGGGTCAACAGCGATTTCGGGATTATACGGAAAAAACGACTATTTCGGGCTTATTACTTTGGCGCAATTACCATGGTCATCCGCTTACCCATCATCTCGCCGGAGCGGTCAACCTTGGCTACATCGCTCATTGTTTCGACTATGCCGTTGAGAACCTCTCTGCCTTTGTCCTGATGGAGCATCTGTCGGCCGCGAAAGATAAGCGTAAACTGGACCTTGTGCCCTTTTTCGATAAACTCGCGTGCGTGCTTGACCTTTACCTCAATATCGTGAGTGTCTGTTTCGGGCCGCAATCGGACTTCCTTGAGAGAGCCGGTGTGGTGAGTTTTTTTGCGTGCCTCGCGGATTTTGCGTTTCTGCTCATAGACCCACTTGCCGTAATCCATTATCCGGCATACCGGCGGGTCGCTGGTCGGCGATACCTCGACAAGGTCAAGGTTGGCCTCACGGGATTTCTCCAGAGCGAAAAGCCGTTCAACTATGCCGACTTGATTGTTTTCTGCATCGACGAGCCGAACCTTGTCTGCTCGTATCCCCCCATTTATCCTCAACCCCTTAACTTTTATTATCACTCACTATCACCTTTCCAAAAACTATAAATATGGTTGCCTGTCAAAACTTTCAAACCTGTAGGCCTACAAGGCCAGCTCTACCTGTTTATCGGCAATTTTCTTAGAGGCGATTGCCGCAAATTCATCGACTTTCAGCGTCTTTGTCTGCTCCTGGCCGCGAATCCTAACGTTTACGGAGTCTGACTGCGATTCTTTAGGGCCGACCACGAGCATATATGGGGGCTTGTCGCCGTGTGTTCGGGCGATTTTTGCCCCGATTTTCTCGTCCGTCAAATCACAGGAGACGCGTAATCCCTGTGCCTTTAGGCGGACTTCGACCGCTTTGGCGTAATCGTTGGTCTTTTCACTTATGGGCAGTATTATCACCTGTTGCGGAGCGAGCCATAAGGGCATATCACCCGCGTAATGCTCAATGAGAATCCCAATAAACCGCTCGAATGAGCCAAGCACTGCGCGGTGAATCATAACGGGCGTCTTCTCGGTGTTATCCTTATCGGTAAAGACAAGCTCAAACCGCTGGGGCATCGAGAAATCGAGCTGGATGGTGCCTAATTGCCAGGAGCGTTTCAGCGAATCCTCGATATGGAAATCGATTTTGGGGCCATAAAAGGCGCCATCGCCCTCGTTGACCTTGTAATCGATATTCTTGTGCTTAAGGGCATTGATGAGGGCGTTGGTGGCAGTTTCCCAGATTTCATCAGAGCCGATGTGGTTTTCGGGCTTGGTGGATAGCTCGATGTGGAAATCTTTGAAGCCGAATGCCCGGTATATCTCGAAGGTCAATTCAATAACGCCGATGATTTCCGCTTCAATCTGGTCGGGGGTGCAGAAGATATGGGCGTCGTCTTGGGTAAATTGCCGCACCCTGAAAAGCCCGTGTATTACGCCGCTTGCCTCGTGACGGTGGACAAGCCCCAGCTCCGCGACCCGCAGCGGGAATTCGCGGTAGGAATGTTTGCGGGTTTGATAAACTAAGCAGCCGCCCGGGCAGTTCATCGGCTTTATCGCGTAGTCGGCATCGTCGAAGCGGGTGAAATACATATTCTCTTTATAATGGTCCCAGTGGCCGCTTCTGTGCCATAGTTCTTTATTAAGAATAATGGGCGTTTTGATTTCCTCGTAGCCAAATCTCTTGTGAACGCCGCGCCAGAAATCGACTATCGAATTCCAGATAATCATCCCCTTGGGGTGCATAAACGCAAAACCTGGCCCTGCGTCGTTGAAGCTGAACAAATCCAATTGCCTGCCAATAACGCGATGGTCGCGTTTTTTTGCTTCTTCGAGGCGGGTAAGATATTCGTCAAGCTCTTTGCGGTTTCGCCAGGCGGTTCCATAGACCCTTTGCAGCATCTTCAGCGTCGAATCGCCATGCCAGTAAGCTCCTGCTACCGACATAATCTTAAATGCGCCGGCCTTGCCCGCGCTTGGGATATGCGGGCCCCGGCAAAGGTCTTCAAAGCCGTCGCCGGATGAGTAAAAGCTGAGTATGTCGCCGGTTGCGCGGTTGACGTTGTCGGTTTTGTATTTTTCGCCGCCTAATTTGGCAATCGCTTCGGCGCGGGTCATTTCCTTTCTGATAAAAGGCTTGTCGACCTTGACGATTTCGCTCATCTTCTCCTCAATGCGTTCGAAATCGCCCGGGCGAATCGGCTCATCGAGGTCAATATCGTAATAAAATCCGTCGTCAACGGTCGGCCCGTAAACGAGCTTTGTCTGGGGCCAGAGCTGGCAAATCGCCTCAGCCATAATATGCGCACAACTATGGCGCATTATTTCAAGGCCTTCGGTATCTTTGGATGTGATGATTTGTATGCTTGCGTCGCCGTTTATCGGGGCCGACAGGTCAACGAGGTTGCCGTTGACTTTGGCCGCTATGGCCGCCTTTGCCAGTCCTGCGCCGATTTTTTCCGCTACCTGTTTTCCCGTGATGCCGTCATTGGCCTCTATAATCGCGCCATCCGGCAGTTTAATCCTCGCCATTTGTCAATCCGATAAATCAGTCCTATTTCAAAAATTACTGCAAACTAAAGCCATTTTAGTCCTCCCGCCCGCCATAGTCAAGCAGGGTTTAACGTTATACCGGCGGTTTTGAAAATTGACTTCGGGGGTGTTTACGCTTATCCTAAAACCGGCTTATATATCTTTTTGGAGTTTGATAATGGTCGTAACTCGTTTTGCCCCATCGCCGACGGGATACCTTCATATAGGCGGAGCAAGAACAGCCCTGTTTAACTGGCTTTTAGCTAAGAAAACAGGCGGTAAATTCATCCTGCGCATCGAGGACACCGACCTCAAACGCAATACCCCGACTGCCACTCAGCAGGTTATCGATGACCTCCGCTGGCTGGGAATAACCTGGGACGAAGGTCCCGAAGTCGATGGCCCGGCTGCGCCGTATTTCCAGTCACAGCGAAGAGATATCTACGATAAATACATCAGGCAGCTTCTTGAGCAGGGCAGGGCGTATTACTGCTTCGAGACAGGTGAAGAGCTTGAGAAACTCCGCAAACAGGCCGAGGCACAGAAAAAAGGTTTCGTGTATCAAAGGCCCGCGATATTCCCGACCGAAGCGGAAGTCGAGAAAGCTAAAGCCGAGGGCAAATCCGTTACAATCCGTTTCGCGATGCCCGAAGGAACTATCGTCATCAATGACATTGTTCGCGGCGAGGTCAGCTTCAATACAGCAGAACTTGGCGATTTCATCATAATTAAAAGCGATGGCTTCCCGACGTATAATTTTGCCTGCGTAATCGACGACCACCTTATGGGCATCACCCACGTAATAAGGGGGCAGGAGCATTTAATGAACACGCCGGGCCAGCAGGCATTGTGGGAGGCGCTGGGCTTCGACAATCCGCCAAGGTATGCGCACATGTCGGTTACTATCAGCGAATCCGGAGGCAAACTCTCAAAACGTGAACGCCCGCAAACGCTCCGCAAGGCAATCAAGGCCAATCCCGATATCGACCTTAATACATTAGCTGTTATTGGAAACATCACAGTTGGGGAGCTTGGCGAATTCCTCGCGGGCGACAGCGTCCCCGATGTCCCCTCACTCGAGGCGATGGCGAAATACATTGGCGTCGTTCTGCCGGAAATTAACGTCGTCGATTTCTTCAAAAGCGGCTATGTCCCCGAGGCGATGGTCAATTTTCTCGCGTTGCTCGGCTGGAGCACGGGGGACGAACGCGAAGTTATGCCCTTGGATGAGCTGATACAAAGTTTCGATATCACTCGGCTGACCAAGTCCAACAGCTTGTTCGATAGAGGCAAACTTCTCGCCTACAACACCGAACATCTGAAAATGCTGCCTAAGGAAAAAACGCTCGCTCATTTTAAGGCATATTTGAAAGTAATTGATTCGCCGGTTGCAAAGGCCGGCGATGAAACTCTTCTGCGTTTAATCAAAATCTGCGAAGGCGCAAGGACACTTGCCGATATCGAGCACAAGTGTAAATTCCTGTTTACTGCCGATGACCGGATTGAATACGATGAAAAAGCCGTGCAAAAGGTTTTATTCAAGGATAACGGCCTTGCGATGCTCAAACTCGTCCGCGATAAATTAGCCGCAATGGCGGAATTAACCGAGCAGGGTATTGAGGATATGCTGCGGGCATTGGCAGAAGAGCACAAGGTCGGCTTAGGCAAAGTTGCCCAGCCCCTCCGCGTCGCTATCACCGGCTCAACCATCAGCCCCCCCATTTTCGACTCCGTCCAGTTACTCGGCAAAGAAAAAACCTTAGTCAGAATCGATACGACGCTTACCAAATTCGGAGGAAAATAAAGTGTCGGTTAAGATGCGACTGATTGTTTATTATTTATTCTTCCTGGTTCTTCTGGGACTATTCCCGATTTTTTTCTTTCTTGGGTGGTACCTGCTTGTGGCGATTGTATATCCTTTGATAATCGCATATTCTCATTTTATGAATCCGCTTCGAAAAGTCGGATATAACCAGCATAAGCTTCATTTGAGTATGCCCGCTGTTATTATTGCACTGATTATTTGTTTGGCCATGATTGTGACGAATCTCGCTGGTTACTTCATGTATGTGAACGCTCACGCCCTTGATAAGATAAACTATTGGCTGATTGGCCTTATTGCTGTTTTTATGGTTCCTATCCTTATCTGGGACCAGATTTGTTTCGCGAGAATGGCAGATACTAAACAACAAATTAATGGAGATTGATTGCGATGTCACTGCTGGTAACAGGTTCGATTGGGATGGATACTGTAAAGACGCCGTTTGGCGTGAGTAAGGATTGTCTGGGCGGGTCGGCTGTTTATTTCAGTATGGCGGCGAGCTTCTTTTCGCCCGTGCGGTTTCTCGGAGCAATCGGGGCCGATTGCCCCTTTGATTTGAAGAAAATCTTCAAAGACCGGAAGGTTGACCTTAATGGGCTTGAACTGCGGCACACAAGCAAGACCTTCCGCTGGGCCGGCTCATATCAGGGCGCAATGAATGAGGCCACGACCGATGCCGTCGAATTGAATGTCTTAGCGGAAAACCCACCCCGGATGCCAGAGGAATACAAGGACAGCAAATTCGTCTTTTTGGCAAATACCGCGCCGATTCTGCAAATCCAGCTTCTTGACCAGCTCCATAAGCCCAAATTTGTCGCCGCCGATACGATGAATCTCTGGATAAATAACAATCTTGCTGATTTGAAAAAACTCCTGAAAAAAATCGACTGCCTCATCCTCAATGAAACTGAAGCGAGGATGTTAGCCAATGAGCATAATCTCATAACCGCGGCGGCAAAAATTGAGAAACTCGGCCCCTCCGTCGTAGTCATCAAGAAGGGCGAATCCGGCTCAATCATTCGCCAAAAAAATGGCGATTTGTTTGTCCTGCCCGCCTATCCCGCCACTATTGTCAAAGACCCCACCGGCGCGGGCGACAGTTTCGCGGGCGGATTTATGGGTTATTTAGCAGGCCAGAACAAGACCGACTTCGCGACTTTGAAAAAGGCAGTCGCTTATGGCACAGTTGTAGCGTCTTTCACAATCTCTAATTTCTCACTCAAAGGCCTGACAAAAACAACGAGGCGCAACATCGACAGCCGATTGAACGAGCTTCGCAATCGGGTAAAATTTTAATCGGGGAGCAATATGCGAGTGTTTATCGCAATCGATATCGACGACAAGACCCGAAAGGCGATCGCGGATTTGCGAAAGAAAATCGCCTCGAAGGTTGACGTCAAAAAAGGCGATTTAAAGTGGGTCGAGCCGAATAATATCCACCTTACGCTGAAATTCCTGGGCGAAATAAGCGATGAGCAATTAGAAGAAGTAAAGGAAATAGTAAATACCGTTGTCCAGGCACACCAGAAATTTAACCTCGAAATCGAGTCCGTCGGCTCATTCGGAGGCAGAAGCGCAAAAGTCGTCTGGGTGGGCGCAGGAAAAGGAACTGATGCGTTATTGGCATTGCAAAAAGACCTCGACGACCTCCTCGCCCAGGCGGGCTATCCCAAAGAAGAACGCGAATTTTCCGCGCACCTGACGCTTTGCCGGGTAAATCACCCGATGGCCGGTATTAAGATGGGCGAGGCAATCGCACAATTTTCACATCTCAAGCTCGGCTCAATCGCCGCTGACGCGATTTACGTTTACCAAAGCCAGTTGACACCAGCCGGCCCAAACTATACTCTATTGGGCGATTTTAAGTTGCGGTAAGGATGAACGAAAAACCGGGGAATGTTTCCCCACACACTACCCACATAGGAGTCGAGAAAAATGACTAAGACAAAGACCACCCAGCAGACCAAAGGCACAGTTGAACCATTAAGACCACAGCAGGCGGGCGCGGCGGATAAATCGGGCGCGGAATCCGCCCTGCAAAGAGTCATCGCTCAAATCGAAAAGCAATACGGCCGCGGCTCGATTATGCAGATGGACGAGCACAAGTATGCCCGAATCGAAGGCATACCCAGCGGCGCGTTATCGCTCGATATTGCCTTGGGCGGCGCTGGTATCCCGCGAGGCAGAATCACCGAGCTTTTCGGCCCCGAATCATCAGGCAAAACCACACTGGCCCTGCACATCATCGCCAATGCACAAAAAGCAGGCGGCGTCGCAGCTTTCATCGATGCCGAACACGCCCTTGATACTACCTGGGCAAAACGCCTCGGCGTTGACGTAAGCTCGCTTCTTGTCAGCCAGCCGGATAACGGCGAACAGGCACTTGATATCGCCGAAATGCTTATCGCCTCCAACTCCGTTGACGTCCTCGTTATTGACTCAGTCGCCGCGCTGACCCCCAAAGCCGAAATCGAAGGCGAAATGGGCGACAGCCACATGGGCCTTCAGGCGCGACTGATGAGCCAGGCGATGAGGAAACTCACCGCCATAATCGCCAGGAGCAAAACCGCTCTCATATTCATCAACCAGATTCGCATGAAAATCGGCGTGATGTTCGGCAACCCAGAAACCACCACAGGCGGCAACGCCCTCAAATTTTACAGCTCGATCCGCCTTGACCTGCGGCGAATAACAACCCTAAAGGAAGAAAGCGGCTCCGTAGGCAACAGGGTTCGCGCCAGGGTCGTGAAAAACAAAATCGCCCCGCCTTTCCGCGAAGCCGAATTCGACATTATGTTCGACCACGGCATCAGCTACGAGGGCGACCTGCTCGACCTCGGCGTCGCGTGCAACGTAATCGAAAAATCCGGCACCCATCTTGGTTTCGGCGAAATACGCCTGGGCCAGGGAAGGGAAAAGGCGCGACAGTTCCTTATCGATAACAAGGACCTCTGCGAACAGATAAAACACAAAATCCTCGTCTCAAAAGGACTCGTCGAGGATTTATCCGCCGGGGCGGGCAAATGAACACTGTGCCACAGATTTCAAAAAAGAAATTACAATCAGTGTAATCTGTGGTTAAGAACTAATTCAGAAAGGACAACGCTATGAATTTACTTGCAGCAGCAGCAACGCCGACACAACCGGCGCCGACTTACCAGAATCCGGGCTATCAGGGTCAGGGATACCAGAACACAACACAGCAGCCCGACAGACCAGTCCAACAGCCGAACTGGAAAGCCAAGGTTTTAGGTTACGGCTATTTACTTTTTAATATAGCCGTCGTTGTGTTTATTGTTGTTATGGTTTACAGGTTCGTAAAGGCCTTCGAAAAAATAGCCGGCAGTTTGGACAAGGGCATTGTTATAAGAAAAGACGATACGACAGCCTAATTTCGCAGAGCAGATATGACATTGACCGCAAAACAAATAAGAACCGGCTTTATCGAGTTCTTTAAGGGCAGGGACCACAAGTTTGTCCCCAGCTCGCCTATTGTCCCCATCGGCGACCAGACGCTGCTCTTCGCCAACGCCGGGATGAATCAGTTCAAGGACATATTCCTCGGCCTCAGTGCCCCGTCGTGCCGTCGCGCCGTCAACAGCCAGAAATGTCTCCGCGTCAGCGGCAAGCACAACGACCTCGAAGAAGTAGGCCACGATAACTACCATCACACGTTTTTCGAAATGCTTGGCAACTGGTCATTCGATGACTATTTCAAGGCCGAGACAATCGAATGGGCCTGGCAGTTATTCACCGACGTCTGGCAAATCAACCCGAAAAATTTATACGCCACCGTATTCGCCGGCGACGCCCACGATAATCTCCCCGAAGACAGCGAGGCCGCGAATCTCTGGACAAAGGTAACATCACTGCCCGCCGACCGCGTCCTTAAATTCGGCAGGAAAGACAACTTCTGGGAAATGGGCGAAACCGGCCCCTGCGGTCCCTGCAGTGAAATCCACATTGACCTCGGCCCCGACCGATGCGACAAAAAAAACGTCCCCGGCCACAAATGCGCCGTAAACGCCGGCTGCGCAAGATTTATCGAGCTTTGGAATCTCGTATTCATACAATTCAACCGGGCCGAAAACGGCAAGCTCACGCCGTTGAATGCGAAATACGTCGATACCGGCGCCGGATTGGAAAGAGTTACGGCTGTCCTGCAGAATAAACGCAGCAATTACGACACTGACCTGTTTATGCCTGTAATAGACCGGCTCGCCGAAATGACCGGCAAAAAATTCACCTCACAATTGAACAATAAAACCGATAACGCATTCCGCGTTATCGCTGACCACATCCGCGCACTTTCAATGGCTATAACTGACGGTGCGACCCCTTCCAACGAAGGCAGGGGCTACGTCATTCGCAGAATCCTTCGACGCGCCTTCCGTTTCGGCAGAGAACTCGGCCTGCACGATCCGTTCCTCTTCAAGCTTGTCCCCGCAGTTGACGATTGTCTTGGCGAGGCGTTTCCCGAAATAAAGGCACGAAAAGATTATGTCTCAACAGTAATCGAATCCGAAGAGGCAAGTTTCGGCAGAACTTTAGACAGGGGACTTGAGATTTTTACCGATGCTGCCGATAAAGCTAAAAATAAAACAATCTCCGGCGACGATGCCTTCCAGCTTTATGACACTTACGGTTTCCCTGTTGACCTTACTCAGTTGATGGCGCAGGAGCGGGGCCTCAAGGTCGATACTGACGGTTTTAATGCCCTGATGGAGCAGCAGCGCAGCCGCGCGAGGGCCGCACAAAAAGGTGCCCAGCTTTTAGTTACCTCGCCTGATAAGGAGCTTCCCGTAACCGAGGACCTGCACAAATATAAAACAGACCGTTGCGATGCGACAATCGTCGGCTTTATCGACCAGGGCGTCTTCAAAACAAAAGGCAAGTTCGATGCGGGCGAAGAAGCCGGCGTCGTCCTCGACAAGACCTGCTTTTACGCTGAAATGGGCGGACAGGTCGGCGACTGCGGGACCATTGACTCGGCTAAAGGCAAATTTGTCGTCGATATCACGACTAAAGTCGCCGATTGCGTCATTCACCGCGGTCGGTTCATCGAAGGAACGCTTGCCGTCGGCGATAAAGTTACCGCCGCTGTCAGCCCAGACAGAGACGCGACAAAGAAAAATCATACTGCCACCCATTTGCTCCAGTGGGCGCTTCGCCAGATTCTGGGCACTTCCGTCGCCCAGCAGGGCAGTTTGGTTTCGCCCGATTATCTGCGGTTCGACTTTACCTGTCCGAAAGCGCTGACTGCCGAGCAGATAAAAGAAGTCGAATCACTTGTTAAGGGGAAAATTGCCGCCGATTTACCCGTTACCAATGCGGTCCTTTCCCGCGAAGAAGCCGATAAATTGGGAGCGATGGCGCTTTTCGGCGAAAAATACGGTTCGGAAGTTCGCGTTGTCGCTGTCGGCGCGCCGGATGAAAAAGGGTTGAATCTTGCGTTCAGCAAGGAATTTTGCGGCGGCACTCACGTTGACAAGACGGGCGTTATAGGCGGATTCAAAATCATAAAAGAGGAAAGCATTTCCGCGGGCGTACGCAGAATCACTGCTCTTAGCGGTCAGGGCCTTGCCAAATATCTCGAACAGCGAAGCGATATCATCGATGAGCTTTCGCTTGCGTTTAAAATCCCGGCGGACAAAATTACGGAAAAGGTTAATAACCTGCTTGCCGAAAATAAACGGTTGACCAAAGAACTTAAATCCCCCTCGCGTCAGGCCGCGTCCGATTCGCTTGCCGAAGCGAAACAAATGCTGGATAAATGCGAAAAAGTCGGAGATGCCTCGATAATCACGGGAAAACTATCGCCCACGACTGCCGAGCAGGCACGCGCGGCGATTGATATGCTCAAAAAGAAGGCCCCGTCCTCGGTCATCGTCATCGGGTTCGCTGAAGGCGATAAGGCAACCCTTTTTGCTGCCGTAACCGACGACCTCACAGCCAAAATCGGCGCAGGAGAAATCCTCAAACAAATCGCCCCCATAATCGACGGCGGCGGCGGCGGCAGACCCAACATGGCGCAGGCAGGCGGCAAAAAACCAGAAAAACTCGATGAAGCAATCGCCAAAGCCGCGGAAATTATAAAAACAAAACTGTAAAACCTGGCTCGTCAAAAAGAAAGGTCGGCAATGGAGGGAAATACGCCGGACCAGAGGTCTCACGAATCCGCCGAAAAGATGCGGTTGGCGGTCGAAAAACTGGAGCAGGAAGTTTTTAAACCTGACCCGCTGCCGAAAAGGACCCTGCCGTGGCTTATCGATATATTTTTGTATCCGATGAGCATTTCAGGGGTAATCCATATGGTAATTTTTGCGATTATACCGCCGTTGCTTTGGCTTCTTGTCCTGCGTTACATTCGTCCCTTCGGCGGGGTCCCGTATCTGATTCTTTATTTGCTGCTCGCCGGCTACGCCTTTTATTACATTAGCTATTGCGTCTTTGACAGCTCAAGGGGTGGTCTTCGTGCGCCGGATGTCACCATTTATGATTCCCCCGACAAAATAGGATTATTTTCGCAGGTTTTTCTTGTGATTGGTGTCGTGGCTGTTTGCTTTTTCCCGGCAGTCATATATTACATCGTGACCGAACGAGCCGATTTGGTGTTTTTGGCTGCTGTCGGCGGTCTGTATTTTCTTTCTCCCGATGGTTATGTTGACAGCAGTATTGTTCGATTCGGTCGATGCGCTCAAACCGGTTATGATTATCACCTCGATATACAGAACGTTTGTTCCGTATTGCGGGCTTGTTTTAACCTTTTCCGCGATTGCCGGGCTTATCGCTCCTGTCATATTGGGGTTGCCAAAGGCGGGGGATTTAATTGCTGGCCTTATTTACCTCCAATTACTTATGGATTATCTTTTGGGCACAGCTTGTGTGCGGTATAAGATTGCTTTTGTGTATTTTGCGATTGTTTCAGCGCATCTCCTGGGAAGGTTTTATCTGCGGCACAAAAAGGAACTTAATTGGAAGATTTAGTTTGTAGCACGAATGAGCGACGCGGACTTAAACAATAAGCAGCCAGTCAGCCAAATCTGTTTCAACTGCGACTTTTGCGGCAAACAGATTCGTGTGCCGTCGGTGCACGCCGGCAAAAAGGGGAAATGTCCCCAGTGCAAAAACATCGTCCTGGTTCCATGTTCAACGCCTCCGCCGCCGCAGGCAAATACGCCGATTGATCCTGGACCGGAGTTAGACCTGGTTCTTCAGCCGAGTCCCCCACACGACCGTATTGCTGCCGACAAGCCGAAAGACCAGCAGTATGAAATGCTGCGGCAAAGCGAAGGATTGCCTTCCCTCTGGCCAACGCTTCCGCCGCAACGAAAATTCCCCTGGCTTATCGATATATTTTTGTACCCCGCCAACCTCTACGGAATTATCTTTCTTGCCATCGTTGTTTTGATACCGTGGATGTTTCAGCTTGTGGTTGAGTTTCTTGTCGGGTTGATGGGGGTATTCGCTGTTTTAGTTATCTTTATCAATTTAATAGTGGATATTGTAATCCTGATGTTTGCATACTGGTTTCTGGCTGAATGCATCTGCGACAGCGCTGAAGGAAACCTGCGTGTGCCGAATACGGCCGATAACACTCCGGGGCTTGCGGAGATGGGCTTACGGCTTATACGGATATTTGCCTGTCTCGTGGTCTATTTAGTCCCAGCTTCTTTGTACTACAAATATACTTATAGATTCGACTTGCCTTTCCAAATCATTGCGGGTTGCGGGATATTTTTATACCCGATGGCGCTGCTTGGCGTCTTAATGTTTGATTCGATACACGGCCTGAATCCTCTTATTATCATCCCATCCCTGTTCAGCGCTTTTTTTCAATATTGCGGCCTGCTTGTATTTGTTTGCACAATTGTTTTCCTGTTTACGAAGGCCAGAGAATTTCTCCTGGCGAGCCCTCTGTTGTGGCTATTCCTTCGAGCAATTGAAGTATATCTGCTTATGGTGGTAGCGCACCTGCTTGGCCGTTTTTACTTCAAGTATCAGGAAAAACTCAACTGGGATGTTTAGCTTCGAGTTTGCTGCCGTATCTTCACGCTTCTGGCGTGTGCGTCTAATCCCTCTGCCTCTGCCAGGCGGATTATGTCCTCCGCGCTTGCCGTTAATTTCTTCTTGTCGTATTCAATAATACTCGTTGATTTTACGAAGTCATTTGCGCTTAACGCGCTGAAAAATCTCGCACTCGTTCCGGTTGGCAAAGTATGACTCGGCCCCGCCCAGTAATCACCAACCGCAACAGGTGAATAATCACCTATAAATATCGCCCCTGCGTTTTTTATCTTGTTGGCAATCTGCCTGCTCTGTTTTCCGCATTGAATTTGCAAATGCTCGGCAGCAAAAACATTGGCTTGAGCTACTATGTCCGACATATTTTTGAACGCTACGATGGCACCAAAGCCCAGCAGACAATCGATTGTTTCTTTTGCTCTGCCTAACGCTGCTGCTTGTCGTTTGAGTTCGACCAACACATCAATAGCAAGTTTTTCGGAATCCGTGAATAAAACCGCCGACCCCGGATTATGCTCCGCCTGGCTCAGCATATCCGCTGCTACCCAGACAGGATTCGCTTGTTTGTTTGCTATTATCAAAACCTCGCTTGGCCCTGCAATAGAATCAATGCCGACAAGACCGAGAACTTTTTTCTTCGCCATCTGGACCCAGGCATTACCCGGCCCGACAATCTTATCAACGTTTGGTATCGTTTTAGTTGACCCCGCCAGTGCCATTACGGCCTGTGCGCCGCCTATCCTGTAAACCTCTTTAATCTTCAATTCCTTGCAGGTCGCTAATATCACGGGATGAATGCTGCCCTTGTATCTTGGCGGCGATACCACAACAATCTCTTTGACGCCCGCCACCTGTGCAGGAACAGCCGTCATAATAACCGTCGATGGCAATGGCGCAGATGCCCCCGGCACGCATATCCCCACCCGTCTTATCGGCGTGTATTTTATACCCGTCGATTTAAAACTCTTGTCTTTGCCGACGAAAATTTTTGACTGATACTCTTTAACGTTCTTAATCGCCAGACGAATCGACTTCAAAAGTTTTTTGTCGATTGCTTTGTGGGCTTCTTGTAGTTCTTCTTCTGGTATTCTGAATTGCTCAGGGGTAAGTTTAACACCATCAAATTTTTCCGTAAATTCGGCTATTGCTTCATCTCTACGTTTTTTTACTTCCTCAAGAATTGCATCTAATTGCCTTTCTTTTTCACCGTCAAAATGTGTGGCCCGGATAACTGCTAACCGTATTCCTACAAACCGTTCTGTAAAATCCGGCTGGTCGTATTTAATCAGAATTTTATCAAGCTCATTCGCCATTATTGAAT
>Ga0187885_10001771_pt1 | contig 22891 bp, 20 predicted proteins | sample June2016WEW_20_1_3_FD_132970 | JGI IMG/M metagenome (GOLD analysis project Ga0187885, IMG submission 132970) | Peatland microbial communities from SPRUCE experiment site at the Marcell Experimental Forest, Minnesota, USA - June2016WEW_20_100 | ecosystem: Environmental > Terrestrial > Soil >... | reverse complement strand
TTCGTACCGGATGACGACGATGTGACCGGGCTTGACTGTGCGTTTTTCCAACGCGGCAAGGCATTCGTCCTGCGAATTGAAAACGATGGCCTTGCCTTCGAACACGAAACAGTCCGGATCTACGCCGGCGGTTTTGATGACCGCGCCTTCAGGCGCGAGGTTGCCAAACAGGACGGCCAGTCCGCCGTCTGCCGTGAACGGCGTTTCAATGCGGTGTATGATTTTCTCGTCGATAATCTGCGCGCGTGCAATGTTCTTGCCGAGCGTCTTGCCGGTGACAGTCATCGCGTCGAGGTGCAGCGCGCCGGGTTTGCGGCTGAGTTCCTTGAGGATGGCGCTAATGCCGCCCGCCCGATCCACGTCCTCGAGATGCACATCGAGTTTGGACGGCGAAACTTTGCAGATGCACGGGATGCGAGCCGAGACTTCATTGAGTCGTTCCAGTGGGTAATCAACGCCCGCCTCGCGTGCGATGGCAAAGGCATGCAGCACCGTGTTGGTTGAGCCGCCCATCGCCATGTCGAGCGCGAACGCGTTGTCGAGCGCCTTGGCGGTTACAATGTCGCGTGGACAAATATTCTTTTCCAGCAACGTCATGATTTGACGGCTGGCGGCGCGGGCCAGTTTCTTACGGCGCGGGTCAATGGCGAGGATGGTACCATTGCCCGGCAACGCGAGGCCAATGGCTTCAAGCAGGCAGTTCATCGAGTTGGCGGTGAACATGCCGGCGCAGGAGCCGCACGTTGGGCAACAGACGTTTTCCAGCATACGGAGGCGTTCAGCATCGATCTCGCCGGTCTGAAATTTGCCGACTCCTTCAAAAACCGTAATCAAGTCGCCGGATGAGCCATCTGGCAGTTGGCCGGCCTTCATCGGCCCGCCAGTGATGAAAATGGTCGGGATATTCACGCGTACGGCGGCCATAGCCATGCCGGGCGTGATCTTGTCGCAATTGGAGATGCAAATCAGCGCGTCAAAACAATGCGCCTGCACCATCGTTTCCACTGCATCGGCTATCAACTCACGGCTCGGCAATGAGTATCGCATCCCAAGGTGGCCCATCGCGATGCCGTCGTCCACGGCGATGGTGTTGAACTCGAACGGCATGCCGCCTGCCTTGCGCACGGCAGCTTTCACCACCTCGGCGAACTTCTTCAAGTGCACGTGTCCCGGCACGATATCGGTATAAGAATTGCAGATGCCGATAAACGGTTTCTGCATGTCCGCATCGGTCACGCCGCATGCTTTCAGCAACGCGCGCTGTCCTGCGCGGTCCGGTCCGGCCTTGATGGTGTCTGATCTCATGATCTGATTCCTTTCCTCGTCGCCAACAACATGTTTACTATACCGGTTTTCTTGCCGCGCAACAATCAGAGAAGCTTCCGCCTGATCGGTGTTGACCACCGCCATGCCAACGGCTAGCTTCGGGATCATGCTTACCAACGCGCACAACACCCGTCTCCATCTTCTGGCTGCCATCCTGCTCGCGTCTCTCGCACTTGCCCAGTTGTCGCCAGGCGCCGATCTTAAAGGCGACGGCAAATGGGAGTCGCTCTTCAACGGCAGGGACCTGACTGGTTGGGTGGTCATGAACGATGGCGCGTTCATGGTCACGAACGGCGTTCTCCATCTCGAAAAGAGTTCGGGCTGGCTGCGTACGGACAAGGAATACACCAACTTCATCTTTGAGGCGGAATGGCGCGCACTGGAAACCAATTACAACAGCGGTTTCTTTATCCGCGCCGGACTGGAGGGCAAACCGTTCCCCACGAACGTCTGGCAGGTGAACCTCAAAGAGAAAGCGCTCGGTCAGCTCCTGAGGGGAAAACCCGAGGTCTTGCCCTCCAAGACACCGAAGTTTCCCGTCAATGAATGGGTCAAATTCCGCATGGACGTCCGCGGCAAGAAGCTGGCGTTGGATGTCAACGGCCAGCGCGCGTGGGAATTCGATGGGCTCGACGTCGACCACGGCTACATCGGCATCCAAGCCGAAGGCCGGCCTTTCGATTTCCGCAACTTGCGGGTTCAAGAACTCGGGGTCGACCATTGACATCCACCAAGACACGGGCTCGGCTTCGCGGCAATTAATCGGTGGGAATCCGTGTAATCCGTGGACTACTTGATTCCGACTTTGCGGAAGGTATTGTCCACCTGACGCATGTGAACGCCCAGGTTGAAAAGATCGTTCACTTCGCGGCGTGTGAGCAATTTCATTACCTCGGCGTCTTCGATCAGAAATTCCTTGAACGTCTTGGCGTCGGCCCATGTTTTCATCGCATTGCGTTGCACCAAGCCATAAGCTTTCTCGCGGGTCAGACCTTTCCTAGTGAGCGCGAGCAACACGGCCTGCGAGTAAATCAGGCCCTTGCTAGCCTCGATGTTCGCTTTCATCCGCTCCGGATACACGAGCAGTTGGTCAACGATTTTCGTGAGCGTCACCAGCATGTAGTCGAGCAACGCGGTGGAATCGGGCAGAATGATCCGCTCGACGGAGCTGTGTGAGATGTCGCGTTCGTGCCAGAGGGCGACGTCTTCCATCGCCGCCAACGCGTTGCCGCGCAAGACGCGCGCCAGACCGCATAGCCGTTCGCAGGTTATCGGGTTGCGTTTATGCGGCATTGCGCTGCTGCCTTTTTGACCCTTGGCAAAGTATTCCTCCGCTTCGAGCACCTCCGTGCGTTGGAGGTGACGGAATTCCTGTGCCCAGCGGTCTATAGAACAGCCGACCAATGCGATGGCGGAGAGAAGTTCCGCATGGCGATCCCGTTGAATGATCTGTGTGGAAATATTCGCGGGCCGCAGTCCGAGCTTCCGGCAGACGTACGCCTCGACCTTCGGGCTGAGATGCGCATGGGTGCCAACCGCGCCTGAGATTTTGCCGACGGCTATGATGTCGCGGGCGCGTTGGAGCCGTTCGAGCGCACGGCCAAACTCGTCGTACATCAACGCCATCTTCAGGCCAAACGTGATCGGTTCGGCGTGGACACCGTGGGTCCGGCCGATCATCGGCGTTAGTTTGTACTTCTTCGCCTTTGCCGCGACGACTTTTTGAAGTTGTTTCACGTCGGCAATGAGGATATCGGCCGACTGGGTCATCTGCACCGCAAGGGCGGTATCGCCCACGTCGGACGAGGTTAAGCCTTCGTGGATGTGACGCGATGCGCGGCCGACGTGCTCGGCGACGTTAGTGAGGAACGCGATCACGTCGTGGTTGGTTATCTTTTCGATTTCTAGGATGCGCGCCACCTCGAATTTCGCCTTGCGTTTGATGGTGGCGAGATCTTTGCGCGGGATCCGGCGCGCTTCGCACGCCAGAACCTCGATTTGCAGCCAGATACGAAACTTGTTCTCGTCAGTCCAGATCTGACGCATCTCTTCTCGGCTGTATCGTAGGATCATGGCAGGCCGAGGCTAACGCAGCAACGGTGCAAAGTCAACGCAGCCCCACAAGCGGTAGTGGTACAGTTTGAATCCTGACGGGCTTGCTTTCATCTATGGCTATGGCATGATGGGGGTATGCCTAAGCGATCAAGCACACCGAAAGACGCGAACCAATTGGCCGCGTACATAGTCTCAAAGGCCACAAACCAACCAATCGGGGGCAAGAATCCCGCCGCCGTTGCACTTGGTAGGCTTGGCGGATTAAAGGGTGGAAAGGCTAGGGCTAAAAAACTTACCGCAGCAAAACGGTCTGCTATCGCTAAGAAGGCCGCTGCTGCCCGATGGACGCGACCTTAGAGCAGTTCATTCGTCGCGCCACAATGGGATGCTGAGGTGTTTCTTTTTCTATGACAGGGGAAGATGGCTCTTCGCCCTCCCATTTTGGATTCCGCTCTTTCGATAAGGCAACGGCTCTATCTACAGCAATTCTAGTGCTGCTGGGCGTATCGTCTCTTTCTAAAGTGGCGATTCTCATTTTTAGCCCTCCTGCACACGACCTACTGCCGTTATCTCATCTAGAAATGGTTGCATATCTCCAAACACTTTTTCAATTTCAAGTGTCGCAGGCTGTATTCTAAGTCCCAACCCATAGGACTCCCCTGATACTGTAGCTGACCCTGCCTCTTGGCGGTCAATCACAAATCCGTGAGTCGGATACTTGCTTACTAGATGTGCTGCAATCTGTTTTGCCATTGTTAGGCCATAGCTACTCTGCATCAGTCGCACTGCGTATTCTTCTGCGACCTTTAGCTCTCTCGACTTCTTAGTATAATCCACGGTATCAATTTTCTCAAGCAGGGGACGAACAAAGGTATTTGCATAATTCAAAACAAGTGGAAGGAGGGTATCCACTTTTTTATCTGTCCGCTCTTTAAGTAGAAGCATCATCTGGTCAATTGCCGACAACGAGAAGACGTTCAATCGTTCCAGCGATTGCACGGCGTCTAGTGCCGAACCATAGTCCTCCCTCTCTCTGTCGAACATTTGCACGTCTAGTGGGCCAATTTCAGCCTCTTGGCCGAATATCAGATTAGTTGCGCCAAGAGCAAGAAGGGTTGCAGCACTCTTTGCATATTGTGGAACAAGAACGGTGAACTTTCGCGTTCTGCGTTGAATGAGGCGCGCAATCCGATAGGCCATGTGAGCATCTCCGCCCGGCGACTCGATCAGCAGTGCCATCGGCTTTCCTTCCTCAATTGTAAATCTTTGGCTCTGAAATCCCTTGTACAAATGGATGCAAATCTGATTACAACATCCGGGGTCGTCGTTTTGAATTAGCAACCAAACAGGCATCTTCAGCAGGCTCTCCAGTTTTCGAACATGTTTTGCCAGTTGGTGTGGAATAGGACGCGAAGGGCCGGGATAGATGGAGGCGTGGTATTCATGCGTCTTGGATTGCGGCGGCACGGCACGACGGTGCCTCCCGTTTCCTCCTAAAATTACAGGGGATGAAGGAGTCGTTTGATGGCGGCTCTGTACGGTCTTGGGCATTGCGCTTATGACAAAAGGCTGGTGCTTTTGCTCGGCAATGTCGAGTAAATTCTTTCCTCATTCGTGGGCATTGCGATTTAGGAACTTTCATGACTTTTTGTTGTTGACTTTGCTTGACCGCTCAAGCATATTATCACCATGAACAAACTGAGTATTGAAAAGCGAATCCAAGCGGTTGCCGCATTGGTCGAAGGCAACTCGCTGCGGTCGGTTGTGCGCATGACTGGTGTCCACCGCACCACAATTCAAAAGCTGCTGGTCGAGTTGGGCGTGGCCTGCTCTGCGTATCAGGACAAAGTTTTCCGTAATCTCAAGTTGCGACGAATCCAGTGCGATGAGATTTGGAGCTTCGTCGGCTGCAAAGAAAAGAACGCCAAGCTCGCGCACAAGGCTAAGGGTTGGGGCGATGTCTGGACTTGGACGGCACTCGACGCGGAAACAAAACTGATTCCTTGCTGGCGTGTTGGCAGTCGCGGTGCTGCCGACGCCTATCACTTCATCCACGATCTGAAAAACCGTCTTGCCAATCGTGTGCAACTCACAACGGATGGACACAAGGCATACCTGAGCGCCGTCGAGGACGCTTTCGGAAGCGAGATTGACTACGCGATGCTGGTCAAGCTCTACGGTGACGAATCCAAGGGTGGAGAAGTCCGTTACAGTCCAGTGCAATGTATTGGTGCGCGTAAGACCGTTATCAAAGGCAATCCAGTCGCTGAACACGTCTCCACCAGCTACACGGAACGTCAAAACCTCACGATGCGGATGTCTATGCGCCGATTTACGCGGCTGACTAATGCGTTCTCCAAGAAAGTTGAGAACCATGAGGCGGCGGTTGCGCTTCATTTCATGCACTACAATTTTTGCCGGATTCACCAGACGTTGCGTGTCACGCCAGCAATGGCGGCGGGAGTCTCCGATCACGTTTGGAGTTTGGAAGAAGTTATAGCCCTGCTGCATTAGCCCTTTTCCCCTTCCGTAGGCCCTTCTCCCCTTCCGTAGGCCCTTCTCCCGTGGCAGGATTAGGGCTGATGCCACCCAAACCACAAACCCTACCAACGGAAGGAGACACAAAATGAGCGTTTCCGATACCGCCAAAGACGTTATTCGTATCGCTAGTACCGCAGGGCTTTCTAAAGACGTGATTGACTTGATGGAGAAGAAGCTTTCTCTGCTCACGGAGGAGCTTCAAAGCGCGCAAGCGCGAATAAAAGAGCTTGAATCTGAGAACGCAGATTTGCACAGCAAGATTCCCAATGCGTCGCCAACGGCACCAACATTCACCGCAGAGGAAAAATCCATTATCCGATGCCTCGCCTGCTGGCAAGATGGCGGCGATCAAGAACTCGCGCAAGTCTTGCGCCAGACGATTGGAGCGATTAAGAAATACCTGAATAAATTGAAGCAGATCGGCTTTTCGGATTCCAGCAGCTATATGCCCCAGATGGGCACCATTTGGTATCTTACGGATAGGGGAAATGCTTTTGCTGTCGATAATGGCCTTGATTCCGGTGCGCCCCCGCGTTTGTATCCACGCGGCCTTTCCCGCGAATAAAACGCGGCACAAGCAATAGTAGTATTTGTTCACAGCTCACCGCCTTTAGGCGGGAGTGGAACACAACTAGAATTCTCCGCTAAATTATGCGGGCGGCAAACTGTACCACTACCCCACAAGCGGAGACGGGCTGGAAGCCTGGCGAGTGGTGTGGTACACCTCCGGTGTGAAGCGATCCTTTCTTCTGGTGATTGTCCTCATGTGCCTCGGCGCGAAGCCGGCACCGCCGGCGCTCGACCTTTATGTCGCATCGAATGGACGCGATTCGTGGTCGGGCATGCTGGCCGCACCCAATCCTTCCAATACTGACGGCCCGTTCGCGACGCTCGAACGCGCTCGCGATGAGATTCGGCAGCGTAAGGGAAAACCTGGTCGCAGTTCGTTCTCGCAGCTGGTCACCGTTTGGGTGCGTGGCGGTGATTATTTTCTAGACGCGCCATTTCAACTCACCGTTGAAGATTCCGGGACCGAGAAAGCGCAGATTACATATCGCGCGCTTGGCAACGAGATCGTGCGGCTAATCGGCGGCGTGCCGGTGAAAGGATTCAAGCCGTACAAGGGCGAGATTCTACAGGCGAATGTGTCTGATCTTGGCCTAGCGCGGTTGCCGCGCGACGCGGGCGACCGGATGCGCGGCTGGGCGCCATCGTTCGAGTTGTTCTTCCGCGGTCAGCGGCAGGAACTTGCCCGTTGGCCTAACCGGCAGCCCGGCGATCCTCGCGGCGGCGAGTGGGCGTTCATCGCAGACGTTGGGCTAAGGGGCAGCCGGACCCGGTTCAAATATACAGGCAACCATCCCGCGCGCTGGCAGCGGCCCAAAGAAGGGCAAGTTCATGTCTGGCCGTGGTACGATTGGTTCGATGAGTTCATCGGTATTGATTCGATTGACGCCGAGAGGCATGAGATCGCACTGGCAGAGGAAGCGCATCACCTCTTGAAACCGGGCCGCCGGTTTTATGTCCGCAATGTATTCGAGGAACTCGACGCGCCAGGTGAATGGTATTTCGATCGCATGACGCAGACGCTGTATTTTTGGCCGCCGTCACCACCAGCTAATGGCGATCTTGTAGTCTCCACGCTGAAGAATATCGTGACGTTGCAGGATACAACCAATGTCACTGTACGCGGGTTCACCATTGAAGCGTGCCGGGGCGATGCGGTACGCGTGCTCGGCGGGGCGCACAACACAATCTCGGGTTGCACGGTGCGTAACACTGGCCAGTTCGGAATTGTCATCACCGGCGGCATGGAAAACGGCGCCGCCGGCAACGACGTGTACGACACGGGTTATGGCGGGATCAGCCTCGGCGGAGGCGACCGCGCGACGTTGACACCTGCAGGCCACTACGCGATAAACAATCACATCCATCATTTCGGGCGAATCCTGGAGTGTAACCAGCCCGGTGTGGCAGTGGGCGGGGTCGGCCAGCGCGTGGCACACAATCTGATTCATGATGGCCCGCATTGCGCGATTCAGTTCAGCGGCAACGAGCATGTCATCGCCTACAACGACGTTCATCACGTCTGCTGGGAAAGTTCCGATGCCGGTGCGTTGTACGCGAGTGGCGACCTGACGTCGCGCGGGAACGTCATTGCCTACAACAAATTCCACGACATCGAGGGTTGGACGCTGGTCAGCGGCGCGAACTGGCCGTTGGACACCGGCCCGGATCCCGACGGCATGGTAACCTATCAATCTCATCACTATGTCTGGGCGGTGTACCTCGATAATCTTCAGGGCGGCACGCTAATCAAGGGTAACGTGTTCTACCGTCTGCCCGGCCCGTCCATCCACATAGGCGGCGGACAGTATAATCGGATCGAGAACAACATTTTTGCCGATTGCGATCGGGGCGTGCTTATCAACACACGTGACAAATACGGCGAACAGCAGCGGCTGCTGGCACAGGTCGACTACAAGAGCCCGCCTTGGAGCACAAGGTATCCAGAGTTGCTAAAGCTGCTCGACGCCGACCCGCGTACGCCGGCGCACAACACGATTCTGCGCAACATCTTTGTCTGCCCGCGCGGCCCGTACCAGTTCAGTCCATTCGATCCGGCCACCAGTCGTGTGGATTCCAATATCGTCTGGACCGGCGCCAACCCATTGACGATCTTCGCCACGTTCTACAGGCAACCCGGCGGCGGCAAGAACCTAAACTGGGACGCTTGGCGCGCTCTCGGCTTCGATATGGCATCCGTGCTTGCCGCGCCGTTATTCGTGGATGCGGCCGCAGACAACTATGATCTCGCGGATAACTCACCGGCGTTCGCCCTAGGGTTCAAGAGAATCCCGGTGGAACAAATCGGGTTGTATCCCGACGACCTTCGCGCCTCATGGCCGCCTCCGCGGCCGGATCCGCGCCATCTCGCGAAAGAACCAACCACCCAAACCATCCATCTACTGCCTAAACGGTAAAACTGGAATGCGTGCGGTTTGATGCTGGACAACCAGAATTTTCTGGGGCAGTAGAATAGACGCGGCTTTTTACACCGTAAGAAAGATTTTCAGGAGAAATTGTTATGAACCGGATTCTGCAGAAACGCGTGGTACCCATTGCTGTGCTCGAAAAGGCCGAGGACGCCGTGCCGCTCGCCAAAGCGCTCCAAGCCGGCGGACTTGACATTATTGAGGTCACGCAACGGACTGCTGCCGCCGAACAGTGTATCCGCAATATCAAGCAGGCGTTTCCCGTCATGCTCGTCGGCGCGGGGACGCTATTGACGGTGGATCAGGTCAAACGGGCCCATACCGCCGGCGCGCAGTTCGGCGTCGCCCCGGGTTTCAACGAGACAGTTGTCAAGGCCGCGCTCGACCTCGGCATGCCATTCGTGCCGGGCGTCGCCACGCCGTCGGAAGTCGAGCGAGCGAGCGCGCTCGGCTGCAAACTGCTGAAACTTTTCCCAGCCGACGTGCTTGGCGGAGTGAAATTCCTCAAGGCGCTCACCGGCCCGTTCGGTCACACAGGGGTAAAATTCATCCCGCTCGGCGGTGTGAACGCGCAGAACGCCGCTGATTATCTCGCGTTGCCGATTGTCGCGGCCATCGGCGGGTCGTGGCTTGCCGACAAGAAGCTCGTTGCCGAGAAGAATTGGGCGGAGATCACGCGTCTAACCACAGAGATCATCGTCCTCGCTGCGAAGAAGTAAGAGCAGTCCCTCGGCGCACGAGCGCGGCTCATTGCGGAGCCGGATACTGCCAGACCCAATCGCCTTTTTCTTGGTCAATGCGACCGTCTTTCATTGGTCCGACAACTCCGCCGTCGTCCGTCTCGTTCCAGCCGACCGAGTAGAGGATAAATTGTCCACTGGCCTCGCGGCGATAATGCAGCGGCTGACCGTTTATGACATCGTGAGGCAGCTTGGCGATGAACCGCGGCGCGAGTGCGTCGAGTGATTCAGGATATTCGCCGTGCGCGAGCCGGTAACGCTCCAGCGCGATCGCCACCCGTGCCAAATCCACGGAAGATTGTCCGCTGGCAAATCGTCTTGCGGCGGCACCGAGTGCAGGCAGCAACATTTTTTCGATAATGTTGTAAGGGGTGTAATGTCTGGTGTCAGCTTCGACTGCTGCATCGGCACGATGGGCGGCCGACGGCGAAATAATTCCCCGATTTATGTCCGCCACCGGCAAATACAGCTCCACCATCGGGCGGACACAGTGAAGTTGGCTCTGATAAAACCAGCCGCTAGGGACAAAACGGCGGAGGATTCGCAGTGAAGGGTCATCTCCGCTGGACAGATTGGGCAGTTGCCCTGGGAGGCGCCGCAGCCAATCAAAGATGCCGACCTGGAACAACACCATTTCACTGCGCATGGACAGCTTGTAATCCACCAAAAAATCGAGCTTAGCCAGTTCCTGGTCGAGTTCGACGAGTTGGGTTTCCGGCCATTTATGCTCAGCCAGACCTTCCCAAACCGGCTGAAGTGCGATGTTCACCAAGGCGATGCGAACCAAATGCGAAATCAAAAGTGGTTCGGTGCGGATGGAATCTGTCAGGTACAACGCGAGTTTCACGTCTTCCAGCGCCTTGTCGCTTTGGCTATTTTGCAATTCTGCAATCGCGCGCAGTTGCAGCACGCGCGCACATCCTCTCAACGATGTCAGATGTGGCAAGAGCATTGCCGCCGGATTTTCACTGTCGTAACTCAATGGAAACCGTGAGTAAGGCAGCTTGCTTGCCTGACGCAGTTCTTCGATGGCCGAATCATATTTGCTCAAGGCTAGCAACACGTCGGCGGCCGGGGACTGCGGTTGTGACGGCACCGAGAACTCGTCGGTCTTTACCGCCTGTGCGCGATAGTATTGTTGCAAGGTTTTCAGATTAGTTGCCGTTGATTTCTGCCAATTGCCAACCCCGTTGGTGGGCGAGACATTATTGTGGGCGATCTCCATTTTCAACCGGTTGACGACATTTGTAAGCGGTGGTTGAATTTGATGCCCGCTTTTGTCCAGCATGTGGAGATAGCTGCTGGCCACAATCGGCGTCAGCGCGAAGTTTTGATCATCTGGCACCGGTGGTGGGACCACGCTGGCCCGATCAAACCGTTCGCCTTTGGCTTCCCATTCGTGTTTGAACTTTTGCCACGTATGCCAGCCCCGCCAGTTCTCCTCGGCGATGACCAACGCCACCAGCGTGGCGAGGATGGCAAAACTGATCAGCGTCCGGCGTGCGGTTCGCCAATTGAACAACCATTTCAGAATGCGTCTCGCAATGGATCGTTGCCACACGCTGGGTTTGTCAGAAGATAATGTCGTCATCGTTGCCTCCATTTCATACTGCTGAGATTCTGGTTGTGCGGTCGCTCCGCGGGCCAAGCGGACTGGGTTTGCGGGTGTTGACCGGTTCCGGCAGCGCATCGGTCAACTGCGCCAGCAACTGCCGTTGTTCGATGAACGCGCGAATCTCCTCGCCCGAACGTAGCGATGCCTTGCTGACAAATTGCGGTGACGGCTCGGGGGAAGTCATGTTTAAACCGATGATCAACAGCCACGCGCACGCCACGCCGGCCCACACGCTGCGGCAGGGCCATATCAGCTCGCGCCACAGCGTCTGCATGATGCCAAAAGCCAGATCGCGTTCAGTGGGCTTCATCCGCGCGGCGAGAGACGTCTTCGGCCTCAGTTCAGCGGACAAAACCTCGGTTCGCATGCGGTCCAGCTTGGGTTCAACAGCTTGATGCCGCAGCAGCAGAATTTCACGGGGTGTTTTCATGACGATCTTTCCTCCAGCAATTTTCTCAACGCACGCTTGGCGTAGTGGAGACGCGATTTCACGGTGCCGAGTTGCACGGCGGTGATGCGGGCGATCTCTTCGATGGAGAACTCCTCGACGAAGTACAGCACCAGCACAGACCGTTGCGGCACGGGAAGCTGATCCAGTAATCTCATAAACTCGGCCTCCTGCTCTTCGCGGAGAAGCAGATCGAGCGGGCTGTCGTCGCCGCCAGAGGGTTCGTCCGCCAGCTCTTCCCGCAACGCCGATTCGCGACCCTGCCGACGCCACTGTTGAATGCACTTCTGATGGGCGATCCCGAAGAGCCAACTTCCGAATTTCTCGTCGTGCTGAAGACTGCCAATGTGCCGCACGGCATTGATGAAAGTCTCCTGCACGATGTCGAGGCTTGTCTGTTCATTTCGCACCAGTTCGAAAACGTACGCATACAACGGCAATTGGTAGCGCTTGAAGAGAACGTCCCACGCTTCGGCGTTCCCGGCCCTGGCCTGCGGCACGGGCAATTGTTCACGTTCATCCACTACCAGCATTTACACCCAGTAGAATGCGGAGAGCGAGAAAAGGTTCAACGCGGACGACAGAATTTGCGCGCTGCCTTCGGCGCACGAGCACAACTCGTTACGGAGCCGGATACTGCCAGACCCAATCGCCCTGTTTTTCGTCGAACAACGTCTCGCCCGGCACCCCGCCATCCTCTTTTTCGTTCCAGCCCACAGAATAGAGCACGAACTGGCCGTCGGTTGTGCGGTGGTACTTGTAAGGTTCGCCGGTGATTACGTCGTGCGAAAGTTGGGAGATGAACCGCGGGGCGAGTGCTTCTAGGCTCTCGGGGAATTGCCCGTTGGTCAGCCGATATCGTTCCAATGCGCAGGCGAGCGCAGCTTGATCGGCTTCAGTTTGCGCCTTGGCGGCTCTGAGAGGCAACTTGCCAAGAGCGGGCAGCAATATCCCTGACATGACGCGATGATGAACAATGATGTTGAAAGAATTACGCGGCGAAAAAGCCTGTTCAAATACCTGAACGCCGTTCCGGACGCGGCTTGGCCAAACCCTCTTGTTCATCGGATCAAACGTTCTCCCCAATTGGGTTTGAAAGAGCCTACAATAACTAAGCTGCTCCAAGTGATACCAGCCATGGGGGATAATCCGAAACAGCAGATCGGCGGCCCACATTTCCTCCCGGTTGCCCCCGGTTAGCTGGCCAAAATTGTACTTCCTCTTAAAAAGCAGGTCGATGGTCAGAACTCCTCCGGCTTGCTCAGAGTCGAGCGGCAGTTTCAAGTCTGACACGAAATCGTACTGCTGAAGGTGCGCTTGAAGCTCTTGCAGTTGAGCATCAGACCACGCATGCTCAGCCAGTCCCTCCCAGATCGGCTGAACTGAGAGATCCAAGCAGGCAATGCGCACCAGATACGAAATCAAGAACGGCTCTCCTTTGAACGAATCGGCCATGTAAAGTATCAGCTCAACATCCTGCAGGGCCTGTTTGCCCTGGCCTGCCGCAAGTTCGGCGCAGGCTTTTAGCTGCAACCTCTTGCAGACATTTCTTGCATTCGACAGATGCGGCAGTAGGATGCCCCAAGGGTTCTCCAAATCGTAAAATATGGGGTACCGCGAATACGGGCGATGACTGGCGGCGCGGAGTTCCGCGAAAACGGCCTCGTTGGTTTTCAGCATTTCAAGAACCGCAGGAGCAGCCTTAGCGCGGGACTCCAAATCAAGCTTATGCGACTCAATTGCATTATGATACCAGTTAGCCTTGCTGGACCGGGCTACGTCAGAAGCCGTTTCCCAAGCGACAAGATCAATGAAGTGACGATCCCTTTCTGCCTTCTGAGGAATGTTATCACTAGCTCGTGAGTAAGCATCATGCCAACGTCTTTCCGTGGCAGCATAATTGGGCTTCGCAAAACATGATTTGACGAATGGCGTGGCTGCGAAGTTCTGCTCATCCGGAACAGGTTTCGGAATGAACGCCTTTAAGTTGAGCTGTGCGCCATTGGCTTCCAGTTCCCGGCGACATTTGTTCCACGCGAGCTTCCCGCGTAAATCTTCCTCGGTGTAAAAGAGCGCGATCAGCGTCAACAAGCAGGCCAACACAAAGAGCCGGCGTTGAAGCATCCACGCGAACAGTCTGCGAATGGGTGGTATCCAAGAAAGGATAAAACAGAATAGACCTACGACCGCGCCTGCGATCAGGCAGATCCCGGAAACGAGTACACACGTCTGCATCCATGGAGGAGGGCTGAGCCACGGCGTGTGTGCGTCCAAGAAAGAAATTGTGGCAATCGCCAGAACCGAAAGAAGCGTCAGCCAAAAGAAGAAGTGCCGCGGTTCGTTCCAAGCCGTTCGCAATATTGCTCTTAACTTTTCTTTCATAAGATTCACACTGTTAGGGTGTTGTTACGCAACTCGCTCCGGGGTTGGAACTGAAACTGCTTTAGACATCCAGCCGCGGGTTTTTCGTGCGGGCCGATCAATTCGACCATTAAACGCTCGTGCTGCCGCAAAACTGCGATGAGCTCAGGCGAAGATTGTTGAGGCCCTTTTGCTGCAACTTGCGACCCGTTGCCTGTCGAGAAATTCACTGCGAGAATCGCCAACCAAACCGCCGCCAGACTGGCCCATGCTTGGGGGGAAGGCCAAAGCAATTCACGCCACCACAAATGCGGTTGAGCGTCGAATGAAGGGCGTCGAGGGCGTACGGCTACCTTGGTGGCAGCCAAAATTTCCTCGCGCCATTCGGTTGGGATGGGACGCAGCGGCTGGTTCCGGAGCCGCTCTTCAAAGTTTTCCGTGTTCATTTGAGTTCCTCATAGATGGGACGCAACCGGTCCCTTAGTTTGTCTATTCCGTAACGATACCGGCTGGCTGCCGTATTCGGCGAGATGCTGAGTGCCTCAGCGATGGCCTCGAATGTTATTCCTTCCCACAGTTTTAGGTGGATCACTGCGCATTGGTCGGTGGGCAGTTCACCCAAGGCTTCGGCCAATGACTTCCGGAACGCCACCTCGTCGGGATCGGCGCTTGGAGCGAACACTGTTTCGGATTCGGCGGCCAATTGGTCGTAATTCTTCTCCCGCGTTGCACGGCGGCGCATCAAATCGATCGCTTGGTTATGAGCCAGGCGGATCAAAAAGGCCCGCACTTCTAATACGCCGTCCAATAATTGGGGACGATTCGCCAGCTTTAGAAAAACCTCCTGCAACACATCACGGGCATCGGCTTCGTGGCGGGTAAAATTTAGTAGGAAAGCGAACAGCGCCTGCGCATGTTCGTCGTACAGCCGCTCCAGCTCGCTTTCGGAACGCATGTGTCCAGCCGATAGACGCTGCCAGCCAGCAGATTTGTCTACACCACCCGGCCTGTTGCACTATGTAAGCCTATTGCTTGGGGCCGATCGTCCAGGAAGCGTATTATAGAATTAGTAACCGACCTCCAGTAAACTACTTTTGCTGCCATCGGCATGGGATATCGTCCCGAACGATTTGGGATCCAATGTGGCAACGCCGTCCACGAGAAACCGGTATTCATGGCGCCCACGTTTCAGCTCGAGCGTGGCATGCCAACAACCGTCGACTGCGCGGTGCATGGGGTGCCGCGCGCCGTGGTGAAACGTGCCCACGACTGTCACGGTCTTCGCATGAGGCGCGTGACAGCGAAAGCGGACTGTAAATGTGGTCGCCTTGACTGCCAGCCGCAGGTGATTAGGGTGTCTGTCCTCGTCCGCGCGACTATGATGTAGTGAAGTGTGTTCGTGTCCGGATGTCATAAAACGTAAATATCCTTTTTGGGAATCTTCATGCAGTGTGCCCCAGCCCTGATGCGGTGAATCCATTACAACTGTGTGAACATCATCAGGAACCGCTCGTATACTCCACGCGCAACAGGGCCTGGCTTACCGGTGCCGATCTTTTGGCCGTCCACGACCGTCACGGGCACGACCTCGTTTGTGGTGCTGGATAGAAAAACTTCATCTGCGGCCAGCAACTCCGCTTTTGTTACCGTGCGTTCCGCGCAGGGAATACCCGCCGCGTGGGCTGCTTCCAACAGCTTGTCGCGGGTGATGCCCGACAACAGGCGTGGGCTCTTTGGCGGAGTGCGCAGTTCTCCCCGCACAACAATGAAGATGTTGCCCGCGGTCGCCTCAGCCACCGTCTCGTTGGCACCGATAAAGATGGCGTCGCTTGCGCCTGCCTTCTTCGCAGCCTGGTAGGCGAGCACGTTGGCGAGCAGTGCGACCGTCTTGATGTCGCACCGGCCCCAACGGTCGTCCGCGACGGTGATGCAGGAAAGTCCATTCTCCCATTGTGCCGCAGGCGGGCGATGTAATTCGCGCACAATCATCACGACCGTTGGCGCAATCCTCGTGGGGACGCCCCGGTGTCGTTTGGCAACACCGCGTGTCATCTGGAGATAAACCATTCCTTCGGCGAACGCGGCGCGACGGACTGCCTCCTCCGCAATGCCAATCAATTCCTTCGTTGTTAAGTGGTGTTCAAGCCCAATCGCCGACAAACTGCGGAACAAGCGCGCCATATGCTCCTCGGCGGCGAACAACTTCCCATTGTACGTCCGCATCACCTCGTACACGCTGTCGGCGAACTGGAACCCGCGATCTTCGACGTGAACCATCGCTTGCTCCAGCGGAAGAAATTCTCCGTTAACATAGGCTATCTCTGACATGTTTTCTCTCAGCTTGATTACGTTGTTGCGACTATAGGAGCGCCAGCCGCATCGCGTCAACGCCCTATGCGAGACGCGCAAAAAACGAATGGCTGCCGCGCTAGGATTCGAACCTAGACAAACTGATCCAGAGTCAGTTGTGCTACCATTACACTACGCGGCAGTCTATACGCCTTCGTGACAGACTACGTGCGCTCGAAAATTGTGTCAAGTTTTGCGGCTATCCCCACAGGCCGCCGGAATGCCTACGACAGGCGCATTGGCATCACGACGTAGAGGAATGGCTCGTTGACCTTGATGACGCCGGGGCTGAGCTCGTCGGTCAACTCGAGGAAGACCTCGTCGGAATCGAGGTTCCGCAACGGATCCATGACATACTGCGGGTTAAACGCCACGCTCAGTTCCTTGCCCTTGTAATTGACCGACAATGTTTCCTTCGCCTCACCAACGTCGGGGGTATTGGCAGTCAGTGTGAGCGTGTTCTTACTGAAGCTGAACTTCACGGACTGCGATTTCTCGCTGGCCATGATTGAGGCGCGGTGCAGCGCTGCCAACAGTAATTCGCGCTCCAGCGTGATTCGTTCCTTGGTTTCGGTTGGCACCACCTGCCGGAAATTCGGGTAAGTTCCCTCAATGAGCTTCGACACAAGCGTGGTCTCGCCGAGATCGGCGATCAGTTGGTTCTCGCCCACGGCCAGCTTCACATCGCCCTTGTCTGCCAACAGATGCTGAAGCTCTGCCACGGCTTTTGTCGGCAGAATGACTTCGCATTCTGCCGCTTTTGGGACCTGCGCGTCATGCTCGATCAGCGCCAGCCGCCGTCCATCGGTCGCCACAACGGTAAGTTTGTCGGCTTTGAAGTTCAGGTACACGCCATTGAGGACGTAACGGGTTTCATCGGTTGACACCGCGTATGCAGTTTTGCGCAGTAAATCGCGCAGCAGCGGCTGCTCCAATGTGATCTTTTTCGCGCCGTCTCCCTTGGGGAAGGGCGGGAATTCCTCTGCCGGCAACCCCATCACTTTATAAAAGGACGCCCCGCAACGAATTGAAGCCGCATTTTTGTCGTCGATTTCAATTTCCACCTCGGCCGCCGGCACCTCCTTGAGGATTGAGAATAGACGCCGGGCGGGCAACGTTGCAGCACCGGCTTTGGCAACCTCGGCTTCCACTGCACTGCGCACACCCACATCAAGGTCGGTTGTGGTCAGGCTTACAGAGCCGCTTTCCGCACGAACCAAGACGTTCGAAAGGATGGGCAGCGTTGTCCGCGTGCTGACCACGTTTTGAACGCGCTGCAGGCCATCGAGGATTTTGTCTTTCGCGACCTTGAATTTCATGGCCATGATCTCTGAGTAGTTAGATGTTGGAATACATTAAAACAGTAGTATTCGTCCGGCTGTGAATATCCTAAACAATCGGTGTTGTCAAGGCTGCGCCAACCACTTGCGCAAACGGTGGACGGCGGGAAAGGGTCGCATAGGAATCGAGAAAGTCGAGGGTCATAACCTGCTGTGAGAAAAGAACAAGTTGCCGGGAGCCGTTGAACAGGTTGTTCACGTGTTACTAACGTTGCAGGGACTGTTCGAGGTAGGAGACCGATTGGCGCAACGACGCATCATCGCGGACGCGAGTCTCCACCAATTTGCATGCATGCATGACCGTGCCGTGGTCGCGCCCACCAAATGACTCGCCGATATCGGAAAGTGAGCGATCGGTCAGTGCGCGACTTAGATACATCGCCACTTGCCGAGGGAAGGCCACGTTTTTAGGCCGGCGGCGACTAGTCATATCGGCAATCCGGATATCGAAATGCTCGGCAACCCGCTTCTGAATAGCGTCGATGGTCACAACACGGCGGGCTTCCTCATGCAGCGCGTCGCGCAGCAGCGTCTCCAGAGAAGCCAGAGTGACTGGACGACCTGTCAGTGACGCGTACGATGCAACCCGCACCAACGCGCCCTCCAGGCGGCGGATGTTGGTGCGAATGCGTTCGGCGATGAACTGGATCACTTCGTCCGGCAGCGCGAGTTTGAGTGCAGCTGCCCTCTTTTGGAGGATGGCCATGCGGGTTTCCAGCGCGGGGGGCTGGAGTTCGACGACCAGGCCCCACTCGAACCGGGAGACCAGCCTACCTTCCAAGTTCGCGATCTCGGCCGCCGGGCGGTCACTGGAAAGAATAATCTGCTTATGGGCGTCAAACAACGTGTTGAACGTGTGGAAAAATTCCTCCTGCATCCGCTCCTTGCCGCTGAGGAACTGGATGTCGTCGATCAAGAGCACGTCGGCTTGTCGGTACTTCTTGCGGAATTTGACGAGAGACACGTTTTGAATGGCCTGGATGAAATCGTTAATGAACTGCTCGCTGGTGATGTAACAGACGCGGGACATCTTTGCCTTGCGGGCGACATGATGGCCTATGGCTTGCATGAGGTGTGTTTTGCCGAGGCCGACGCCGCCGTAGATGAACAATGGGTTGTAGGCTTTGCCTGGCGATTGCGCGACGGCGAGCGCTGCGGCATGGGCGTGCTCGTTGTTCGGGCCGACGACAAACGATTCGAAGGTGTAACGTGAGTTGAGTGGGAGTTCGGACGAAGCGCGTGCGGCACTAGGTTCCTGCGAGGCAGGCGCGGGGGGCGCGGGTTTCGCGGTGGATGACGACGGGTGCGCGACACTCAGGCGGACTTGAATGGGGTTGCCGCCGGCCTGGCTAACTGCTTCACGGATCAGCGGCAGAAAATTGTCCTGTAACCATATCAGCGAGAATTCATCGACCACGCCGAGCACAAGCGTGCCGTTGTGCAGCGAGATCGGCTTGATCGGCGCAAACCAACGACCGAACAGCTCCGCGCTCAGCATTCCTTGCAGGACTTTCGCCGCCGCGCGCCAGAGTACATCAGGCCCTCGTGTCATTGTCGTTCCTCGTCTGTCGCAGTCAAGTTATTCACAGTCTGTTAACAGCCCACGTGCGGTACAAATTCGCACACCATTCCAGCCAAGAGGCGGCTACGAGAGAGACTCGGTGCAGGCAGCGCGGGCGGAGTCGATAAACCCCAGACAATCCACCGAATACGTAATACCCCTGTCTCCCGCGCCGAAAACTTTCGATTCAGTCGGTTTCTATGCCGACATGCGGGAGACGGGCTCCATCGCGCGCCTCAACCAAGCGAGTGAGAGGTGTGAACGCGAAGAAATCAACTGCTCGAATAGCAACGAAACGACGGCCGGCTTGACCAGGCGCCGTCTCCAAACTATTAACACGTTATTCACAGCCCTCACCTGTTCTCGCTTTCGCCTTTGGTGCGCGCACCATAGTCACGTCCCAAACCGAGTGCAAGAAAAAAAGACGGGTCAGTGAAAATTTTTTTAGGAGGTCGATGCCTAGAAGTGGTAAGGCCCGAAGATTCGTGCGATCTTCGGGCCTTACGCGACGCCAACAACGATTACACGTCGTAATACATGTGGAACTCATACGGATGCGGACGGAGACGGATCTGATCCTGCTCCTTGCGCTTCATCTCGACCCACGTCTCGATGGCATCCTTTGTGAACACATCGCCTTTGAGCAGGAATGCGTGGTCTTTCTCCAGCGCGTTGCACGCCTCCGACAGGCTGCCGGGCATGGAAGGGACCTTTTTGAGTTCCGCCGGCGAGAGTTCATAAATGTTCTTATCAAGCGGCTCGCCTGGATCGATGCGGTTTTGAATACCGTCCAAGCCGGCCAGCAGCATCCCGGCAAACGCGAGGTACGGATTGGCCGCCGGGTCGGGCGGGCGATACTCAAGGCGTTTCGCCTTCGGGCTGGGCGAGTAGGTCGGGATGCGGACGCCAGCGGAACGATTGCGCGAGCTGTACGCAAGATTGACCGGCGCCTCGAATCCAGGTGTGAGACGTTTGTAGCTGTTGACGGTTGGGTTGGTGATCGCCGCCAGCGCGGAGGCATGCTTGAGAATGCCGCCGATGTAATACAGGGCGAGCTCACTAAGGCCGCCATACTTGTTGCCGGCAAACAGCGGTTTGCCCTTCTTCCATAAACTCTGGTGAGTGTGCATACCAGAGCCGTTGTCACCGAAAAGCGGCTTAGGCATGAATGTGACGGTTTTGTTGTGCCTCTTGGCAACGTTCTTGATCACATATTTGTACACCATCATCGCATCGCCCATCGCGACCAGCGGGAGAAACCGTAGATCGATCTCCGCCTGGCCGGCGGTGGCGACTTCATGGTGCTCTTTCTCGACCTGCAGACCGCACTGCTTCATAACCATGATCATGTCGTTGCGAACGTCCACGAGCGCGTCGTTCGGCGGGACGGGGAAATATCCCTCCTTGTGGCGGATCTTGTTGCCGAGATTGGGCATTTCTTCGCGGCCAGTGTTCCAGATGCCCTCATTGGAATCGATGAAGTAGAAGGCGCTGTGCGAGTTCTGATCATACCGGACTTCGTCGAAGATGAAAAACTCGGCTTCGGGACCGAAGTAAGCGGTGTCGGCAATGCCGGTCTGTTTCAAATAGGCCTCGGCCTTGCGGGCCACGTTGCGCGGATCCCTCGAGTAAGGCTCTCGGGTGATCGTATCGATTGCGTCGGCTATGATGCTCAGCGTCGGCACTTTTGGGAACGGGTCAATAATCGCGGTGGTCGGGTCGGGTACCAGCAGCATGTCGCTGGCCTCAATCGATTTCCAGCCGCGGATGGAGGAACCATCGAAGCCCAACCCGGCCTCAAAGACTTCCTCCTCGATCTCGGCTATGGGTACGCAAAAATGCTGCCAAGTGCCCAAAAAATCGCAAAACTTTACGTCCACGAGTTGCAGTTCGTTCTTCTTGCAAAACTCCAGAATCTCTTTCGGTGTCATAATGTCTTTCCTTGTTCTGTGCTTGGCCGGGATTAGACGGCTTGATCGCCGCGTTCCTCGGTGCGGATGCGGACGGCATCCTCGACGGGCAGGACGAAAATCTTGCCATCGCCGATTTTACCGGTCTTCGCGCCCTTCACGATCGCATTGACCGCCGACTCCACGCTGCTGTCGGGCAGCACAACTTCCAGTTTCAGTTTCGGCAGGAAATCCACCGTGTACTCACTACCACGGTAGATCTCCGTGTGCCCTTTCTGACGACCGAACCCTTTGACCTCGCTCACAGTCAAGCCTTGAACGCCAACGCCCGCGAGCGCGTCTTTTACGTCCTCCAGCTTGAATGGTTTGATAATCGCTTCAATTTTCTTCATGAACCCCTCCCGGTACGTTCGTGAATTGTAGGTCACTGCGGCAACTGCTGCAAACAGAAAAGCAGCCCACAAACTTCTTTACGCCGCACCGAGAACAGCCGAGTCAGTCATTACCGCGCCCAATGAGCAGTGGCTGTGCCACAGGGCGCAGCGATAGGACCGTACAGCGTGGCAACTCCCTGCCGGTGAGTCGGTTGCGGCAAGCGCGAGATGATTGCAGAGCGCCGCAGCCCCCAGCCCGCGGGTGTCGCCTTTTGCACACCCTGACCAAAACACGCACCAGAACGCTGTGGGAGCTTTCCAGTTGAAGGCAGTATTCGGAGCGTGTAACGTGACACACGCTGATGGATGAACCAAGAAAGATTCCCGAGAATATCAATTGCCGCCAGTGTGGTGCGCTGATCAACTTGACGGGCCGGTTGGCGTTCAACCACGTCGAATGTCCGCGCTGCAAGGCAGTCTCGGTCGTGCCGGTGCATTATGGTCACTTCCTGTTGCTCCAGGCGCTCGGCCTAGGTGGCACGGGCACGGTCTACAAGGCCGTGGATCTGCAACTGAATCGCTTGGTGGCCATCAAAATCCTTCGCAAAAAGATCGCGTCCAACCCCGCGTTTATAGAGGATTTCGCGCATGAAGCCCGCGCAGCGGCAGCCGCCTCAGTCCATCCGAATGTCGCCCAAGTGTACGCATTCGGTGAATACGACGATCAGTATTACCTGGCGATGGAACTACTGGAGCGCGGGAGTCTGGACAACCGTATCGCGAAATCCGGCAAGCTGTCCGAGCGGGAAGTGCTGGAACTGGGCTTGCAGATTGCCGCAGGATTGCGGGCCGCGCAAGCGCATGGATCATTGCACCGGGACATCAAGCCGGGCAACATCCTGTTCAACGCGGAGGGCGTGCCGAAGATCGTCGACTTCGGTCTCTCACAGGTGCGGGCTCGCGTCAACAACCAGAACGGTCAGCCTGAGGCGATCTGGGGCACGCTGTACTACATCGCTCCTGAAAAACTGCGAGGGGAACAGGAAGACTTCCGTAGCGACATCTACTCGTTGGGGGCGACATTATTTCACGCCCTGACGGGTCGCCCGCCAATCGACGCGAGGACGGCGAACCTCGCCATTGCGAAGCGTATCGCGCAACCTTCTTACCCGGTTCGAAGCCATGTACCAACCGTACACGAATCCACAGCGCGTGTCGTTGATCGCATGTTGGCGAACAACCCAGCCGAACGTTTCGAGTCGTATGACGCGTTAA
>Ga0187885_10001762_pt1 | contig 22980 bp, 17 predicted proteins | sample June2016WEW_20_1_3_FD_132970 | JGI IMG/M metagenome (GOLD analysis project Ga0187885, IMG submission 132970) | Peatland microbial communities from SPRUCE experiment site at the Marcell Experimental Forest, Minnesota, USA - June2016WEW_20_100 | ecosystem: Environmental > Terrestrial > Soil >... | reverse complement strand
TCCGGGGCAACCATCCCTGTCTCTCTCTTCAATTCTGCTATTCCCATCTTGGATTTTCTCCCTACCCTCTACATTAAATTAACATGGGGTAGGTGTCTCAGCATCATAGGCACAGAGGGCTGCGCTGTAATTCCGCACCCATATTTTGTCGGCTGCCGACACGCCATGCATCCAGATGCATGAATCGCACATTCAGATTTAATGCTAATAGGTAATGAGGCGGGGTAAGCGAAGCATTGAGAGGGAGTCGAGCGGGAGGAACGCGATGAGTAATCTCCGGATGTTCATATGCTGTACCTTAATGCTCTGTTCGATTGGAGGTTGTGCGACAAAGACTATCCCGGTCGACCGTTCCGAAGACGAACGTGCAATACGTGAGATGGAAACAGAGGCTTCTAAGGCGCTTGCCGCTAAAGACGTTCGCCGCATGGCCTCCCTTTACGCCGAAAATGCGGCTCTATTTTATGCGGATAGCCCGATGGTAGCCGGAAGGGATGCGATCAGGGAGACATGGAAATCTATCCTTGCACGGCCGAACTTCACGATGAGCACGGTACTGCTGAGAGTGGAAGTCTCCGACAGCGGTGACCTGGGCTTCACGCGCGGCTCTTATTCAACGACAATGAACGATGCTAACGGGACGCCGGTGACCGACATGGGCGAATATGGCGTTGTTTACCGGAAACAGCCGGACGGCAGCTGGAAAATCATCGCCGACAGCGGCAACGCCGCTCTGCGTGTCCATTCGTTCCCCAAATCCCCGGACAGGAGGCAACAGCCCGCTTCGCAAATTGCGCCGCTGATGGGATTGGCAAGCCTGTTCAGCGGCCTTGGATTCCTGTTCGGCGTGCCGATTGTCGCGGCGGCTTTTGCCTGGAAATACTATCGAAGTCGCCAAGTGCCGACGGGCTTGCCGATCACGATTGCCATGGTACTGGTCTTCTGGGTAGCTACAACTCTGCTCTGGCGGTACATTTCCGCGCATTACTGGAATATGTCCTTCATGACCGCGCTCCATGCAGCAGGAGATGCCGCCAGGTTTGGTCACCCGATCGAACACACGGCGGAGGTCCTTGTGGTTGATCTTCTGATCTTTTCTACGCTCCTGGCGTTGGCTGCCGGTGCAATAACTTTTGCAGCGCGACGTCTTTGGATAAGGCATTCAAGACGGGCCGTATGAGACTGGTTGCCATTGCTGCGATAAAGTAGGAGTGTGCCCAAAAACCGTGTCCGGCGAGGCGGCTCAGGCGTAGCTTAATCACAAAGTTGCCCCAATTTAAACTCCCAATAAATGCACTTTTCAACAAATCTGACTCCACTCGGGCGGTAAACGGATTTCCCGTACATTGACCTGTTTTTCGTAGCAGAGGAGAATTGGGTCGGGATTACAATGGCACCGGAGAAAATCGATGAAGGGCTCGATCAGGCATCAGTACTGGCTGAAATGGGGGCTCGGCAGTATCGGCGTAAACCTGCTCCTAATCTTGATCTTTTGTGTGGCCAACAGGCTTTTCCCAACCGCTCCTCCCGGTGATCATGAATTAGCTCGACTGCGTTTTCTGGTATACCCGAGTCTTCCTCTACTGAGTTTTGCAATAATTTGAAGGCGGCTCCAACTGGCACAAGGATCTGGCGTTCGTCAAATTGCGGCATGTCAGTGAGGTCGTATCTTCAATATTCAAAATCTCGACCATAGCCTATACTGAGTACACGACTTCTGCACGAAAATTGAATTTTGAAAATAGGACTTCGCGGGGTATGTCAGATCAGGAGGCTGCGATGGCGAGAAGCGTCCCGGATTCTGATGAAAGCAAAGAGATAGTGGTCTTTTCCATTCTCAAGCCATCTGCCTGTTCCGAGTGCGGAACGGAACTGGGAAAAGGCGCTCTGCTCCGGATGGAAAACCAGAAACCGCTCTGCCTTGAGTGCGCCGACCTGGATCACCTTGTCTTCCTCCCGCGTGGAGACACCGCCTTGACGCGCCGGAGTCGAAAGCACTCGGCGCTTTCTGCTGTCGTGGTGAGGTTCAGCCGGACCCGCGGAAGGTACGAGCGTCAAGGCCTTCTCGTGGAGGAAGCGGCCCTGGCACGGGCACAGAGCGAGTGTCTGGACGACGAAGAGCTGAGAATCGCCGCGCGCGAGCGGGCGGCTGAGGCTCGTGAACGCGCCGACAATCAATACGTCATGAAGTTCGGGGAGCAGATTCTCTCTCAATTTCCGCGATGTCCGTCCGATGAGGCTGACGCCATCGCGCGTCATGCGTGCGCAAAATATAGCGGCAGGATCGGACGCTCAGCTGCGGCAAAAGCGTTCGATGCGCAAGCGATCGACCTGGCTGTCGGGGCTCACATACGCCATGCCCACACCGGCTACGACCGGCTCCTTTCGCGCGGTTTGGAACGCACCGATGCCCGTTCTGCCGTCGCAGACGAGGTGTCCCAGATCATGAAGCGCTGGAGCGGCAGGCAGTCCGAACCCGAAAGCCGTTACTAATGTGCTGGTGTAAGCCCATTTAAGAGGCTGGGCGATGAGCGGCGAGAAGGCGCCTGCTGGTCCTGCGCAGGTAGAAGATCTCGGTGGTGAAGGCGGCTGAGAGCGCAATCACGGCAGTCCCCGTGCCCGGCGTATGGAGCAACACGCCGGCGATCACGAGCAAGGACGTTACCGTAAGGTTCAATCCCATTCCCCAATATACGGATTTTGTCGAATGAGCCGCAACCAAAAGGCCGCGCAGCCAGCTGTGAATCGAGTTGATAAAAGGAAGGGCCAGCCCCAGTACCATTCCAGGGAATACATAGCGAGACAGGTGGGTGGGGAGACCGGCGACATAGCGCAGGTAGAGACCGGACAGAGGTGTTATCACCATCACGACCATTGCCAGTGACGAGACGATGCCGGTTCGCCGGCAAAACGTCTTCACGGCGCTTTTGAGCCGGTGCTCGTTCACCAACGCGATGACGGCCTCCGGCAACGCGTAGGCGGGGCTGCGAAACAGGGACAGAATGCCCCAGATCACAGGCCAGGCGGCCAGTGTTTCCTCCGGCTTCGGCATGCGGGCGAGTGCCGCGCCGATGACCGGTTGTGCAAAGAGTGTCAGCAGCGAGGTCGCCGCTAGCGGGGCGTGAAACCGCAGAACATCCCGGATCGTCAGTGCCCTATTGCCCTGATCTTCTGCTCCCGCCATGATTCGGTTTACCGTCGGGCGCACCGCAATGGTGACAAAGAGCGCTTCCATGGATACTCCCGCCATGAGTCCAATGCTCCCGACATAGACTCCAGGTAAGTGCGTGACCAGAGCAAGAAGAATGCCTGTACCACCCGAGGAGACCAGGCGCACCATCGTGCCGTAGCCGATCGCGCGCGTGTGGCCGTGCCGGATCATGACGCCCTGATAAAAGCGGCGGACCCCAATAGCAGCGGTCCACAGAGTCATGATTCCCATGCCAGGGCGCGCCGCCTCGGCTATGTCTGGAGGAATTCCCATCAACGAGCGCACGACAAGCCCGTACATCGGGGTGAAAGCCATCAGCAAGGCGACTATCGTTTCCAGCGTGTTGATCCAGATCATGAACCTGCGCAGTGCCAGGTAGTTTCTTCGACTTGTGGCCAGCGCCGTGCTGGTCGCGAGCAGCATGATGACCGGGCTTTCGATCGCGATCTCGAGGCTTGAGACAATCCCGAATGCGGCCAGTTGAACCTGCATGTCCGGCAGGCGCGCGATTGCAGCTTGAAGCACCGGCACCTCGGCGCACATCAACAGCCAGCTGGCAGCGAGAGGCGCCCAAAAGAAAAAAATCTGGCGTTGGGTTGTTACCGATGCAGGCGCAGTCACGACTCCCCCACTTTCGAACGGATGACATTCTCATAAATTCTCTAATTGGGCAAGAGCGATGGCCGCTGATGAAAATCCGGCTGCTCATGTTCAAACAACGGACGTATACTTGGCCCCACTTAGACGGGCTTTCATTGCCTATTGGAGGATTTGCCATGCGATCCCTGACTGCATTCTTTGCCGCTGCTTTTTGTACGATTATGCTCGCGCAGGAGACGCCGCGCCTTGATACCGCTCTTCTCGCTCCGGTGAAATGGCGCAGCATCGGGCCGGTAAACACGGGAGGGCGCGTCGATGATTTTGCCGTCGCCCGAGTGCCGGGCGCCCCCGATGCTATCTATGTTGGGACTGCCAGCGGAGGCGTCTTCAAAAGCACCAACGGGGGCACATCGTGGGCTCCGGTGTTCGATAACGTCGACGCCATGATGTCCATTGGCGACATTGCGGTCGCGCCGAGCAATCCGAACATCGTCTGGGTCGGCACCGGCGAGGCCAACAACCGGCAGAGTTCCTCATGGGGTGACGGAGTTTATAAGTCCATCGATGCGGGCCGAACATGGAAGATGATGGGATTGAAGGAATCACGGCACATCGGGAGGATCATCATCGATCCGGCCAACCCCGATATCGTGTTCGTGGCCGCGGTCGGCCATCTCTGGGGCTCCAACCCGGAGCGCGGGGTTTTCAAAACGACCGATGGCGGCCAGACGTGGACAAAGGTCCTCTACGTCGATGAAAACACCGGCGCGAACGACATCATCATGGATCCAGGCAATCCGCGCAAGTTGTTCGCCTCGACATATCAGCGGCAGCGGAAGGCCTGGGGCTTCAATGGCGGCGGGCCGGGAAGCGGAATCTATCGTTCGTCCGATGGCGGCACCACTTGGACGAAATTGACCAATGGGCTGCCTCAAGGCGACAAGGGACGCATCGGACTGGACATTTTCCCGGGTGACAGCAGGATTGTCTATGCAACCGTGGAGGCCGGCAGCGGACGCGGAGCTGCGGCCGGAGCGGGTCGCGGCGGCGCGGCGGGTAGAGGCGGAGCTGCCGGTGCCGCAGCTGGTGCGGGAGGCGAAGGCGAAGCCCCTTCTCAGGGAGGCGGAGAGGCCGGTGTGTATCGAACTACCGATGGTGGCGACACCTGGGAACGGCTCTCGAACATGGCGCCGCGGCCCAGCTACTACAGCCAGATCCGGATCGATCCGAAGGACAAGAATCGCATCTACATACTCGGATCGAACCGGGGATTTTATGTGTCGGATGATGGCGGCAAAAACTCCCGCGACATTTTCAGCAACGTCCACTCGGAGGACCACGCTCTTTGGGTCGATCCGGACAACCCCAACCACCTGATCGTCGGAGGTGATGGCGGCGTGTCGATTTCATGGGATCGGGGCCTGACGTGGGATTTCCGGCGCAACATCCCGATCGGCCAGTTCTACGAGATCGATGTGGACAATCGCGATCCGTACACCATTTGCGGCGGGCTGCAGGACAACGGCGTCTGGTGCGTTCCCAGCGCGACCCGCAACAGGAACGGAATCGCCGATCGAGACGGATGGAACATCGGCGGCGGCGACGGATTCCACGCCCATTTCGATCCGAAAGATCCCAACATCGTTTACGAAGAGTCGCAGAACGGCAACATCGCGCGCGTGAATCTCGCCACTCTCGAGCGAGTCAACATCAGACCCGGTCCGGCCGAACGTCCCAAGCCGGGCGAGCCGCGTGACGGCGGCTACCGCTGGATCTGGGACACGCCTGTGCTGATTTCGAGCTTCGATTCAAAAGTCCTGTACATAGGGGCGAACGTGCTGTTCCGCTCTTCTGATCGCGGCGGCAGCTGGAAAGTCATCAGCCCGGATCTCACGCTGCACATCGACCGGGATCAACTGGAGATGATGGGCGCCAAAATCACAGCCCAGACCCTGTCGAGAAACGACGGCCAGTCGGGCTATGGATCGATTACCACGATCGGCGAATCGCCGCTTGATGCGCGCCTGCTGTACACCGGGAGCGACGACGGCCAAGTGCAGGTGACGCGCGACGGTGGCGCACACTGGGACAACCTCACGTCCCGAATCCCCGGGCTGCCGCCAAGAACCTACGCGAGCACCGTGCTGCCTTCGCGCCACGTTGCCGGGCGTGTGTATGCTACCTTCGACGGCCATTACGACGACGACTATCGCCCCTACATTTATGTAAGCGAGGATTACGGGCAGACGTGGCGTTCGCTCTCAGCAGGCTTGCCGGAGACGTCCATCCATCGCATTCGCGAACACCCCAAAAATCCGCGCCTGCTCGTGCTTGCCCACGAACGCGGCGTGCACTTCTCCAACGACGGCGGCGCCACCTGGACGTCGCTCGCCACCAATATGCCTACTGTTCCCGCCGACGATGCGATCTTTCAACCACGCGATAACGCGCTGATCGTCGGCACCCATGGGCGTGGCATCTGGATTCTGGATGATGTCGGGCCGCTGGAAGCGCTGACGCCTGAGGCCGTGCGTGGCAACGCGCTTCTCCTGCCAATTCCCCGTGCCCGCGAGTGGAACATCTACAGCCCGCAATCCTGGTTCGGCGCAGGAGAATTCTTCGCGCCCAATCCGGAATTCAACGCCGTCATCACATACTATTTGCACGACGCCGCAACGGATCAGGTGCAGATCGACATTCGCGATGCTTCCGGCGGCACGATTCGTACACTTCGCGGACCATCAGCCCGCGGCTTGAACCGCGTGATCTGGGACTTGCACATGGGGCAGGCGGCCGGAGAAGGAGAAATGCCGCCTGCAGGCGGACGTGGTGGCGGAGCCGGTGGCGGAGGGGGCGGACGCGGAGGCGCAGCCACGGGTCCACTTGTGCTGCCGGGCAAATATCATGTCGCACTGAAAGTCCCCAGTGTGACCCCGGAATTGGGTGGCGAGGTCGCCGTGGAAGGCGACCCCCTGGCAAGTTTTTCCGATGCCGACCGGCGCGCGCGCCAGGCCGTGCTGATGAGCATCTATGGGATGCAAAAGACGCTGTCGACCGCGCTCCACGCTGCCCAGGCATTGAGCGGGCAGCTCGATTCAATAAGGAAGGATCTGACAACGGCAGAAGCGGACGCCGCCAAGCGGGTGGATGATCTCGCGGCACGCATAGCCCAACTTCCTCTTGAGATCAGCCGCGAAATCTCCACCGGAAGCGGTTTGCTGCGACCTATTGAGAGCTACTCAAGCCTGCCGACCGCAGATCAGCAACGCCAGGTCGATTGGCTGTTCGAGGACGCGAACAAAAGTGTAAGCGACTTGAATCACATGGTCCAAACAGAGATTCCTGGTCTGTACACGCAGATAGCCAAAAAGGAGTGGCCCAACCGCATCCAGCCCGTCCCGCCGATCCGAAAGTGAGGTGGAGAATTCAATCAGGAACAGTCCCCAATTGCACTTAGTTAGTTGTTGTCGGGAAACGTGTTCAGCTCTTCACCGAAGGATGGCGAGAGTTCTGCTCTGCACCGAAGGGGCAGCGAGACAGTAGCCCCGGGCTGTGCTGCGCTTGCCCGGGGTTGAGGAATGCAGCCAGCACTAGCCCCGAAGGGGCGGCAGATAATACATTCGGATAAAGGCCTTTCGCCCCTGCCAGGGCTCTTGAGGAACTCCTCCCGACCGGGGGCCGCGCGCTTCGCGCTTGCCCCGGCTACTATCTTTCCGCCCCTCTGGGGCTCGGCCAGCTGCCTGCTTCAAATGACAAAGCCCCTTGTAAAAAAGATTGGTAGGCCTCGGCGGTTTGTCCTAATCGCCTGTGCTGCTTAAAAGATGTCGCCGAGGGCGAAGTGGATGGTGCCGCGAGGGTCGGCCAGGCGCAACGGAGATCCGCCGCTTTGAATCAGCGTGTCGAGGCGGAGGGGATTGTAGGAAAAGATCAGGCGGCCAGGCAGGTGGACCACCGGCAACTGCAAACGGAACTCGGCACCGACGGAGACTCTCAGCAAGCGGTTGGTTTCCTCGATCAGGCTGAAGCCCTGGTCGAGGCTGGAGCTCTTGCGTGAGAGACCGCTCCAGCCAAAATCTGCAAATGCAGCGGCGCTCAGCGGTCCCTGAATCGGAATCCGATATTCCACGGAGACGGAAAGGACGGTATCGGCCCCGACCGGGGTGGGGGCTGCCTGGGACCCATTTTCAAAAGCCCATGGCGACATGTTCCCGCGATTGAATCCGCGCACGATCTCATCCCCAGGGAAGAAGCGTCGATCCAGCGTCAGCGGCACATTGTTTTGCGGTCGCGTGACAGCTCCTTGCATTCGGAAGGCAAAGGAATTTCTTCCGCGCGTGATCGGATCGGCCACATATTCTGACAGACGAAACGACTGCGCGGTCGTGTCAATCGTGCGCAAAAACAGCTCGCCGGACCAGGAATCCGTGGTTGTAAATCGAAATCCGCGCATCCCCGTTCCTTCACCTTGCGTTGAGTTAAACACGAAGGAAGGCGAAAGATCGGTTCTCCTCTGGATGGTGGTCACGGTCCCTGAGCTGTCTCCCACCACATCGTCGGCTGTGGTAAGCCTCTCAAACTGGCCGCTCAGCCCCACCTGCATTTTTGTAGTCACCGGATACGCACCCGATAGTCGCGTGCCGGTGGATTTCTGCCGGAGGAGATGCACCAAGTCCGTAGCATCGGGCAAGATGCTGGCGACATTGAAATTGGTCAGGCGATGGAAAATTGACAGGCCGAGAGTGAACGGGAAACCCAGAAAGCGGCTGCCTACGATGTCAAGCAACATGTTGGATTGCGCCGCGCCGCCGTCCATTTGCATGGTGAGGCTTTCTCCCAATCCCAACAGGTCGAAGGCGCTATAGATCGTCCCCAGGTATCCGCCGGCAATGCCTCCCGTTCCCCCGGTGCCATAAATTCCCTGCCTGTCCTTCTCCTTCACCTTGAACGTAATATCGAGAGCTTCGGTCTTTTCGTTCATCTCGAGAGCCACGTCGGAGCGCTCGAGTTCCTTGACCATCCCGCTGCGATTCAGATGTTTGATCGTTTTGTCGATTTTCGCTGAATCAAAGACCTCTCCCTCACGCGGCACCACTTCACGTCGAAGGAATTTGTCGCGAATACGCCTGTTCCCCTTAAACTCGATCCGTCCGATGGCTACCGGATCGCCGGCGGTGATTCGGTAGAGAGCGCGCACCGTCCGGTCCTTGTCGTTGACGGCTTGCTCCAGCTGCGCCAGCGCCAGCGCGTAGCCCGCATGCCCAAGAGCCTCGACCATCTTCTGTCGCGCGGTCTCGAGCTTCGAAGAGTCGTAGTCGGCAGGCACCTTGATCGACGCGAATATTTTCGCAACATCGGACGACGCTGCCTCGGCATTCCCTTCCAGCTTGACCGACTCGAGGCTGAAGCGGGGCCCTTCGACAATCGGGATCACAAGAGACAGCTTTTGCCCTGCGCCTCTAAGGCCGGGAAATGGAATCCACCAGTGTCCCGTAAAGTTACTCGCAAAGATCTGCGGTTCACCGATGCTGACCGCCGCAAAACCGCGCGACTGATAGTAGCGGCGCAGACTCTCCAGATCCGCGGTAAGGCTCTCGCGTAGATACGCGCCCTGGCTCATCCATGGCGCGTAAAGAGGAGTCGGACGGGATTGCTGAAACTGGTCGAGCAACTCTGCGGATGGAATCGATGTGTTCCCGCTGAAGCGCACCTCCCCGATTGCCAGGTGAGGCCCCTCGTTCACGCTCAAACGCACTCGCGTCGTGTTGCCCTTGCCATCCTCGGTCAGCACGCGCACGTCCGCAAAGGGATACTTTCGAGCTCGGAAGTAGTCACGCACCACGTTCGCGGCCTTGACCGCCGTGGAAGGCTGGTAGGGCATCGTCTCCTGCGGAATCAGCTTCTCCGTTTCCAGCAGGCGGTGAAGCTGGGCGTCTTCCGCAGGTCCTACTCCTTCGATGGCAAACTCCGATACGAAAGGCAGCTCGTGCACAAGATAGATAACGTCAATCTGCGTGGGCCCAGCATCGCGCGTCTGAATATCGAGATTCTGAAATACTCCCAGGTCGAAGAGCTTCCGCAGGTCATGGCCGGCCCGACCTGCGTCACAAGCTTTTCCAGGAACAGAAGAAACATAGTGGAGAATCGTGTCGGTAGGAATGCGCTCGTTGCCCGAGACTTGCACACTGCGGACTAAGGGGTGGTTCTGATCCTGGGATTTAAGATTGTTGGCCGCCCCTAAGAGGCAGCACACGATTGCGATGTAAGAGATCTTCACTGCCAAACCCAGACATTATACTCCGCCACCGCGCCCTCGTTCCAAAGAATCGGTGCTTGCGAAAACCTGTCAAGCACAAGAACGTCCAAGTCCAGGTCGAAGTCTGAGGGTCTGTCACGGAATAACAGGCCCACTTTGCTGCTGGCCCCCAGGCTCGCTGGCAAGGCGCGAGCGACGAGCATACCCGGGGTGGTATGTAAGGAGCGAGCAACGCAGCCAGCGAGCCTGCGGGCCGCAGCCCGGAGGGGCGTGGCGGCGGGCGGGCATCTGCTGCGTTGCCGCTCCTCGCGGGATTTGCCACTGTCTGAATGGCAGGTGGCTTCCTTACTTCAGCAGACGGGGAATTAACGCTGCAACTCTTTTATTAGCAGTTACTTGCGAACGTACATTGAGCTTGACACTCCCCGGCAACAATGTTAGATTCCGCATGCACTTTCCCGCTAATCGCGAGATCTTTGCTTAGGTTCGGTTTCGGGCCTGTGATATCAGCCAGAGCGGAGGTTTGACGTATGTACCCCGAGGAAAACCTGTACACAAAAGATCATGAGTGGATTCACGTTCAGGGAGATGTGGGAATTGTAGGGATTACCGACTACGCCCAGCATGAACTCGGGGACGTAGTCTACGTGGATCTCCCGGAAGTGGGAGATACTTTCGAGGCAGCTGAGCCATTCGGTTCCGTCGAATCGGTGAAGGCGGTCTCGGAAGTATTCAGCCCTGTCAGCGGTGAAGTCATCGAGGTGAATTCCAAGCTGGAGGACAGTCCGGAGCTTGTCAATGAGTCGCCTCATCAGAAAGCCTGGATGATCAAGATTCGGATTTCCAATACCGAAGAGCTTAAGGAAATGCTCAGCGCGGAAGAGTACGAGGAATACGTTCAGGAACTCTCGGGCTCCTAGGAGCTAAGCTGAGCATACAAGGGGCATTTCGATTTTTTGCCACACTGCGCGTGGCCATCCGGCAATTCGATGCGGGAAAAATCGGAATGCCTCTTTGTTTCTTAGCTCTCGCCATCCAGGCCCCCATAAGGACCCCACGGCGGTTTACAATCCCATGCACCTCGTCTTCATTGGCGCGATGGCGCAGATAAGGTTTCGGTCCCCATAAACGTTATCCACGCGGCCGACCGCGGGCCAGAATTTATTTTCGCGAGTCGCGGCCTCGGGGAAAGCAGCTTCCATGCGCGAATAGGGATGTTTCCATTCCTCAACCAGGAGTGCTCTGGCGGTGTGCGGGGCGTTTTTCAACGGGTTGTCCGTCGCGTCCATTCTTCCCTGTTCGATCGCCTCGACCTCCTTGCGGATTGCGATCATGGCCTCGCAGAACCGGTCCAACTCCTCTTTCGATTCACTTTCCGTGGGCTCCACCATCATCGTGCCGGCGACCGGGAAGGAGACGGTGGGAGCATGGAACCCGTAATCCATAAGACGCTTGGCTACATCGTCCACTTCTATGCCGGCGCTCTTTTTCAGCGGCCTCAGGTCAAGGATGCATTCGTGAGCCACCATCCCGTACTTGCCCTTGTAGAGCACGGGATAGTAAGGGTCGAGCCGGTTCGCGATGTAGTTGGCGTTCAGAATTGCGTATCGTGTGGCTTCGGTGAGTCCCTTGGCGCCCATGAGCGCGATGTACACCCACGAAATCGGCAATACGCTCGGGCTTCCCCATGGCGCCGCGGAAACCGGGCCGATGCCGTTCTTGCCCCCTACCGCCGCGACAGGATGCGTCGGGAGAAAAGGCACGAGGTGCGGTGCAACCGCGATCGGACCCATTCCCGGACCTCCTCCGCCGTGAGGGATCGCGAACGTCTTGTGGAGATTGATGTGGCAAACGTCGGCGCCAATATCAGCCGGGCAGCACAGGCCGACCTGGGCGTTCATGTTGGCGCCATCCATGTAGACCTGGCCTCCGTGCGCGTGCACAATGGCGCAGATCTCCTTGATTGCTTCTTCGAACACCCCGTGCGTTGACGGGTAGGTGACCATCAATGCACCCAGGTTCGCGGCGTGGGCTTCTGCCTTGGCCTTGAGATCTGTCACGTCCACGTTTCCCAGTTCATCGCATTCGACGATCACAACCTTGAACCCGGCCATGACGGCGCTTGCGGGGTTGGTCCCGTGAGCGGAGTGAGGGATCAGGCAAATGTCTCGCACGCTTTCTCCGAGGCTTTCGAGGTATTTGCGAATTACCAGAAGACCGGTGAATTCACCTTGAGCCCCGGCGTTCGGCTGCAGCGAAACGCCGGCGAAGCCCGTGATTTCAGCCAGAGAATGTTCCAGCTGCCGGAAAAGCTCCCGATAGCCCTCGGTCTGATCTTGTGGGGCGAATGGATGCATCTGGCTGATCTCCGGCCAGCTCAGCGGGAACATTTCTGCCGTGCCATTGAGCTTCATCGTGCAGGAGCCGAGCGGAATCATGGAAGCCGTGAGGGAAAGGTCGCGGGCCTCGAGGCGGCGCATGTAACGCAAAAGTTCCGTCTCGGAATGAAAGCGGTTGAATACGGGCTGTGTAAGATAACTGCTCGTGCGCGCGTGGGGCGCCGGATAGCAGGTCTCGGCGGCGTCTTGCGGCAATGCGATCTGCGGCGTTTCCTGGGCCGCTCCGAAAATCGCGAGCAAATCCTGGATGTCCACAGCTGAGACCGTCTCATCCAGGCTGATTCCCACGGCCGAGTCGCCCAAAACGCGCAGGTTGATGTGCCGGGCACGCGCCCTGTCGAGAATCCCGGCGAGAGGCCGCTCACCCAGTTCCACACGCAAAGTGTCAAAATACAGCGGCGGCCCGACAGCATATCCGAGTTTTTCGAGTCCCCGGGCCAGAGCCGCGGTGAGAGCATGAATGCGCTGGGCGATCTTACGGAGTCCGCACGGGCCGTGATGAACGGCGTACATGCCGGCCATCACGGCGAGCAACACCTGTGCCGTGCAAATGTTGCTGGTCGCCTTTTCGCGCCTGATGTGCTGCTCGCGGGTCTGCAGCGCGAGCCGCAATGCCGCATTACCATGCGGGTCTTTGGATACGCCTACGATGCGTCCAGGCATGTGGCGCTTGTATTCATCGCGTGCTGCCATGTAGGCCGCGTGCGGCCCGCCAAACCCGAGCGGCACCCCGAATCGTTGGGTCGTGCCGATGGCGATATCCGCGCCGAATTCCCCCGGCGGCCGCAGCAGCGCGAGGCTGAGCAGATCTGCGGCCACCGCAACCAGGGCGCCGGCCCGATGGGCTTTCTCAACAAAAGAGGTGTAATCAACAATGGCGCCGTCCGTAGCCGGATACTGAATTAAAACGCCGCAGACAGGCTCGGAAAAATCGAAATCCTCATGATCGCCGACCAGTATTTCGATCCTCTTGGCGTCGGCTCTCGTCTTGACGACCGCGATCGTCTGCGAATGGCACTTCTCCGAAACAAAGAAGCGGTCGACCTGTTTCTTGCTCAAGGCATAGCACATGTTCATGGCTTCGGCCGCGGCGGTCGCCTCATCCAGAAGAGACGCGTTGGCGAAGGGCAGGCCGGTCATGTCCGCGATCATCGTTTGGAAATTGAGCAGTGCCTCGAGGCGCCCCTGGGAGATTTCCGGCTGATACGGGGTGTACTGCGTGTACCATCCCGGATTTTCAAGAATGTTGCGCTGGATGACCGGCGGCGTAATGCAGTCGTAATAGCCCATTCCGATGTAGGATCGGAACACCTTGTTCCGGGATGTGATCTCGTGAAGCCGATTGAGGACGGCATGCTCGCTCTGTGCCTCCTCGAGGCGCAACGGCTTATTCAACCGGATTTGGGCCGGGATTGTCTTATCAACTAATTCACCCAGGCTGGAGAGGCCGAGGACTTTTAACATCGCCCGGCTGTCATTTTCGCTGGGGCCGATATGCCGATGAACGAAGCTGTCCGCATCGTTTAGGATTTCCTGATCAGTAAATTTTTTTTCTTTCCTAGAATCTCTTGAAGCCATGATCCATCCATCTGATATGAAGACGTTAGCCAAGATCTCAATTACACGGCCCGTTACTATACAGGATTTGCGCGGGTCATTTCCACTCATCCTCTCTAACTTCCACTCTCCCCCACGTGGACTTGAACTTAGACCTGGACGTGGACTTGGACGTTAAGGTTTATCTAACCGCCATTCTGTCCACCCGGCAGAAACCGGTTGAGCGTTCGCAGAAAGTAGCGCGCCAAGGCAAGCAATGTCACGATGATGACACCGTTCATGGCCAGGTGAATAATGGCTTGCCAGCGGATGAAATCCGCCGAGGATGTGTAGACTCCGATCCTCAGCCGGGCAGGCATGGGGCGAAGCTCCATGTCGACGCCTGATCCGGGATCGCGCCTTGGTTCCAGACCTCGACGCATGCCGGGGCCAGAAACGGGAAGCTCGGCTTCATGGATATAGAGTCTGGTTCCCTGTGTGCTCACAAAACCGACAGAACCGGTAAATGCAGGCGCGAAGCGCTCCCCTTCGCTCGCCAGCACCCGGCCGGCCCTGTCGAGGAGGACCACAAAGGCTACCGTTTGACCTCGGGAGTCGATCGTTTCGGCGAAGAGGCTTTGCCATGCCGTGGATTCGGAGCGCCGGGACGGACCACGCAGCTGGGCATCGATCCCCGCGGCAACGTCTTCCGCGGTGTTGCGCAGATATTCGACCCGCAGGTCGGAAAGCCTGATAAAGTCCCATGCCGCGCTAATCGCCAGGCCAAGGCACAGTACACCCACGATCACGATGAAAGCGCGCGTCGGGAAAGCCCTCGGGCGCCCAAGTCCTTTAGTAGAGGTACTCATGATTTGATCCCATGGATCCATCGGCTCACTGGATCTTCGAGCTCTTCCCCGGGGCGCCGGAGCGCTCGGAGTTCCTCCAGACGCCGGCTCATGATCTGGAACACATCTTCCATGAGACGATGCTTTCCGGAGCGTCCATAACTTGCCGCGTCGAGCGGCGGGTCGATCCGGATGCGTAGGATCACCCCTGGATTGACATTCAGTGTCGTCGGCAAGACCACCCGGTAGCTCCCTTCAATCGTGACCGGCACGAGAGGAACCCCCGTCTCGAGCGCGAGCGTGAAGGCGCCGCTGAAGAGTTTGCCGAGATCTCCGGTGACACTGCGCGAACCTTCAGGGAAAATGACCGCGCTGGTGCCGCCGTGAATGATCTCCGCAGCCGCATGGATACTCCTGACCGCGTCGCGCGGGTTGTCCCTGTCGATGGGAATATACCCCGAGCGGCGCATGTGCCAACCCATGAACGGAGTTCGAAACAGAGACTTCTTGGCGATCCAGCGGAATTGGAGCGGAAGATAGGCCGCGAGCGACAGGATGTCATGAAGCCCGCTGTGGTTGGCAACCAGTAGTTGCGCGCGCCGGGGATCCAGATTTTCCAGTCCGGCGATCTCGACTCTTACCCGACTGAGCCAGAGGTTGTCGCGCGACCAGCATCGCATACAGAAATGCTGAAGCTTGCCGCTGCTCGAAAACAGGCTGCCCAGAATCGAGAGGGTGGCCCAGAACACCGTGCTGAGCGCGCAAGCGGTCCAGCACCAAATGGTAAAAATTTTAGCCTTGAGGCGTTCCATGGAATCGAGTCAGCCGCAATCGAATGAGAATTCAGAACCTCTCAACGAGCCATCGAGTTTGGACGAACTTCTGCATCAAAACAAGTGTTTGTTCGTAATCGTGAACGCGCGCGTGTTTCCGCTTGCCCGCAGGAACGAAATTCCCAGAAAAGATAGGTCAGTGATTGCCTTGAACTGGGCCAAAAACAGACGGCGTCCCCATTGCCCGATCCTCATCGAGTAATACTCTTGAAGTATGATGTATCGCGTACTATACTGATATTGTGATCAAGTCCTTCCGAGACAAGGCGACTGAGGCTCTGTTTCACGATCAGCCGGTGGTGCGCTTTCAAGCTATGGAGCGGCCCGCACGGCGAAAACTTCTCTACCTTCATCGGGCGCGCCTCCTCCAGGACTTGCGGGTCCCTCCCGGCAATCATCTGGAAGCTCTGAAAGGAGACCGGCAGGGTCAGTACAGTATTAGGATCAACGAGAGATGGCGGATCTGCTTCCGTTGGGAAGATGGAAGCGCATTCGATGTTCAAGTCGTTGACTACCATTAGAGGAATAGAAAATGAGCAGGAAGCATCTGGAAGCGATTCCACCCGGGGAGATCCTTCTCGAGGAATTCATGAAGCCTTTGAACATCAGTATCAACCAGCTTGCCCGGGATATTGACGTGCCGCCCAATCGCATCAGTGCGATTGTCCGCGGGAAAAGGGCAATCACGGCGGACACCGCGCTCCGGCTCGGCAAGTACTTCGGCGTCTCCCCGGAAATCTGGCTAGATCTGCAATCCGACTACGAACTCCGGGTGCTTCGCCGCACGGAATGGCCCCGGATCGAGCCACGCATCCGGACGATCGCCGCCTGAAGACAATACCAGGCCCATGCTGCGCAACTCCTGAATTGCTGGTCTGTGCCCCCATCTCGTGCGCTAGTTTTTTGGGGCAGTTTGCGATTTCATCCATGATCTCTGCAATCAAGCGTCTTGGGTTCCCGAGCTAGCCGACAAGAGCTATGGCCAAATACCTGAAAGAACCATCGGGAGCGAAGAGCAGCTGATGCAGCAGGCCCAGGGAAGTTCAAGATCTCCAGCCTCCAGATTCGCCGGTGTTCCAAAACCAAGCTCGGATTCTCCCCCAAAATCATTGTCGCCAACCACAGGGGATCCGTGGCAGTCTAGAATTCAGAGCGTAAGGAGGCCGTCTGCACCCAATGGACCGATTTGCGATAGGAGATGGGCAGCCCGGGATGGTGGAGTGTAGAAAGTTGTAATTATTATCCGATTGACAAGACCAGCTTCAACGATTATCTGGATACGATCCGAGTGCCCGTTTGGGTTAAGATGTCGTATATCAGCAGGATTTGCCAAAGAAGCATTGCCGGCTTCTACGGGCGCCGTAGAAATAAGGCCCGAGACCTCTCAAGCCTTGGAAGAATATCGTGGACTAGTCTTGGCTTACTTTTCCAAGGAAGCATCGCGCTCCTTTTTTGATGAGGCGATTCGAGTTTCGATCTCGATAGAGACGGTTCCAAACACGAACTTCGAGGAGAAGCAAACACGCTTTGAAGAGGCGGCCTCGCGTGACCTCGGAATATGTTGATCGTAAGATTGATCCAGCGTCCAACATCGCGGTCCAGCGGACGGCCGGACACCGTTGTGGCGGCGGCGATACTTCTGCTGGCACCTCGGCTCTGCCGGCCGCCGCTGACCGCAAACCCTAGGCTGAGCAGAACCTGCATGTCGACGGAGGGTTTCGCACATGAAGCACCTTAAGTCCTCACTCCTGGATCTTCGGGAGATATTCGAGCACAGCTTGGCTGCGCGTGACCTTGCTGAGCCACTTGCCTCCTTTGATGATAGCCAGGCAGTGGAGATCGTCCGCGCCTTTATGGAAATGGAAGACTTCGACGTGGTGGGGGTCAGACATAGTGGTCGGATAGTCGGTTACGCCGAGAGGTCCGCGTTACTTTGTGGGGTCCTCAGCGACCATCTGTTGGTGTTCAAGAAGGCGGTCGTCTTTAGTGACGTGGCACCCATCGTCGAGGTACTGAGGTGTCTTGTTGACACGCCCCAGGTCTTCGTTTGTACCAAGGATCACGTCTGGGGAATCATTACTCGAGGTGACCTTCAGAAAGCACCAATGCGGATGTGCTTATTCGGGCTGATTTCTCTCCTTGAGATGCAACTCTTGAGGTTGATCAGGGACATGTACCCAGGTGGCACGTGGAGGAGTATGCTCTCAGCCCCCCGCATTGATTCGGCCGAAAAGATTCTCTCAGATCGTCGCTGTCGCAACGAAGGCACCGACTTGGCCGATTGCCTCCAGTTCGCGGATAAGAGGACAATCATAGCCAAGTCGGAAGGTCTTCGTGTTCGGCTCGGTTTTGAGTCGTGCTCGAAGGCGGAGTCCCTGCTTAAGGACCTTGAGAAGCTTCGTGACGACCTGGCTCATTCGCAGGACATTCTCGCAGGTCGCTGGCCAGGGATCGTCGAGCTTGCGAAGATGGCGGAGACGCTCCTCGAGCGCTGTGAAGGCGTTGATGCCATAAGCGAAAAACCGGCCTGACAACCGGCTAAAGCTGACGGCGCTCAACTGGCGCGCGGAGTATGAACACGAGACGATCGCGCGCTGCAGGTTAGCCGGAGCGTTAGGCCGACAACATGCCTTCGGCGACCTCCAAACCCGAGATCGAAACGTGGACGGCTGCGGCCATCCATGAGATGACGTATGATCGGGTGTGTGATCGCTCATGTGATTTCTGGAAAAGCTACTCCACAGATTGATTGAGGAGAAATTCGTAACGACTTTTTGCTTAATCGAGGCCTATCCGTTCGCCGGAAAATCTGGAGACACAATACTCATCTCCACCCGCTGCCAATCACAATAGCAGCAGGCATAACTCTTTGTAACGCTGAAATAAGTATTGCGCCCCTGGATCTCCCGGTCAACTGCCCGGCGCGGTGGCTGTGTCCTGCAGCGACGAAGCTGTGCTTGCCGCATTCTGTGACTGGTGAATCTGTGAGACGAGTGTGAGAGCAACGATGCAAAGCGGGATGTCCACAACGTCCGAAACCATCTGAATTATCGTGGCAGACAGGAAACTCACGATGTCGTGCGCGCCCATCAAGGCTCGAAATGACGTTAGTCCGAGAAAATTAGAGATTATCCAAAGTGTCCACCAAAGTCCCAAAATTGAACCGGGTTTAGCGCTCTGCCAGGCTCCCGGACTTTTGCTGGCTCTCCACAAATCCTTCATCGCTTGGTAGGGCCTCCAGAGGGTGATTATCGGCACGAAAAAGTAGCCAACGGCCCAACCTGGTGTAAACCTCATGTCCTGTGCGCCGAGCGCCCTCACATTCTGATTGGCGCGGTAAATCCAGCGGCCAAATACAACGGCGGTGACCAAGTAGAGAGTTCCCCCAAATAGGGCGATAACCGCTTGGCGCGAGTCGTTGGCATGCCCTTCAGCCTGAGAAAAAGTGCCGCCTGCCAAAAGCAGGAACTGAAGGCAAGCTGAGAACAGCCTGACAATCGCCATCGCTGCACTGACACCCAACAAAATCTTCAGCAGTTTCGTCATGCTGGTCATCTCTCGGAACTTACCAGCATCCACTTCGCTGACAGGATTCTCTGCCTGCATCACCGTTTCTTCATCCTGCCAGTTCTCTCCTCTATGGGTCAATTCTGCCCTAGCCGCTTCGATGGCTGCCGCCCGATACTCTGACGTATCGGAGTTGGCAATTGCCACCAGTTTCAGCGTCGGGAGTGATCGGTATTCCTGCCTAAACTCACTGGCCATAGACGGCGAAACGGCTGCTTCGGCACCTGCATCTGAATCAGCTGGGGAACTTTCCAAAACCGACGATGATTGGGCCTGAGTTGGGGTATCTATAGCCAATAAATCGTCTTTGCGGTGCGGTGGAATCTCTGACTCGGTTCTGGCAGTTGGCACGCTTTCCGGCGTGACTGCTGTAAATCGATCAGCTATGCCATGTTCTAAATTCTCCGCGACCAATGGCGAAATTCGGGTATCTTCACGGGGCTCTTCTTGGCCTTCTGGAGAGGGAACGGACTTTGCTTGATCAGGGACCTTGATGGATGAGCCGCAAGAGTAGCAGTATCTAGCGCCATCGACATTTAATTTTCCACAAGACGTGCAGTAGTACATGCCGAGCCTTGATTCCGCCGAGGCTATTCAATGCCCGCAGTTCATGCAGCTAAGGATCGCTTCGATTCGATGATGGAATTCCTATATTCCAATCTCGCTGCAATTTCAACTGATTTCGATGCGCGAAAACCCGAGCAGATTGTCATCATAACTAGGTCAACGCATCGATCGTTGCCGCCATTCTGTAAACAGCTGAACGAACATAGAAACTCAGGATACAAAACTTGTTGTGATGCTTTTGACAAGAGCATCCCAGCATCGACATCTGGGGTGCGGCATAGGACACGCTGCCCCGTTCGAATATATTCCGTTGATCTCGCGCTTGGCCCCCCTCCATTGCTTTGCAGCGAGGGCACAACCTGTCGTCTCGGAGACGATCCACTTCACGCCCCATGTGCTTTCGGATCGATCACGCCCTTCTGTGCTGCTTGACGCCAAAGAATATTCTGTCCCTCATTCGCAGCTTTGATCACCCAGGTTCGGGCGATCGTCTCAGCGCGCTCGCTGGTCAGCCGCTTCGTGTAGTTCTCCACGAGCTTGTCGGCACGATTGTTGGTCAGCTCTGTACGGTCGAGCGCTCCACTGCTTTTCAGACCGCCGCGTCGCAGCCGATACAACGCGATGTCGCCCAGATCGTCCATGCTCTTGAAGCGACCAGCCAGGCCGATAATGTAACGCGTGTAATTTTCGACCGTGAGCCACTGAAAATCCGTTAAGCCCACCATTGATCTGACCTCATATGCAAGCTCGCGAGTGCTGATACCCTCATTGAAGCCTCTCACCATGGCTTCGCATATCGCCTGCCCGGTTTCCTGCTTTATCTTCAGGATGGCATTCAGCGTTGAGGATTGCAGGTACTTGACCGAATCTGCGTCGATCAGATCGAAAGCGTTAGGCACCCTGGTCGGCAGAGGAGCAATTGATTCCGCCGCTTCGACGAGGTCGGGAATGTCCCTAATCAACGCAGGTCTGAGGCCCTCAATCGTCGACGTGACCCTAAGCGTCTTCTCAAGCGCGCCCAGCCCTTTTAGCCTTGAGGCGTTCCATGGGATCGAGTCAGTCGCAAATGAATGAGTATTGAGAACCTCCCAACGAGCCATCGAGTTTGGACGAACTTCTGCTTCAAAACAAGTGTTTGTTCGTGATCGTGAACGCGCGCGTAATCATGATCGGTTTTTGAGTAGGAAACGGCAATTGGCGGGTGCAAAACCGATTACCATCGCGCCATTCCGGCACGGACAGGAAATCTCCAAGCTCTAGTTTCCTCTTGTCGGGGGAGATTTAATATCCTATAAATCAAGCCTCGGCCGGAACGCGGTTCGATGTCAACCTGAAATCGCTGATTCGGGGGTGCCTACCAGGACATATGTTCAAAACAATCTTTCTTGCCGCATTGCTAACGATTTCAACGATCTACATAATTGCCGCGTACCTGATCATACGCAAACAGCGCCGGGCAGCCCGCGACGCCCACGGCCCTGCATTGGAAAAGGTTGCGCCGTCCCTCTTCCAGCTCTTCGTCGGATTCCTCACGGACTTCCTCGACACCTTGGGCATCGGATCCTTTGCGACGACGACCTCGTTGTTCAAGCTCGCGCGCATGATACCCGACGAGCTTGTGCCCGGCACGCTGAATGCCGGTCATGCGCTGCCCACCATCACCGAGGCGTGCCTGTACATCGCGATTGTCAAGGTGGATCTCACCACGCTCTTGCTAATGATTGTGGCGGCGGTGCTGGGCGCATGGCTTGGAGCCGGAATCGTCTCGCGCTGGCCCCGCCGCACCATTCAGATCTCTATGGGCCTTGCTCTTCTGGCTGTAGCGGGATTGATGGCCTTGAGACAGCTGAACCTCATTGCCGCGCTAGGCAGCGGCACGAGCCTGGGACTGGACGGATATCTGCTCTGGTTAGGGATCTTGGGCAATTTCCTGTTAGGGGCACTGATGACCATAGGAATCGGCCTGTATGCTCCATGCATGGCGCTGGTTTATATGCTCGGGATGCAGCCACTGGCCGCGTACCCCATCATGATGGGAAGTTGCGCGTTCCTGATGCCGATAGGCAGTCTGCAGTTTATTCGCAGCAAGCGTTTCAGCCTGCGCGCCGCCCTTGGGCTGACCCTGGGAGGCATCCCCGGCGTCTTCCTTGCTTGGAAAATTGTAACGAAGATGCCGATTGAATATATCGTATGGCTCGTGGTCATTGTGGTCGTCTATACGGCAACGAAGATGCTTCACTCCGCCTGGCCTGAAGGATTTGCCGTTCTTGGCCTTAGGCATTACCACGATTTACCTATTGCACTAGGTGCCGCCCTTGGTGGGCTGATTGGTTTCTTGCTGCGTCCCTCCGTACCTCTCCTAGGTCATCTACCCTTTTCATTAGTAATCACCCGGGGAAGCCAACTTGATTTTTATTCCACTCTCAGGCCTGCAGCCGAACGGTCCTTCATTTTCTTACTGGTGGGAGTGATTCTGGGTGCAATCGCTGGAGCTTATAGTCAGAACATCAAACTCAGGACGCGCTCGACTTTAGACTGATGTGCAGAGTGTCAGGTCTGCAAGGTCCAGTTCCGGGTGCGAAAAGGCTTGAGGCTGCGCGTTCAGGCCAAAAGGTAAGCCAGTACCGGCTAAAGCCTGAAGTGGCTTAACTGCGGCAACGAGGACTTGGTGTCCTCGGAGTAATGACCAAAGCAACTTCAAAGGTTAAACAATTGCCCTTCGGGGAATCGGCTAGGAATCCAGCTTGAATCCGAGCTTGACGGTGACCTGAAATTCCTCGACCTTGCCATCCTTGATGCGGCCGCGCATATCGGTCACCTCAAACCAGCCCAAATGCCGTACGGTTTTGGAGGCTTCCGCAACCGCATTCTTTGTAGCCTCCGCAAAACTGACCGGCGACGTGCCTACCACTTCACTAATCTTGTAAACTCCAGGCATCGGTAGATCCTCCTTGATCGACTTAGCTCGTTCCACTCGCAAACTTTAGGGGCAAAGGGCCAAAGGGGTCAAGGGGCAAAGGGAGGTTACTCATGGCTTGGTGTTGATCTTGGCCTCGAGGCTTCGGATGAGTACGATGTCTTGCGCGTTTCGGCATTAAGGCCGTACACTTCTTGGCCCGGATAGATCTTGGTGAGACGATACACCTCAACCGAAAGAAGACTCCTT
>Ga0187885_10001754_pt1 | contig 23098 bp, 32 predicted proteins | sample June2016WEW_20_1_3_FD_132970 | JGI IMG/M metagenome (GOLD analysis project Ga0187885, IMG submission 132970) | Peatland microbial communities from SPRUCE experiment site at the Marcell Experimental Forest, Minnesota, USA - June2016WEW_20_100 | ecosystem: Environmental > Terrestrial > Soil >... | reverse complement strand
GCGCTGTGCGATCACCGCCGAGCGCGTCCACGCACTCTGCGCGACCGTCGATTTCCCCCCGCCGATGTTGAAGTTGCCGACCGTCACAAGCGCGAGGATGAAGTCGACAACATCCTTGCCGAGCGCGTAGATCGAACCCTCGGCCTGCTCTCCGAACAGGTCGCGGTTGGTAGAAGCGAGTTCGTTCGCGTTGTAGTCGAACTGCACGTAGCGGTGCTGGTCGATAGTCACCGGAACGTCAGTGTCGGTGACGGCCGTAGCAGCATAACCGGTCGGAGGCGCAGCGTAGCTCTGCACCGCAGGAATCGAACGTATGCGGGTGATTACCGTCTGATTCAGCTTAGCAGCGGCGTTGCTGAAGTCGGCCGTAAACATACTGAGCGCCGGCAGGTCAGCCTTGAGCAGCGAAAGAGCCTGCTGCGCAATGAGCGAACCGGACAGCGTGCCGAGCGTGTTGGCCTGAATCTGAAGGCGGGTAGTAGCCTTCGCGACGATCTTGACAATGTCTGCACTGTGGACGCCGGCATGACTGAGCAGGTCAGCCAGGGCAGCGCGAATCGAAGCGCGCTCCCGATTCTTGAACAGGCGCGGCTTGATGTTACGCGCATAGATCAGCGCGCGATCAACGGCGAGTTCCGCGCGTTGCTGCGCGAAATGCTCATTCGCCGGAAACTGCGACGGGTCCTTGGAGGCGTAGGCAGCGAGAACATCGGTCATGTCCTCCTGCGTCACGACCACGCGCACGCCATCGGCACCGGCCTTGAAACCTGCCAGCACAGCAGCGGTCTCAGTCATCTTGCGCTCCATTTCCGCGATCTTGACGTCGGCGTCCTTCTTGGCCTGCACTGATGCAGTCTTTTCAGCATCGGCGGCGGTCTTCAGATCGGTAAGCTGAGCCTTCAGTTTAACGACCTCCTCGCTTGGCGCGAGGCCATCGATATGCTTGGCAAGGAGGTCCACAAGCTGGTCCTCGGTAGCGTTGGCCGGTGGAGTAACCTTCAGCGCGGCCAGAATCTTGAGCAGTGTCTCTTTCATGTTTTTGGATTCCGGGTTATCCTCCGGATGCGGATTTCTGTGAGAAGCATCGAGGCCATACCGGGCCGCGATTAAAGCTGGCATTGCGTCAAAGGCCGGTGCGTTGACCAAGCCCCCTAACGCATGTCCCTCAATCAAGCTCTCGATGCGACCGGTAGTCCGGTTCGCCTCAAAAGCAGGACTGAACGAAATAAATTCTTTGTCGCGCACTGACTTTTCGCCGCCCGGCGTCCAGTCGAGATGCGCCATGATTCCCTTGGCGGGGTCCCACGAGAACGCCTTAATATCCGCAGAAGCGGCGCCATCCTCGTGATTGAAGTCGATCCAGGTGCGCTTGCCCTTGGCCTTTAGGGTAGCAAGGTGGGAAGCTACAACACGCGCTGCCTGCTCATCACAAATGACCGTGCCGCTGTATCCCTTACCGTCGAGCGTGCAGGCTGTGATGGCGTGGACGCCAGCCGGCATCCAAATGATAGCCTCGGGCATCGGGTCGGAGGCAGCGAGCGAGGGCAATGCAGAGGGCACCGAAAAAGCAATGACACTCGCTGAATCGCGCGCCTGAATTTGAACGCGACCAACTCTGTACCCGACCAGACCAGCATGCACCTTCTTGAGCGCCGTGCGCTCAATTTTGCCTATAGTACCGTTGCGAACACCCTCTAGGCGCTCAATCTCCCGGCATGAAAGCTTGATGTCCTGGTCTCCCACGGCATTCAAAATAGCAGTTACGGTCTTGAGCTTGTCCCCTGTGGGCCGGCTCATTGAGTTTCTCCCTTTCCGCCTCCTTCCCCTGGCGCCGGGGTTGGTCCGACCGCGTCGGGCGCTTGTCCGGCAAGCCGCTCCATCGCGAAGCTGGCTATAAGTTGACGTGGAATCTTGTATTTAGCCGCGAGTTCATCGATGTAGGCTTCTTCTTGCGCACGCTGGTCAAGACGCTCGCGCCAGTCTTCACCGGTCTCGCCGTATTCGTCCTGATAGGTCGTGCGACCAGCCTTCAGTTCCTCCAGGCGGGCCGCAGAATCGTTGCCCACGTCGACCGTTGTGCGCCGCGGCGGGTGCCACCTGACCTTGTTCCAATCAGGATTTTTCGGAACCTCGCCGTGCGCGATGGCCCAACCTATCGCAAATTCCCAAACCTTCTGCGCGGCGCGGGCTTGATCGATAGTCTCCAACTCGAATCGCCGGTTGTCCGACTCCAGACAGGCGCGCAGGGTGGCGCCGCCCAACGATGCGACGCGGTAATCGACCAACGCCGGGTAGGAAATGCCAGAACCCTGAGCAAATTTAGCGTCGAGCCGATCCCAAAAACCGGTTGTCGCTGCAGACGGGCGCTTGCTCTCGAATTGCGTAATTTCATCCCCGACCTGCGGCACCAATACCTCACCGCCGAGCGCTTGTTTGTAATATGCCACCCGCGTTGCAGGGTCAGCATTCGGCAGCGCAGTAAGCGAAGCACCGATGGCGTTTCCGTCCGGCGTGACCGCGCCTGCCTGGGTTTTGATGATGCGCGAAATCGAAGCGGCGTCCTTGGCCGCGCGCATCTCATATTTTTGCAAGTCATCAAGGTCGTGGATGTCAAGGATGCCGGCATGAAACAGCGTCAGCCCGCGGTACTGTCCCGCGCGCCTGCGGTTCCACACTGGAATGATTTCACTAGCCGGATACGCTTGAACCTTGCTCCCATCGAAATCATCCGCGATCAGGTAGGCGCGCGGAATTTTGAACTGAAGGTCGATTATGACGCCGTCAACAACCTTGAATCCCGAGCGCTCAATCGCCCCAATATCGACGCCGCCAGTTCCGCAGCGATGCGCCTCGATGACATCCAGCGCCGGTCGACCAGCCGGAGAAAAACATTTCCGAAAGAAATTGTCGCCGTCGACGTTCTGCGCGCGATAGCTGATTGACTGAAGCTTGTAATAGCTCGAAAGCGTAGTGATGTCGGCGACCTCAATCCACTCGTTCCACCATTCGAGAGCGCGCTTTCCCCAATCGGTGTCTTTCGCCGCGGGCGCAGGCCGGATGCCACTGCCGATTACGTTGACATCCTTAACGTCAAGGACCTTGTCCATCACCGCGTTGTTTTTCTCAAAGTAGCGGGTCCGGCGCAGAATTTCCTGACGGGAAAGGGTGTTGATGTCTTCGCGCGCTGACTGAATGTAGCTCGGCAGGTAGCTGCGCGCCGTGTTCCAGTAAGCCGCTTCGTAGCGTGCCCTGATTCGCTCGCGGCGAAGCTGCATCCGCATCTCGATCCGGGTGCGCTGAGCCTGAATCACAGCCCCACCGCTCAAAAAGTTCGCGACGTTCTTTCGAAGGCTCATATGCGGATTTGCGGCCAACTGTGATCCATCGAAAATGACCGGATCACCGTCAGTTGACCCATCATCCAATTGTAGATCGCAACCCCTTTGGCGTCGGGAATGTTCGCGGATTCCGCGGCAAGCCCCCCACCGGGAGGGCTGACTGTCGTAGCGACCAATGCGCGGTCGTACAGGTCGAGCAGACGCGACCACATCGCGGCCACGTCCTGCAACTGCAGACCAGCCGCGCCAGCCGGGAACTGATATTTTGTAACAACCCCAACCGCCTGCGCTTCGATGACCTGCTTACCCGCCAGAACAGCCGGCGCCGTGGCAAGTGCCGCTGTATTCAGCGCAACAAGCAGCGTCGAGACACCATTCGCGTTCGCGTAAACGCTGCGCAGGACAAGGCGTGTAACTTCGACAGAAGCTGGCAAGGGCGTAACTCAGCGAACTTTTGATGGCGACAACAAGCGTACAGGTGTTCCGCGGCATTCCGTAGTGTTCCGCGCTCGCGGTTTTGGATGCTTTTCGAGCCATGCGAGCGCATCCGAGAGCCGAGCGCGACCGCCCGGCATCGGGAAGCCGGCAGCGCGCATCGCGTGAACATAGGTGCGTGCGCGCCCGAGTTCTGCAGCGAGTTCCTTGATCGAAAGCAGTCGTTCGTTCACGCATGTTTCCCTTCCGGCTTTTCGCCTTGGCTGTCCTTCTCCAGTTCCACGCCAGCCGGGAGCAGGCGTAGTTGCATCGCGCACAGCACTTGCTGCGCTGCACAGTCGAGCGCGTGGTTATTTCCAGACGGACAGACCCAAACCATTTCAGTTCTTCCCGTAAATTTGTTGATCTTCGGTCGCTTGAACTCCGCGGACATCTGCCGCGCGCATTCGCGATCCATCTCATCAGCGTCGGCAAGGTCCGGCTCAACCCACAGGCCGCGCGTGATGAGTCCCATGACGCGATCCTTCATTATCGGTGATGAAAAGCGGATCAGTCGCGCCCGGTTGCGTCCCTGTACGCTCGTGCCCTCGCCGGGATCACCGAAGGACAGCGGCGCCCACGGTTTCATTACGTGCTGCGGCGGCTGCGGTGGCGGCATTTGCTGGATATGCCAGAAGTAAGGTTCGTCGGTGCCCTTGCCCGCGATCCAACCGTAACGGATGCAGGATGCGTAAACACCGTGATCGCCTTTCGGCTGAAAGCCCGAATCAACGACCGTGCAGTCAGGCACGACGCCAAACTCAATGCGCTTCGCTTCAATCGCCGCCTCGCCGTACAGCTTACCATACCAGAGGCGCCGGCTCTCGCCAGTCTTTGACCATGAGCGCACCATTGCCCAGTAGGTGTCTTCAGTCTGCCGGTCGACAGTCAGGAATCTCACCGCCTCATCAGGCCATTTGCCATCGATCCTAACCCGCGCGAACGGAAGGTCGACATCATGCACCGTGCGCTCGCTGCGCATCTCAGCGCACCGCTTCTGCAGGAAATTCACCAGAGGCGCGAAGTTGCCGACGTGCTTCGCCTCCTGAGCAGCGAGCCATTCCTTGACCAGCTCAGCCCACGGATAATCAATCAACGCATGCCATCGAAATGAAACTTCGCTGGGCGGGTTCGCCGGATCGAACGGCGCACCGTTGGCGTCGAGATACTGACCGCCTGCATTCCAGGCTGCGCGGGTCTTTTCGGTGTTGGGGTGCGCATGACCGCAGAGCGGACAGACAAAGCGCACCGTAGCGGCTGAACCGTCCTTGTCATAACTGCCATCGGTGTGCTTCATCGTTTCAAAAACTGCGCCGGCAAACTTTCTATCCGGCAGATGGATTGACCATTCAGGGGCGATCAGCTTGCCGCAGCCCGCGCACGGCACATTCCACACGTACAGCACGCCAGCGCGTACCTCAAAGTCCCAATCGCTGTTTTCTTCTCCGCCCTGGCTTATCGCGAGGAACTTCGATGATGACATTTTGACGAAATCGCCAAGCCGAGACTTCGCCTGCCCGAGCACGCCGGGCTTGTACAGCCACGGCTCATCGCACACGACCCACTTGAAACCTCGCGACTGAAGGTTGCCAAGCGCAGGACCGGTTATCACGAGGGGCAGTCCGTTCGCGAACAAAATGTCGGCCTTGCGGGTCTTGTGGCGATCAGTCGACAGTAGCGACCGGATCGCGCGAACTGACATCAGAGTCGGCATCAGGCGCGTCTCTGCGTGAGCTTCCGCGATCTTGTCATCCTGCAACAAGTACAGCACTGAGGCGTGATCGTTCTCGATAGCCCACGGCACCGCAACGTCAGCGATCAGAGTGCCACCGCCGCGGACGGGCTTGAGCACTCGAACACCGCGAACCCGGTCAGAACGCAAAGCATCGAGCGGGCCGGAGAGCTGGCGGCTGGTCTCGATACTGAAGCTGCCAGAGCGTGTCAGGACAGGCGGCAGGGTTATGTTTTCTGCAGCCCAATCCTGAATAGAACGGCGGTCGAGCAAGTGGAACGCCGAGTCGAAAACGTCGTAAGGGGAGATCATGCGGAAAGCACCATTCCGGTCTGCGCCGTTCTACGCTTGATGAGTTGTTCGCAGTTCATCGTTTGAAAAGATCGGGTTGAATGTTTCGGAACCACAAGACCTCAGTGCGTTCGCGCGCTCCATCGGCAAACGGACCGGTCTTCTCTATGCACTCCCAGCCGGTGTAGATTTCATCGTAGAGCGCGCAATGGTAACCCGAAAGAACGACGGCATTTTTCGTGCGATTGAGTGCCCTAGAAAGTTCTCGGTGGTCTTCGTCAGACATCTCGCATCGGTAACCGCGTGCGTGATCAACCCGCGTGCGAGTTGAGTGAACATACGGCGGATCCACATAAAAAAGCGTTTCTGGCAAATCGTACTGGGCGATCACATCTAGCGCCGGCCGGTGCTCAATCACCACGCCCTGTAGGCGGTCAACGATTGCCTTGAACGCTTCGGAAAGGTTGGCCCAGTCATGCGCCGGCGTCGAGCCCGAACGCTGGCTGCGCCCACGGAATCCTGTTTTGTGTGTTGAGTGAACTCCATCGCCGCCGAACCCCATGAAGGATCGGACGATTGTCCGGCGCGAAGCCTCCAGTTCGTCGTCTGTTTCGCCGTAGGCTTTTTCAAATTCCTCGCGGGCAAAGGGCGTCAATTCCAAGGCTCGGACCAATTCGGCTCCGCGATTACGAGCCACCCGGAATACCTGAACGATCTCACCATCCAGGTCATTGTAGACCTCGGAAAATGATCTTGGCTTACGCAACAACACAGAGGCCGCCCCGCCGAACGGCTCCACATAGTTTTTGTGCGGCGGAAACTGGCTGATGATCCACGGGGCGAGCATCCACTTGCCTCCGTGATAGCGCATGATCGGCCGGGTGGGTGCATCGCCGCAGATGATCTGGCAGGTGGTCACTCACTTGGCCCTTTCATTCCTGAACGCCTCTTTCATCCCGTTCAGCGCAACAGCGATTTCATCCCAAATCTTGCGCACTACCTCCCGACAGGCTGCCACGTCACCAGCCGCAGCCGCGAACAACAGCGGGTGCTCTGCTTCGGACTTCATGCGGTAGGCGTCGACCCTGCCTGCCGCGATGTGCACCCGCTCTGCCATCCAGGCCCGCCCGATCAGAGCGCCGCGCGCCACCTCATTCTCACGGCGCTGGGCCACCCTGCGCTCCTTCAGCACGCCAATCTCCTGCTTGAGCTTGTCCGCCCTCAACCCACGCAACTCCGGGTCTCCGCGGGCTGTCTTTTCTGACCGCTTGGCTCGCCAGGATAGGTAGGCGGCGGCAGAACTGCGCGGAGCGCCCTTCTGCCAGTCCTTTTTGATGACTTCGGGTGTGATCTTGTGGCCGATTTCGGCCAATTCGTTGGATAGTTCGGTGCTTGTCATTTTAGTGCTTTAGGGAAGGGAAATTCAGGTTTTGAGATCTCGGTCATAAACACGACACGCGGCTGCGCGGACCCTGTGAGGCAACGGGTCTCAAGGAGACTTCCTACGGGGTGGGGGGGGCTATGCCGCAATCCTTGCATGTTTACGTCGGTTGTCTGTGCGCCACAGCGGCTGCAGATTGGTGTAGTGAAAGCAGGCGCGCTGTTGTTCTGGCACGGATAGATCGAACGAGGCGCATGGCTTGCGGTGATCCACTTCCCAGTCGCCGTAGTTGTCCCACGACATACCGTCAATGAACAGCAACTCCATGTGCGCCTTGAACTGCCCTATTGAGCAACCAATTAGTTCGACTGTTGATGCGTACTTCTCGCCACCATCACGTTTGATGCAGTGGGATATACGGGCACGAAGGATCTTGCGCATATATTCATCGCTGCCCTTCGATAGTTTGAGCCAGCGCTTGCGAGATTGAGCAGCAGCATATGCCTTGCTCTGTTCGTGGTTGGCGTAGTAACGCTCCATCTGTGTCATCTGCTTTGCCTTTGGTTTTGTAGCACGTTCAGCAGCACGCTTTGCCTTACGTTCTGCCTTAGCCCTTGCAGTACGTGCTTTCTTGGCATCGCAGAATGTCTGCTGTTTGACTGCCGCCAAGAACGGGTCGGTTGCCTGATGTACACGCATGAAGCGATGCACGGTTGTCTTGGCAAAGCCCGTCTGTCGGCAGATACGCTTGATTCCCCAGCCGATCTTTGAAAGACAGGCTACGCACATGGGCAGCGTTGAAGATTTTGGCGGCGGACGCGCCATGATAGTATGATAGTCGATTTTGCTCCGTTCTCACTATCACCCACCCCCTACTACGTAGGGGGGTGGTGATAGCGTGATAGTAGACCTATCGTGATAGTGGAAATGATAGTAGGTGATAGCGTGATAGTAACCGAACATAACTCATTGAACGTAGTACTGATTACGGAATTAATTCTTTGGGAACTGTCGTGATAGTAACTCAGTGAGGATATTAATTGAGAATAGCATATTTCCGTGGTTTACTATCACCTAAACCTGCAACATGGACTACGTCTAAGGACTTGCGCCGTGATAGTAACTTTATAACTCATTGATATTGCTATTGAGACGGATTCAACGGCGGAAGTTCATACGTGCCTTTCAGGTGATCGTAAGTGATAAGTTCGGCAGCCCGTAGTTGTTTGATATTACGCTGTGCGCTTGGCAGCGTGCGGCCTGATACTTTCACGAGTCCATCGCGCAGTTCTACATAAGTTAGCGGTTGCTTGGCATTCAGAACTGTTATGGCGAAATCGCGCCATTCCGCCAGCGATTGGCTGAGTTTTGGCTGTCCACTACCCACAACCAAGACGTGCATTCCTGCTTCTTCAGACCAAGCGAACCGTACACCTTCGCTTTTGAAGATCGGCGCCCTGCGCTGCTTCTCTGACCAAACCAACGTTTCATTGTCCTGCTTTTCGAGCGTCAGGTTCGTCTCTGCCTTGCGTTCGAGCTGGCTACCAAGATGCCCGCGCGTCTTGTCGCTGCCGGGGTTCTTGTGGATCACGCAGACAATCGGGCAATCGTAGCGCGTCGCGAGTTCGAAGATTTCAGCGACAAAGGCGTTGCAAATCTCGGCGTCGTTCACGTCCAGCACCATATCGGCAACGCCATCGATAAAGACTGCGAACATTCCGCCGAAGGCTGATGCTGTGTCAGCCATCTTTACAGCCAAGCCACGGCGCTGCATGGCAACAGGCAAGTCGCCAATGCCGAATGCCTGAAACCACGGCGGAAAGGCGTCTATTTTGGCACGGCGCTTGGCAGCATCCATTGCCCGCCAGAAATCGTCGCGCGATTGCTCAGTGTCGAGATAGATAACGCCGCGGCCATGCGTGTTCTTGCCGATAACGCCGAGGCAGTCGGCATCGCCTGACTGCGTCATGGACGCCGCAACAAAGCCCTGAATCAAAGCCGATTTGCCGACCTTGGCTTGTGCTGTGATAGCCGTTAGGTTGCCAGGCGTGCTGACTACAACGCCGCCAAGAGTGAAGCGCACGCGCAAATCAGGCGGCTTGCATGCTGGATCAAACTGCCGCGCCCTGAATAAGCGGCGTGCCTTCTCATCTTCGGTCTCGACGGTCGGAACAGCTCCGGTTGGATCGATTCCTTCGTGTGACGGTTCAATCGGCGGGAACCAATCATCCGGCACAGGCTGAGTCTGCTGTGTGTGCTTTGATGGTACCTCGCCGCCAAACCCCTGCCGGCGAAGCTCAGCAGCAGCGCGCGAATAGTCGCCACCGCACTCAAGCACAGTGTAGACATGCCAGGGTCGATAAACGTGGTTTGGTTCAAACTGTGTCGAGCTGCTGAACACGAAAAATCGTCCAGGTATAACATCCCATGACGCCGAAATGCCGCGAGCCTTTCCCGGTCGCGTCCAATACTTGCCGCCTGCCGGTTTCCAGCCGTGAGACTTAAGGATCTCGGGCAGGTTGGCGCGAAAGTCGAAATCATCGCCCGGTGTTGCTTCGCCGCCCGGTTGGACTGGCGCCGCCTCATGCGCCTCAACGGGCGGTCGCTCATCGAACGTGCGCGCCAGATTGAGCAGCGCATCACGGTCATCAGCGTTGATGGCAGGAATACTCGACCAATCGCCAGCGATCAGCTTGTAACCATCAGACGGCGAAATCAGGAAATAACCGCCATCACCGCGCGTCTCGATCAGGGAATCGAGATTTGCTTTCTGCGCCAGCTTTAGATTGCCGATCCGCTCACCGTCGCACTGCCACACCAGATGATAACCGCCTGACGGCGTCTGCTGCAGGATCAGTTGACCAAGCAGCTTATCTAGCCCGACCTCTTCAGCTCGCTTGGTGAAGCGGTCAAAGATGCCGGTGCTGTATTTCTCATCAAAGTCGAGACACTGAACTTTGCCGGCGATAAGCGCGATTCGCGCATCCTTGGAAAACCACCGCTCAAGCTCTTCGATTTTGGGCAGGCTGGTCCGATACTCCGACCAAGACGGCACGCGCGGGCGCTTGTCGGCGTTGCAGGGAATGCAGGCGACGCCGCTGGCGTGCAGGACTTGAGCTGTCTGAAGGGTGAGGATCATCGGCCTAATTTCCGAGCGCTTTGCATGCCCACCGGATCAATCGACGGCCAACGCTCGACCTTGCCATTGGCACGCTCGCGAATGACCGTGCCATCGCGCCAAATCCAGGTTTTGTCACCGGGCGGCTCAGCGTTGCGCTTTTGAGCATCGAGCACGCGGCGCAGGGATGTAGGAATAGCAGTCACAGCGTTGGATTGCCTTTCAGCGCCTTCTCAGTCTCGGATTTTGCTGCCAGCCATTCAGCGAGCGGCGCGAGGTTCTGAATCTCTTCGACTACTTCGACGGGCTTGCCCTCAAATACGATAGCGACGGCGTAAACGACCTCGCACGCCTTTGTGCAGACGCCTTGAAATCCGCTGAGCTTGCCGCCGATGAAGCGAACCGGCGTGCCAGGTTCAATCATGGTCAGAATGGGTAGTTGTCATCTGTGCCGGTAGGTTCGTCGCGCGATCCGTCGAGCCAGCTTTTGATTGAGTTGAGAGAGACGGTTTTCAGTTGAAGGTTTCCGGCCATGTAGGGCAGGTCACCGCGGATGCGGTCAATTGAGGCGCTGTCTGCACGGCGACCCTTGGTGAGATGGTAGCCAGTCTCAGTGCAGAACGCTTTGAACTGTTCGAGCGTGAGCTGAAACCCGATCCCGCGCGCCTTGGCGTGTGCCTTGACGCAGTGAAAGAGTGCGGTCAACGGGTGCGCTGCGCGATACTTTCGAGACCGGCACTTATGGCAGAAGCGCCGATTATGACGGCGGCGATTCCGACAGTAAGGCGTGCAGCATTTGTCATGTCGCCCCCTTGTCATGGATCGCGAGCACAAGTTTGCTGAACAGGTCTTTGTCTGCGCCAAAGTTGCCGATCCACCGGTCGACCAGGCCTTCACTGACTCCGGCTTCGCTCGCGTGATTCATTTGCCCGCGAAGCGTTGGAAAGTCGCGGCGGATGCCGATAATGACACCGCCAAGCCCGCAAATCATGCGGGCTTCATTGTCGAAGCGAACATCGTCGAAAACAATTCTCTTGTCGGGCTGTGTCTGAACGCGGCGCTGTGCGAGGCGTACCCAAAAGTCAGGATGCACTAGATTTCGTCCCCATTCGGTGCCCGCGGTCTGCATGAGATGGCGACCAGTGACACCAAGCCAGGGGATTATCTCATCTTTGCGCTCCAAAAGCCATTCGGGTTCGATGCCCGTTGCTACCAGCATGGCGCGCAACGGCGTTGCGAAACTGAGCTGAGTGAAGCCGCGATGTTTAACGAGCGCAGCAGACGCGGTGGATTTGCCAGCTCCGGCAAACCCGGTGAAGCCTATAAGTGTGCGTGTCATTGAGTGTATTTCTTGAAAGCGTAAAGGAACGCGCGGCGCGCATGATGCGGCGCTATTGGGAAAATTGGGTCGACCAGGGCGATGCCATCCTCAAAGCAATCCCACTCGACCGGCACGACGCCGAGCAGGTCGCGAGCTTCAGACACAAGCGCAACGCTGTCAGCTCGCTTGATGGCTGGGTCTGAGAAGCTGACGCTGAAGACTTCCGCGATGATAGACTCAAGCCGACGCTCGATCCGCTGGTAATCGGGAAGAACCACCTTCAACGGCTTCGGAATGTCGACCAGGTATGCTTCTGAGGCGTCATGCAGCAGGCCGGCGAGCTGCAGATGTGGCGGCAACAGGCTGGCGACGATCACAGAATGCTGCGCGACTGAATAGAAGTCGCGGACATGCCCTCCAAACCGGCAGATGTTAGACAGCGCGTGCGCGATGTCTTCGATGCAGATGTCTTCCCGGCGCGGATCGAGCGGATAGAATCTGCGTCCGGTGTGAGTCTGCATCCACTGACCGGAGCGGTGAGGCGGCGCAACAGGGCAGTATAGACTACAAATGTCGGGTCTCATAAAGGTGGATTGCGCTGTCCGATGGTTGCGGTGAATGCCCACACGATAAACGCGGAGTGTCCCCATGCTGACGGATCATCTAATGGCCGCGGTGCGAGGTACGGAAAACCACCAGGATAACTTGGATCAGCCGGATGGTCGTATTTCTCGACGGGCTTTAAGCCATTGACCGCAAGAGCCGCCCTAAACCGATCATCCCACCCCGCAGTGCCGGCGCCGGCGCCCTGATTGGCGGAATTTACTGCCGCGTGGTAGGTGTCCGGCGTTCTCGTGTTTTTAACGGCATGATGCCAGTTGATCTGATCGTAATTTTCCCTGAACTGCGGACTGAAACAGTTGCGGGGTGAGTCACCTTTGCCGTTCATGGGTTCAGATACTCAGAGATCACCTTGATTGCCTCGCTCGCTCCGCAAGCTACAGCCTTGGCGTAACCCTGAGCGCCGAGTTCAAAGAGCATTTGCTTTTGGTTCTCAGAAAGCGTGCCGCCGTCACGCCGCTTCATTTCGACAAACAACCCATGACAACCGCGGCGCGAGGTCGCTAGGAACAGATCAGGCGTTCCGGCTCGATAGCCCTCAGCCTTGATCCGTGCGCCGCCTTGCGGTGTGCGCGCGGCCTGAGCAGGGCAGGCCATCAGAATGCACTCAGGGAGCGCGAAGTTCCTGTGCATGATAGCCCACCAGCTAATGACGGACTTCTGCTCGGCGGATTCAGTAGCGATGGGAAGATCGGCGGCAGTCACTTCTTCAGATATTCGCGCTCAAGCGACTCCATGCCCCGGAGAACAGCCCGCACAGTTGACGCGCTTGGTTTCCAGCCGGCAACTGCCGGGGTTGCGTGAGTAATCAGTAGGACAATCGCCTTTTCGTTGAGTGGCCCGGCAAGCATTTTTTGTGTCCCGCGTGAAATCGCGCTGATGGCTTCTGCCAACACTTCGACAGCCACCGGAGCATCCGGGTTTTGAGTTATTTTTACTTCGGTTTTTATCATAGAGTGATTTCCAGCTTCTCTGCCAAGTCGCGCGCGACCTGCTCGACGGTGTTCCTGAATTGCAGGTCGTACTTTGTGGCGTTTTGAGGAATGAGCTTTGAGGGTTCGTCTCGCTGCCGGCGCAGGCGGCCGACATCCGCGAAAGCGTCATCGAGCCAAGCTTCAGCCTCCTCAGACCAAATGTAGTTTGGCAGAATTTCACGCTGCGCTGAGTATCGACCATCTCCGGTGCAACAGAGCAGGTAGGTGAGGCGTTGGAGAGTCATTGGCGTTTTAGCCGCGTGATGGCGCCGCGCAGCCCGCGGTTGCTGTGTCGCAGATAACGGTGCGACTGTTGCAGGGTTTCTATCGCACGCTTCGAGCGCGCGAGTTCCGCAATCAGCTCCGACCAATTGCCTGCCATCTTCTCACAGGCATCAGCGATCCGCTGAAGGCAGCCGAGCTTAAACGCCTCCCACGGCAAGCGCCCCTGGGAATCGGCTTCACCGGTCGTTTGCTTACGCGATAATTCTCTTAGGTTGTGTCTCATGCTGCGATTGCCGCTGCTGGTGCGGCCTTTCTAACGTTGAATTTTAGGTCGAGAAACGCTGACGCTTCTTCAAAAGTGGCAGTCTGCGGCGATGGATGCTTAAACTTGATGAGCCATTTGAGCTGCTTAGGTGTTGCCAGCCCTGCTGCTCGACGCCGGAAAATCCGGTCAATGATTTGTGTCGCGTGACCCTTGCCCTTCAGCGCGGCTACATCGAAGCCGGCGCGCTCAAGGGTCTCGGCCTGGCGCACCGTCACGCGCGCTGCCTCAGCATCAGTCTCGGGTTCGTACTCGGCCAGGTCATCATCACCTAGAGCGTAGGCAAACTCGACAGCGTCAACCGTTCGCGCCTTGCGCTTCGCGCATTCCTTCAGACGCGCAATCAGCGCGGCATGCCGGTCTGCCTCAATGCCAGAATCAGCCTTCTCCTGCGCCTCAAATAGATCGAGACCGCGCCCGCCAGCTTCAGTCAGAAGCTTGGTGACGCGCTTCTCTTCTTCTTCAGTCTTGGCGATCAGGCGCGCAGGCCGGATCAAGCCCATCGTATCAGACAAGAACAGCGGATCGAGCACCAGCAGGTTTTCCTTGCCGGGGTGAATGCGCGTGCCGCGACCGACCATTTGCGAGTAAAGGACAAACGACTTTGTCGGGCGCAGGATGTAGACGCAGTCGACGCTTGGCTCATCCCATCCGGTAGTCAGCAGCGCACAGTTGCAAATCACGCTGGCTTCACCAGCTCGAAAGCGCGCCAACTGTGTACGGTCGACGCCATCGACGTGAACCGCTTTCAGGCCGTGCTGAACACAGCAGGCCGCGAACTGGCGCGAGGTCTCGATGAGTGGCAGAAATGCCACTGTGCGCCGTTCGCCCGCATGCTCTTTCAGGATGCGCGCAAGGGCGTCAAGGTGAGGCGTCACGACCGCGCCTAGATCAGCCTCGTTGAAATCGCCTGCCACCGTGCGCACACTCGACAAATCGATACCGCACGGAATGGACTTGATGGTGATTTTTGATAGCCACCCCTCGCGGATCAGGCGCACAAGTGGAATCTCGACGGCGATATGCTCGTAAAAGCTCCCGAGCTTGCGCTTGTCGGAGCGGAACGGCGTCGCGGTGATCCCAACGACCTGAGCGCCGGCAAAGTAATCGAGCACACGCCGCGCCATGTCGCCAAGCGTGTTGCGGTGCGCCTCATCAACAAAGATCAGCCCGAAAGCATCCTTTGGATACTTGTCCAGCCGGCGCGCGATGCTCTGCGTTGTGGCAACGATCAGCGGCGAACCCGGTGTTGCGTGACTGTCTGCCATCTCAACGTCGGCAATGATGCCCGACCATTTGCAGAGCTTGTCGGCTGCCTGATAGACCAGCTCTTTAGCGTCTGCCAGAAACAGCACAGGACAACCTGCACGGCGGATCAGTTCGCCCGCCATGCAGGTTTTGCCGGAGCCGGTTGGTGCCACGCCAAGCACCCGGTTGAACTCGACCAGGGCGGCGAACGTAGCGTCGACAAACTCGTGCTGGTATGGGCGGAAGTCCATCAGCGCTTCGCCAACGGCCCGAGAATGCCGGAAATGAGGTTCATCAGATAGCCGTGCAGCAGCGCTCCGGCCTCGTGGTTTCCTTTGTCAACCCCGGCGCTCGCCCATTCAAGGATGCGGTACGTCAGGTGGAACACTTCATGCGCGATGACATCAACCGTCAGGCTCTCGCTGCCTACAAAGATGCCGAATATGCCGCGCCCGTTATAGTCACAGAGAGCTGCCCAATCCACTTCAGCCGGTGGCGGTTCTCCGAATAGCTTGACCATTGATCGGCTTTTGCGAGTAGCGTGGATTTCATCCGATACGACCAGCCAAACGACGGCGTCGTAAATTGGAACGTGAAGACACTTCTTCATCAAAACGGATCGCCGTCCTTGGTCTCGCCTGGCTTGGCAGCTTTCGGCGTCACTGGAGCCTTCACACGCTGCTCAACCGGCACACGCGCGGCCATCGCGGTCAGCTTCTTCAGAAATGACGCCCCCTCCTTGAGCGGGATGACTGCGCGAATCGCGTTGATCCACTTTACCTTCAGGCGCTCTTCGCCGTTGTATTCCTCAAACTCAGTCGTGATCGAGCACCGCTTGTTCGCGACCTGCGTGGGCAGCGTCTCGAAATCGCCGTTGAAACCAAACGCCATGCGCAGCGTTTTCAGGGAGTTTTTGAAGGCGGCTTCCGAGAGGTAAAGCCAACCGGTGATTGATTCGCCCTTGTCATTCTCGAATGCGAGTTCGACAAAGGGTGTGCCGTTTGGCGACTCGCCAAACACGGCGTCTTTGACCGTCACTTCATGGCGGTCGGCTGTTGCGATTTTAGGCATGGATTATCTGAGGTTGAGTTTCTGTTCTGTCCAGTGCCGCAGACCTGGCACTTTCAAATCAGGATTAGCGCGCAGGATCGCGCGAATGGCTGTGCCGTTAGGCTCCAGCGTGACAAGGTTTGGCTCCGCTACGTAGAGCGCCTTGATGTCAGTCACTTCGAAGCAGATTTCACTGCGCAGTTGGCTTGCGGCTGGCTTCGGCGCTGTGATCGCGGCAGCCTTGACTGTCGCAATCTCTGTTCGCGCCTTGCCTGAGATGTCATCACTCGCGCGGGCTGCAGCTTCAGGTGTCGGTGCAGCAATGACAGCCTTCCGAGTGGCACAGGCTGCCTCGTAAGCGATCCGCGCCGCCTCAGCGTCAGCCGCGCGGCGTGCATCCTCAGCCTTGCGACGTTCCTCAGCTTCAAAGGCGCCGAGCGCCCGAGCGATGCGGTTTTCCTGCGCCTTGAGGTCAGCAACAAGTTCCTTCGCGAGTGCATCGATTTTTCTCCCGACATTCAGGACTGGCGCCTTGACTGACTCGCGCTGGTCTTCGACTTCAGTGAGGAACGCCTTCAGCTCGCGCAGGACCGGCAAAGCAGCGTCAGCATCGAGACGGTCGGTTATCGTTGTGACCGTGCCGGCCTCAGTAAGCAGTTGGTCTCGTCTCGCCCTGGCTTCCGCTGCCACTGACACGACCGGTTCAGCGGATGGCGTAATGACTAGGTTAGCGTTCATGGGAGTAGGGGGACGCTATAGAAACGCACACTGCCACACCTCTCACGCACGGCATCTCGAAGGCAGTTTGCTCCGTGGGGACACTTGAGTTTAGCGAGCCATTCGTTGCGCAGATCGTGCTGGCGCAAATACTCCTCATCAGGTAAATCCATGTCGGGACTTGGGGGAGCTTGCTTGATCTTGTTTTCAATCCACGTGCTAAGACGAGCAACCTCCCGCGTGGCATCGGGCTGAGTCATAGCTACTGAGATCACAGAACTGCTGTGATCCTCATAGGACTGCCCATTATCATATTCGATGATGTACGCGGTTTTCATTTAGAGGATAGAACCGGAATGCCGGCAGCACGGGCGAACTTGTCAGTCTTGGCGACAACCGATGCCATCTTGTCTTCAGGCAGGTCGCGCCAGGTCCTGCCGGTGGCGATCCAGTTGACGCGAACGAGGTAGGCATTGACCTTGTCCTTATTCGCATCGAGCCACGTAGCGACGTTGGCAGGGACCTTGAGCGCCTTGGTAGGGTCAGCAGGTTCCTCAAGGCCGGGAATCTCGTCAGCAGGCGCGGCGGTAGCCGCTGCCGGCGTGACCGTAGCCGTCGCTACAGTGCTACCAGCAGCGGCTATTTCAGGAACCGCGCGGGACATCGGCAGCGTTGCAGCGCCGCCGAAAAGGTGTGCGATGCCGTCGAACTTCATGGGCATCTCTTCAGGCAGCCCAAAGCGATTCTTAGCATCCCATGCCGGCGAATGCGCCGTGAAGATGAGCCGATCCTTGCCACCCTGAGCCTTGGTCCGCCCGTCTGTGCCTTCGACAATTTGAATCTTGTAGTTACAGAACAGCACTACGTCAGCCCACTCCTTCAGTAACGGTGAGACCTGCTTAGTGAGCTTCATTTCGTAGCGGTCGTAACCGTCCGTCTGGTCGGGCGGGCTGAGGCGCTTGACCGTCGAGTGAGCGACAAAAACGACGTGGATTCCCTTGGCGATCAGCTCATCGAGCGTGCCGAGGAAACGGGCAAATTCCTCCTGAATCATCGTGTAGCCCTTGCCGTAACCAAACCCCTCGATGGAATCCTGTCCCTTCCGCTTGAGTAGGTTTTCGATCAGTGCTTTCTCGCACCAATCAGCAGTGTCAATGACTAGCGCTGAGTAGCCCTGCGCATTGGCAGTAAGGTCACGCACGGCAGCCTCGATGCCGCGCCAGTCCAGGTCACGCAGCCGGTCGATCCCGATTTGATCGGCGCCGCCTTCGACATCAAGAAACAGCGCGCCGGGAATCTGTGCGGCGAGCGTACTTTTGCCGATGCCCTCAGTTCCGTAGATGACGGCGCGAACGGCGCCGGGAGTTTTGCCTTTAGTGATTTGAAGTGCCATGAGTTTATGAGTTAAAATTCCTCGGCTTCCTGCCGGGTGAGGAAGAAATGGACGCCGTTCGAGCATTCGACACGCGGATCAGGGTCGAACCTGTCAGGCCGGACAATCTTGCCGGGCGCATACGCGATAGCGTCGTGTTCGGTGGTCCACGAAATACCGGAGCCATCTAGCACCCGCGCAAATTCAGCCCGGCACTTGCGGCCAATGAGTCCACCGACCCGCTTCGCATCGGTTGGAATAAGCAACCGGCAGATCGTGCCATTTCTCAGCTTTTTCCAGCCGATCAGGTTGCCCTCTGGCGTGATGGTCCGATGGGCATAGAGCGAAGAAAAGTCTTTCTCTGGTATTTTCGCGCCGTAGAGGTTCGCGCGGGGGAGGTTCGCGCCGGTGAGGTTCGCGCCGTCGAGGTCCGCGCCGGTGAGGTTCGCGCCGTAGAGGTTCGCGCGGGTGAGGTTCGCGCCGTCGAGGTTCGCGCGGGTGAGGTTCGCGCCTTTCTTAACTGCGGCCACCAAGGCTTCAGCAAGCGAGCTGAAATCGCCTTCAAACAGGAGCGATCCAGCGAGGGATTTAATTTCGATTTTCATGGGGGTGTGAGTTGAGGGATTTCGGGCGACCAGCGCTGCACTGGTAGCAGGTCTTCTCGGTTGAGAAGTTAACCATTCCGCAGTCAGGGCAGACCCAGTTGCGCGGCTCGCGATTGGTCAGGCGGCGACGCTTGCGACGCGCGGGTTTCATGCGAAAAAGATTCGAGCGGCGGGATTTTCCCTCGCGTTTTTAGCTACTAGCAGCAGGCAGCGCTGCCCCTCGGCGGGTAAGAGCCACGACAGGCACTTCTTAACCCCGTTGCGGGCGATGGCTGTTGCGGCATTTACCAGCGCGGCCCAATGCGGGCGAACCGCTCGAAATGAATCCCCCGGTCGCGAGAGTCCGCCGTTAGCTTCAGCGACTATTAGCTTGGTGCCCTCTCGCGCTTCATCTATGGTTTGTCGCACCCTATCGGGCTGCTGCGGACTTTCACCGCCCACGACTCGGCCAGCACAGGCACCGGAGAAAAAGACACCGTCGCGGCCAGCTACCAGCGAGCTGCAGTCACCCCTAGACCCTGCCCGCGAACCAACCGCGACGGTGCAAATTGCCCCGGTCTCTCCCGAGTGCCCCTGCTTTCTATTTCCGAAAGGCAGGACGCCGAATGTTGGCGCACCCTGGCAGGCTTTCGGCTTTTGCTGCGTCAATGATACCGGCACTGCGCCGGTCGCAGCGGAAATTGAATACCTGACCTCGATCACGCCGCGGCCAATGTCAGCCAACTGTGCGAACGCAGTGCGCGACAGGTCCAGCTCACGACCCAGCTTCAGCGCCGCAGGCCCGAGCCGGTCAGTCACAGTGACAACAACAGTGCGACCGCCATGTTCAATCCGTAGCTGCGTTCCAAAGGCGTAACCCTGCACTGCGCACGTCAGCGCATCAGGATCGAACGGCTGACCGTTCGCCATGAGCTTGCCGCGCTCTTGCTCACCATACCAGGAGGCGAGGCCGAGGATCGCGAATGTGACAACGGCGGCGCTCATGCGATGGGGTCGTTTTCGTCTTCCTTGCGTATCGCGTGATCCGCGATACCGCCGAGGCAGGCTGCCGCTACGACCAAGAGAGCCAACACACCGAGGATGATTAGCCAGATCACGCGAGTTCCTTTCTCTGTTCATCCCGCACGTCTTTCCACAGCCCGCACCAAGCGCAGAGCACCAGCACAACGAGGCACGCGATTGCAGCGACGACGATGCAAAGCATCAGATTGAAAGCCGCGGTCGCAAAGCTGAGCAGGGCGGCGAGAAGGTATTTCATCGGCGTGCCTTCAGTTGTGCGCGGTAGCGCAGATAGTGAGCAGGACCAGGCGAGTGCCGGTGAGGTACGAGACCGGCAGAGAGCGCGCGGTTGAGAAGGCGAACGCCGGAAGCGGAGACGCCTTTTGAGGATTTGATCGAGAGGGTCATGGAGATTTTAACGCCAGCCGCTTGCCGATAATGTAGGCCACCGCAAAATCGCGCCGCGCCGCTTTCTTTTTGGCATCCTGATAAAATGCCCAAACGGCCTCATTTATTTCCGCACCCTCGGAGATCGAAGCTGAGAATGGTGATGGAACCATCGCCTCGGTAGCCCTATCCGATAGCGATACCCGATAAATTTCGGGAGCCGTGGAATTGGATGGCATTTAAGTAATCCTCCAAATCCGCCATCCGTCTCCCTGATTACGAAGAGCAACGCGCATCCCCAAGTTTCTGGCGCAACTTCCAATAGCGGCGGCGACGCGCCTGCCGCCGCTTGATGTGGAAACAAAAAACGAGTCGCCCACACTCATTTGTTTCAGTGGGTATTTCGACCGGGGCGACATCGCGATGCCGTGTTCAATCTTGAATTTGGATTCCTCTGTTTTCATGCCAGTTTCAGCAGTTCAGCTCCGCGAATCCGCCAGCGGGTTGTTGTGCGGGGGGTCATGGGGCTATTTCGAAGCGTCCGAATTGTCCGCGAGAACGATCAGGAGCCAGAACATGAGGCACCAGAGGCACAGCAGCAGGAACGGGAACGTGTTCATGGTCTTTTTGCCTCCCGGACCATTCCCGCCCGAAGATCACTGACGGCGTATCGCCCCGCCGAGCAGGCCCGCACATGGGTCAGTTTGCACCAGCGGTAAAATGCGGAATCGCTGCGCTTGCCGACGAACACGATGGCCTGCGCGAGCTTGATCACCGGATTCAGCGGAGCCAAGTGCACCGTCTGCCCTATGCCGCCGTCTCCCCGAAGCAGTTCGGCGGTGCGCGCGGCGATGCGTTCGATGTCAATGGGGTCGAGCATGGGGTTACTTCGCCTTGAGCGAGCGCGGCGTGCGATGAACCACGCCAACCTTACAGCGCAGGTCCGCGACAATCAGCCGGGCAACGTATTCAGAGAAGCCGCCCCGAAATCTGAGCGCCTTTGCGCGGGCCATTCCAGCCGCCTTGAGGTTTTTCTCGATGGAAATGGTCTTATGTTCCACCGGACCCAGGGAGGGATTACTTGGCATGGAAGTACGTACTAGTACGTACTGATACGTACGCAAGGAAAAAATAAATGATCCTTTTCAAGTACGCATTACGCTACTATAGTATGGACACAGCCTAAAGGATCACCATGGCACGCACCTACCAGCCAACAACCCTCACTTTGCCACCCGGATTAAAGGAAGAAGCCCAGCGCATCCGGGAGCTGGGTCCGCGAGAGTTTTCGCCCTACATCGCGAAGCTGATCCGGCATGATCTTGAGGAATCTTCCTTGGTAGCTAATTCCCCCCCCCGCATCAAATCTCAAAAAAAAAGAGGCGAAGGCGTAAGCCTCCAGAGATTTGAGGCCGGACGCAGGCAACAAAATTAGGACGCCATGAAAATCGTTCTCTTCATCGTTGGCCTTCTGATACTTGCCGGCACCCTCTTGGTGACATCCGTTAATGACATCCTCGTTGAAGCTGGACATAAATCCGCCGGCAGTGGCCTGGGCGCATTCGCCGGCTTCCTGATCGGCACTATCTGTCTCTGCACGGCGGCAGTTATCCAAGCCATCCAAACCGCCGCCCATGATATCAAGCCGCCGCCGCCGCCTGATTTCCGCGACGGGCTTGGAAAACCAGTTGAGTTCTTCGACGAGCAGGGGCGGAGGCATGTTGTATCCGCAGCCAGAATGGCCAATGACAAGAAGTAACTTCCTGCTTTCACCCGAACAGCGGGCCGACGCCCGGGCGGCACTGATCCGGCTCGCCGGAAGCAGCATGGGGCTTGAGGAAGCGGCAATCCGGGCGCTGGCCGCGCACCGCAAGGCGGCGGTGGCAGTACCGATCGGCGACGCAATTTCGCGGTTCGTGCGATCACGCATCGCCGATCAATGCCGGGCTCGCACAGTCGAATGGTACGAGGATCGCCTGGCACGGATGTTTGCCGGACGTCCCGACGTCATCATTGGGCGCATCGGCCGGACGGAGCTGCGCCAGTGGATCTCCGAAAGCGCCGCCACCGAATCTACCCGCGCTGCCAATGCCCGGGCCTGCCGGGCGCTCTGGCGCTGGGCGCTTGCGCAGGATCCGCAGCTCGTGGCCGAGGATATCACCGCTGGCCTACGCACCACGACACTCCGGAATGGTGACCATTTACTAATTCAGTACCTTTTAGTAGATGATTGTAAACGAATCCTTGATGGAGCGGGGAATTATCGCTCGGCGTTCGCCCTGATGCTGTTCGCCGGCCTGCGACCGTCTGAGATCAGTGGCGACGGCAAGCCCTGGCTGCGCTGGGAGCACGTCCAGATGAAGGAAAAGCTCATTCGGGTGCCTGCTGAGATCGCCAAGACACGCCGGGCGCGCATCCTCGAGGGTCTCCCGCCAGCCGTTTGGCGTTGGTTGCAGCCGGGGGCACCGGCCGCCAATATCGCTCCGGCTCATGCCGAAGATCTGACCCGGCGCGCGGCGGGTTTGCTCAATCCCGACAAAATGTCGGGAAAAGTGTCGGGATCACATCCCTGGCCGCACGATGCGATGCGACATACATTCGCCACCTACGCCGTCGCCTTACTGGCAGATTCCGCCCAGGTGGCCCTTTGGATGGGTCACGAGGGTAATCCCACCATGTTGCACGTCCACTACCGCGGATTGGCCAGAAAAGCCGATGCCGTGCGTTTCTGGGCGCTCAAGCCATGATTCTTATCAGCCGTGTTCGTCCGTAATCGGCGGAAAATGGGGCTAAATGGCGGAAAGTGGCGGAGGAGGAGGGATTCGAACCCCCGGTGGACTTGCGTCCACGTCTGATTTCAAGTCAGGTGCCTTAAACCACTCAGCCACTCCTCCGGAAGTCGGCTATAACTTTGTCCGGCGCT